>ERZ773001.142-NODE-142-length-30824-cov-30.4436_pt1 | contig 30824 bp, 26 predicted proteins | sample MGYA00511673_ERZ773001 | MGnify/ENA primary metagenome ERZ773001 (study PRJEB29015, sample SAMEA2738091) | human oral metagenome | biome: human oral; feature: human-associated habitat; material: saliva | place: China | collected 2162 ... | reverse complement strand
TGTCGGAGAGCATGATGTGCGTGAGCTCGTCGAGGCTGCTTCCCTCATAGCGGATGGGTAATCCGACGCGTGAGAAAAGCTGGTCGTGGCGAGCAACGTCGTCGGCGGTGAGCAGCCCCCTAGCCTGGGCCAAACGCGCAGCGAAACAACAGCCGACGGCCACCGCATCTCCGTGGCGCCAGGTGTAGTCGTTTGCGCGCTCGATCGCGTGCGCGAGCGTGTGTCCGTAGTTAAGGATTTCGCGCAGGCCACCCTCCGTGAGGTCGGCCGACACGACTCGGGCCTTCACGCCAATCGCACGGGTGGTGATCTCCGCGAGCTGCGGGCTGTTCGATCGTAGAAGCTCGCTCGGTTCCGTCTCCTCGACAATGCGCAGGATCTCTGGGTCGGCGATGAAACCGCACTTAATGACTTCGGCCACGCCGGCCGCCAGATCGGGCGTCGGGAGGCTCTCGAGCAAGTCCATATCGGCGACCACGGAAGTTGCCGGGTAGAACGAACCGACGAGATTCTTCCCGACGGACGTGTTGATGCCGGTCTTACCGCCAACGGCCGCGTCGACCATGGCGAGGAGCGTTGTCGGAACGTTGACGAGGGTGATACCCCGTAGCCACGTGGCTGCGACGAAACCGGCCATGTCGGTGGTTGCTCCCCCACCCATGGCGACGATCGCGTCTTTACGCCCGAGTTGGAGGCGTCCGCACTCGTCCCACAGGGAGGCGACGACCTCGATGGACTTCCCTGCCTCGGCATCGGGATGATCGACGGTCGACGCGTCGATGCCCTGCTCACGCAGGTACTGCGCGAGGGCGCCTGCGCGGCTCGCGAGGGGACGCGCGTGGATGATAAGCACCTTGGTCGCGGCCTCATCGAGGGCCTCACGAATCGGCTCGAAGCCGAGCCCGTGTCCAACCGTGATGGTCGACGGGTGTTCTCCGGTGACGCGGATGGTTGTGCTCATGAGTGCTCCAGTTTCTGGGCGATGGCCCTCACAACGTCGTCAACGGGACCGGGCCCAGATTCGACGACGATGGTGGCGACGGCACGGTAGTGAGGCTCGCGCTCGGTGCGCAGGCGCGCGAGCGTCCCGGAGGGATCATGGGCCAGCAGCGGTCGATGCGTCTTCGAGGCGGTGCGACGAACGAGCTCCTCGTGGGGCGCGTCAATGTAGACGACGGTGTGCCCGGACAGGAGGTCGCGAACGGCGGGAGTTGCCGCGGCTCCCCCACCCAACGACACAACGGCCTCGTGCGTGAGCGCCTCAGCGACGGCTGCGGTCTCCATCAAACGAAATGCTGTTTCTCCGTCGGAGGCAAAAATATCGGCGATCGGACGGCCCTCGCGCTCCACGACAAGCGCATCGGTGTCGATGTGGGCGACACCGAGACGCTCGGCTAAGAGCCGTCCGACCTTGGACTTGCCCGCGCCGGGCAGACCCACGAGGACGACGGGCCCCTGAGCACTCATGCGCGCTCCCCCACTACCGCGAGATACGCCTCAAGATTCCTGCGCATCTCGCCGACCGACCGACCACCCGCGTGATCCGACAGGGCGTCCGCGAGCACGAGGGCCACCTCAGCCTCGGCGATGACGGCGCCGGGCACGACCTGGCAGGTGTCGGAGCGCTGGTGCAAGCCCACGGCCTCCTCCCCTGTCGCCATATCGACGCTGCGCAGGGCGTGCGGAACGGTCGAAATCGGCTTAAACGCGGCGCGCGCGACAATCGGTGCGCCGTTGGAGGTGCCGCCTTCGATGCCGCCGGCGTGGTTGGACGCGCGAGTGAGATGACCGTCCTCACCTCGGACGATCTCGTCGTGAGCCGCGGAACCGAGCAGTGCGGCCTGAGCGAAGCCGTCGCCGATTTCGACACCCTTCACAGACTGGATCGACATGAGGGCGGCAGCCAGGCGTGCATCGAGGCGCTCGCGAGCGGTTACGTGAGTGCCCAGGCCGACGGGAACGTCGTACGCGATCACCTCTGCGACGCCACCGATAGTGTCGCCCGCCTGCTTAGCAGCATCGACGGCTGCCTCGAATCGGGCGTTATCCTCCGGATCAAGCGTGCGCATCGAGGCCTCGCACAGTGCCGCTTCGTCGTCGGGCGTGGGAGTCGACGAGGCCGTGGCGCTGCGCGCTCCGACAGAAACGACATGAGAGACGAGACGAACGCCGGCGACCTGTTCAAGGAGAGCTTCGGCGAGCACGCCGAGTGCGACGCGCGCGGCAGTCTCGCGCGCGCTCGCGCGCTCAAGGATGGGACGTGCCTCGGGCACATCGTAGGAGAGCATGCCGGGCAGGTCCGCATGACCCGGACGCGGCCTCGTCAGCGGTCGGTTTCGGGCGATTTCGCGTTCATCGCCCGTTCCCGCGTCGATCAGCAGAGCGGAAGGATCGACGGGATCCGCGCTCATGACCGTCTCCCACTTGGGCCATTCGGAATTACCGATACGAATCGCGACAGGCGCCCCCGTTGTCACCCCATGACGTACACCGGCGAGAATCGAAACCTCGTCGGCCTCGAACTTCTGGCGCGCACCACGGCCATACCCGAGGCGACGACGCGCGAGCCCCCGCCGCAGATCTTCGGTGCTTACCTGCAGACCGGAGGGAAGCCCCTCAATCGTCGCAATCAGTGCGGGGCCGTGCGATTCTCCGGCGGTCATCCATCTCAGCATGTCTCCCAGTGTCCCACACGCCGCAATGCTCACGCCCGCTGGCTCTCACGGGGTGAACGATCACGACTGCGCAGCGTTATTCCCCGTTGGAGAGCTGCCCGGTTCAGTGCCGAGAATATCGATAACGACGCACAGCGTGTCATCGCCTGCCGCGAGGTCCGGCGGAATCGTGATCGCGAGGCGCGAACCAACCTTTTGATCGACAAGTGCGTTCGCGAGGCCCTTCATCGCCGTGTTGAGGTTGACGACGGCGGGAACACCCGTCTCCCAGGTGGAGACGCGTACGACGCCATCCGTCCAACCGATAACGGTAAACTGCGCGACGACACGGTCACCCTCGTGAACTTGGACGCCGTCACCCTTGATCAGTGCCTGGGTGGTGACGCCGCCGGGCAGCGTCGAGATATGGCTAATGAGTGGCCCTTCCGGGCTCATCTCGACGCTCATAGGGCCGACGGTGGCATCGACCGGCGTGCCCGTGGCGATTGAGGGCAGGATGTCGACGACGTCGATCTCCGTCGCGTTGGGCGAGCCATCGCCCATCGCGATGGTGCGGAACGCGAGGATTCGGGAGCCCTCTCGCTTGCCGGTGACCAGCATAGCGAGGTCCGAGTTGATCTCATCAGAGCCGACGATGCCGAGGCTCATCTGAGGGCGGCCGGACTCTGAGAGCATACGTCCGCTGCTTGCGTCAAACGCAGTAATGGCAACGAGGACGGGAGAACCTTCGGTAATCTCTCGCCCGCTGCCCTCTTCGATGACACGAGCCTTGAAGCCATCGATCTCCAATGGTGCCTTGATGTCGATCGTGGGTGTTGCCCCCACGCGTCCAGACACGGTGACACGGTCGAAGAGCGGAAGCGTCGTCGACTGTGCCGCAGCCTCGGGAACCAGTGCTGCCTCGTCGGCCGGTGCTGGCTTGAATGCCCACCACACGAGGCCGCCGCCAACAACGAGCAGGACGAGTGCCAGGGCGATGCGCAGGAACAGACCACCGCGTGAGGAGCCTCGTGAACGTGACGCCCTCGCGGCGGCACGCTGCGACGACCCCTTCACGCGACGCGTGCTGGGCGAATCGGAAGACGAGGACTCGGTGCTCATGCGGGAATCGTAGGAGACGAAGCGTCGATCTGCGCGATGAGCGCGTCGACACGCGGGTCGGTCGTGGCTAACGGATCCTGCAAGGACAACGGAATCGTCGAAGACTCATCGAGACGCACGTGCACCCAGTCGACGCTCAGGTCGGCGCGGGCGTCTTCGGCGGCTGCGATGATGCGTCCGCGCAGACTTGCGCGGGTCGTCGCTGGCGCGATCGTTTTCGCGCGACGCACACCCTCGAGCGTCGTAAGGCGTCGCATAAGCCCGGCGCGCTCCATTCGCTCCCACAGGCCGTCTGCGGTGATATCGGAGTACGACAGCTCGAGCCGTGCCACGCGCGGATCAGTGAGGCTCGCTCCACTGCGCGCACAATACGACGTAAGCAGCTTGTGCTTGATCGCAATATCGAGTTCGGTGTCGATGCCGCTCCAGTCGCCGCTAGCGATTGCATCGATGCCCCTGCCCCACAGATCGACGACGTAGGCGCGCATCGGATCCAGCTGTGCGACGGGAATACGGGTGAGCACGCGCTCACGGATCTCTCGTTGCAGCGCAACGGCGCTCGTCGTGCGACCATTGGCCAGCTCGAGGGGCGTCGAGCCGGACAGATCCGAGTTGACCTCGCGGATCGCACGCATCGGATCAGCGAGCGCGAGGTCTTCGATCTGCAGACCATCCTCGATCGCATGGATGAGGAGCTCGGTCATGCCGACCTTGAGCGCGGTCGTCGGCTCGGCGACGTTCGTATCCCCGACGATGACGTGCATGCGTCGGTATGCGCCGGAATCAGCCAAGGCCTCGTCGCGCGTGTTAATAATCGGACGCGAGCGCGTGGTCGCCGAAGACACGGCGTCCCACATCTGATCGGCACGCTGGGAGAACTGGAGGCGGGGCGTCGCGGCCGACGTGTTGATCCACCCGTTACCGACGAGGATCTGACGCGTCACGAAGAATGCGACGAGCGCATCGGCGACCTGACGGAAGTCGCGGCGCCGATGGAGAAGGTAGTTTTCGTGGCAGCCGTAGGAGTTGCCGTGTGAGTCCAGGTTGTTGCGGAACAGGTGCAGGTGCAGGTCTGAGCCGAGCTCGGCCAGGGCATCGTCTGCCTGGACGGCCAGATCCGCAAGCATGGAGGCGCCGGCGCGATCCTGCTCAAGCAAATCCTCAAGACGATCGCACTCGGCAGTCGCGTACTCGGGATGAGCGCCCACGTCGAGGTAGAGTCGCCCGCCGTTACGCAGGAACAGGTTCGAGGAACGCCCCTGGTGCAGAAGCGGCTCGAACAGCTGGCGAGCGGCGTGCTCGGCATCCATCGGGGCGCGCCCGCTCGGGGACGCAGCCGTGAGCCCGTACTCCGTTTCGATGCCGAAAACTCGACGCCTCACCTCACTGGCCGCCCTTCTGGACAAAGCCCTGGACGAACGCCTCGGCGTTGGTTTCGAGAACGGAGTCGATCTCGTCGAGGAGGGAGTCAATCGACGAGGTGCGCGCCTGAACCTGGCCGGCCGCCTCGAGGGCGTCATCGATGGGGCTCGCTCCGCCGGCAAAAATCTGATTTGACATTATTCGTACTTCTTTCTTGTGTCGTTTATCGGGTGGACGTATCGCGCGCGTCGGGAAGCGGGAATCGGACGAGGTCCCCCTCTCCCGGGTCAAAGACGAGCGAGGACCATGACGCCTTGACGAGGTCGGGTCGATTGGCGACGGCCCAGCCGCGCACGTGGGCACGCGTGTTGGTCGGAGCAACGTCGGCTGCACGCTCGACCTCCTCATCGGACACGAGCCGCGTCACCATGCCGGCCTTCGCCAGTCGATAGACGAGGCCATGGCTGGGACGCAGGTCCGACCACTGCAGGTCGATGGCTGCCAAACGCGGGTCGTTCCACTCAAGGCCCGCACGGTCCTTTTGACGCTTGACGAGCTGGTACTTACCGACCCACTCGACGTCGCTCGCAACCGAGAAGAGGTCGGCGCGCATACGGTCAAGGACGGATTGCCACAGGGTGAGAATCTCGCGGTCGGCCTCCGTGGGCACAGTTCCAGTTTCCTCAAAAGTGTCGAGGACCAGATCCAGGTACACCTGCTGGAGCTCAGCGGCGGTGTAGGCGCCGCCCGCTGTCGTCACCTTGTAGTCGAGGTCGGGATGATGCGACACGTTCCAGGTCTCCTGCACCGGATCGTCCATGACGATCGAATCCCAGCGCAGGTCCGTGCCCTGCTCGATTGCCCACAGAACGAGTGATGTCGTGCCGAAACGCAGGAAGGCGGACACGTCGAACATGTTGCCGTCTCCGCCGATCACGTGCAGGCGGCGGAACTGAGCCGGGTTCGCATGCGGCTCGTCGCGCGTGTTGATGATCGGGCGGTTAAACGTTGTCTCCAGACCAACCTCGTTCTCGACGAAGTCGGCGCGCTGGGACATCTGGAAGCCGGGCACCTCGCTCTTTTGTCCACGACCAACACGGCCAGAGCCACAGATGACCGGGCGTGTCACCATGAAGGGCGTGAGACCTCGGACGATCGAATCGAGGTCCGTGATACGAGGCATCTGGTAGTTCTCGTGGGTGCCGTAGGCGGCGCCCTTACCGTCGGTGTTGTTCTTGACGAGGACGATGGGCTCTTCGCCCTGTTCCTCCAGGCGTGCCATGACGCGCTGGGCGATCACCTCGCCGGCGCGGTCCCACAGGAGCGCGTCGCGTGCTCCGAGCGTTTCGGGTGCGGAGTACTCGGGATGAGCGTGATCAACGTACAGGCGTGCGCCGTTCGTTAGGACCGCTGTCGTTGCCGCCGGAAGCGCGAGCTCCTCGGCGGTGGGGCGAGCAACCCGCTCGGATCCGCCGGAGGGCGCCAGGTGGTACGGATCATCGGTGAGCAACGACGGGTCAGCCGCGGCTCGCGACATGCGCATCCCACGCAGATCGTTGAGCGGGTCCTCGCCCGTGTAGTCCCAGCGCACGACACCGGCGCCTTCGGCGGGCGTACCGAGGCGGCTGATCTCACCGTAGGTGGTCACGACCTTCGTCGATAGGGCGATGGGATTCGCCCAGGAATCACCCGGACGGTAGACGCCGTACTCGGTCTCCGTACCAATAATGCGTTCGCTGCTCATTTCACCGTTCCAATCGGCTTCACGCTAACAATCTCGGGTGCCAGGCCACTGGTGCGCGCCCAGTCTTCGGGCGAGGAGGTGGCCGCGAGCTCGAGTGACTCGTTCATCTCCTCGTGAACTCCGCGCAGCAGGTGTTCCATGCTCAATCCCGAGGACACGCCCGTCAGGGCGTCCTTGATCGCATACTTTTTGGCTCGTTCGACGATGCCGGCGATGAGAGCGCCGGAGACGAGGTCGGACAGGTAGATCCGCTTGTGGTCGCCGTTTACGAGGGTCGCAAGGAACAGTGCCGTCGTCTCGTTGCGGGCGTAGAGCGCGTCGACCGCGCGTGCGCTCATGTGAGCCACGGCCTCGTTAATTCCACCGAAACGCTCGATTTCCGAGGAGTGAATCGGTACCTGCGGGGTGAGGTACTTGGAGAAGATGTCGAGTGCGCCCGCGCGGTCGGGACGATCCACACGGATGCGCACGTCGAGGCGCCCCGGTCGCAGAACGGCCGGGTCGATCATGTCCGCGCGGTTGGATGCGCCGATGATCACGACGTTGTCGAGGGATTCGACGCCGTCCATCTCGGCGAGGAGCTGCGGAACGATCATCGTTTCGACGTCGGAGGACACACCCGTGCCACGCGTGCGGAACAGGGCTTCCATCTCATCGAAGAAGATGACGACGGGAGTGTCACCGGCTGCGAGCGTGCGCGCACGGGCAAAGATGGCGCGAATCTGGCGCTCAGTTTCGCCGACGAACTTGTTGAGCAGTTCGGGTCCCTTGATGGACAGGAAGAACGTCGATGCTCCCCCGCGTTTGGACAGCGAGTTCGCGACGGCCTTTGCGATGAGGGTCTTGCCCGAGCCGGGAGGCCCGTACAGGAGAATGCCTTTGGGGGGACGCAGACCAAACTGCCGGTACAGCTCGGGATGATTGAAAGGCATCTCAATGGAGTCCCGGACCTGCGCAATCTGATCGTCGAGGCCACCGATGTCCTCATACGTGACGTCGGGAACCTCGGGGGTCAGCAGCTGCTCGACGTCCTCGCGCACGATGCGCTCGAACGCAATACCCGAGCGGGCATCCACGACGAGGGAGTCGCCCGGACGCAGGTTTCCGTGGCGTAGAGGGCCTGCCAGCTCCAGCAGGGTCTCCGCGCCGCCCTCCGCCGCCACGAGCACCCGGTCTGCGCCAACCAGTTCAAGCACGGACACGACCTGCCCGCTGCGCGGGAAGTCGTCTGCGGCAACGGCGATCATCGTGTCGTCGAGGCGGACCCACTGCCCGTACGACAGGTCAGTGACATCGAGCTTCGGGGTGACGGCGACACGCATATGCTTACCGCCCGTGACGACCTCGATTTGACGCGACGCGGGGAATGCCCGCACGAACGTGGCCAGGGTCTGCGGAGGCCGCGAGACATCGGCCAGCTCGCCCTGCAACCGAATCAACTCGGTGCGCGCGGTCGTCAGCGCGGTGGTGAGTCGGCCGTTCTTTTCCTCCAGTGATATCAGGCGTCGTTCGAGAGCCTGACGGGCTTCGACCTCACTCATCGGTTGCTGCCTCACGTCCCTCAGATGCCCACGTGTCGGCCTGTGCCACGACGTCGCGGCGCACCTTGCGCACCTTCTTCTCGGAGTTCACTCGCTGTCCGACCTTCTCCAGCGACCAATCCTGCTCGTCGTCCCACGCGCCACCCTGACCTTCGGCAGCCTTCGCAGGGCGCGTCGAACGTTCCTGGGGCGTCACGCCGGGCGCAAGAAGACGGGTGACGACGAGGAATCCGGTATGAGCGACCATGCGATGCTCGGGGCGCACGGCGAGACCGTCGAGGTGCCACTCGCGGCGCATGTCCTCCCACGCGATGGGATCGGTGAAGCGCTCGGAGGCACGCAGGTCCTCGACGAGGCGCGACATCTGGGTGACGGTAGCGACATAACAAACGAGGACGCCGCCCGGGATAAGCGCGTGCGTGATGGCCTCGATGTTCTCCCAGGGAGCCAGCATGTCCAGCACGATGCGGTCAATGCTGCCTTCCTCGGCAGACCACAGCACCTCGTCGACGTCGCCGACGCGCAGATCCCACGCGGGGTGGCGACGGCCAAACCACAGGTCGACGTTGGCGGCGGCAATGTCGGCAAAGTCCTGGCGACGTTCGACGGAAATGAGGTGGCCCTGCGGGCCGACCGCATCGAGAAGCGCCATGGACAGGGCACCCGAGCCCGCCCCTGCTTCGACGACAGTCGCGCCGGGGAAGATATCACCCATGTGGGTGATAACCCCTGCGTCCTTGGGGTAGACGACCGCAGCGCCGCGCGGCATCGACATGACGTAGTCGACCTGGAGCGGACGCAGGATCTGGAACTGGCGGCCTTCTTCCGTGACGATCACCTGGCCGTCGGGACGCCCAATGACATCGTTATGGTTGAATCCGCCACGGTTGGACTGGAAACGACCGCCGCTGACGAGAATCACTTGGTGAAAGCGTCCCTTGGGGTCGCGAACCTGAACTCGGTCGCCCTCGGAAAGGACGCCTCGGCGGGTGGGCTGGCCAAAGTCGGTGGCCGACATCGAAGTATTACGCTGAATAGACATTACGTAAAGGATACCGCTTGCTTCCAGCTGCGCCCATGGCAGGACACAGATGAGGGCGATAGGGGTTAGCGTGGTATTCATGACAGAGCTGATCGCCCCCTCGCCCGACGCCCGCACGTGGGAACCCGCGTTATCCGCGTCGCGCGCCAAAGAGTACGAGCGTTGCCCGCTCCAGTACCGTCTTCACGTACTCGACGGCTACCGAGAGCCGGAGACCCGCGCTAAAGCGCTGGGGACGGTCGTGCACGCGGTTCTGGAGGAGCTGTTCGCCCTCGAGCCGCAGCAGCGCACACGTGAGAACGCACGCGCGCAGGTAACGCCGCAGTATGAGGCGTTTGCGGCAAAGAATCCAGAGGTCTCACGCTTGTTCTCAGACGAAGCGGACCTGCAGGCGTGGCTTGACGATGCGCGATCCCTCATCGACGGATACTTCGCGATCGAGGCGCCCCAGTGGATTGCACCAGCGGCACGAGAGCAGCGGGTGACGACGACGACCGAGCGAGGCGTGCGTCTGCTTGGCTTCATCGACCGTGTCGATCAGGCACCCGACGGTCGTCTGCGCGTCGTGGACTATAAGACAGGGAAGGCGCCCGGACCGCGCTACGTTGGCGAGGCGCTCTACCAGATGCGTTTCTACGCGCTCCTGCTTGCACGCACACAGGTCTTGCCCTCGCGCATGCAGTTGGTCTATTTGCGAGCTGGGCAAGTGATCACACTGGACCCGACTGCCGGGGAGATCCACAATTTTGAGCGCCACATCGATCAGCTGTGGGATCGTATCGAACGCGATATTGAGCAGGATTCGTTTGCTCCGCGTAAAAATCCGCTGTGCAACTGGTGTGGCGTACGTTCGCTGTGCCCTGTATTCGGTGGGTCCACTCCCCCGATGCCGCCCCAACACGCGCAGTGGCTGGTGCGTACTCGGCTAGGCTAGAGGCATGGAACTGAAGCAATGTGGACATAGCGGGCTGTACTTGTCCGCGCTCGGATTGGGCACCCTGACGTGGGGGCGCGATACCGATGGGCCCGAGGCCCACGACATGCTTAAGACGTTCGTCGACGCCGGTGGAAACCTTATCGAGTGCTCCCCCGCCCACGGTGAGGGCATTGCCGTCGACGTCCTCTCGGAGGCTCTTTCGACTGTTGGCCGCCACCGCGTCGCGCTCGCGTGGCGGGGTGCCGTGCGGCGTGCCGGGGAGGGCGCATGGGTGAGCGCCGCGGGCCGCGGAGACCTTCTGCGGAGCCTCGATGATGCCCTCGCCAGGCTCGACACCGATTACGTCGATATGTGGCTCGTCGAGCCGCATCCGCAAGTCCCGCTTGAGGAGACACTCGAGGCGGCGACACTGGCTTACCGTAGCGGCCGCGCCCGTTACGTTGGACTATCGCGCGCATCCCAATGGGAACTCGCCGAGGCCGTGACGCGCGGTGCATTGGGTGCTTCCGCTCCCATCTCGGTCGTCGAGGTAGCGTTCTCGCTGGCGAATACCTCTGCTGTTCAAACTATCGCAGAGCTGTCTCGCAGAGGCGTCGGCGTCATCGCTGCTTCCGCTTTGGCGGGAGGTGCGCTGACCGGCAAGTACCGTCACACGACTCCCGCGGATTCACGTGCAGCATCGCCGCATTTGCGCCACATGGTCGAACCCTATCTGGGGGGACAGGCACGCACCGTTATCGAGGCGGCGTCGCGCGCAGCTGCCGGTCTGGAGCGCACGACCGGCGACGTTGCATTGGCGTGGGTACGCGACTTCCCCGGCGTGAGTGCCGCGCTCATCGGGCCTCGTACCCAGCGTCAGCTGGAAACACTTCTTGATTATTCGGAGCCCTTGCCGGAGCCGATCCGCCAGGTGCTGACGGAGGTCGCCGTGCATTAGCACGGTTCTCCAGCAGCGAGCCAGGCCGCAACCAATCCTTGGCGTTTCCAGGCTGGTGCAATCGTTCGATCTGGCCGATGCGTAGAGGTGGGCCCGAACCATGTTGGTTCGGGCCCACCTCTTCGTCTGAAAACCGACAGGATCGGTCAGTCGTCGACTTCGATGAAATCGTCGTCTTCGTCCTCTTCCTCGGTCTCCTCCTCATCCTCATAGTCGTCCTCGTCAGAATCGTCGAGGATGTCGAAGGGTAATTCGACCCCGAGCTGGGTAAAGAGAATGTCGTCGTAGGTGAAGAAGGCGTCGCGCAGCGCCAGCTCGGCTGCTTCGAGCGCGGCGTCGTCGGCCTCGTCTCCATCGCGGGCGATGTCGAAGTGGTTCTCGAAGGCGTTCAGCAGGCGCGTCAGCGCGCGGCGAGGATCTCCAGTCATGGCACTCATTCTACCGTGAGACGGCGCACTTTATCAGGGAAGGTTGAGCTGCGAACGAATAACGGACACCATGAGGTCAGTTCCCTTGATCTCAGCGGTCTGTTCCGCGCCGAGAATGCGGGTCTGCCCATCCGCGTCAAGCAGCTGCGACGCACCCATGTTCGGGCCGAGGGGCAGGATGACCCATTCCTTCGTCGGCTGGTAGATGGCGTCGGGCTTCTCCCCTTCAATCTGCGCGGTGATATTCGCAATGACGACGCGGGCCTGCTGGCGCGCGGCGTCGGCACGCTTCGATTCACGCACGTCGGTGAGGTCGCCGACAGCATAGACGTTCGGGTGATCCACGACCTGCATGGTGCCATCGACGCGGATGGTGCCGTTCGGGTTCATAACGGACTCGTAGTCGCTGCCGATCAGAAAGCCGGTGTTGGCGCGAGCGCCGTAGCACTGGAACCACAGGTCGGCCTCGATGACGTCACCGTTCTTGGTTTCGACCATGAAGTGACCAAGGTCGCCGACGTTCTGAGGGGGCAGGTAGGCCAGCTCCGAGCCGGTCACGACGCGCACACCGAGGGTGCTCAGCTGCTCGCTGATCTCGTTGCGCAGCGCATCGGTGTATCCGGGGGTGCCCAGGATCTGATCGGAGGCCTCGACAATTGTGATGTCCAGGCCCGGGAAGGCGTTGGCGAGCTCACCGGTCAGCTCGATACCGACCGTACCGCCGCCGACGATCATGACGGAACGCGCACGGCCCAGGTTCTCATGCAGCTGCTCGAGGCGTGCCTTGGCTACGGACGAGCGGTAGGAGGAGTACTTGGCGGGGAAAGGATAGGACGATCCGGTCGCGAACACGACGTAGTCGGCCTCGATGGGGTCGTGGCCGAACACGTGAACGGTCGTGCCGTCGACGCGCGAGACGGTACCGCGCACGACCTCGCCGCGGCTCAGGAGATTTGTGTAGGGCATGAAGATCGCGTGCTCCCACACCGTATCGACAGCGGCGCGCAGAGCCGCTGCGTGGTGGACGAACTGGTCCTTCTGTTCGATGAGAACAACGTCCGCGAGGGGATCCAGCCCCTTTGCGACCGTGACGCCTCCGTAACCTCCGCCGATGACTGCGACGCGTGCCATGTCTTTCCTCCTTATGAGTGGACCGCGTCTATTGTGTCACCTGGCGAGCACGAATGCGCGTGCTAGGGACTTAAGTCCGAGCCGAATATTCGTTAGTCGCGCTCGAGACCCAGGCCGCGCGCAACATTGGGCGGGAAGAAGTTGGGACCCTTGAGTACCTTTCCATCCTCGCGCAGCTTCACGGAGCCGTCGGGCATGAGCTTGGAAAGGTTCGAGGCCTGCACCTCAGCGAGCACAGAGTCGAGGTCCATACCGGACTCAATCGCCATGCCGTAGATGACGTAGATGAGGTCGGCTAGGGCATCCGCAGCCTCGATCACGTCGCGTTCGCCATCGTCCGCAGCGACCGCCTCTTCCGTGGCCGCCTCGATGATGGCGCGGGCGCGCTTGCCGTAGACGGCGCCCATCAACTCGGCGAATTCCTCGGCGATCAGGCTCATGCGCATGCCGAGACGATCATAGGACAGCGTCGGATCGTCGAAAGAACGAATCGGCATCGAATAGGTGCGGTGGAACTCCTGGACAAGCTCCATTGGGCTAGGCGCTCCCCCGGCGGCGGTCGAGGCAGTGGTGTCCTTCTCGGTCATGAACGATCCTTTCGAGACTGCTCCCAGGCGGTGGCCAGGATGTTGGTAAATGCGGTTGTCGTCTGATGTCCGTCGACAAGGAACTGAGCATCAAACACGTAGGTCGGAACGGAGGTGACGCCCATATGCATCGCCATCTGGAAGTCAGAATAAACGCGGGAAGCCCATTCTTCATCGCCGACGGCCAGTGCGGCGAGATCCGGTGCCATGCCGATGTCCTGCGCGCATCCGATGAGGACCTCGGGATGTGACACATCGAGCCCCATCTCAAAGTGAGCGCGCATGATCGCCTCGGCCACCTTCACATGCAGAGACGATGGGCCAGCAACCGTATCCGCATCAATGTCCGCGTCGTGAGCGGCGGCGATAACGCGGTGCGCGCGTGACGTTGGAGCGATGACGAGGTTGTCGAAGTCGAAGCGGATCCCCTCGCGCGCACCCAGAGCCTGCATGCGTTCGTCTCCCTCGCGTACCTCTTCGAGAGTTGCGGTGCCGGACTCGACGAGAGCGACGATGCGCGGCTTGTCGACGGCTTCGTCCAGATCGGGGTCGAGGAGGAATGCGTGCAAATAGATTTCAACCTCGTCGCGATGCTCGAATTTTTCGACAGCAGCGCGCAAATGCCGCAGCCCCAGGTAGCTCCAGGGATCACAGGTGTCGAGCCACATATCAATACGCACGGCGCCTCCTCGTCGGTGATATGGAAAACCCCGGAGCCTTTCGACTCCGGGGCATCTCGTGCGCGGAGGGGGACTTGAACCCCCACCCTCGTAAAATGAGGACTAGCACCTCAAGCTAGCGCGTCTGCCTATTCCGCCACCCGCGCAGGTGAGCGATGCGAACCGTTGCGATCCGCAAGCGAGTAGAAGCTTAACACGATGTGGGCGACATGCGCCAATCGAAACTAGGAGTCTTTTCCACCGTCGCGTAGACGCGAATCGAGAGTCGTGAAAACCTTTGCAATTGCGTCGATATCTGCGTCCGTCATGCCGTCGAGAAGGTACTCACTGACGGTCTGCTGATGCAGTTCTGTGGCAGCAAGCACAGTTTCAATGCCCTGAGTGGTCAGGCATGCGTCGTAACCGCGGCGATCAACTTCGGAAGGAATGCGCTCCACCCACCCGTCGCGCGAGAGATTCGAGACGAGGTAGGTGACGCGTGACGGAGAATAAACGACGCGGTCGGCCAGCTCACCCATGCGCAGGCGGTGGCCGGGAGCCTCCCAGAGCGCCAGAAGAATGTTGTAGTCGGGCATGGAGACGCCGTAGGTGCGCTTGAGGCGTGTCTCGAGAATGCCCTGCAGGCGCCCGGACGCCTCGAAGAAGACTCGCCATGCGGCAGCGCGCGCACTATTGGCTTCAACGATCGGTGTCAGTCGTACTCGTGATTCCATGTCTCCCTCCTCGTGGTCGTGTCGGATGCTTCTCTCGGGATAATAGGGCATAGTGACTAAGAAAGCACCAACAACGCGGGGGAGCCACGTGTCTTTATCCATTTCTGTTGTCCTTTTTGACGTCGACGGAACGATTGTTGATTCCGCTCCCGCCGTCATGTGCGCATTTCGTGGCGCACTGTCAGACTACGATTTGCCGATCCCCGACGATCAGCGGCTTCGCACGTATGTCGGCCCGCCGCTGTGGTATTCCTTCGGAGACCTGGGGTACGAGGGTGAGCTCCTGGCCAACCTCGTGAGCCGCTATCGCGAGCGATATCAAGCTCACTTTCTTGATCCTGAGCCGTTCCCCGGGGTCATTGATCTGCTCCATGACCTTCACGATGCGGGTGTCCCGCTGGCGACCGCAACCTCGAAGCAGGCGCCGATGGCTCTGGCTCAGATGTCGCACCTTGGCCTGTCCAGCGTTTTCGATGTGATCGCCGGTGCTACCCCTGACCCGGGATCGAGCAAAGCAACCGTCATTCACGAGGCCCTGACACGCTTGGAGGAGCGTGGTGCAGACATCTCCTGTCCCGTCATCGTCGGCGACTCGATCTGGGACGTGCGCGGCGCCAAGGAGGCCGGCATTCCGGTGATCGGTGTCGGCTGGGGCTACGCGACCGAGGATGGCCTGGACGACGCGGACGCCGTGTGCGAGACGGTCGATGACCTGCGCGACTACCTGCTGGATGGGGTGGCGCAGCACGCGCAGAGCGGTCGTTAGCGAAAGTCTCGGGAACGCACGTTGATGGGCAGGCCGACGGGATCGATCCGGAAGGCTTGCACGTTGATCGCACCGTCACCCCATTCGAGCGTCCCGCGAACGAGGAGTGCGTTCGACTCCAGGCAGACGCGTCGAAACTTCTTCCACGCGCCCACCGACACGGAGACATTGACGAAACCTGTCTCGTCTTCAAGCGAGAGGAACGTGATTCCTCCGCCCGTGTGCGGGCGCTGTCGATGGGTGACGATTCCGGCGACGTCAACAATGCGTCCGGCCAGGTGCTGACCCAGCTCGCCGGCCCGGAGGGCGCTAGCGGGTAGCGATCCGCGCATGTAGCTGAAAGGGTGCTCCCCAGAGGTTAGCCCCGTCGTGGCGACATCCGATTGCATGCGTTCCGCCTCCGATAGCGAGGGCAAGTCGGGCACGCGCGAGCCCACCTCCGTGCCCGGAAGAAACGGCTGCCATTGACCGCCCCGAGCCTGTGGCTGCGCGAGCGCCCCGGCTGCCCACGCCCCCTCGCGCCGTCCCACTCCCAGGCATTCAAGAGCTCCGGCCATCGCGAGCTTTTCCATATCGGAGGCGCTCACGCGGCCGCGGCGAGCCAGGTCTGCCTGACTTGTGAATGCTCCCTCGCGCCGAGCTGCGACGATGCGCTCAGCGGCGGACCCCAGGCCTCGTACCTGGGACAGGCCGATGCGCACCGCGAGGTCCCTATCGACGTCGAGGGGAACGACACCACGCGTCGGAAGCGACTCCGCGTGCCCCTCGCGGTAGCTCTCCCCCGTTTGTGCATCCCCCACACGTTGCACGCTTGCGTCAACGAGCGAATCGTTCACCGACGGCCCCACGACGCGCACCCCGTGCCTACGGGCGTCCTGCACGAGGGTCGCAGGAGAGTAGAAGCCCATTGGCTGCGAAGCCAAAATCGCGGCATAAAAGTGCTCGGGAGCATGAACCTTGAGCCAGGATGATGCGTAGACGATGTGCGCGAACGAAAAGGAATGCGATTCGGGAAACCCAAAGTCCGCGAAACCCTTGAGCTGTTCAAAGATGCGCTCGCGCGTGGGCGCGTCGATCCCCCGCTCTTCCATACCCGCCATGAGATCCCCCTTGAGGGCCTCCATGCGCTCCGGGCTGCGCTTAGCACCCATCGCGCGGCGCAGCTGATCGGCACGCGCGCCGGACAAGCCTGCGGCGTCCGTCGCGATACGCATGAGCTGTTCCTGAAAAAGTGGAACGCCGAGCGTCTGTTGCAGAGCGGGCTTCAGGAGCGGGTGCAGGTAGGTCACTTCCTCGCGTCCTGATCGGCGCCGCAGGTACGGATTGACTGAGCGCCCCTGAATCGGCCCCGGTCGGATGAGAGCGACCTCTACGACGATGTCATAGAAGCAACGGGGCTTGAGCCTGGGGAGCGTGTTCATTTGGGCGCGCGACTCCACCTGAAAGACGCCAACCGTATCGGCCGCGCATAGCAGGTCGTACACGCGCGGATCCTCCTCCGGTAGCGTATGCAGGCCCACAGGCTGGTTGCGGCGTCCGCGCACCTGTCGTTTCGCCCAGCCGCGCAGGTGCGGATGAACGTAGCCATCCTCCTGCGCGTCGGATGCTCGCAGCTCGTCGAAGGCGACGCGCAGCGCGGTGAGCATGCCGAGCGACAGCAGGTCGAACTTCACGAGTCCCGCATCCGCGCAGTCCTCCTTATCCCACTGGAGGACTGTGCGACCGGGCATGGCTGCCCAGCCAACCGGGCAGATTCGTGACACCGGCTGATCGGTGAGTACCATGCCGCCCGAGTGGATTCCCATGTGCCGAGGCAGTCGTGACAGCGCACGGGCCGCTTCTCTCACAAGTTCAGGGGCCTCTCCCCTGCCCTGGGACCAGGCCGTGGCCGTACCTGCAGGGTAGCCCAGAGCACGCGCAGCGTCGCGGATCGCCGAGCGCGGGCGATACGTGATGACGTTCGCGACTTGAGCCGCGCGATCCCGCCCAAAAGTGTCGTACACGTACTGGATGACTTCTTCTCGGCGGCAGGCTTCGATATCGACGTCAATGTCGGGCGGACCCGAGCGCGCATCCGACAGGAAGCGCTCAAACAAAAGGTTATGGCGCACCGCGTCCACCGCCGTGATTCCCAGGCAGTAGCACACCGCTGAGTTGGCGGCGCTCCCCCTGCCCTGGCACAGGATGCCGTTGCGGGCACAATAGTCGACGATCTCCTTGACGATGAGGAAGTAGCCCGCAAAGCCGAGGCGCTCGATGATCCCCAGCTCATGATCGATCGTCTCCCATGCCCGGGGATACTGCGCGCGTGATCCGTAGCGCTTTCGAGCGCCCTCGTATGCGCAGTGTGCAAGCCACGTGTTCGCAGTATGCCCATCGGGAACCCGGGTGTCAGGCAGACGCGGGGCGACAAGACGCAGGTCGAAAGCGCATGAGGCAGCGACCTCGCAGGCGTTTTCGAGCGCCTGCGGGTGAGCCCCGTGCAGCCTCGCCATCTCGGCGGGCGAGCGCAGAAAAGAACGGTGAGCACCCAGGTGGGCTTCCGCCTCGTCTAAGGAGGAGCCCAAGCGGGTAGCCGCCAGAATGTCGCCGAGCGCCTGCTGCGAGGGCGAGGACATGCGCGCTCCGGTTGTCGCCACAAGCCGAGTTCCGCGCGTATGCGCGAGGTTCGCCAGCGTCTCTGCGACCTCGCGTTCGTCTCCGCGCGACGCCTGCCATTCGACGAGAACATTGTCGCGCCCGAAAGCATCCACGAGGCCGTCGAGGACTCGGCGCGCGGAGGCTATGCCGCCGGCTCGTAGCGCCCGCATGAGTGGGCCCCGCTTGCCACCGGTAAGGACGATGAGGTCTCCTCCGGCTTCGCTCAGATTGACGAGGCTGTGGCGGGGTTTGCGCTCACCTGGTGCGGACAGCGCTCGCTCACTCATGGCTCCCACGAGATTCGCGTAACCGCTTGGACTAGCGGCCAAGACAGGCAGACGTATCCCCGGGTCTTCCGCTCCGGGAGCAAGTCCCCACCCTGGAGCAGATGAGCCGGGAACAAATTTTCCACAAGCATTCGATGTCAGCGTCAACTCGGCCCCATAGACGATGGGTAGGCCAGCTTCGCGGGCGGCCATGGTCGTCTGGACCGTCGAGTACATGCCGTCAACGTCGAGAATAGCGAGAGCATCGAGGCCCAGGCGCGCAGCTTCTTCCACCATCCGCGCGGGTTCATCGGTCCCATCCAGGAAAGTGAAAGCACTGTGCGCGTGCAATTCTGCGTAGCGTTGTTCCGTGGTCACCCACTCATTATATCGAACAGGTGTTCGATTGGGGTCTTGGTGATGATGTAGGCTCCCAGGGCCACTTGCGTCGAGCGGGCGTCCCTGTCACGAACGCACAGGCCGTATGCTGGGGTCATGGAAACCATGCTCGCAGCGTCGCTCCGTTCCCCCGGCGATCTGGTCGTCGACAAACGCACCATCCCAACACTTGGCCCCCGCGATGTCCTTCTCGCGGTCGAAGCGACGACCCTGTGCGGCACGGACCTGCGCATCGCGACTGGCCAGAAGACGAACGGCGTCACCCCCGGAGTCGTTCTCGGCCACGAGATCGCCGCTCGAGTCTGGCGCGTCGGAGAAGAACTCACCGTCGGCGTCGACGTTCCCGCGCCGGGTACGCAGGTCGGCCTCGCACCGGAAATCGCCTGCGGGCACTGCGCTCCCTGCATGAGCGGGCATTCCAACGTGTGCGCACACATGCGCCTGTTCGGGACGGGAGTCGACGGGGGCCTCACCGACCTCGTCCTCGTTCCCGAAGAAGCGCTCACGTGCATCACTCCCGTCGCTCGCGACATCGCCCCGCCTCACCTCGCGCTCGCAGAGCCTCTGTCCTGCTGCCTGCGCGCAACGTCGCGCCTGCCTATCACCGCCGATTCTCGCGTCCTCGTCCTGGGGACCGGCCCGATTGGCCTCATTCACTGCGCGCTCGCGGTGTCCGCCGGCGCACGCGTGATGGCGTGCGGACGACAGGCACGACTGGAACCCGCGCGGGCAATGGGAGCTGAGGTGACGACCGCTGCCCAGGGCGAGGAGCTTGTGCGTGAGGTCCTTGCTTGGACTGATGGCCTCGGAGCAGACGTCGTCATCATCGCTGTCGGCGCCCCTGGCCTCGTCCCAATCGCGGCGCAGTGCGCCCGCATTGGCGGCCACGTCTCTTTCTTTGCCGGCTTCCCCGCGGGGACAATGGCTCAGATCGACCCAAACCTCGTGCATTACCGCGAGCTCACCGTCAGCGGCAGCGCCAACGCGACCCTTGATGACTACGCGGCGGCAGTTGATGCACTCTCGAGCGGACGCATCGACCTGTCGCCACTCGTCACACACGAGTACGTGCTGTCCGATGTGCGCGACGCCCTCGAGGCTGTGCGAACTCGCGCCGGCCTGAAGATCGCTGTGCGCCCGAGGGGCGTGAGCGCCCCTTAGTCGAGGAGGCCGCGCAGGTCCGCCTCGCTGAGCTGAGCGCCCGTCCCGGTCCCGTTCATCACCGAGGAAATGAGCTGGCGCTTACGGTCCTGCAGCTCCACAACCTTCGCTTCGATCGTATCCGTCGCAACCATGCGATAAACGTTTACCTTCTTGGTCTGACCGATGCGGTGGGCACGATCAATCGCCTGCTCTTCGGCGGCAGGATTCCACCATGGATCCATCACGTAGACGTAGTCCGCCTCGGTGAGGGTCAGACCCGATCCACCGGCCTTCAGGGAGATGAGGAAAACCTGGGCCTCACCCGAGCGGAACTTCTCGATGACCTCCGCGCGACCACGCGTCGATCCATCGAGCTGGACGACGGATATTCCACGGCGCTGAAGCATGTGTCGGATACGCTCCAGGAACGAGGTGAACTGGCTAAACACCAGCGCCTGGTGGCCCAGTGGCACGATCTCGTCCAAGCGATCCGCCAGATACTCAATTTTCGCTGACCCCACGTGCGCGTACGACTCCTCGACGAGAGCCGGATCGAGCGCTAGCTGCCGAAGCCTCGTGATGGACGCGAGCACACTCATCCGATTTGCGTCCACGTCACGCAGCAGGTCAAGGATTCGCGCGCGCTCGCGGGCCAGGTACTGGTCGTAGATATGGCGGTGTTCCTTGCCGAGATCGACGCGCACAACGTCAACGATCTTATCGGGAAGATCGGGAGCAACCTCCTCCTTCGTGCGACGCAGAACGAACGGCGCGACGTAGGCGGTCAAACGCGCGAGCAGAGTCGGATCCGCGCCGTTTTCGATAGGCCTGCGAACCTGCTGCTGGAACGTCTCCCACGGGGGTAGGAGGCCGGGGCAGGTCAAGGAGAGCAACGACCACAGGTCACTCAGTGAATTTTCAATCGGAGTGCCCGAAACCGCCAGCTTCCACGGCGCCTCAAGATCGCGTAGAGCTCGGTACGTCGCGGTGCGAGGATTTTTCACTGCCTGAGCCTCATCGATGACGACGCCGCCGAGTCGCACTTGACTCCACTGCTGCGCCTCCAGGCGCACCAGCGTGTAGGAGGTGACGATGATATCCGCGTTCGCAGCCTCCTGCGTAATCGTCGTGCCACGACGGGTGGCCGTTTCCGTCACTGTGCGCACGCGTAGCTGCGGCGTGAATTGTCGGGCCTGCTCGACCCACACACCGACGACGGATGTCGGCGCAACGACAAGAACAGGCGCGTTGGCGTCCCCACCCTTGTGGGCACGCACGGCCGCCACGGCCGACAAAATCTGAACGGTCTTACCCAAACCCATATCATCGGCCAAAATTCCGCCGATGCCACCCGACATTCGAGCGGTGAGCCACGCGTGTCCGCGGCGCTGATACGGGCGCAGGATCGCGCTCAGGGAAGCGATAGGCGCCAATCCGGTGTCCGCGGATCCGTCGCGCAGCGGTGCGATGCGCGCTCGCCACGCGTCGCTCATGCTCACGCGGTCGGAGGCAGTTGCAAGCAGATCGACCATGCCGACCTGCATGGGCGTGAGCCTCACGCCCTCGCCATCCCAGCCCGTCAGGGTGCGTGCCTCTTCTAACAGGGCTGCCAAGGACCGAATGCGCTCGCCGTCGAGGCGCACCCACACCCCGTTGACTTCAACGTAATCCTGTCCATTGGCGATTGCTTCAAGCGCATCACGAATGCTGATCGTGACATTGTCAAGCCGTAGCCGTACGTTGAGGTCAAACCAGTCACGCTCAGCAGGGGCGATACTCATGTCGATCTCACACCCACTGTCACGCACGTCGATTGCGCGCACATCCTCAGCGACGTCCCAGATGAGGCCGTCCACGCTCTTCGCATCAACGACATGTTCTAAGAATGCGGGGACAAGCCACGGGGATAGCCGTCCCGTTCGCGGCGGAGGCGTCCACAGCGTCGCATCCAACGAGCGCCCCCACGATTCCACGCGGCGCACAATTTCGGCCATGGCCTCGTCCCTAGCGCAGTGCGCCACGGGAGTGCGCGAGCGCGACTCCCCCTGGACATACTCGGCCCACCAACGCACTACGACGGATTCCCCATCGCGGCGCACCGTGCCCAGAAGAGACACCTGGGGCCGCGCATCTGCGTCAAAACTCCCATCGGATGAAGCCATAGAAAAACGCCTGCGCAGCGCTGGCAGCCACGTTCCACGAAATTCGGCGACGTCTGCCGCAGGAATGTGCAGGCCACGATCAAGCGGAAAACCGTCGAGAGTCACCAGCCCTTCGATACGCGCAATTGATCGTCCCCCGTCCAGCAAGAGGACGCCCGCATCGCGGTCGATGCGCGGCCTCGTGATGACCTCATCTCCGTTGCGTGCAACGATCCTGACGGTGAGGCCGTCGTCACCGGAACACACATCGATGTCCGCATCCCACGTCGCGTGCGAGAGCACCACCAACTCATCCGTCTCGGGTGACGTGTAGAGCTCAACGCCCGCTCGTACAAGGCGCGCCAGCCACGCGTAGGCATGCTCGCCCAGCGAACTGAGAGTCACTTCCGTGCGCGAGTGCCACGAACGCGATTCGCGTGACAGGCGGTAGCCCTCGCGCATGAGAGAAACGTGAGTGGGATCCAAGCCATCCGTCACTGACGCCCACTGGGTCGCCGTCAGATCGAGCCACGAGGCTCGCTTCGTCGTCCACCCCGACGAGGAGCTTGCGCGCAAGGGAATAAGAGAAGGCTCGACGCCGGGATCATGCGCATCGACGACGAGGGCCAACGGCTCACCCAGGCGGTCACGGTCGGCGCCCAGCATCTGCTCGAGGACACGGCTCCACTCGGGCACCGAGCGCTGCTTGTCGCGGGCATCTTCGCGTCCGACAATCAGCGTCGCCACCGCATGCGGGCAATCGCTGCGCAGCGGGCACGCGCATGCGAGGGCGGGACGCACAGCGCCCTGCGCGACGCGCACGCGATAGGTGAGCCCAGCTTCCTTCACGCGTGCCTCGGCCCACTCCCCATCCTCGCTCCAGGAAAATTCACGCACCGCACCACCGCGCGCCAAACGCAGGCCGTTTGCCCACGCCGCCGGGCCGACGAGGGCCATCATGTCATCGTCCGACATCGAGGCCAGCGTGTGCGACAGGGATACCATCCTTTCAGTCTACGGCACCCATCTACGCGCGGCACCAGCTCACTGAGTCAGGCCTTCCAAAGCCCACTCCCCTCCCTTCCAGACCAAGAGCACATCCCGACCATCCTCAAGCACAGCCTTCATGTAGGCCCGAGGACGTTCCTGCGCCCACCAGCGCCCTCCCACCGGCCAGGGACCCTCCACGCGCGCAATAGCGACTCGGCGTGCCTTCCTCGGGGCAGATCGCGCAGAGTCCTGCTCGCTCACAAGATAAGCGGGAGCCGCACTCAAGGCTCCCCTGTGATCAACGCGCACATCATCGAATGCACCCGACGCGCCGACGACCCTCACACGAGCAGGGGCATCGAAAAGAGTTGCCGGAGGCTGGGCAACACCACCTTCCCACGCTCCTTCACGCGAACGCAGGCTAGGCTCGCTCCCCCATCTGGCCATCACAACGCGACTGCGCGGGTCGTAACCTCCCTGCACGCGCGGAACCAGGAGCGCATCCGGACCCGCCATCCCCTGGATGCGCACGACGCTGCGCGAGACATCGCGCTCGCGGTCTGACCTCCCCCACAGCGCCGTCATGCTCTGTCCCGATCGAGGATCGCATGCGGTGAGACGAACGGATGTCACCGCGCCACTGGGCCCCTCAACACCAGACGTCCATCCCGCGAGCGTCCAGCGCACGCGCAGGGCGACATCGTCAGGTGCGCTCAGGTCGCACCCGCTCCACGTGCGAGTACGCTGCCCACCTCCGGCGTCCTCCACATCGATGCGCATCATCTGAGAGACAAGACCTCCCTGCCCCAGCCTCAGTGCGAGATCCCGTGCGATGCGCTGGATGGGAACCATCATCGTGTCGATGGAATCCCCACCCGCCTCAATGACACGTTCCACCGTGATGTCGGGCTGAATGCGCTCGGCAGGCGCGATAACACTGTCACCTCCGGAGGCAAGGTTCCAGAGCGCTTCACCGACATCCCCAAAACGTTCACACACGCGACCACGTCCCAGCGCAAGAAAATCCGCACAGGTGTAGATGCCCAGGCCCTGCAAGAGGTCAAGAGTGTCAGCCGCTCTGTCTGCCATCGCGGCAGGAACGGCCCACATCGTGTCATGTAACGATATGTGTCCGAGGAACGATTGGTTCTCTTCGCAGGGAACGATGCGACCCTCGCGTGCGGCCGCCAAGGATGCGACCGGACCGTCAGCGATGCCAACAAAACATTCAACCCCGACGGCATCTTCGATCGCTGACACCAACGCCGAGGCGGCAGCCTCCTCACTCCCATGCCAGCGAGCAGGACCTCGCACCCGACACCTGGCCAGCCCTGGGCGCACACACTCCACACCGGCAGCCACCGAGTCAAAGGCATCGATGACCGCGCTAAAAGCCCTGGCCTCGCGATCAGGATCGCGCGGCAGGCAGATGAGATCGGGGCATAAGTACGTCGCTTCCCGAATGCTCATGCCGCTCCTGACTCCGGCTCGCCGAGCGGCAAAACTGGCGACCTCGATGCGATCGGCGTGCACAACGGCTCCAGCGCCACCCGGCGGCAAGTCGACCACGAGGCAGTGGACAGGCCAGTCGGGCACCCACACCACCATGTCGCGCACCTAGACCACCACTCGCATCCGTCGATACGCCGCAGGAACGCGAGAAAGCCCCGGCCAGGGATACAGCGTCACGATGGTGCGTCCCATTGAGCGGGCCCGCGCCGCCAGAGTCCGCTGCTGTGCTGCAGACAGTTCAGGAACATCGAGACAGACGATATCGCAAGCGTCAACAAGAAGGGCACACAGGTCACCCACCTGATGATCCTTGTGCGCATTCAACACAAGAACGCGGTCGAGGTCCATCCCCTGCTGCCCTGCCCACTCCCAACCGATATCACCGACCCCGCAGAAGCCGATCCAGCCGCCGGACGGGCAGGCCTCGATCAGCAAACGAATGAGCTCGGATCTGTTCGTCGGCCCCAGAAGGATGGGAGAGGCGCCAGCGTGTATCTGCTCGATGTCGTCGCGCACCCGCAGGCCCACCGCCTGTTCAGCACGGTTCAGTACGTCGCGCGCCGCAAGTAACCGAGCATGCGAGTCGGTCATCACTCCCCCTTCCCACAGTAGAACATCTGTTCGATAAGGGAAGTCTAGAACCACGCTCACACATCTGCGTCCCGAACGCCGATCGCGCGCAGATAGGTCACAATGGGAACACCAAGAAAAGGAGCACGCATGAACATCGACCAGCGCCCCCTTGCCCCCAGCCCCTACGAAGGCCTGGACGTTCCCACGTTCACGCTGTCGTCGAGCGTTCTCACCGACGGCGCACCAATGCCCGAATCAGCAACAGCCGAGGCCGGATCCCTTTCCCCGGACCTCACGTGGCACGGCTTCCCCGAAGACACGGCGAGCTTCATGCTGACCTGTTTCGATCCGGACGCCCCGACCCCCTCGGGATGGTGGCACTGGACCATCCTCGACATCCCATCTTCCATGACCCACTTGGAAGCGGGCGCGGGCGCTTCCGACCTCATGTTGGACGGACCGGCTTTCCATTTGCGCGGAGATGCAGGTGAAGCCTCCTACTTCGGAGCTGCTCCCCCGATCGGCGACCGCCCCCACCGCTACGTATTTACGGTGCACGCCCTCGACACGGATTCCCTGGGGCTGGATGATGACGCGACCCCGGCCATGGCCTCGTTCGTGGCGCTCGAGCACACGATCGCACGCGCATCCCTGACCGTCACCCACCAGGCCTGAGGACCATGCTGCACATTATTTTTTGGGAGCCAGAAATCCCTGGAAACACCGGAGCGGCGATTCGACTGTCCGCATGCACGGGTTCCATGCTGCACCTTGTGAAGCCGCTGGGCTTCGACATGGATGACGCGAAGCTTCGCCGTGCGGGCCTGGACTACCACGACCTCGCACATGTGAAGGTTCATGACTCCCTGGACGATGCGCTCGCCGAGGTTCCGGGACGCGTCTGGGCGCTCACCGGCCACGCAACCACCATGTACTCCGACGTCACCTACGCCGACGGGGACGGCCTCCTCTTCGGACGCGAGTCGGTAGGACTGTCCGAAGACGCAATGAATCACCCGCGCGTGGAGGATCGCGTACGCATTCAGATGGTTGATGGAGTGCGCTCCCTCAACTTGGCCAACTCCGCATCGATCGTCCTGTACGAGGCATGGCGCCAACTCGGCTTCCCGGGTGGCGTCTAAAACCGGACAGACAACAAACGAGGCCCGGGTCGGATCCGCTCCGCCGGGCCTCGCTTACTACATGCATCGCTCGTTTAAGCAGCGGGTCAGCGCGCCTTCCATGGGGCGGACGGACGTTCGACCTGCTCTGCGAGCGAAACGATCCTGCGCGGGTTCGACCACCACATCCAGATCAAGCCGATGATTGAGACGACGAGGGGCAGATAGTAGAAGTCCGACCCAAAACCCGTCCACGCCGAACGCGCCGTGTTCAGTTCATCAAGGCCAAGCGACGCGACCCACAGCACGAGCGGGATCGCGATCGACAGAGAAATCGTCACCCAACCAACCATGCGCATGCGCCGCCCGTTGTGAGTGAGCGCGGTAGCCGCAACTAGGTAGTCGATGCCCGCGAGGAGCGCAACGATCCGCGGTCCCCAGGGTTGCCCCTGCGCATGAAAAAGATCGATGATCGCCATTACGAGAATCCAGGCTCCGAGGAGCCAAAACATGGCGATGATGATGCGGCCAAGGCCGAGGGACGGCGGGCGCTGATCGCGCACACCGACGGCCTCATTCGTCGTGTCATGTCCGTGCACATGTCTGATCCTACCGACAGCGCTATCGCGACGCATCGCATGAGGGATGAGTGCCGCGCGCAACTATGCCGTGTGGCCTGATGCACCAGGATGGAACACCGAGCTTCAGGACAGCGTTGCACAAACGTGGGACAATGGGCCTATAAGGACCGTGAGGCCCGCCATGAAAACAACCATCTGAGCTTCGGCTCATCAGCGAGGAGTTTTAAACCTTGAGCGAATCGACCTACGACATCGTCATTCTGGGTGCGGGTTCCGGCGGCTACGCGACCGCCCTGCGCGCTGCGCAGCTGGGCATGAAGGTCGCCCTCATCGACGGCGATAAGGTGGGCGGCACCTGCCTGCACCGCGGTTGCATCCCCACCAAGGCGTACCTGCACGCTGCAGAGACGGCCGAGGCCGTGCGCGAGTCGTCCAAGTTCGGCGTCTCCTCCACCTTCAACGGCATCGACATGGCTCAGGTGGGCAAGTACCGTGACTCGGTTATTTCCGGTCTGTACAAGGGGCTGCAGGGCCTGCTTAAGTCGCGCAACGTCGAGGTTATCTCCGGCTGGGGCCGCCTCGCCGACGCGAACACCGTTGAGGTGAACGGCCAGCGCATCACGGGCCGCAACATCGTTCTGGCGACCGGCTCCTACTCGCGTTCCATCCCCGGCCTGGAGATCGGCGGACGTGTGATCTCCTCCGATCAGGCCCTTCAGATGGACTGGGTTCCCTCCTCCGCCGTGATTCTCGGCGGCGGCGTTATCGGCCTCGAGTTCGCCTCCGTGTGGCGCAGCTTCGGTGCCGAGGTCACGATTATCGAGGCCCTTCCCCACCTCGCCAACAACGAGGACGAGGCCATCTCCAAGCAGCTCGAGCGCGCCTACCGTAAGCGCGGCATCAAGTTCCACACGAACACCCGCTTTGCCTCGGCCACGCAGAACGAGCAGGGCGTGCACGTCACGACCGAAGACGGCAAGGCTTTCGACGCCGACGTCCTTCTGGTCGCTGTTGGCCGCGGCCCCGTGACCGAGGGCCTGGGCTACGAGCAGGCCGGCATCACGCTGGATCGCGGCTTCGTGATCACCAACGATCGCCTGCACACCGGTGTCGGCAACATCTACGCGGTCGGAGACATCGTTCCCGGCCTCCAGCTGGCACACCGCGGCTTCATGCAGGGCATCTTCGTCGCCGAAGAGATCGCCGGCCTGAACCCGACCATGCAGGCTGATATCAATATCCCGCGCGTGACCTTCTGCGAGCCGGAGATCGCCTCGGTCGGCATGACCGAGAAGCAGGCGCGTGAAAAGTTTGGAGACCAGGTGCGCACCGTCGAGTACAACCTCGCCGGCAACGGAAAGTCGTCTATCCTGGCCACATCGGGCATCATCAAGCTGGTCTCGGTTGAGGGCGGTCCGATCGTGGGCTTCCACGGCATCGGCGCGCGCATCGGCGAACAGATTGGTGAGGGCGAGCTCATGGTGAACTGGGAGGCGTACCCCTCGGACGTCGCTTCCCTGATCCACGCACACCCCAGCCAGAACGAGTCGCTCGGCGAAGCGGCTATGGCACTGGCAGGCAAGCCGCTCCACGTCCACAACTGACCGAAATTTTTTAATAGGAGAACACACATGGCAACTTCAGTGACCATGCCCGCTCTGGGCGAGTCCGTCACCGAGGGCACCGTCACCACGTGGCTCAAGCAGGTCGGCGACACCGTCGAGCTCGACGAGCCCATCGTCGAGGTGTCCACGGACAAGGTTGATTCCGAGGTCCCCTCCCCCGTGGCCGGCGTCCTGCTGGAAATCCTGGTCCCCGAGGATGAGACCGTCGAGGTCGGCACCGAAATCGCTCGGATTGGCGATGCGTCCGAGGCCTCGGCAGCCCCTGCCGCTGCACCCGTGGCTGCTCCCGTCGAGGCGCCGGCTGCTCCCGCTGCCGCTCCCGTCGAAGCTCCGGCTGCTGCTCCTGCCGCCCCCGCACAGGGCACCGAGGTCCGCATGCCCGCCCTGGGCGAGTCCGTCACCGAGGGCACCGTCACCACGTGGCTGAAGTCCGTGGGCGACGCCGTTGACGCCGACGAGCCGCTGCTTGAGGTCTCCACGGACAAGGTTGACTCCGAGGTCCCCTCCCCCGTCGCCGGCTTCCTGGCTGAGATCCGCGTTCCCGAGGATGAGACCGTCGAGGTCGGCACCGTCGTCGCGATCATTTCGTCGTCGGCTCCCTCTGCTGCTCCCGCTGCAGAGGCTTCCGCCCCGGCTGCTCCTGCGGCGCCCGCTGCTCCTGCGGCTCCCGCCGCTCCGGTTGACCCGTTCCCGAACGCGTCGACGCTGGCCCAGACGGCTTCTGCTGCCCCGGTTGTCGAGACTCCCGCCGTCGTGACAGGTTCCGCCTACGTCACCCCGATCGTGCGCAAGCTCGCCCGCGAGCTTGGCGTCGATCTGGCGACTGTCTCGGGCACCGGTGTTGGCGGCCGCGTTCGCCGCGAGGACATCGAGGCGGCAGCCGCCGCTGCAGCCGCTGCCGTTGCAGCTCCTGCCACTCCTGGCGCCCCCGCTGCTCCGGCCACCCCGGCCGCCGCCGTTCGCGAGCCTTCGCCGCTGCGTGGCACGACCGAGAAGATGTCGCGTCTGCGTCAGACGATCGCCCGCCGCATGGTCGAGTCGCTGCAGACCGCGGCTCAGCTGACCACGGTCATCGAGGTCGACGTGACGAAGGTTGCCGCACTGCGTGCGCGTTCGAAGGACACGTTCCTTGCCACGCACGGCACCAAGCTGACCTTCCTGCCCTTCTTCGTGAAGGCCGCGACGGAGGCTCTGGCCTACCACCCGAAGATCAACGCGACCATCAACGACAAGGAGGTCACGTACTTCGACTACGAGCACGTGGGCATCGCCGTTGACACGCCGCGCGGTCTGCTGGTTCCGGTGATGAAGAACGCCGGAGACAAGGACATCGCCGGTATCGCCGCGTCGATCAACGATCTGGCAGCCCGCACCCGCGACTCGAAGATCGGCCCCGACGAGCTGTCTGGTTCGACGTTCACGGTGACCAACACCGGTTCGGGCGGCGCGCTCTTCGATACGCCGGTCCTCAACATGCCGGAGACCGCGATTATGGGCGTCGGTACTATCGTCAAGCGTCCCGTCGTGATGAAGGGGGCCGACGGCTCCGATGTCATCGCGATTCGCTCGATGGTGTACCTGTCGCTGTCCTACGACCATCGTCTGGTGGACGGCGCCGATGCCTCTCGCTTCCTCATGGACGTGAAGAAGCGCCTCGAGGAGGGCGCGTTCGAGGCCGATCTCGGCCTCTGATCACCGCTGACGATCAGTGATGGGGTGGGTCTGCCAAGCAGACCCACCCCATCACTATGTTCCAGCTATCCTGCGCTACGTGGTCACGAGCCGCTCTGTTGACCGCTGGGCTGTGCAGGTTCGGCTTTCACTACTTTGCCCGATACCGGATCGACCCGGATAAGAAGTTCTGTCGCTGTGGGAGTGTCATGCGTGTCGCATCCATCGGCGCGACACGTCTGCGACGACTCCACGATGAGTGTTGCTCCCACGTCGATAGCCCCTTGCTCACAGGAGATCACAGCGACGTTGTCAATCCTTGACGAGAGCATCGGTACTCGCACGCCTTCAGAGAGCATCGCTTCAATCCGTTGCGTGTCTTGCGCGAGGAGTTCACCCCCAAGCACGGACCCGAGCACTGAGGCATCGCCATCCATCACGGCACGGTCACGCGTGGCAATTGCATGACTAATTGTCTCAGCCAGCGCGGCGGGCTCACACATGCTCGACGATGTCGA
>ERZ773001.141-NODE-141-length-30833-cov-6.12343_pt1 | contig 30833 bp, 41 predicted proteins | sample MGYA00511673_ERZ773001 | MGnify/ENA primary metagenome ERZ773001 (study PRJEB29015, sample SAMEA2738091) | human oral metagenome | biome: human oral; feature: human-associated habitat; material: saliva | place: China | collected 2162 ... | reverse complement strand
TAGATTTGATTGTGTCGATATACTTGGACAGGGGTTCGACTCCCCTCGGCTCCATTATTTAACGTTTCATAGTGTTGCACAACGTTTCAAAAACCTATAAAATCAATGTTTTAATTTCATACGAAAACACACAATAGTATAAAATTGAGTACAAAAAGAGTACAAAATAAAAAAGCCTACCAATTAAGGTAGGCTCATTGTTTATCCTTCGAAATGCATTGCACCGTTCTCGTCTACATAGACCGCAGCACGTTCCAACATTTCGCCATTTCCATTGAAATAGTAATATTTACCATCAATCTTGCGAACTTCTTTAGACACCATGTCCCCATTTGCGTTATCGCAATAGTACCACTTGTCAAAGTATTGAATCCAACCTGTTTTCATTTCTCCGACATCATTGAAGAAGTACCACTTGCCACCGATGTTTTGCCATCCGATAGCCATATAGCCACCAGGCTTCAACCAATACCATAGACCTTGTTCGTCTTGATACCATTTATTGTCAAGGGTGTACCCTTCTTTGTCGAATCTGAACCAGTTTCCATCAATCTTCTTCCAAGTGTTCATTGGATATGTGCCATCTTGGTTCTTGAAGTACCATCCAACAGAATCTTGAATCCAACCTTCTCGTTGAATTGGTGTGCTCGTATCGGATCCATAAGGGAATCGAATATATCCAACGATGCCATCATAAGACCGTGAACTGAATCGAGCGGGTCCACCTACTTCTAAAAAGTTCCAATTTCCGTCCACGTTTTGCTCGATGGTCTTGAGTGTATAGCCATCTGAATCTTCAATGACTAGCCCTGTATGACCGTAATCGATGCCATCGCCAGCCACGAAATGCTTCACAAAGATGTCCCCTGCTTTTGCAACAACTCCAGGTCCTTCATAAATCACTTCAAATCCTTGAGCTTTTGCCGAATCGAGCAAGTTGATGGCATTGCCCCAAAGCCACTTCCCGAAATAGTGGTATGAGATGTAATTTGGTAAATCGGCACATTGAGTCCCGTATACGCCATCAGCATCCACGCCTTGTCCCATCTTCGCCAATGAGACGATAAAATCAAGTACTTCTCTAACTGTTGCCATTTATATATTCCTCCTTATTAGTTTATTGGCCAAGGGTCATTTGTAACATAAGAGATTGTTGAGACCCTAATATCACCAATATCTCTGTCTGTAGGAACAGGGTCATCAAACTGGAATCTTAAGTGGTTATAATCTCCATTGCCCCCTAAATACCAAGTTCCGTATCGGACACCTTTATCGTTATAGATATCACCAATTAGTGAACCTTCTGAACGATAACCTGTTGGAATTCCATTACCTTGAAGAATATAACAATTTCGTTCTCTATCAGACCCTTGCAGAACATAGCCTGCAGAACCTCTTCTAGCAATACCAAACCAACCCCATTGGAGTCCGCCGAATTGGAATGAAACTTGGTTGTTTAAACGTCGTACTTTTAGATATGACGTTCCTAGTTTGGATGCAATGTTTAGGATTTTCCAACCAGTATCACCATATAGAACAGTCCAACCGGTCATACCTGAATTAGTAGTTTTTATCCATTTCACAGCACCATTGGTCTTACGTAAATCTACATAAGTTTGACCGAGAGTTCCTTCAACTTTACCTTCAGGAATACCATTACCGCTTAACTCACTAGATGAAGTTGTAGTAGATGGTGCATTTTGACCTGAGGCTGGGAGAGTAACTGTTCCACCACCATGCGATAGCGATAGTGTGTTGCCGCTAATAGATAGTGTTTGTGGAATGCCCACACCATCTCGACCGTTCTCGCCTTTAGGACCCGTTGCCCCTTGTAAACCTTGTGGACCCGGTTCGCCTCGTTCTCCTTTTGGACCGGGGTGTCCGTCTTGACCTCGCTCGCCTCGAATACCTTGTAAGCCTTGCTGACCGTCTGCCCCTCTTGGTCCCGTCAATCCTTGCGGTCCTATCGGTCCTATCGGTCCACGCTCACCAGTTTCACCCTTGTCGCCTTTCGGTCCGGGTGTTAAGGCAATGTTTTGTAGCTCTTGTTTGGTTGCGAAATTGCTTGTGTCGATTTCAGTCTTGTTCTCTAAAGCCGATATACGTTGTTTTAGAGGCTCGTCATTGTAGATGGTGTCTTTATCCGTCTTTTGCTCTAAAGCCTCAATTTTGCCCGAAATTTTCGAAATCTCGACACGCAAACCACTATCGTCATACGTTCCGCCTTGTGCTTTAATTTTGGCGAATAGCTCATCAAGTTCTTGCTTAGTCACGATACTATCAACATCCACAATTCGCCCCGTTTTGCGTTCGATTAGTGGTGTTTCTTGAGCTCTATCAATTTCACTCACTCTTACGTTAAATACAAACGAATAAACATCCATTGATTGCTCCACTTTTTCAAAGTAGATATAACCAATCACAGGCTCATCGGTAGTGATTAGTGAGCTATCGAATGGAATTGTAATCGTATTGCCCTCAATTGTAGCCTCAACTGTTTTGTATCGTTTTGTGTATTTGAAATAAAAGAGACAAAGAACTTTTGATGCGGTTAGTTCATCAACAGTAAATTTGAATGTTGCTGTGCCTCTATCCTTGCTATAAATTTCATGACCTAACCTTTCAACGCCACGATTGACCGATGAAATGGTTAAAAGTTTATTGATTATTTTCTCCATACGTTCCTCCTTTTTCAAAATAGAAAGAGGACTCACGATGAGCCCTCTGTGGATCCGTATTCTTAGCCTTCAATTTTCTTCAACTCGTTGAATCCATTCACGACAGATTCAATCAAAACTCTCTTCGATGCATCATCCAAGTTGATTCCAGCTTTTTCTAACTCTTTTGTTAAGTTGTCGAATGCTGTTTGGAACTTGTCTTGACTTGCATTGTGCACATCTCGGAAGATTTGTTCCACCGCATTTACGACCGTATGAGCGATTGATTTTGCAAGCTCGTAGTTCTTAGCATCCGTTTTGGCTTTCAATTCTGTCGCCTTTGTTTGGATAAATCCTTTCAATCCTGTGAATGCTAACCCTACTAATACGACTAATACGCTCACGATTCCATTGATGATTGTTGCTTGTAATTGTTCCATGTTCATTCATCCTCTTTCTTTTCGATTTCAATTTCGATTATTTTTTTGAATTTCTTGTCTTGAGTCTTTCGCATTTGGTTGATGTACGGTCTCAACGCTTCGGGGAATGGTAAGCCCAACGCTTCCCAATTCTCCATCAACGACCCCACATAACTCATAATAAAAAATAGACACGTAGTTATTCCTATCTCTCTATGATTGAGAGCTCTAGCATATAGGGCAACTATCATGACTACTGATATGACAAGAAAATGTCTGAGTAGCCCATTTGTGCTCGTTTTACTATCAAATGTTTTCAATTTAAAAGCTTTTATATACCCCGAAACAATGTCAAAGCATACAAGCCAGAATAAAATTTGAACATATGGACTTTTGAATAACGATTGTAAATGGTCTACAAGTAATTTAAATTCTAAATCTGCCATCATCGTTCCATGACCTCAATCGCTGTTGCTAGAGTGTTGATTTCTTGTTGCTTGTTGTTGAGGTCTCGACTCTTAAACTCGATTTTGTCTTGTAGGTTTTGAGCTTGCTGTTCAAGTTTTGACTTGTCGATTGAGAATGTATAGATTTCTTCTTTTGCGACTTCAACTTCTCTCTCAAGTTGAGTCTTGCGTGTCTTTGCTTGTTCTAAATTCATATTTTTGCCCCCTAATTTGTTATTTTGACGCCATCAAAACACAGCCAATTAGTTTGTACATCTTTTATTACTACAACAGTTCCATTCCCTCCCCCATCATCATAGGCTGCAAGTGTGCAGGGGTTATAACTTTCTGTCATGCCCTTCATAAAAGTTTGTTTTTCAATTCTAATTTTTGGCAATTTGAAAACATGTTTCCATGGTTTTACATCTCCGCCTTTGCAACTACCACGCAACTCAATCGAACCGTCAGAGTTCACTTTATATTGCACGGGATGATAATCGTTACTATAATTTCTCCAACCGTTTAGATAAGTAACGTTTGTCCAAACCCCAAAAGTTGGCACATCACTTGGTGTAAATTGAACCCAAGGATGCCATCCCGTGATAGGCGTTTTCCGTCTCATGTAGATAACGTTCGCATCGTATGGTGTATATGTTTGCATCACATAATTTTCATCGCTCGGGTGTGTATTGACTTGGATGTATCCATATTTTTGGGATGTTGTTAGATTTGGAGGTAAGTCACTCATCTCGTGAGAGTAGAACATCCCAGTCTTCATCAAGTTGTTTGCGGATCCTGTCATTTTTATAGACTTACCATCAATTTGAGTAAGCCTTCCGACTTGCACGAGCTCATTGTGTGAGTAGATGTCACCCTTCGCATCGATTGTGCCTCGTTCCCAAATCTTCCCGAATCCAGAGCCTTTCGGAGTCCTACATTGAACCACTTCTTCAGGTCCCACGATTGGAGCGGTGAATGTGAAGCTTGCATAAGCATCCGAGATTGTTCCTTCTACAATCCAAGCCTTATCCGCGGAGAACGTTCCAAACAAGTCCGCATTCGAGTTCGTGACCGAATTAATGACTCGTGAATCAATTCCTCCGCCCTTGTTGTCCGTGAAGTATCCGTCATACGCTGGTTTGACTTTGAATTTCAAACGCATTGGGTTCTTTTGAATCCCATCGACCATAAGAGGTGCGATTTTGGCTGTTCTTCGAACGACAATCGTTTGTTGGTCTCCACCACCTCGAATTGCTTCAAACGATAGCATTGGAGCAAAGTATTGAAGCACCTTGATTGGAACTGTCACAACATTGGACTTGAGCCCACGACTATCGATGACATACGCTTCGACATTGTAATCGCCATAATTTTTGAAGAATTGGAATGTGCCACCATTCGAGGTGATTGCCATTTTTTGACCTACGACCTCAGCATGGAATGTCTTGATTGTGGATCCGTAAGTGCCCTCCATCCCATTGAACGTTCCTACCATCTCGGAGAACGTTTGGACGAATGTATTGTTGCCCACAATGTCTTTGGTCGCTTTCGCTTTATCCACAAGCTCAATGGTCTCGAGTCTCGGTTGTGTTCCACTAGGGAGACCGATATACCATCCCACGCTATATTCATCAATACCGATTTGCTTGTCACCATCGAAGGTTCGTACGCAAATATCAAACGTGCTCGATGCCACGTTCACATTCTTTCTTGCGTTTTCAGGAGATGGAGTGAATTTGACTGTCGTTCCAAGACCTGTTCCTAAATCGTACCAATCAGAACCCCATACCTTATACCAAACTTGATGCGTAAACGATTCGACCTTTCTGTCGAGCGTGACTGTGAGCTCTTGTCCAAGCTCTCTCGTTCCTGTTACGGATGCGACCTTCGACATTCTTGGAATCTTCTCAAATTTATGGGTGAAGCTCGTGTCGATTGAACCTAAATACCATCCACCATAATTGATGCCACTCGTAGAGCCCGACCACAAGAGAATTTTGCGTGTCGCTTGTCCATCTTCATCATGAGTGAATGTGAAGTCCACACTTCCAAGTGAACGCTCTGAGCCCTTAATGAAGAGGTGCTCAATTTTTAAATACTTGTTTTGCCCTGCAAGCTGCACTCCCATGTATGCCCCGTAGGTTGGGTCGAATTGGATTTCATAGCCTCCCGAGTCGTTACCGATGTATAGACTCACTCGTGCGGTCGTTGTGTTTGCCACACGGTCTTGGGAGAGTGTTCGCACTTCATATCGAATGTAAGTGTGCCAGTTCCCATTGAAGTATTGAATTCCCATTTTTTACCTCCTTTCCTACGGTCCTACGTAACGAATTACGTTGTATTTTGGATTCACGTTGTATTGCGATTCGACATAGTAGCCAATTTGAATTGATTTCGTGAACACCCCATTGTCAATGTGGATGACCCCTTGCGAGATGCTCATGACCTCTCGACCACCACTCATCATCGAAATTCGATTTTCAGACACAAGAATCGAGCTATCTCCTTGTGGATTCCCAATTGAGAGCCCTTCATTCCCGAATTTCATGTTGCGGTCGATAGCGTTCCAAATAGCTGTCATAGAGCCTAAATCGTTCTGAATGCCAATCATACGTTGAGAGAGCGACACAAGGTCATCTTGTGCTTGCTTTCTCTCTGACTCGTTCGATTTTACGAACGCTTCATATTTAGCCTTCCACTCTAAGACCGTCTCGAGAGTCGCTTTCGCTTTCATCTCTTGCATCATCACCAATTGCTGGTCTTGTAAATGCTTGAGTTGGTCTTCTGTGATGAGCTTGTCAGCCTTCATCTCGAGCTTTGCTTCGACTTCTTTGATTGGTTTCTTGAAGTCCTCGACACTCGAGACATCGAAGTAGATTTTGCCATCTCTCACTTCCATGATGGGCTTGCTGCCATTCGTGATTGAGATCCGATTCAAATCGAGCGAGCCTGCTGTGATTTGTCGTGCATTGATTTCTAATGATTGAATCAATCCCGCACTAATCTTCTTAGCAATAACTTCATCAGTCGTGATGGTCTCGATAATCTTGTTCAAATCAGCTGTGTCCACTTTACGGATCCATTGCCCATCTACACGTTCATACATGATGGCATATCCACCACTTGGTTTCATCCACTTGTCGCCCTCTTTTGGATTGATAGGCTCAGCCTCATCCAAATACAAGCGACCAATCTTGGTCGTAAGGCTCTCAATGTAATCAAGTTTTTCTTGGACGGGTCCACGATACTTGTATTGTGATTGAGATTGCCCCGATTCTTTCGCATTCGTCTTCGAACTCAATCCACCATCGAATGTGATGTGATGCGAGAACACAGGAATGTCGAATCGTGTATTCTCCGAACCCCAGTAAACTGACACCCAATCACCTGGTTCGGTGTCGATGTCGCCGCGCCATGATAATTCGTAAGGATAGAAGCTCAAATCTCTGTATTTGTTGTACAATCTATCGAGCAATTGTTGAGTCATCCATGGATTCTTGAGAACCATCTTGTTCCCCGAGCGATTTCCCGACACAATCTTGGTCTTATCGACAGTACATTCAATCGAGCCAAGTTTGTACTTGATTTCGTCTCGAACCAATCCAGTTGCCCCATATTGACTTCTCGTGATTTGTTTCGTTGTAGCCTTCAAATCGATGAAGTCGAGCTTGCCATCACGATTGAATCGTGCGAATGTGCCATCCAATTGAGCGAGATACATGATGGCATCTCTGAATGTCGCTTTCTCCAATTTGGTCTTGATGGACACATCTGGGAGATTGATTGCATCACTCACAGGGATTCCAGTCATCGTCACGATTTCTTGGAAGACTTCTCGTGAACTTGATGGATACGAGAGTTTGCTATCGTACTGTCCAAGCAATCTCACGAATTCATCTTGAAGTTTTAATTTTGTAATTTTAGAATTACGGTCGAGCTTGATTTCGGTCACAAAAAAACGACCAAGGGGCAACATTGCCGCTTGACCGTCAATTGTTTGAACACCAAGACTCGCTGTCGATGGCATCATCTCCTCAATTCCTTCAACTATCTGATTCAGTTCGACAGATAGCGAATTGATAAATGTTCCACCAGGTACGAACGATGAGCCTCCCGAGATGGAAGCATCATGTTCGATTTTCTTTAGATGTGTTTTGTCATAAGTCTGATTGTTGAGCGTGAATGAGGCGTGAATCACTCGGACATCAGACACAATCGCATCTCTATACTCTTGAGTTGTTTCCAGCATTTCATCACCTCTATTGCTCAATGAACGATGTTGATACATCGTTGTAGTACGTTATGCCATCGCTGAATGTTCCCATACAACTTCCCGTGATTGTGCTTCGGTATGCTCTAATTGATTGACCTAGCACGACCGCATTGAAGAATCCGCTTGGGATATTTCGAATGGCGTTATATTCATCTTGAGTTAAGATTCCCCAAGATATTTGAATTGTTTTCTTGTTTGCAATGACATCTCCGCTCATAAGACCGTTCGCACTTCGACCAGTCCCCGAGCTCCAAATGATTTCATCGCTGTTTGATATTGATGTTGGAGATGCAAGAGCAACTCCATTCACTATGATTTCCGCCATCTTGCACCTCCTAGAAATCTAATATTGGTTGATTTGTTTTTCTTTGAATTTGGTTGCCAATCTCAAAGATTTTCTTCACGAATGTCTCTCCATCGATGTTGATGTTCATTGAACCCATCAACGCAATGATTTGTTGAAGAAGCATAACAATCTCCGCACTATTGCTCGAATCTTTAGATAATCGAGCAGCTTCACGAGCCATTGCGAGCATCTTGTTCTCAGGTGCCACAATTTCACCGTAGTGCTTGTTATCCCCAATCATTGCAAGCTGTGGAGTGTTCGCTTTAACGAATCCCCCTTGAGCCAACATTGGGATTTGAGGAGTGCTGATTCTACCAATCCAAGCAAATGGACTAACACCCATAACGCTGATTCCACGAATCCCATCAAGGATTCCATTGATTCCGTTGAATGGGATTGTAATCACTCGGTTAATACCTCCGATGATTCCATTCACGACCGTCTTGAATGTTCCGAGAATCCCTTCAGTAATTCCCATGAAGATTCGTCCACCAGTCGAGAATACATCTCGAACGCCTGCCCATGCTTTTGAGAAGATGTTGCTGAACCAATTTGGAATCGTTGAGAAGATGCTTGTGATTGTGTTCCAAGCCCCTTGGAAGATGCCTCTGAAGAACTCAATCACTCCCGAGAACACCGCCTTGATGCCTCCCCAAATTCCACTAAACCATGAGCCAGCGACACTAAACACGTTCACGATATTAGACCATGCGTTCTTGAACATCGTTCCGAACCATGAAGCTACGTTCGATAGTGCGTTCACAACATCGTTCCATCTATCCTTGAACCATTGTCCAATAGATTTGAACACATTCACGATGCTGTTCCAAGCATTGGTGAACATAGTTCCGAACCAAGTTGCTACGCCGCTTAGAGCTGACATCACATCATTCCAACGATCCGCAAACCATTGTCCTAGACCGATCCAAATAGATACAATATCATTCCAAGCTAATTGGAATCCCTCAGGCAGTAATGTCATCAATTTATCCGCAAAGTCAGATATTGCGACCACAGCCTCACCGAACATATCGAAAATCCAACTTACAAAATCAAATACACCTTTTAGTGCGACTGAGATTCCAGCAATTGCAGAAAGTAATAAACCACCTAACAAACCAGCAATAACTCCGAGAATCGGACCTAATGCACTATCAAGTAGGTTGTATAGTGGTTCAAGAACTGTCCAAACCTTACTTATAGATTCCGCAATGCTTGAGATGGCATTGCCTAATGAATCAATCATAGGCTTCACAAATTGCTTGTATACACCTTCAAATGCTTTCCCAACTTTTTCAAGAATTGGATTCACATGATTGTTGAATCCATCGATAATTGTTCCAACCAATCCCGATATCATATCACCCCATTGAAGAATCAACGGACCGATACTATTATCGTACACACGTTTAAACATCTTCCCAACATCTACGACAGCTCTTTCGAGAGTTTCAAATATTGGTGCAATATTCTTCAATGCTGTGTTGATTGCTTGAGTCAATTTAGGAGCGTTCTTAGTGACAATCGTCTCGATGGCTTTCATCACATCTCGTCCGATTTTAGAACCGATTTCTTCAATATCAGCGTAGAGACTAATGAATGCCCCTGCGATTGCTGTTCCGATTTTGATTGCTCCTTCGCTTGTCAAAATCTTATAGATTCCATCACCTAACGCTTGAACAATGTTCCCAGCTGCTTCATACATATCTCCACGAGCATCAAAGGATTTGATAAGAGCTTGCTTGATTTGTTCTTTGTGATTGTCAAGTGCATTCGCAATGGATTCAGTTAGGAATACACCGATTCCTACTCCCACAGAAGCAAGTGCACCAACAAATTGACCCCACATATATGCCCACTTATCGAGCATCGTGTTGAACGATTGGACGACTTGTGGATCCGTGAAGATTTCTTGGAGGGTAGCTCCGATTCTCTCAAGAGCCACTTTCATTCGTTCCAAACCTTCGGAGTGGAATGCAGCATCGAATCCAGCTTTGAATTTTGCCAAAAGCTCCCCAATTCGACCAAAGAGGTCTTCGAAGAATTTCTTCAATTGGTTGTCTCCTTCGGCAATCTTGCCCATGTCAACTTGAGCACCTTTTGGTTGGAGACCTCCGCCTCCACCACCACCTTTTCCTTTGCCTTTACCGCCGCCTCCGCCGCCTCCGCCTCCGCCAGAGTCGTCATTTGGTTCGGATAGTTTGTTGATTTTGTCAAAGCCCATCAAGGACTTCATTTCTTTCGCCGCCTTCTTAGCAGCACCGCCAGCTTTGTCAGCAGCTCCACCAGCCCCATCCATAGCATCAGCCATGTCGCCAGCTCCACCGCCTGCACCTTGCATGTTGTCCGCAAGATTGCCTACTGCATCAGCGGTCTCTTGTATTCCACCACCTGCTTGAGATTTCTTACCTGTCAAGAGCTCGGTAAGTGCCCTAAATGCGTTCCCGACAGTTAAGAGCTTACTCAGTAGGAAGTTAAGAACTTGAATCACAGGCGTGAATAAGTTGATAAGACCTTGCCCAACGGATGCCATGAACGATTGGAATTGCAATTTCATAATTCGCACTTGGTTCGCCCACGAATCGCTCGTCCTTGCAAAGTCACCACTTGCAAGAGCTAATTGACTTTGAACGAATGCGAATCTAAGAGCCACTTTCTCAGCTTCAGACATCTCAGCAGTCGTCTTGCCAAATCCATTCGCCATTGCGTATGCATCAAGGGCTGTTTGAGTCATTACGACCCCTAAGTCCTTCAATGTTTCGGTCTCGCCTGTGAACACAGATTTCAATTTCGTATATGCTTCATCTTGACTTACGTTGTAGAAGGATGCTACATCCCCCGCCAAGCTCGTCAACGCTGTGGACATCTCGTAGGCTTGTTGTTCGCTGAATCCAAAAGCCTTGGACATCGCTCCGAATGTCCCTGTGTAGCGTTTAGCCATCGTCTCAGACAATCCCGATGCGTACATTGCCGATTTTGCGAATTCGTCAACTTGTTTCGACATCTTTGGGAATGCCACATCAACCACGTTTTGAACCTCATTCAAATCGGACCCGAGCTTGATTGCCTCAGACCCAAAATCAATGAGCTTCTTGACCGCAAACGCACCAGCGAGGACTTTTGCGAATCCCATGACTTTTTGTTGGATTCCGTTCAATTGATTCGTGAATCCTTGTTGATTCACCACCAATCCCAATTCAACATCGCCGATTTTAGTTGCCATTTGTCCACCTCCTTACTTACCATTCAGAAAAAGCTTGTTGAAGTTCCTTGAGAACCGCATCAAGCTCTTCTTGTGTTCGTTGTTTTGCTCGTTTATTTCGCCACTCATCCCGAATTCGATGTTGTCCAGGAGAGAACGATTCGAGCATTTTCGGGTCATCCTCGCTTCGAATTTGGATAATTCGTCCAAGAGGAGTCTCCGATGAAAGTCCAGAGACTAGAGCTCTGAATTCTTTCCATTTCATATCTTTAAAATCATAAGAATAGAACGAGATGCCATATTGCGTTCTAAATGATGAGACCATCAAGTCCCAATCCTCGAAAATGTCGTAATATGGCTCACCTATTCCCCCGCTTCTTGGTCTCCTACAATCAAATTGATTGCCTCACGAATGAGTGCCATCCAGCTTTTGAGATTTAGGCTTAATTTCTCAATCTTCACACGGTCTTGTTCGTTGAAGATGATTTCATATAGATTCTTCATTTGGGCAACAGTCGGATCCCCATCAACGCCACTCATGACTTCCATGAGCTTGAGTGCTGTTGGAGCTGAATCATCTACTTCGATGGTTACGTTTTTAATTTTGATTTTTGGTTTTGATTCAAAGTTTAGTTGTTCTGTGATGTCGATAATCTTACCCATTATTCAAATACCTCGCTTTTCATTGTTGTGAATACTTCTGTCGTTTCTGTTTCTTCTACTTCACCGATAAGTGGAACACCAATTCGATTGTGTTCGGTCGTCAATTCGTGGATTCGTTCATCCGTCATTCCTGTTGTATCGAATTCATCATCGACTTTGTATTCCTTGCGAGTTTCCGCATCGATGAAGTTGATTAGTGCTTTATGCATTAGTTTTCCTCCTTGCCAAATAAAAAAGAGGGGCGATGTTCACCCCTCCACTTGTTTTCGTGATCCTTAGCCTGCCGCTGTATATTCTGGTTTACCATTTGACATGATGTCGAATGATAGTGGTGCGGCTGCTGTGCTATCACCAGACATGAAGTCTTTGATGTTGATGACCGCTTCTTTGAAGACTAATTTAGATCCGTCTGGGAAAGTCCATTGGAAGTCTTTTTCCGCATCACGCCCATTCTTCAATGCGATAGCAGCGATTGCATCGTTACCAGTGTCACCGATGTGTCGTTTCCCTGATACTGAGATTGTGACTGATTTAGCTGTCATCAAGCGGCGTTTCCATCCTTTGTGTTCGAATGGAGACCATTCTTCAACACCATTGTCGAATGATACTGAAAAGCTTTCTAATTCTTTGATTTCTGTCCAAGTTGGAGCGTCTTTCGTTCCTGTGTTTACTTGGAATTGGTTTTCATAAACGGGGAATACCCCTGTTCTTTTTTCTGCCATTTTTATTCCTCACTTTCTAGTCTGTAATAGATATCTAATTCGATGACACGCTCGTACACGTTATTGTCATCAGTTCCCACATCAATAGGCTCGTTCGATAAGAGTCGAATCATTTGGATTGGAGTATCACCAATCACCACGTTTTGAGCTTTTAGGATTTGGTTGAAGAGGTAGTTCGCACGCTTTTCAGTTTCGTTCGCATTCTGATTGTGATGAATCAAGATGCTGACCGATTTCACATCATAGCTTGCCAAATCCCTCCCACCAATAGCGATTCGTGGTTCGACATTCGTCTTTCGTTGATAGACTCCAATGCTATACATTTTCTTATTGTCGAGTTTCCCGATGTAGTAATTTTGAGCTGCGTGAAAGGATTCCAACCAATCTCGCACTTCTGCCAATGTTATCATCTTTATACCCCCGAAATTTTCTTGTATAGAGCAGCATAAGCCTTCTTGATGTCCTCTTGTTTCGAACCTTCGACCCAATCATCCATCCACTTGCCCTTAGCGTGTGGATTCGTGCTCGTGTTGAAGTTGTATTCTGGATGGAAGTACAATCGTCTTGCGTATGGAGTAGAGTGGGTCAAAGATACTCGACCACCACTAGACCCCGAGTAATCAACTGAGAACGCCTCACCCTGCAATGTACCGTCTCTAAACGGGACCACTTGGGCGTTTACTATCTCGGTGTGTAAATACTCGCCAGTTTGCTCCAACGCTTGAATTTGAGCCCTCTTGAGCCTTCCAATGACCCCGAAGTCGAACTTCACTCGACTATTTGCATGAATCATCGTCCATCACTCCAATCCGAGATAGGTATAGTTCACAGAACCGTCCGGATTTCGTGATTTTCGTGTGTCTGCAATCTTTCTCTCTACTCCATGGATATTTACACTCCCGCCACTTAAAGTCGCTAAATTAGGGGCAATATCGCCATTAAACAACGCTGACCCCGTGAGCTTCACAATTTTCTGTTGATCCGTGAGCACGGTTACGACTTTGTCTTGGTAGTTGCAAAACAAATCGGCTTCAAATGCCTTGATAGGTTCGCCATCCTTCGACACTTCTTCACTTTGTACAATCACATGGATTGGAGTCTTGCAAAATTGTGGAAGAACTAAACTTGGAAAATGCATCAAATCACCTTCCTTGTAAGTCCGCTTTGGTTCAACAATTCAAATGTGCTTCGCTTCATTGCGATTCCATTCATTGTCACCACATTCCAAGAATCACCAAAGTTCATCGATACTCCATTGATGGAATACGATGAAAGAGCGGTCTCGATTAAGTCTTTGTTTTCAATCATGAAGTCAGCCATTTGACAACACACCTCACGAACGACCGATTGTTGGAATGGAGTGAGATTATCAAACCCCATCCCCACAATACGATTGAATGTTAGTGTGTCTATATGCTGACTTGCTGTCTTTAAGATGCGATTGAGATTTTCTGAATTGTGAGTTCCAAGATATTCGTTCTTATAGAACACTTCATCAGCATATATCATGATTACTCACCCGTTTCTTCTGTTGATTCTTCTTCAGGCGTGTCGTTTCCTTTGTTGTTTCCTTTACGGTTTCCTTTTTTGCTTAATTCCAATACTTTTTTCTCTAGTTCAGCAATTTTGTCAAGAGCTTCATTGTAAGTAGATGAATCTACTTTTTGAGTACCTGAATCGATTTTAGTGTGATTTTCATCATAAATGTCGAAACCTCTAGATTTGTAGTATTCTTTTTCAATTTCTGAAATTGTATAAACTAGATTGTCTTTTTCTGCTGTATACATTCAAATTCCTCCTTGATTACGCTTGAGCGTTGATGAAGATACCATTCGCACGGTTCTTCACTAAAAATGCGTCCATGTAGAAGCGTGATTGTAGTAAGTAGTTGTCAGCTGTTCTTGAATCTTCACCAGGTTCGAAAGCGTTGATGTAAGAGTATTTGTCACGAGCGATGACAGCTGTTGGATGTACTAAAATGAAGTTGATTTGTTTAGCATCGGCAGCAGCAACACAACCTTCAGTGAAGTTGTATTTTGATTTTAAGCGAGCTGATTGCACAACTTTAATTTTTACATCATCTAAGTCATAGATTGAGCGTTTAACTGAACCTTCACCAGTAACACCCATCACACGTTGGATGTCTTTTGCTTCTTTCAATAATTTGTTCACTTTTGGAGTAACGTATAATAGACGACCAGCACCAGGAACGCCAGCTTCGTCCATTTTCTCCATTGCTGAATCAAATTGTTCCAAAATGTTTTCAGCTGTAAGAGCCTCAGTTGAGATTGTTGCTCCATTTGCTGCGTATGCAGTAGCCTCTGCATATAATTTAGAAAATACATAGCTATCTTTTTCAGGAATTGTTTGCTCTTCCTCTAATGTGTTTTGAACATTTCCAATAGAAACAGTTTTGTTTGTTTCATCAACATCCATCGGATCAATTACAAATTCGATTGAACGGTCGTGAGATAATTTCTTAGGCTCCCAATCGTTCGTGATTGTTCCTGTGTTGAATCCTAATGAGCCACGAGTGTGGTCTTTATAACCTGATAATGTGATGCTAGGTAATTTGATTGTTTGAGCATCCATGAATTTTACTTGTTTATTAGATTGGAATAATTCATAAGATGCTAATTCCTTAGCGTATTTTTGCTCTAATGCTGGAGCGAATTGTTCTGCGTATTTTAATACCATAATTTATTTACCTCTTTTCTTTTTTATGTCTAAACTCCAAAAATCTTGAAGAGTTCATCATTTGTTGTCGATTGTTTGACATCTCCCGTGGATCCGACTTGAGTGAATCCTGTTGGTGCTGTCGCTTCTGGTTTAAAAGCTGGAACGTCTTCCAAGACTTTTGCAATGACAGCCTCATAGTCTTCATTCTTAGAATCCAACGAGAGATTGGTTGAATCTGCCAACTTCAAAACGTATGGCAACACGTTCGAGCCAACTCCTTGCTTCATAGCAGCAAGTTGCAAGTTGCTCTCGATTCTTGTTTGAAGTGCTTGAGCTTGAGCCACTCGAAGCTCTTCTTGAAGGGTTGCTACATCAGGTTGGGCGGAGGCTTTTTGACTTTTAAAGCTTGAGATTGCTTGTGCCATCTCTTCCCCTGTTAAGCCTTGATTCTTGAAGTAGTTCTTCAAGACTGTGTCCTCTGCGACCTTCTGTTTGCCTTCCACAATGCTCGCAATCTTCTCATAATCAATCGCTGGAGTACTCTGAGCGGGATTGTTTGAGTTTGCTTGCGGATCTTGTGTTGTTGATGCTCCAGCGTTTGCCGATTCATCAAAGAAAAATAGTTTGTGTTTGAACATTTTCATGTTCCTCCTCTCAGTTTTTAGGGTGTCTCCCTTTTTTCAGTTTTGTGCTCAGGTGTCTCCTCGTAGTTTTACGCCTTCGGGCATACCAAAAAGAGCCACCCTCCGGATGGGTGACTCTAATTGGTTTATTTATTTAATTTTTGGATACAAAAAAAGCACCTAACTTTTCGCTAGATGCTTAATTATATTTTTTACCGATTTCAAGGGCTCTTTTTCTGAGCTCCTCTAGTGTTATTTTGCCTTCATCAAGAAGAATGTACAATTCATCTATTTCTTCACTCATACCGGGACGAGAATCAAAATAATCCTTATAACTTTCTTCAACTTTTCTCTCTCTTTCCATCAATAGTTCTTCTTCTGTCATGGTAAGATATAAACCTCCATTTCGTTTTTGCTTTTCAATATTGCTTCATATTTTGCGTTCCTATTCAATACAAATTCTTTTTCGCTTTTGAATTGACTGTAATCACCAATATATGCTCCACTCGTTCCTTTTGGTAAATGGAACTTAACAACAACGCCACCATCGACACTCATATTCGAAAATCGTTTGGCGACTTTTTTATCAATGGACAAGTGTTTGAACTCTTTGAATTCATTACCCGATAATATTTGATTAAATTCTTTTAGAGACATTCCACGATAAGCAATGATGTCATCTTTCAATTTGAACTTCTTGAACGATTCTTCCAAAACATTCGCCATGTTTTCGAGTTCTTCTCTGTTGCTTGGATTGAAGTCTTTATTGTACGCAATTTTATTCAAATCGTGATAGTAATTGCCGCCTGTTAGAAGTCTAACCGACTCTTGTTGCGTTCCTGTCAATTTCTTGAACCATCTGTCTGAAGATGCTTTGATTCGTTTCAAAACATCCCCTTCAACGTTAACATAATTATACTCTGGTTTTGGCTTAGGTTCAATAGCTTTTTCTTCCAACTCGAAAACTTTATCTTTCAACTCGAGTCCATTCTTTTCTTCGAACGAATTTAGTTGTTCTCGATATTCCTTCACCTTACCACGCCACTCAGTAGCACGAGCATGGTATATCTCTTGGTTCTCAGCATCAAGACTGTTCTTTGCTAGACGATTATAGCTCTTTGCTTGTCGTTTAGCATGATTGAGCTTGTTTTCAATAAGCTGTCGTTCCTTGATGACGGGCTTCTCTTCATAGTACCTTGATTCGGGCTTTGAGCTTATGCCTTCGAAGTATGTCGAATGCTTATCCTTGCAATTAGGATGATACAATCCAGCAGCCATCGCTGAGCTCATGAGTGGATAATTACCATCCTTAGCACTTCCACCACTCCACACATCATCGATGAGGACTTTCCCTTCAAATGGCATACACAATGGACAGGCATTGAATCGCTTGTTCAATATGACCGTAGACACGCCCCATTCCTGTCGTTTCTGACCTTCGCCCATTAGATAGGCTCGTTTGCTTGCTGTTCTCACAGCCATGTCAGCATACGACACGATGTTGTGGACAGCTCCATTTGAGTACGTGATGCAATTCAACCCATTCTTCAGAAAGTCGCTTGTTGCCATGTCCACAGCCTTCTCATAAGTGAGGGCTCCCGAACTTGCTGCAACTTGGGATTGGAAGATGATTTGTCGATATTTGTCGTTCGCATATCGAAGCACAGCGGTTTGAGCTGTCTTCATGTCGTGTTCGACCGCATTCATCAACGCATCTAATCGCTTTTGATTCGTTTGGAAGAATCCAGCACTTAGACCACGTTCACGCTTTAGAACGTAGCCTTTCTCGAGTGCCTTCAACACATTGAGCTCCTCATCGCTTGCACCTTGCAATGATGCATTGGCGATGGTCTCTCTGATTTTCTTATTCATCGACTTAAATTCAAGAACGTACTTCTTAGCAGCCTCTTGTTTGAATCGTTGAAGTTCTTCGAGTTGGATTGCCTGCCATTGAGTCCATTCGATACCAAGCTCAGTTTCTTCCGCTTTGTGTTTCTTGAGATTCCTCGTCATGGACTCGAGCAATTCATTCTCGATTCTTTCAAATGCTCGACTAACATCATAACCCATTACAATGCACCTTAAATCCTTTCAATCGATATTCTCGAATCAATTTCTTGAGTTGAGTTCTCGATGTTGGTTTCAAATTCATCATCTCAATCTGATTCTCTTTCTCGACCGCATAGATTCCAAATGGACAATATTCTTTACTCATGTTGAGAAGGGCTTTCGCTTGATCCGTTCTCATTTGGTAGTTCTTGTTCATGATTCTCACTAGCAAGTTCATCACCTCTTTCAACGCTGAATCCATCTAAGTCCGTGTTGAGATAAGGCTCTTCGACCTCGCTGATGCCTTGCTCAGACTTCAAGCGAGTAACTTCCTCGGACTTCCATTGCTCGTCCTTAGAGTCGCCATAGAGCTCATCTACTGAAGCTTCGATGGACATGATGCCGCTTGTTTTCGCTTTTGCAACTGTCTCAACTTGAGATTCGAATGATGGGTTCGCATATTCGCCAAATGGAACGTTCACCGTAATCTCTTCGATAGGTCTACGATTCAATACGTTGAAGCTATTGATTGTCATAGATACTAATTGAGGAATAAACTCTTGCAACGCTTCAACAATCGTGTTGCGTGTGTATAGAGTAGTCTTCTCTTTCTCACGCTGTGCCTCAGCATTGTCAAGCTTCTTCACATCAATCCCAATCGTAGAAGGGCTCACGATACCTTGCAATGCCAAATCCAAAGCTGTCACGTAAGTTGCCAAATAGCTCTCGTGTGGGATGTTCGCTTGTTGTAATGTAATCTCGTTGCTTGCTCCTTCAGATTTGTCCGATGCTATCTTAATGAATCGATTATCGAATGCGTTCGGCTTCATGAATGTCCCAGTTTTTGGGTCCCGTGGGAGCAACGATTCGGGAATATATTCTTTTGTTCGACCGCTTCGAAGTGCATCCATCCATTGAGACCACGCCTCATCCAACGCATCGAATGAGTCCGTCTTTCTGTCGAAGATGGATTCGCCTCGTCCTCGTTCGATATCAGATTCAAAGATGCTAAATGGCACACATAGAATCAAATGCTTGTCGAACGTGAAGTCGTTGATGTTTTGAGTGTATTCAGTTGAATGAATATCCAATTCAGCATCACCACGATAAAGCTTATTCGTTACGTATCCGAATCCATAATGTTCTTCGAGTGTATACGTTTGTTTATTTTCATCAAATCGAGTCATGAAGACGACTTCATGCAATCGTCCACGCTTGTTCTTGATTTGGACCCGTTCACCACTTACCCATTCGATGATAGGATATTGAGACACATCCGAATCAAACGAGATTCTGAATGCTCCATCACCAATCACAAGAGCATCTTTCACCGCTTCTTTCAATTGTTTTTTGAAGTTGTTATCTTGTGCGATATTCTCCCACAAATCTTGATACTTGGATTCATCGAATTCCAAATCATTCATGTCGTAAAGCACCGCATCTCTCAAGACTTTCACGATGATTCCCGGGAGCCCCGTGTGAATCTTTCTGATTTCTTGTCCTGGAGTTGAATGTGCACCCCAAAAGCTGAATCGTGTCGTTGATAGTTGAGAGTAAAGTTGTTGCAACTCGTAGGACTTGCCACGATACCAAATTCGGTTCTTTGCAGCGTTGTCCTCGAATGTCATCTCTTCATTGATGACGATTGCACTTGGTTGAGCTTTCTCAATTCTCAAAAAGCTCCTCATTCCATTTCTAATCATATTCACCAGCCCCATCGATTTCTTCTTCTCCTCTCTGTTGTCCAATCATGTACTTGTATGGTAACCACGCATATTGATTCGCATTGATAGTGTGGTCGTTCTTGTCTTCGGGTTCTTCTTTCGTTTCTTGCCACGAATAAGCATTCATTTCTTTGATGTGTTCCACGCAATCTTCAACGACCAAATAGAATCCCCGAGCAATCCAACCAATTTGAAGGTTGATTCGGTCGATGATTTTTGTTTTCTTGTATGCATTATTGAATTCATATACGGATCCAAAATTGCGTTTGTATTTTAACATCTCGGTGATTGTTGCTTGGTCGGCTGAATCGATAAACGAATCCCGACTGAAGCCCCATTCTTCAGAATTTCGGTCAAGGAATGCAATGAACCTCTCGACCGTGTCAGATGGAGCGATTGGCGTGTCTAAGTCCGCATTGTTGTAGACTTGCTCACTCAATGTAACCAAATGCCCATCATCCGTGATGCCTTGGAATATCATCGCAATCGTGTCTTCACTTGTTCTTGAGTACGCTGTATCGAGCCCAGCTGAGAACATCACATAATTGAATGTCTTTGCTTTGGCTTTCGTGATTACGTGCTTCTTATTGTCGAAGTTAGGGAAGACCAATCCTGTTGCTCGACCTCGAAGTCCTTGAATCTTGTTCTTGTACATCTTAGTCCCAAGTGGAACTGAGTCGATTTTCTTTTGAATGTCCTTATCACTCAAAGATTTGTTGTCTTTGAACGTAAAGAACCAGTATCTCCATTTGGGGTTGTGTCGTTCTTTCAAGTCAGCCATAATCTCACGAGGAACATCGCTCTCGTATTTCTTGTACGGTCTTGAACGATTGATGAATTCCTTGTACACAGGTAAATCAGGATTGTCGGGATTCAGAGTCGCCATCAAATAGTCGTTACGAGCTGAGACCTCACGAACGAATTCGATGTTCGCTGTGTTGACCTCATCGATGTACACACATCCATATTGTCCACCAAGAGCCAATTGCCATTTCTCTTTCGTATCGTATCCAAGAATGTAGATGATTTTATCCTCGAATTTGATATGTGGAATCTTGTAATCTTTATCCCCATTCCCAAAATAAAAAGCATCCCGATGGATGTCGAGGATGCCATTGTCTTGGTTGATTAAGTTCTTCTCAGCAACACCGACCGTCTTCGCTGCAATGATGTGGAACTTCTTCTTGCTCCTTGAGACCATACGCATGAACTTGACACCCAAGCCCACCGTTGTCTTGCCGGCGGCTGTAGTGCCCTCAAGGAAGTCAGCATCCACATTGTCAACCGTGTTGCAAAAATCGATGTATTTTTGAGATAGAGGGAAGCTATTCATCAAGACCACTTCCACCCAATTGGTTCACGATGTCATCGAATTTCGGTTTCGATTCAATCTGAGCGTTGATGTCCACACGATCCGTGAATGTTCCATATCGCTTGCCTAGAAGCTCAGCCGCTCGTGTTCTCGATTGTACGTTCGGGACCGCTTCGATGACCTTTTGAGTTCCTTCACCATCCAAGACCAAAAGAGGTTCGGTCTTCTCACCACGCATCACGCTTGTGAGATATTGAAGAACTTCTTCTTGTGTTGCAATCTTCTCGGATTCGAGCTTTGCAAGTCGTTCATCGATATAGCTTTTTATTCCTACATTATCCAACAATTTATGGCTTTGAGATTTTGCATATTTTTCAGAATAACCAGCTTCAACCGCTGATTTATAAAGATTCCCTGTGATGATGTACTCATCCGCAAATCGTTGTTGTTTCAATGTCATTTTCGTCACTTTCCATCACCTCATTTCTATATTTAACGATAACAAAAAACCTCGGGCGTGGAGGTCCCGAGGTAAAAATAAATAAAAGGAGTTTTCACACATGACTAGATGCTTTCGTTCTCTTACACCTTTTCACAATATCAATATATCACTTTAAAAGTGGGACAGCAACGCTTTTTCGTCCCTTTCTAAACTTCTCCTAATTTTCCAAGTAATATGTTGCAAGCTCTATCGCACGCACGCATAATCACGTTCTTATTCGTGAAGTGTTTCTTCGCAAGAGAGCGATAGTCATACACATCATCAAAATAGTATTCTGTGACATATTCTCTTTGTTTATCATCGAGCTCTTCGAGAGTTTCTTCCACACATTTCTTCCAAAAGAGACGATTTTGAATATATTTGTCACTCTCGAATCGAATGAGCTCGTTTTCCGCTGCTTTCGAATTCGTTCCTTTTGCACGGATCCATGAATTCACATCTTCTTCCCTATGGCATAACATATCGAATTTTCTCGATGTGATTTCACGGTCATAGTATGGATATTCTCTGAATCGAATCTCAGCGATTTTCTTATCTTTCATTCAATCCCTCCATTTCAAGAATTTGATTGAAGATGCTCTTCACTAGGCTGATAGGAATGTTCGAGCGATTGTTGTATCCATTCATCAATTTGAAATTGATGTCACTTGGTTTGTTTCCTGTTTTCAATTTTAGCTCAACATTGGACTTGAATCTTGTTGGTTTTTGGATTGGATAATTATCATATTGATTGTAGTGAACCAAATTGTCATACGGGATTTTGAATCCAAGAACTCTGTCGATATAGTCCCATATCTTCGAGCTCGCAGGATTCTCAATGACATAATATTTCGGATTGTATCGTTTAATGATTTGAATCAAGTTATGAGTACACAATTCACCATTGATTCTTTTGACGATTTGTCTTTCTGGTTTGAATTGATATCGCTCGTAGTCATTGAAGTCTCTGATTGTGAATGGGCTTAGTGGGATTTGTGGTTCGAATAAGCAATCATCAGCTCGTTCTTGTTTCCAACAGGCGTTCCCTTTGTCCATTGAAGATGCAATCGACCAAAACTCACAAGGAGGACTTGCAATGATGAGATCCGGGTGAGGGAGCTTATCAAGAGTCTCATAGAGCTTGTTGTCTCCGAAGAGGTACGAATAATCAGCAAGATTCAAATGAATGAAGTGATTGTTCTTGTTCTCGATATCCAATCCCACAGAATAGATTGTCATCTTCTGCCCCCCCTCATTTAGCTCTTTAACGCCTTGAGAGTAGCAGCCATTCCCTGAATCAAACAATGCCCATACAATCATTCAATCAACCTTTCTAATCTATCGACTTGAAATCCCATCCAAGTCTTGTTCGGGTCCTCGAATTCGTCATCAATCACCACAACAGGAAGCGATGTGAATCCATAATGTTTCAAGAGCTCGAATGCCCCGGGATTCGCTTCGATGTCCACATTCTCAAACTCAATCTTGTTTTGATTCAACCACATCTTTGTCATCTCGCATTGCATACATCTATACTTTGAATAAACTGTCAACATCCGTCAAGCCCTCCTCGAATGATACTCCTGCTAGATGCATAAAATTGAAAGAAGCACTTTTCTTTTTATGATTCGATGCACTTACATAGTCAAAACACAATACTGTAAAAAAGTTCGTGCTGAATCTTACGTTTGACACATTTTCAAATTTAAGAGTGTTTCCATTTTTTAAAAAGATAATTAGTTCCATTTTATTCCTCCTCTAAATCCATAAATGGATTGATGTTTTCATCAATGTCATAGACTTTCGCACTTGGAAAGTTAGAAATTTCATCAAGTAGTGCTTGTACCCTTTGTTTAAACTCTTCAGACGTGTCATCCCATAAACAGATAAACATGTCTTCATAACCTTCAGATTCCATATTTTCATATATCCCATCCAATACAATTTCAGCGGATAATTTGATTGTTCTTTCTTTTAGAGTTTTCCAACCACTTCTCTCATCCTCATTTAACGAGTTCCATTCACGTTTTAAATCGCATGCGTATATTTGAGAATGGGTTTGTTCGTTAATAACCAAATCATCATCTTGTATTTCGTTAATTGTTTTCATCTACTCATCCTCCTTTATATCTAGGATCCGTTTGCTGCTTTCCCACACTTGTCTATACGAAAGCCAAGGGGATATGTACATAAATAGATTTTCATCTTGTTTTATCACAACTTGCTCGCCATAGTGTCCATCGATTTCGATTGGTCCGTGTTTCTTTTCGTAAGCTTTGATAATTTCATCGATGTTTAGTTTCGTTTGAATCAATCCTCCTAAGTCGCACTCATTAGTCCACATTGTTCAACGTGTTGAGGTAAAGAACTCAATAACTCTTCAACCATTTTAGGATTTTTCTTTGCCCATTCGTTCATGCGAATAGCATTGTCTATCGCCTTCAGCGATGTTTCAAATCCAATTAAGAAAGCAAATCGTTCATCATAGCTCATCTCTTCCAACTGTCCATAATTGATATCTTCTTGGAATTGCTTCAACGCTCTGTCATACATCGACATGTCCTTGTACTTACAATGCGCAATAATTAAGTAATGCACATCGTCTTTTAACTTTTCAAATTCATCTTTAGCCAATTGACTTCACCGCCTTTTCTAAATTCACTAAATTTTCTACAATACGGTCTCGAATATGAGCTGCAACTGAATACGGGTCTTTCATAAATTTAATCAACGTATTCGCATTCACTTTTAACGCTTTGGAAGCAGCTAACATCTTTTCACTCGAATCTTCAATCATCCCGTGGATGTAAGTAATAGCTTCACCGTAATTCTCACCCATATATTTAAAAGCCACTTTGCTAACTCGTTCTTGATACGGGTCCTTAACGATAGTTCCTTCGATGGAATGTTCTTTAATAAACTCTAGTGCCTGGTTTGGCGTTTCAAAGTGCATTGCTTATTTAATGTCGTTTGTAAACTTGTGCGTATATTGTGGATGGTTCTTTGCAAGATATCCCATCATGCTTGAGTAGTCTTCGATACGTTGGAAGTACCATTGAGGATATTTAGCATCTCTAATGACATACAATTTAATATGATTCATGAGCATCGCTCCTTTACTATTTTTTCTTCTAATTCATGACCTGTGACACGTGTGACATGTGTGACACGTTTTTTTGAAAAATATAAAATATAAATATAAGAATGTTGATTTAATAGGCTTTTATACTTACTTTTTACTTTTTTACTAAAAAACATGTCACAGGTGTCACATATATATATAAAAGTATCTATAAACGTTGATATAACAACATTTTGAAGTGTGACACCATTTTTAAAAAACGTGTCACATTGCCGGCACAACGAGTCACAAGTGTGACACGTTTTTAGTTTTGTGACACTAGTACGTGTCACAAAATTAGGTAATAATTCTTTGATAACCTCTTATTAATTTTCCGTTGACTCTGAATCGTTCTTTTTTCCAATCTAGTAAATTATCCATAATGAAACTAATCTTTCGAGATAGTTTTTGGTCGTTCGATTCTTTATGGAACAGATTGAACATAATCTCCCGAGTAGCCACTCGATTCATCGTTTGTCCACCTGAAGTCCAGTCAGGACTGTTTGCAAAATATTTAGTCGTATAAATATATTGATCAGTTGTTGTTCTACTTTCCCAATCCTTAGGAACGGGCATTTCTAAGTATTGAAGAATCTGAAGTTCAATCTCATCTCTGAACATAAATTGCTCACGATATTCAACTAATTCCGCTTCCGTTTCTTCATCAAACATCAAATCCATGCCGCTTTTATAAAGGGTTACGGCTTCGCCCCAGATTTGTTTGACTACTTCATCCGTCATTTTCATAGGATGTTTTTTTTGTTTGCTATTACATGCTAGTACAGGTAAGAACCGACGTTCTCCTGTTTTGTCCTTGAGGTATTCAACGTGATTGCTTGTGCGTGCTAGAACGAAATTCTTTGCGAATTCTTGCGTTCTCCGCATGTACGGCTTTCTGAATCGTAAGCTTGTTTTTGATATGAACGATTTTGTTTCTGCAAAGCTCATGCGATCACTAGCAACCATTTCGTCGTCGTTCACGATTAAATGTTTCAGCATGATGTCGTAGTTGTCTTTGTTTGCAAAATCAGTGACTGCATCCGTGTACCAGTGACCGCCAAGCTTTTGTAAGAACGAGGTCTTACCAACACCCTGCCCACCTACCAAGTCCAAAACGTAGTCGAATTTGACATAAGGTTCATATACTTTGGCAACAGCACCTACCATCCACATTTCAGCGATTTTAGACACTAGAGGGTCCTGGTTAGCTCCTAGATAGACTTGCAGCATTTGTCCAATGCGTTTTCGTTTATCCCAGTTTTTCTCAGCTTCTTCCATATACTCTTTTACTGGATTATAGGAACGTTCTGATAAGAAGGTTTCCATGCCATCTATCATCGCTTGAGATGTAAATGCTGCACCCGTGACATTCTCAAAATATACTTTGACTACCGATTCAAAATTCGAGGGCAGCTCTCCTTTTTTAAGAAGCGTGTTCCCAAGTTGGATGTTTCTTGTTAATTCGTGCTCTTGAGAGAACTCGTTATGCTTCAAATAGAGATTTAACTGATCATCAGCTCTAAATGCGTTTAATACGTTCACTGGACTATTCGTCTTCAAAGTTCCGTTACTGTTTTTTATTGGTTCATAATCCTTGTAAAAACTCACTACTTCGCCAATCACAATCACCTCCTGTCTTTGTTAATCATACTTACTACTGTTCTTTCTAGTTCTTGCATCGATAGTGGATTTGGAGTGTTGCTGTTAGCTATCTTAGCCAAAGACAACACATCCATCTCGTCCACTCCTCGCCATAAAAGCCCACCCACAAATTTAGCAAGCTTATCATTACGATTCCCTTCATCGCCTAATCCATTGGCAATAATCTCGAACAATTCCGTTGTTTTTGTTTTTCCGGATGTTCTACTTTTACTAACCCACGACCTTAAGCCGTCGCTGTAATCAAATTCACGTCCATTAGTGATTTTGTATTGCTGAATAATCGCTTCAATCAGCTCTCTCGATGGAGTAATCATCGTCCCTTTTTCAGGAGATTTCTCCAAATCCCATTCATATTGACCTTTATCCGTTGCGGACGGTGCAACTAATACATAATTGTTTTCATGCGCTTTGATATCCACGCCTGGAAGGAATCCAATCATTTGACTGATGTGGATATCATCACGCTTGAAATAGAATAGGTGCTTACCTCCTGATGCAGTCTTTGCTTGAAGTGTGGGCTCGATTAGGTTTAAATGTTCCCAATTCTTCAACGAATCAAATCCACTGGTTTGTCCGTGCTTGTCGATATCAATCACGAAGAAGTTTGTAGTCCTTAGTGCGATGTTCGCATTCGGATATTTATTCCAAACTTCGTTAATTCCATCAGCATCAAGAGGTGGTTTATCCGCAAATTCAATTAATGGTCTTTTAGTTGTAGGACTAATCGGGATGACCGAGAACCCTTTTTGCTGATACAACAGCGCATATTCTTTCATTGAATGCATGAGATCACCTTATTTTTAGAAAGGTAAATCGTCTTCTTCTACGTTGATTGTATCCATCACATTTTCAGCATTTTCTTCAATATCATAGTTGCGATATACCTTGTCTTCTTTTCCTTTTGTTTCAATGATTTTTAATGTGAAGTAAGAACCGACTGCTTTACGTTCTAATGCATCAGCTAATGCTCTTCCGTCTTCAAAGTCGTTCTTCATAACTTTATCTCCAACAAGTTCAATTGCTTTTGTAAAGAATTTAATTGTTCGTTCTACTGACCAAGACAAGTCTTTACCATTCCATTCGGATAATGTTCCGAAAGATACATATTCAGTACGTCCGTTAAATTCGCCATCACGAACTTCAAATGTGAATCCTAAGCTTTCCCACCCACTTGGTGCAATGTTGAATTGTGCTCGTTTTAGCACCACAGTATAATCACCAGCTGGTAATGCTGCAGGTCCATTCACGCTATCTTTACGAGGGTCAAATCCATCTTCTTTAATTTTCTTTGCAATACTTAATAAACTCATTTTTCATTTCTCCTTTAGTTTTAAAATAATTCGTCTTCGTTATTAGAAACTTCAACAGTTTCCTGTTTTGTTGGTTTTGCAACTGATTTTGTTGCTGCTTGTTGTTTTCGAGGAGGTTCAACTGCACCTCTAATTGTTGATAAGATTTTTAAAATCGCTTTGTCATCAACCTGGTCTGCGTAATAAGTCTTACGTTTTCTGTCAACTTCACGATTATAGTTATTGCCAATCTTTTCTGTATGGATCATTAAATCCGAATTCCCGTTGATAAGGTTTACGTACTTATCTTTCAAACTTGGTTTGTCTTTTGTCGCATTTCCATTATCGTCATATTCTGAAATTTGACGGCTGATGTAAATGACATTCATTGGTAATGCTTTGAGGTCAATAACCAATTCTGTAATAGCTTGGTTAAAGAAATCGTAACCTTTCCCGTATGGGATTTCAGATAATGATTTCAATCGAGGCTTGCCTGGTGGAGTTAGTTCATCACAAACCGCAATCTTAATCATCTCGATAACGTCATCAATAACATCGATTACGACTGTCTCGTATGAATGTTCTTGCGTTTGTAGAGCTAATAAGATTTCTCCGAGCTGCTTAATCACTGAATTAGTAATGCGCCCTGATTTATCTTTATCATTTAATAGTTGGATACTTGGCACGCTGTTTGCTTCCGCGTTCCCATCCGTGTTTAAAACGATTGGGTTTGGAAACTCGTTTGCTAGGTACGATTTACCACTCATGGTCTCTCCGTAAATGAAGTAATTCCGTGGAGTATCTTTTGGTACTTGTGGTTTATTTTCTGGTAATTTAAACAATTTCATTCTCCTTTATAATAAAATTCAATCACGTTTACATCGTGTTGTTGTCTACTTCCTGTTATTCGCCACAACAATTGGCGGTAATCGTCATATTCTCCAGAACCTTCTTCAACTGGATCTAGAACAACGATTGTTTGGTATTTATGCTGCAAGCCATCAACCCCGACTCCGAGAACCTGGTTCGTAGCAACTACTACTTTTCTGTCAAGTCCTTCTTGAACGTCTCCGGTCCAAATTCCGATGTTAGGATGTCGTTCTTTGATGACATTTACGATTTGTTTTGACTTGCTGACAATCAACATGTCATGCGGTGCTCTTTCGATTAATCCATCGAGTTTTAACATCAATGGAGTATCAGCATTCACTGGTTTGATTTTCGGGAAATCAACTTCTACTCCTGCTTGGTTGAGGTATCTTTCAAACGTGTTTCGTCCAAAAGATTGTTTCGCCATCGCTGTTTCACCTTTTACGGTCACAAGATTCAATTTTCTAAACTTGTCCAACATATCGGAATTTCCAGGTTCGACAGTCACTGGATAAAATTTAATCTCATATCCATTGTTCTCAATAGCGTTTTCGATTTCTTCGATTTCTTCCCATCTAAAGAAGTTTGGAAGATTATTGACGTAGCGTTCATAGTCTCTAAAATCCTCCCATTTTTCTTTTGAATAAGTGAATGGATCATAAACCATTTTTCCGTGTGCTTTTTGCCAATCAAATTTATTATTTGGGTTTGCAAAACCGAAAATCGTTTTTTCGAGTGGGTAGAAATTTTGTCCTTTTTTTCGAATAGGAGTAGCTGAAAGACCTATCGTGTATTTTCGCTTTATACGTCGATATAAGGCCACTTGCTTCTCTGATGACATATTCTGCCACTCATCAATAATCAACACGTCACAGTTTAATTTTGAGCCTTTTTTTAACATATTTTGAATACTTCGGTCTGTTGAGATAATAAACTCAACATCTGAATCAAAATTCATTTTTTTGATGGCATCTTTCCATCCTTCAAGAATCGAAAGACGGTTGTTCGTGATGATGATTTTTTTAGCGGTTTTCTCTTTTGCAATGGCTAGAGCACAGATAGTTTTACCCCTGCCCCCGAGAGCTTCAAGGAAGATACCGTATGTTGACCGCTCGCTCCTTTTAATTGCTTCAGATTGCCACTTTCTTAGTTTTAACGTTATGTTCATTCACCACCTTGCCAATATCATCGATGACTTCTTTGATATCATTTCTCATCGCCCAAAATAGTCCCAGTCTTGCTGCTGCACGTACATCTTGGTGATGGCTCTTTTCGAACTTCCACAATCCAAGTCGCTTCAGTAATTCATTCGGGATATCCGTTTGATAACCTGCATTGCGCTGCAAGATAGCGTCTGGGAAATGTAGTTGTATATAAGCGATGGTTTGCAACACCGAATTGTCTTTTGATTTGTCGTTGTCCCTAGCTTCGAATTTCTCGATAACAACAACATCACATTCAATATCTTCACCGATGTCTTCCATCCATTTTCGAAAGCCAGAAATGCCATAACTCACAACCCAATAGTCGACTAATTTTGCATTGTCTAATAAAACAATCCCTGTGGTCGATGTGTTCTTTTGGTTGCTAGAAGGGTCAATTGCTAGAATTCTCATCCTTCGACTTCTCCTTCGTAACCTGCCATATCGAATAAGTTATTTTTGTTATTTTCAACAAACTTCCAGAACGTTTTTAACTCTCTGTAATTACTGATCGTAAATGATACATCACTTTCAGACGTACACTCATCCATATATTTAGGCTTTGCAAAAATATTTAATTGATATCTTTTTCCAAAGACTTTCCCGTCTTCGTCTAAGGTGTCAACAACTGTTTCTTCAAAACCGACTTGGATGTTGAATGGTAGGAATGTAAAAATCTCAATTTTGTGTTTAGAAATTTCAATCGAGATATTCTCTGTTACTAAAATTTTGTTTTTCATTAGCGAATTCTCAATCCTTCCGTTTGTTTCAATTCGGCTCCTGGAACTTCAATTCCTCTCTTCAATATTTCTTTTAATGAAGTTTTATCCACTTTAGGCGGTTGTTGGATTAGAAATTCTTCTGGAATAGCTTTTTCGTCAGTGATGTTGACACTTGCTGGATTCTTTTGAATGGAGAAGTTAAACATTCCAGATTTGAATTTAGTCTTTCCAGTTAGTTTCATGTTGTCTTCTAAATACGTTTTTAACCATTTCACTTTATTCTCTGTGGCTTGGCGTTTCGTTTTCAAACGCTCCTCTTCTTCTTTGTAGGCAGCTACATCTGATTCGAGATTTCGAATAAGTTTAGCAAT
>ERZ773001.139-NODE-139-length-30939-cov-111.145_pt1 | contig 30939 bp, 21 predicted proteins | sample MGYA00511673_ERZ773001 | MGnify/ENA primary metagenome ERZ773001 (study PRJEB29015, sample SAMEA2738091) | human oral metagenome | biome: human oral; feature: human-associated habitat; material: saliva | place: China | collected 2162 ... | reverse complement strand
ATACTTTCCGGAAACCTACAGGTCAATCCGTGAAAATCCGCGATTCCGGACACACTTTTTGACCCTTAACCCGAAAACTTGGTGCAGCTGGGATGAACGTGACGATGGGCTGGTCTGGTTTTGCGGCGCGGATTGAGTGAATCGAAGACGTGGGGGAGAGGGGACGAGGCCGGGGACCCCGCGTGGGGAACCCCGGCCTCGTTCTCATGACCGCTGGGCGCCGTGGTGGAGGAGCGGGCGCCTAACGGCGCTCACTCCTCGCCGGCGTGATCCGAGCCTGCGATGGAGTAGTTGAACAGGTCGTACTTCGCGATCGCCTGGCCGACGACCGACGGGTCGATCTGACCCTTGTCGGCCAGGGCGGCAAGCGTACGCACGACCATGGACTCGGCGTCGATGTGGTACCAGCGGCGGGCGGCGCGACGGGTGTCGGAGAAGCCGAAGCCATCCGCGCCGAGCACGTGGTAGTCGCCGGGCACCCACTGGCGGATCTGGTCGGGCAGCATACGGTCGAAGTCCGAAGAAGCGACGAACGGACCCTCGCGACCCGCGAGCTTGGCCGACACGTAGGGCGTACGGCGAGGCTCGGTCGGGTGCAGGTAGTTGTGTTCCTCGGCGTCCAGGCCGTCGCGGCGCAGCTCGTTCCACGAGGTCACGGACCACACGGCGGCGTCCACGCCCCAGTCGCGGGCCAGCAGCTCGCGGGCCTCGCGCGCCCACGGCACGCCCACGCCGGAGGCGAGCAGCTGAGCCTTGGGGCCGCCGAAGTTCTGGTGCTCATCGAGGTTGTAGATGCCCTTGATGATGCCCTCGACGTCCACGTTCTCCGGCTCGGCCGGTTGGTGGATGGGCTCGTTGTAGACGGTGATGTAGTACATGACGTTCGGGTCGCGACCGCCCGCGTCGCCGTACATGCGCTCCAGGCCGTCCGCCATGATGTGGCGGATCTCGTAGGCGTAGGCCGGGTCGTAGGACACGAACGCGTGGTTGGTGGCAGCGAGGACCTGCGAGTGGCCGTCCATGTGCTGCAGGCCCTCGCCGGCGAGCGTCGTGCGGCCGGCGGTTGCGCCGATCACGAAGCCCTTGGTCAGCTGGTCGCCCGCCGCCCAGAACTGGTCGCCCGTGCGCTGGAAGCCGAACATCGAGTAGAAGATGTAGATCGGCACCATCGGCAGGTCGTGCGTGGCGTAGGCCGTGCCGACAACCTGGAAAGCGGCAGCGGAGCCGGCCTCGGTGATACCCGTGTGCAGGATGCGGCCCTGCTCGGACTCACGGTAGGACAGCATCATGTCCGCGTCGACGGGCGTGTAGGACTGGCCGGTCGTGTTGAAGATCTTCGCCGACGGGAAGATCGCGTCCAGGCCGAAGGTGCGGGCCTCGTCGGGGATGATCGGCACGAAGTACTTGCCGACCTCCTTGTCCTTGAGCAGGTCCTTGATGAGGCGCACGAGAGCCATGGTCGTGGCAACCTCGAGCTTGCCGGAGCCCTTCGAGAGCGCCTCGAAGGGACGCGTGGGCAGGGCGGGAAGCTTGGGCTGGCGCTCGGCGCGGCGCTCGGGCACCCAACCGCCGAGGATCTCGCGGCGCTCCTTCATGTACTGCAGGGCCGGGTGGTCGGCCGGCGGCATGTAGTACGGAGGCATGTAGGGATCGCGCTCGAGTTCTTCGTCCGTGATCGGGATCTGCAGGCGGTCGCGCAGCTGCTTGGCGTCCTCGAGCGTCAGCTTCTTCATCTGGTGCGTCGAGTTACGGCCGGCGAAGTGCGTGCCGAGGGCGTAGCCCTTAATGGTGTGGGCGAGGACGACGGTCGGCTGGCCGGTGTGGTCCATGGCGGCCTTGTAGGCGGCGTAGACCTTGCGGTAGTCGTGGCCGCCGCGCTTGAGTTGCCACAGCTGGTCGTCGGTCCAGTTCTTGACCATTTCCTTGGTGCGCGGGTCGCGGCCGAAGAAGTGCTCGCGCACGTAGGCGCCGTCGTTCGCGCCGAACGTCTGGTAGTCGCCGTCCAGGGTTTCGTTCATGACGTGGACGAGGGCGTCGTCCTTGTCGGCGGCGAGCAGCTGGTCCCAGCCGCGGCCCCAGATGACCTTGATGACGTTCCAGCCGGCGCCCTTGAAGAAGGCCTCGAGCTCCTGGATGATCTTGCCGTTGCCGCGCACCGGGCCGTCGAGACGCTGCAGGTTGCAGTTGATGACGAAGGTCAGGTTGTCCAGGCGCTGCTGGGCGGCGAGCTGGAGCATACCGCGGGACTCGGGCTCGTCCATTTCACCGTCGCCGATGAAGGCCCAGGTGTGCTGCTGGGAGGTGTCCTTGATGCCGTTCATGTGCAGGTAGCGGTCGAACCACGCCTGGTAGATGGCTTCGGCGGGACCCAGGCCCAGCGACACGGTCGGGTACTCCCAGAACTCTTCGAGCTGGCGCGGGTGCGGGTAGGAGGGTAGACCGTGCTCGGTGGAGACCTGCTGGCGGAAGCCGTCCATCTGCTCTTCGGACAGGCGGCCTTCGAGGAACGCGCGCGCGTAGGGGCCGGGGGAGGCGTGGCCCTGGAAGAAGACGTGGTCGCCGCCGCCGGGGTGGTCCTTGCCGCGGAAGAAGTGGTTGAGGCCGACCTCGTAGAGGGTGGCGACGGAGGCGTAGGACGAGATGTGTCCGCCGACCTTGACGCCGGGGCGCTGGGCGCGGGTGACTTGGACGGCGGCGTTCCAGCGGATCCAACGGCGGTATTCGCGCTCCATGGCTTCGTCGCCGGGGAAGTACGGCTCCTGGTCAACGGGGATGGTGTTGACGTAGGGGGTCGTGTATTCCTGGGGGAGCTGAACGCCGTTGCGGCGCGCTTCGCTGAGCATGTGCAGCAGGATGTAGCGTGCGCGGGGGCCGCCCTTTTCGTTGATGAGTCCGGACAGGGACTCGACCCATTCGGCGGTCTCCTGGGGGTCGTTGTCGGGGACCTGGGGGATCAGCCCGTTGACGACGACGGGGTGTGACTCGTGGAGTTGGCTCACGGTGTACCTTCTCGCTTGACTCGGAGCTGCGACGTGCAGCGTTTGTGGGCGGTGTCTTCGGTCGACATCGCACATATCAGGACCATTGTCCCACTATTGGTGGGCCTTTTCTAGCGTTTGGTGCGTCGTGCGTGTATGAGGTGCGTATCACCGAGCCTCGTGATGCCGCGGAAAAGTAAAGCCGCTGGTCACGGGGGCGTTGCTTGCTAGGGGTGTTTCGCCTGGTGTTATCCCTTGCATTCGACCTGCTGTCATGCCCTAGGATGAATGCGTGAACGTTGATATGACACTGAGCGCCAGCTCGTTGATGGGCGGTGCTGCGTGATGGCAGTGAGCCTGGGTTTTGCGTCCGATGCGATCGTGCAGGAGTTCTACGTCGATGACGACGTCGATCAGGGTGTGCGTGACGCGATTGAAGGCGAGACGGGGCATCCGCTCGTGGACGTCGATTACGCGGACGTCGTGGATGGCGCGATCGTCTGGTGGCGTGCCGACGACGCCGAGGAGGAGGACCTTGCGGACGTCCTCGTGGACGCCATGTCGAACCTGGATGACGGTGGCCTGATCTGGGTGCTGATCCCCAAGCCGGGACGCCCGAATTCGGTGCGTGTGGGCGACGTGGAGGAGGCCGCGGAGATCGCGGGCCTGCACGCGACGACGTCGACGGCGCTGGGGGCGAACTGGGCGGGCGTGCGCCTGACCGCGCGTCCGCGTTCGCGCCGCTAGTTTTATTGACGAGGCCGGGGCGGGGGAGCGCTCTTGGGTGTTCCTTTCGCTCGGGTCAGAAAGTGACCGTGCGCGCCTGATCTGGTAGATTGGCGCCTGCGTGGGGCCTTTAGCTCAGTTGGCTAGAGCGTCTGGTTTACACCCAGAAGGTCATCGGTTCGAGCCCGGTAGGGCCCACTAGAGGCGAGGGGCCGGAAGCGACAGCTTCCGGCCCCGATGCGTATCCAAGTGTGCTACTCGGTAACTGACTTTACTTCCTGCTGTTTTCGACGGCCTGGTCTGGTATGTGTGATGGGTATTTCGAGGGTTGTTGGTTGCTATTGGTGCTGCTGTGCCCATTGGCATGCGTATTGGTTGGGTGAGAGCCAACCTCACGTGCTGTGGGGTGTTCTTCACTGTAGCGCTGGGACGAGCTGCCGATCTGTGTGCTTCCGTGATTCAGATCCTCGAACATTTTGTCCTCGTGGAGGTAGTTGCACATGTGGTTGTGCAAGCACTGCTGGCCGGGTGAGATCACGCTTCGGGTGTGTCGTGCTCGTTGGCCTATCGGCGCAAGGCTGTTGCGATGGATTCAGGTCCGATATTGGTGCGCAGCACCTGAGGTACCCCAAGGGCTAAGGTAGCCAGGTGGAGCATTTCGATTACGTAGGCGACTACCTATACACCGATCGATATGGAAGGCCGGGTGAAGAAGAGTGAACTCATCGATTACGGTACAGACCCCGCACACGCGCTCCTTCCAATTCGAATCGAAGCGGAAATCGCTGGCTCACACTTGCCCCGGAGCGCTAACCCCGACCAGGCACTGTAGGCGCGGCGCGAGGCTTGAGGGCTTTTCGCGCGCACGCGCAGTCCACAAGCACCGGAACGTATCACACAGGCCGCGACAATGCCCTCGGCCAGGGCGGGCGCACGCCCGGGCACTTTTATAGCACCAGTGTCGTTGCACGGCGGCAAAGTCGTTCATCTACTGGTGTACGGGCGCATAGCCCTGCAGCGTGCTCGCCCTGCCCGCCGCGCGGCCACGGCGATGCGCTGACCGAGACAGCTCGACAAAGCGGCACGCAAGAAGCTGAGAACACCCCGGCCGACCAGGCAGCCCACAGCCTCGCGCCGGCGTGCTGGGTCGAGAAGCTTCCCTCCGCGAGCTCACACGCTGATGCTGTCGCCAACTTTGCCAACAACTGTTTGAGGCGCGAGTTGCGCTCGCGCAACTCGCGCGTTGACTAGGCTACGTAGTGTCTCATCAGCCCATAACGCCGGTGCCACGGGCATGGCGATGCCTCGCTGATATCCAGTTGGCGGCAGGCCTGGGCCCTACTCGTGCTGTCAGCTCGCAACACCTCGGTCATCTCCAGCCTTGCGGGAATCTCCTGAGGCTTGTGCTTGCGTAACTTCCGCATGGTCATCCAATCTGCCCGGTTACAAGCAACCAGGACTACTCAGAACAATCTCTTAAAACAAACGGTGCGGAATGCCCTGCCCCCTCCAGAGCCAACGTAAGTGCTGATCGATAAATATGTCGCGACTGCGTTAAGGGACTTTGCTCACAAGCCTGCAACCCTGCCTCGCCGCGATCGCGTACGAGTAAGGCAACTGCGCTAGAGTAATCCCCGGCTACCGCCCCCACAGAAGCATACAATCAACACATTCCTAGTAACCAGAGACACCGTCATCAATTACATAACTCTGACAATTGTGAAGTCGCCATATTTCGCAATGTATATAATGAGTCTAATGGAGGATCAGTCGTCTCGCTTTGGCTTTCTGAGGCGGTGATGCATAAGTCGACTTCAGCAATAGCTTCCTGATAGCGTTTTGCTTCAAAAAGCCATTTTGCAAGTATGCAGCGCATTGAAAAAGCCTCGGGGCTGAAAGTCGTATACTGAGCTTCCAAGTCGGAGACCAAAGTGGTAAGTTCGTCGACTATCGCTTGAGTAAGGCCGAAGCGTCGCTTGGAATATGCCAAGAGATTGAACTTGCACGTGTAAACGTCTGGGTGTGTATCTTCTAATTGGTGAACTGACGCGTTCAGTGCTTTTCTTGAATAGTGTATTGCTTCTGTATGTAGATCTAATGCGCTGTATGCTTCGGCCATCGTCATCCAGGCGTTAATCCGATGTCGAGGTTCAAATTGATGAAGACTTTCAGTTGTGTGATGAATCGCCGAGTGAGCGTAACGAATCGCTGTGTTCGCATTATCAATATGCGCCTGATTGCCGCTGTCAAAAGGAAACGTAGTGTCGATCATCATTTTGGCGAAAGTGTATTCGTAGATCCCATAAAATGGATCAGATGCATCAGTGCTTTCGAGTGTATTTTTGCAAATTTCTAACGCTTGCTCATCTTTTTCTTCAAAATACAGTAAGCGGGCGAGATGCCCTCTCCATATATGATACAGAAAATGCGTATCATCTATACTGGAAAATAATGTTTCGTAAACTGAATGAGCGTCGTCAAATTTCCTCAGTGCACACAAGTTGATTCCGAGAAAGTCGAGTATTGTTAGCCAGTCTGATTCCTTATTCTGAAGGAATGTTAATTGGTGGATCGTAGCATAGAGCGATGTTGCACAATCGAACATTCCGAAGTCGTAAGCGTATCTCAGTGTGTCGATTATTATAGTGTCGATCGTCAGTGGGAAGTTGTCTTCCGTGTTTATAAAATATTGGCAAATTGCCCGAAGTTGCGTTGAAAGGTGTCGCAAATTTTGCATTCTAAGTTCGATTGATTGATTCTGTAGCTGCGTTTTTAGAGCATATTCTAGTGTCTCTATTGCGTTTGTTACTGAAGCTGAACGGGTCGATCGACTCCGCATTGATCGTGCAAGCAGTCGGTGAATGTGTGTGAATTGTGCGCCGTCCGATTCTTCGATTAATGATGAATCAATCAAGGCCTGGTAGGCTCTGCTTCTATTAAAGTCACAATTGCGTTTAATCCAGTTTTTTGGGACGCCTGTTTCATCCAGGTAGCATAATGAATCCAGAATTTTAATGGCTTCTTCTCTGACGGTGATACTGGTAATTTTAGAAAGTGTGGTCTGCTTTGCATTTCGAAGAGCGTGGATGGCCCCTTGGGTATAGCCGTCACCTTCTATTGGTTCAAGTAGTTCTTCAAGGTCTTCGTCGGAATGTGACTGCAGGTATGTATAATAGTCGGAAATACTCGAGTCAAAGTAACGTTTTGTCATCGCTGCTGCTTGCGCAATTGCGAGAGGTAAGTCGCCTAAATAGGCGGCTAGTTCTATGGCCGATTTTCTGTCATCATTGTTGGTGACTTTCGTCAGATAGTCGACGGACTCATGACGTGTGAAATTGTCTATCCGGAATAGGTTCCAACCCTCCTGAGAGTCCCAGCCGGAGTTCTTTCGGGTTGTAACGACAATATTTGCCCCTAAGTCTGTTGGAAGTAAGCCCATTATGTCATTGATGGTTTCGACGTTGTCAAATACAAAGAGCGTCTTATCTTTGGTAATTCGTTTCAGCGTCGCTAGTATCTTGCCGACGCTCTGTTCAGCACTCTCTGATGCGTCTCTACTGATCCCTAGTGCTGATTCACCAAAAGTAATGTATTGCTGCTCGATTTTCGACCGTGACGATGCGTCGAACCAGGCTATCATCGACCATTCATCGGTGTCGCATTCGTTGGCGATCGATGCTGCGATCTGGGTCTTTCCGCTTCCAGGTCGTCCGATTAGGACATTGCGCGTTGGTTGTCCTGTTACAGACGACTCGAATACAATTTTTTGGAGTGTATCGTCGCCACTTTTCGGGTATCGCGGCAATGAGTGAGATAGTGGAGCTGGTCGTGTTCCGGTATCGAATCGGCGTGTAGTGAATGTGTTCTGTCGGCTGTTGGTTACTGCTTTGACGATATAGTCTGTTTGTTTGTCCATGTGTTCGTGCAGACGCTTTTCGCTTTGCATAATGGCTTCGTGTATCTTTTGCTCAGCGTGTTCGACACGGGCCTCCAAAGTAGAGAAGCAGCGTAACAAGCTCGTTAGAGCGACGTGTTCGAAGTTTACGGACCAAGGTGCGAGGGTAAGGAATTCTTGCGCGATCTGTTCGAGGAGTTTCTCGTAGTGGTCCTGCATACTCGCGCTTGAGTCGTCCGGAAGTGGTACGGCGTGGCTTTTTAGATGCTCAATGAAGTGTTCGGGTTGCTGGACTGCGTGGATAAGGGCGTCATCGTCCTCTGCCAGGTCCTTGATCGTTTGGCGCGCTGCATCCGATAACTGAGCCACGGCTTGCTTGATCTGTTTCCTACTCATTCCGTTTTGACTGAGCGCGTTCTCAATAGCATCGAGTTCCGATTTTACTGCGCCGTTCAGTCCGCGAATCATCTCAGCATTGGGTTTGCCAAGAGTGTCGTTCTTGAGGTCGGCGAGCAGATTGAGGCACTCCTGCGCGCCGTCGATCATGTCAGCGGCGAAGCCAAAACCGGCCATCTTGACCAGGGTCTTGACGAATGCAATCGACAGGTTTGCGACGTTACGGTTTGTGCTCATGGGCACAGTCTACAGAGTTGTCGCATGGCAAGTGTTGACGGGCAACGAAGCGTAGGTGTGGGTCCGGAAGCAAGAGCTTCCGGACCCACACGGTGTTTGATTGCCCGCTTGTTAGTGTGCCTTGACAAAGCGCTCGATGGTACGCATCAGTGCACCGTCAGAGCGCCGCGCGTCAGTCCTCCTCGCGCTCCTCGACGACGTCTTCGCCGACGACGAGCTTGCCGGATGCGCCAGCGCCGAGCTGCTCCAGGGCGAGACGGCCCACCAGCTGCTGGTTGGTGGTCGTGCGCTGGGGGCGTGCGCCGGACAGGAAGCTGAAGAACCAGCTGACCAGCGTGCCCACCTGCGACTTGAAGCCGACGATGTAGAGCAGGTGCAGGAAACACCAGGCCACCCACGCGGTGAAGCCCGTCATCTTCGTGTTACCCATCTTCACGACCGCCTTGAAGCGTGCGATCGTCGCCATCGACCCCTTATCGAAGTAGGAGAACTCCGTCGCCCTCGGCTTGCGGCCCGCCAGGCGCGCGGCGATGGTGTCGGCGGCGAAGCGCGCGGACTGGATGGCGCCCTGCGCGACGCCGGGCACGCCCGGGAAGGCCATCATGTCACCGAGCACGAAGATCTCGGGGTGGCCGGGCAGGGTGAGGTCCTTGTTGACGGTGACGCGGCCTGCGCGGTCCACCTCGGCACCCGTCGCCTCGCCCAGGGCCCGGCCCAGCGGGCTCGCGGACACGCCCGCAGCCCACACCTTGCACACGGACTCGATCCGTTCCTTCTCGCCGGACTTGTACTTCAGTGTCACGCCCTCGGCGTCCACGTCCGTCACGAAGGCGTTCATCTTCATCTCGACACCCAGCTTGGCCAGCGCCTCCTCGGTCTTATGCCCGAGCTTCTCGCCGAACGGGGGGAGCGGATGCTCGGCGCCGTCCACCAGGATGACGCGCGCCTTGGTTGGGTCGATGTTGCGGAACTCGCCCTTAAGCGTGTTGGAGGCGAGCTCGCGGATCTGTCCCGCCATCTCCACGCCCGTCGGGCCCGCGCCCACGACGACGAAGGTGAGGAGCTTGCCCACCAGAGCAGGATCGGTCTCGATCTCCGCCAGCTCAAACGCGCCGAAAATACGCGCGCGCAGCTCGAGCGCGTCATCGATCGTCTTCATGCCCGGCGCAAACACCGCGAAGTGGTCATTGCCGAAGTAGGACTGGCCCGCACCCGCCGCCACGATCAGCGTGTCGTACTCGGTGCACTCGTGCTTGTTGTGGTTACGCCACTTGACGACGCGAGCCTCGACGTCGATCTCCTCGACGAGCGCCTGCAGCACGGTCACGTTCTTCTGCTTGCGCAGGATCTCGCGCGTCGTGGGGGCGATGTCGCCCTCGGAGAGGATGCCCGTGGCCACCTGGTAGAGCAGGGGCTGGAACAGGTGGTGCGACGTGCGGGCGAGGATGGTGATGTCGGCGTCGGCCTTCTTCAGTCGACGAGCAGCCGTCAGGCCAGCGAAACCGGAGCCGATGATGATGATGCGATGGCGGGGCATAAGACTCTCCTTCAATTAAGCAAGGCTAATCTTACTAATTTATTGCGCCCCTACTTTGTGAGGTCTGGCGCACTTGGGTGCCCTGTCCTCAACTCTGAAAAAGCCGTGCTGCCGCGACCGGATCCGGCTTGCCCGTCGTCGTGGTTGGGAGCGCGTCGACGACCAGGACGCGACGCACCTTCTCCCACGGCGCGAGGGAATTGCGCAGGGCCTCGGACAGTGCGTCGGCCTTCAGGGACGAGGCCTGGGCTCGGCCCACGTCAGAGGCGACGATCAGCGCGGCGACGATCTGCCCCCAACGCCCATCCGGCAGTCCCACGACGAGCGCATCCGACACAACATCCAGCGTGCGTAGAGCCCGCTCGACAGTCGGGGGAGCGACGAGCTCTCCGGCGGTGTTGATCATGCGGTGGGCGCGTCCCACCATGTGCAGCCAGCCGTGGGCATCCCGAGTTGCCAGGTCCCCGGTGCGCAGCCACTCCTCGCCGGTCACGACGCCGGGGCCTCGCACCCAGATTTCACCCATTTCATCGACGCCGGCCTCGCGCTCGTCGGTGGCCATGACGCGCAGGTCCACGTAGGGGAAGGGAACGCCCAGCGATCCGGTTGGCGCGTCACAATCGGGTGTGGCGACCGTGCCCGCCCCGGAGGTCTCCGTCATGCCCCACACGTGAATGGGAGACAGGCCGACCGCGCGCATCGCCTCCGCGAGGTCTGCGGTCATCGCGTCGCCGCCGATGAGGGGACGAACCCACGATGACAGGTCCCCGCCGCCGCGCCCGTGTTCGTCCAGCAGAGCGCGCACGATTGCGGGAACGGCAAACATCATGGTGATCCCGTAGCGCTCGATCGCGTCGATGACGGCGCGCGCGTCGAAAGATCCCGGGAAGCCGAGCGTGACCAGGGTGCCGCCGTGCGTCCACACGTCCATCGACGTGCCGTTGAAACCTCCAATGTGGCTGGCGGGCGCGCACACGCCCACGACCGAGGATGTCGGCGCGTAATCAAAGCCCTCGCGGAAGTTCGTCGACCCCCACCACATGACCTCGTGGGTGAGCTCGACGGGACGCGGCGTCCCGGTGGAACCAGACGTAAACAAGATGGCGGCGAGCTCGGTCCCGCAGCGGGCGGGGGAGCGCCCGATCGGCGCGGCGCGATCAGCCCAGGCCTCCAGATCCGCAAACGACGCGACCCGCGCGCCCGACCCGGACAGCGTAGAAGCATGGGCCGAAGAGGCCTCGTCGAGAAATGCCCACGAGACGCCCGCCTGCTCGCACATTGAGGCGAGCGCAGCCGAGGGCATACGCGGGGACAGTGGGACCGTCACCGCGTGCAGCCATGAAGCGGCGACGTGGGTGATGTAGTGCCACGGCGAGTTCGCCCCGATGACGGCGATACGCGTCCCCTCGCCGATACCGGCCTCCTCGAAAGCGGCGGAAAGGCGAGCGACCGTGTCGGCTGCCTCGTGGACGCTCCAGTCCTCGCCGGTGGCCGCGTTCACCAGGGACAGGCGGTTCGGATGGCGGCGCGCCGCCGCGAGGAGAGCACGCGCGGGCGAATAGTCGGGGGTCACGAGGCCGATGCGACCTTGGCGGCCATCGCCGCGTGACGCTCCGAGCGCTCCTTCAGGCGTGCCAGGACGGAGCCGGCCTCCTGCAGCGTCGAACCGGAGTTCTCGATGTGGCGCAACTGCTCGGGGATCTCGAAGCCGCGAGCACGCATACCCTTGGCCCACAGCAGGCCCGCGCGGTACGAGGAACGCACGAGGGGACCCGCCATGACGCCCGCGAAGCCCATCTCCTCGGCCTCGGCGGCCAGCTCGACGAACTCCTCGGGGTGCACCCAGCGGTCGATCGGGTGGTGCAGGGGAGAGGGCCGCAGGTACTGCGTGAGCGTCAGGAGGTCACAGCCCGACGCGTGCAGGTCGCGCATCGCCGCGCTGATCTCCTCGCGCGTCTCGCCCATGCCCAGGATCAGGTTCGACTTGGTGACCATGCCGCCGTCGTGGGCGCGCTTGATCATCGCAAGCGAGCGATCGTAGTTGAAGGCGGGGCGGATCTTCTTGAAGATGCGCGGCACCGTCTCGAGGTTGTGCGCGAAGACCTGCGGGCCGGCCTCGATGACCATGTCGATCGATTCGGCCTGACCGCGGAAGTCATCGACGAGGAGCTCCACGCCCGTGCCCGGGTTGAGCTCGTGTATGAGGCGGCACGTCTCGGCGTAGAGCCACGCGGCGCCGTCGGGCAGATCGTCTCGGGTCACACCCGTGATCGTCACGTAGCGCAGGTCGAGGTCGCGCACGGACTCGGCGATACGACGCGGCTCGTCCTTGTCGTACTCCGTGGGACGGCCCGTCGCGATGTCGCAGAAGTCGCAGCGGCGCGTGCACAGCGCACCGCCGAGCAGGAAGGTCGCCTCGCGGTCCTGCCAGCACTCGTAGATGTTGGGACAGCCGGCCTCGGCGCACACCGTGTGCAGACCCTTGGCGTGCGAGAGCGAGCGCATGTCCTGGTAGTTCTCACCGGCCTTCGCGGTCGTGCGAATCCACTCAGGCTTCTTCTCGATCGGCGTCTGCGAATTGCGCACCTCGATGCGCAGCAGCTTGCGGCCCTCGGGATCGGGCAGGGTACTCATAGCGTTGACCTCGTCGTGTAGGAAACAGTAGCGGGCGGGGTTGCCAGGCAGGGGGCGATGCGCTCCACCATGCGTGGGATGAGCTGGGTCGCAGCCTCGGCGACGGTCGTGTGAACGCCCTCCCAGGACAAGGAGGTCACGTCCGCGTCGGTCAGGCCGCAGGGGATGATCCCCTCGAAAGCGTGGGCCGGGTCGATGTCGACGTTCAGGGCGATACCGTGCAGGGTCGCGCCGCGCGCCACCTTCAGGCCAATCGCGCAGATCTTGCGGTCGCGGCGCCCTTCCTCGGTCAGCCACACGCCCGCGCGTCCCTCGACGCGGTGCACGGGCAGGTCCCAGGCCTCCCGCACGGTGTCGATGACCGAGGCCTCGACCGCGCGGATCCACTGCACGAGGTCGACGGGCTCGCGCAGGTGAACAACGGGGTAGACGACGACCTGTCCGGGGCCGTGCCACGTGGCGGAGCCCGCGCGATCGGTACGGATGACAGGGATCGTCGTGGAGGGAATATCCTCGGGCTTGGTGTGGCGGCCCGCCGTCCAGGTGGGCGTAAATTGAGAAACGATGAGCGTGTCCTCGCCACCCGCGAGGACGTCCGCGTGCAGGGAGCGCTGAAGCGCGTCAACCTGCGTATAGTCGACCAACCCATGGTCGAGGAGGCTCAAAATCTGCACGGATGTGATCATAGTCGCGGGCAGGGTCCCTTGCCCGATGGGGGTCCGGTATGCTTAACGCATGCGATTGTCCTCTCATTCTTCTGATGCGTGCGCCGACGCCACGGGGACCTCGTGGCGCGTGCGCGACGTGATGGCCCTCATGGAATCCTGGTATCCCGCGGCGACGGCCCAGTCGTGGGATCGCGTCGGGCTCATCGTCGGCGACCCGGACGCCCCCGTGCGCTCCCTCCTCCTCGCGCTCGACCCCACCGCCGCGATCGCGGAGCAGGCTGTGGCCGGGCCGAACGGGGACGGGCAGCCCTACGACATGGTCATCACGCACCACCCGCTGCTCCTGCGCGGCGCGTCGTTCCTGCCCGTCACGGATCCGAAGGGCGGCGTCGTGACGCGCCTCATCCGCTCGGGCGTCTCCCTCTTCAATGCGCACACGAACGCCGACGTCGCCTGCGAGGGCGTGGCCACGGCGCTCGCCGACCTGATCGGCCTGCGCGACACGGTGCCGCTCGAACCCTGCGGCGTGGACGCGGAGGGGCACGAGATCGGCCTGGGCCGCGTCGGAACGGTCGAGCCCACGACGCTCGGTGCCTTCGCCGACCACGTCGCCTCCGTCCTGCCCGCCGGACCCACCGGCCTGCTCGTGGGAGGGGACGAGGCCATGGCAGTGTCCCGGGTCGCCGTCCTGGGTGGTGCCGGAGACAGCGCGCTAGACGCGGCTCGCGCCGCGGACGCTGACGTGTATCTCACGGCCGACCTGCGTCACCACCCGGCCTCGGAACACTTGGAGGGCGGCGCACCCGCGCTCCTGTGCGGCTCCCACTGGGCCACCGAGTCCCCGTGGCTGCCCGTCCTGGCCCGTCGCATCCGGGAGGCCGCGACGTACGCCGATGTGGAACTTCGCGTCGAAGTCTCTACGATTGTCACCGAGCCATGGACCAGCCACCGAGTCACCCAGGGAGAACTAGCGTGAAAGCGACGCACACCGACCAGCTCGACCTTCTCGAGCTCCAGAAGCTTGACCAGAAGGAATCGGCGCTGCGCCACAAGCGCGACTCTCACCCCGCCCACGCTACCGTGCGCGAGTTCGCGGGCCGCGTTGCAGACCTGCAGCGCGCCGCGATCAGCCAGAACGCCATCATCGCGGACGTGGGCCGCGAGATCACGCGCATCGAAGACGAGATCGCGAAGGTGAGCGAACGCCGTAAGCGCCAGCAGGGCCGCATCGATAATAACCAGGTGCCCCTGCGTGACATCTCCGCCATGGAGCACGAGATCGCGCAGATGGATCGGCGCCTGGCCAAGCTCGAAGACGACCAGGTGGAGGCCGAAGAACGCCTCGAAGCCGCACGCGCAGCGCAGGACAAGATGAAGGCCGAAGCCCAGGCGATTGCAGCCGACATTGAGCGCCTCAAAGCCGAGTTCGAGGCCGACGTCGCCGAGTCCGATGAGGAACTGCGCCGTGTCATCGCCGCTCGTCGCGAGCTCGCCGAGCGCCTCCCGCACGCCCTGCTCGAGGAGTACGAGGACGCGCGCCGCCGCAACGGCGCCTTGGCCGTCATCGAGGTGCGTGACGGCTACGGCATCGGCGTGGCCGCCGACCTGAGCCCGATGGAGCTCGAGCGCATCCGCCTGACACCCGCCGACGAGCTGTACCTGACCGAGGACACGTCCCAGATCGTCGTTCGCACGGCGGCGAACACACCGCGCTGACGCTCAGGCCCGAACCGCGTAGAACTCCGACAGGTAGAAGCCCTGCCTGCTTGCCGTGACCGTCACCCGAATCTGGGTGGCGGTCACGGGCTTGTCCAGGGTGACGATGCGCCGGTAGCCCACGCAGTGAACGCGCGCGATCTCCCGCTCGTCGCCACCCTCCACGCACGAGGCCACCACGGCCTCGTCGATGCGCTGGCCCTGGGCGATGTCCTCCTCCAGGACGAGGGCGCCGACCGATTGCGGCGAACCAAAACGCAGCGTCACCGTGTTCGACGAATCCTCGCGGGCGGCGTCGATGCGGCGAGAGCGGAAGTCCGCGATCTTCTCGCCGAGGCGCGCCAACACCTCAACGTCGGCGTCGGCCAGGCGGCCGTGGCGGTTGGGCGGGACGTTCAGCAGGAAGGTCGCGTTACCGCCCACCGACCCCTTCCAGATCGAGAAGAGCTCATCCGCGCTGCGCACCTGCGCATCCTCAGCGTCATGATGGAACCAGCCCTTACGCGTGGAGGTGTTGACCTCGGCGGGGTACCACGCCAGGGGACCGGAGTAGGCAGCTAGGGCCTCGCGCGAGCCGAGATCCTCGTCCCCGGAGGCCACTTGACGGGAAAACTCTCCGTCGTCGGCCTTCTGGGACTTCTCAGCGGTGCGCTCGGCCTCGCGCAGGGACGCGGGAACGACCGACCATTCGTTGGTGCGAACGGAGCCAGCCTCGTTACCGCACCAGCGAACGTCGGGGCCGCACACGGAGATGACGGCCTCGGGGGCGAGCGCACGCACGGTGTCGTAGATACGCTGCCAGTCGTAGGTCTGGACCTTGCCGTTGGGGCCTTCGCCGCACGCGCCGTCCAGCCACACGGAAAACACGGGGCCGTAATGGGTGAGAAGCTCGATGAGCTGGTTGATGTAGAAGTCGTTGTAGGCCTCGCCCTGCCCATACGTCGGCTCCGTCATGTCCCAGGGGGACAGGTACACGCCGAACTTCAGGCCGTGGCGCGCGGCCGCATCCGACACCTCGCGGACCAGGTCGCCTGTTCCGCCCTTCCAGGGGGAAGAGGCCACAGAGTGGCTCGTGTAGGCCGACGGCCACAGGCAAAATCCGTCGTGGTGCTTGCAGGTCAGGATCACTCCGGTCATGCCCGCGCTCACGAGCGCGCGCATCCACTGGTCCACGTCCACGTCGGCGGGGTTGAAGAGCGCCGGGTCCTCGTGGCCCTCGCCCCATTCGCGATCCGTCATTGTGTTCATGCCGAAGTGGATGAACGCGTACATCTCCATTTTCTGCCACTGGAGCTGACGGTGAGTGGGCCGAATATTGGCCAGGTAGTCCTCGTTGAGCATCGCGACGTTATCTCCGCTTCGTGGCCGCGCCGGGCCAAGCCTGCGCCCTGCAGGTTCCTGACAAAGGATAGCCCAGCGGTTAATTGGTCACCAGCGTGAGCGCGCGCGTCGTGCCGCCCTGTTTCGTGCCCTTCTCGGGCCCGTACTCGACGGCGATGACGCGGTGCTCGGCCCCGCGCGCGTCCCGTAATGTCACCGAGCGCGCCGCGTCCCTCAGCGCCTGTTCGCACTCGCGCGTCTCGGTGGCGGTGGCGCCCCCCGACTTCAGGAGCGTGCCCGTGACAGCGCCCCTCCAGCGCTTGGCGTCGTGTGAGATCACGGAGCGCTTACCGTCGGCCTCGCGCACGACACGTAGCTCCCACACCCGCGCCCACGGCGCCTTGCAGGCCGCGCGGTAGGGACCCGAACGCGCGTCGATGACAATGCGCTCGGACGCCTCCGGCCGCAGGGCCTCGTCCAGGCGTGGCGCCCACCAGGTTGACAGGACGCCGAAGCCCGGCAGGGATACGCCCATGGCCAGGCGGTGGTCAGGGACGAGGTCAGTGGGGGAGAGGACGCCGAAGAGGCCCGAAAAAACTGACACGTGAGACGCGCCTGCGCTCTCCCACGCGCTGGGGGCGACGGTCTCGATCGCCTCGTAGAGCACGCCGGTGAACAACGACGAGGCCGGGGCGCAGGGCGCGGTGTCAAGAGCCTCGTTGACGGACAGGTCGATGCGCGTTCCGACCTTGAGGGTAGCCGCCGCGTCCGGCCCGGACCCAAGCGCCACGAGCGCGTCCGCAACCCGGCGACGATCCGCGCTGAGCGAAGGGCGCGAGAGGGCGTCCAGGGACAGACGAGGCCCGGATTCGGGCGCGTTCTTCCCCTCCGACGGGGGCAACCAGATCAGCATGGACTCACCCTATCGCGCCGGCGGCCCCAGGCGCGCTAGAATTTGTCGGTGGATCTGCCGGCTGGGCGGCCGCGCGCGGAAACGCTCGAGGAACGTCCGGGCTCCACAGGGCAGGGTGATGGCTAACAGCCACCCGGGGTAACCCGCGGGACAGTGCCACAGAAAACAAACCACCGGCGCTCATGCGGCGGTAAGGGTGAAAAGGTGAGGTAAGAGCTCACCAGCGGCGCGGGTGACCGCGTCGGCTCGGTAAACCCCACCCGGAGCAAGACCGAGCAGCAGGCAGGGCGGCCCGCCCAATGCCTGCGGGTAGGTTGCTGGAGGCCGTCGGTAACGACGGTCCTAGATAGATGGTCGCCACCGCACGACCGGCAACGGCGTGCGTGACAGAACCCGGCGTATAGGCCGACAGATCCACGGAAGGACCCCGACACGAGTCGGGGTCCTTCCGTTGTTTCGGGAGCCGAGTGCCCGCCGCGGGGCGGCGCTCAGGCGCTCTGCTGCGCCGCGTAGTAGGCGGCGCCGACGATGCCAGCGGTGTTGAGCAGCTTCGCGGGGATCATGGGGGTCTTCAGCTTGAGCAGGGGCATGAACTTCTCGTGGTTCTCAGACACGCCGCCGCCGACGACGAAGAGGTCGGGGTTGAGCAGGAACTCCACGTGGCTGTAGTAGCGCTGGAGGCGCTGCGCCCACTGCTCCCAATTCAGGCCCTGCAGGGTCTTTTGGCCCGAGGACGCGTTCTTCTCCGCGTCGGTGCCGTCGATCTCCAGGTGGCCCAGCTCGGTGTTGGTCAGCAGCGTGCCGTTGACGATGATGGCCGAGCCGATGCCCGTGCCCTGCGTCGTGAACACGATGACGCCGTCGCGGCCCTTCGCAGCACCGTAGGCGACCTCGGCAATGCCCGCGGCGTCCGCGTCGTTAAGCGCGACGACAGTGCGGCCCAGGTAACGCTCCATCAGAGCATCCACATTGACGTTGACCCACGACTGATCGAGGTTCGCCATGTAGGGGATGACGCCGTCGAAGACGGGGGCTGGGAAGGTGACGCCGATCGGCACGTCGACCTTCACGTCGAGCTGGTCGATGACCTCGCGACAGACCTGCGCCACGGCGTCGGGGGTGGCGGGGTTGGGGGTGGGGATTCGGATCTGATCGCCGATGTATTCTCCGGTTTCCAGATCAACGAGCGCGCCCTTGACGCCCGATCCGCCGATGTCGATGCCGCAAGCGACTTGAGCCATGACCCCTCCTCGGGTAACGTGTGCCGTTTTGAACGCGGGCTCCTGGCGCCCGACGTATCTAAATTGTAACGGAGGCCACCGTGATAAACACAATTCGTTCGCAGGACGAACGCGGCCCGCCTCGTATCGTGAGAAAACGAGGCGGGCCGCGACGGTTTGGTGATCAGGGAAGGGTCAGGATCTCGGCCCCGTCCTCGGTGACCACGATCGTGTGCTCGAACTGCGCGGTGCGCGAGCGGTCGGCCGTCACGATGGTCCAGTTGTCGTCCCACTGTTCCCACTCGATGGTGCCCAGGGTCAGCATCGGCTCGATCGTGAAGACCATGCCCGGCTCCATGACCGTGTCGTAGGCGGGCGCCGCGTCGTAGTGGGGGACGATCAGACCCGAGTGGAATGCCTCGCCGACGCCGTGACCGGTGTAGTCGCGCACGACGCCGTAGTCGAATCGCTTCGCGTAGGCCTCGATGACGCGCCCGATCACGTTGATTTCGCGGCCGGGACCCACGGCCTTGATGCCCCGCATCATCGCGTTCTTCGTGCGCTCGATGAGCAGGTGCGATTCCTCGTCGACGGTGCCGACCTCGAACATGGCGCAGGTGTCGCCGTGGACGCCGTCCTTGTAGGCGGTGATGTCGATGTTGACGATGTCGCCGTCCTCAAGAGGGCGGTCATCGGGGATACCGTGGCAGATAACCTCGTTAATCGAGGAACAGATGGACTTGGGGAAGCCCATGTATCCCAGGCACGAGGGGTATGCGTCGTGGGCGAGCAGGTACTCGTGTGCGATGCGGTCCAGTTCGTCCGTGGTCACGCCCGGCGCGATGGCCGCGCCCACGGCCTCGATCGCCCCGGCGGCGATGCGCCCGGCCTCGCGGATTTTCGCGATCGTCTCGGGGCTCTTGATGTCCGAGGCGGTCACGCGTTCGGGGCCGTCGTGGAACATGTATTCGGGGCGTTCAATGTGCGCGGGCACAGTGCGCACGGGCGAGACGCGTCCTGGCTTGAGGGTGCCCAGGGGCGCGCGGCGTGCCAGCGGTGATGCTTCCATGGTTCTTCCTCCTACAAACGGGTGGCGTCAGTCGTTCTTGTAGTTGTCGGGGCCGGGGAAGGAGCGCTCGCGCACCGCCTCCACGTAGTCGGATGCGGCCTCGCGTAGTGCCTGGCCGAGCTGACCGAACTTTCGCACGAAGGACGGTGTCCAGTCGGAATAGCCGGCCATGTCGGACCACACGAGCACCTGTCCGTCGGTGTTCGGACCCGCGCCGATACCGATGGTGGGGATACTCAGGGACTGGGTGAGCTCCGTCGCGATGGAAGCGGGCACCATCTCGAAGACGACGGCGAAGGCTCCGGCCTTTTCGACGGCCTCGGCGTCCGCGCGCAGCTGATCGGCACCAGCGCCTCGTCCCTGCATGCGCGGTCCGCCCAGCGTGTTTTCGGACTGGGGCGTGTATCCCAGGTGCGCGCACACGGGGATGCCGGCGGCCGTGAGTGCGGCGATGATGTGGGCGCGGCTCTGCCCGCCCTCAAGCTTGACGGCGTGGGCGCCGGCCTTCATGAGCGCGGTCGCCGAGGCGAAGGCGTGCTCCGCGGTGTCCTCGTAGGTGCCGAAAGGCAGATCGGCGACGATCATCGTGCGGGAGGTTGAGCGAGCGACGGCGGCTGTGGCGCGCTCCATGTCCTCCAGGGTGACGGGCAGCGTCGAGCCGTGCCCCAAGATCACGTTCCCCAGCGAATCGCCCACGAGGAGCATGTCGACCCCGGCGGCCTCCAGGATGGGCGCGGTCAGGGCGTCGTAGGCGGTGAGCATGGTCAGGGGGATGCCCTCGGCCTTGGCGCGCGCGATGTGCTGGACGCGCACGCGCTTGGCGTTGAAGAGGGTGGGGGTTGGCGACGAGGCCGGGGCCGCGCCGTCGGGGTTCGTGATGTGAGACATGGGGTTCCTGTCTGGAGACAACGGGTGCGCTCACGCGCATTCACGCCTTCCAGGGTAGCGCGGCGGCGGACCCGGTGAGCTGTGAGGATGCGCGACCGGGTAGGATAGGGGACAGTGCGCGTGATGCGCGCAGTAATGACCCCAGTAGGAAAGAAGAAGGAAGCAGGACATGGCTGGCAATGCCCCTGACCTTGATCCTCTTGACGAGGCCGCCGTCGACGCAGTGCGCGCCCAGGGCCTCGTCGATATTGAAGAAGCAGATTCGCTGGACGCCCTCAAGGCCGTTCGCGCCGCTCTTCTCGGCGATCAAGCCCCGCTTGTGGCCGCGAACCGCACGATTGGTTCGCTGGAGCCCTCGAAGCGCGGCCTGGCCGGAAAGAACCTCGGACAGGCGCGCAAGGCGCTGACCGAGGCGCTCGATGCCCGCAAGGAGGTCCTCGCCGCCGAGCACGAGGCACGCATGCTGGTCGAGGAGTCCGTGGACGTCACGGTCCCCACGCGCCGCCGCCCCGCCGGTGCCCGCCACCCCCTGGAGACGCTCATGGAAGAGGTCGCTGACTTCTTCGTGGCCATGGGCTGGGACATCGCCGAGGGCCCCGAGATCGAGCACGAGTGGTTCAACTTCGACTCACTCAACTTCGACATCGATCACCCCGCCCGCCAGATGCAGGACACCCTCTACATTGACGGCCGCAGCGTGGGCGGCGAGAAGGAGGAGGACGGCCACCTGGTGATGCGCACGCACACCTCGCCCGTGCAGTCCCACTCGATGCTTGCGCGCGGTGTGCCGCTGTACGTGGCGTGCCCGGGTAAGGTCTTCCGTTCCGACGCGCTGGATGCGACGCACACGCCGGTCTTCCACCAGGTCGAGGGCCTCGCCGTCGACAAGGGCCTGACGATGGCGCACCTCAAGGGCGTTCTCGATCACTTCGCAAAGGCCATGTTCGGCCCCGAGGCGAGGACACGCCTGCGTCCCTCCTACTTCCCCTTCACCGAGCCTAGCGCCGAGATGGACCTGTGGTTCCCCCAGAAGAAGGGCGGCCCCGGCTGGATCGAGTGGGGCGGCTGCGGCATGGTCAATCCCAATGTCCTGCGAGCCAACGGCGTCGACCCCGAGGTCTACTCGGGCTTTGCGTTCGGCATGGGCATCGAGCGCACACTGATGCTGCGTCACGGCATCGCTGACATGCATGACATCGTCGAGGGAGACGTTCGCTTCTCCCAGCAGTTCGGCGTCAATGGAAGGGGAAACTGACATGCCTATGGTTCCGCTGAGCTGGCTGGCCGACCACGTCGACGTTCCTGAGGGGACGGACGCCGAGGCCTTGGCCGCCGCCCTGGTCAAGGTCGGCCTCGAGGAAGAAGAAATCCATCCCGCCCGCGTCATCGGCCCGCTCGTCGTGGGCCGCGTCCTGACGCGCGTGGAGGAGACCGCCTCGAACGGCAAGATCGTCAACTACTGCCGCGTGGACGTGGGCGAGTACAACGACGCCCCCGGCACGGGCAAGGAGCCTTCGGAGCTGCCCAGCCGCGGCATCATCTGCGGCGCGCATAACTTCGACGTCGACGACCTGGTCGTGGTGTCCCTGCCCGGTGCCGTTCTGCCCGGCGACTTCCAGATCGCCGCGCGTAAGACCTACGGTCACGTCTCCGACGGCATGATCTGCTCCGCGCGTGAGCTGGGTTTGGGCGAGGATCACAACGGCATCATCGTCCTGCCGCAGTACTTCCCGGATCGTGAGATCCCCGCGGTCGGCACGGACATCGTGTCCTGGCTGGGGCTGGGGGAGGAGGTCCTCGAGATCAACGTGACCCCGGACCGCGGCTACTGCTTCTCGATGCGCGGCATCGCGCGCGAGTACTCCCACTCGACCGGCGCCGCTTTCCGCGACCCGGGCCTGCCCGGCGTCGTGGCCGCCGAGCCTCCCGCCGCCAACTCCGAGGGCTTCCCCGTGGTCTTCGCCGACGACGCTCCGATTCGCGGCCGCGTGGGTGTGGACCGTTTCGTCGCGCGCGTCGTGCGTGGCACGAACCCGGCTGCCCCCACGCCGCGTTGGATGGTCGAGCGCCTCGAGGCCGCCGGCATGCGTTCCCTGTCGCTGCCCGTCGACATTACGAACTACGTCATGCTGGACCTGGGCCAGCCGATGCACGCCTACGACCTGGGCGCGCTGGCCGCCCCGATCGTCGTGCGTCGCGCACGCCTCGGCGAAACGCTGGTAACGCTGGACGAGGAGAAGCGTGAGCTGGATCCGCAGGACCTGCTCATCACCGACTCCCCGGAGGACGAGGGCTCGCGCATCATCGGCATCGCAGGTGTCATGGGTGGCGCCTACTCCGAGGTTGAGGCTGGCACGACGGACATCCTCTTCGAGGCCGCCCACTTCGATTCGGTATCGATCGCGCGCAGCGCCCGCCGCCACAAGCTCCACTCCGAGTCCTCCAAGCGCTTCGAGCGCGGCGTCGACCCGGCCCTGCCCGCCGTCGCAGCCCAGCGCGCCGTCGAGCTGCTCGTTCAGTACGGCGGCGGCACCGTCGACGAGGGCGTCACCGACGTCGATCAGCGTCCTGCGGCCACCGTCATCACGCTGCCCGTCGGCGAGGCCGAGCGCCTCACCGGCGTCGCCCACAGCCCCGAGCGCATCGCCGAGCTGCTGACCACCGTCGGCTGCCGCGTCGAAGGCCCCGTCGATGGCGCGTTCACCGTCACGGCGCCGTCGTGGCGCCCGGACCTGACGCTTCCGGCGGATCTCGTCGAGGAAGTCGCGCGCCTGGACGGCTACGACAACATTCCCGTCGTGCTTCCTACGGCTCCCGCCGGCCACGGCCTGACCACGGGCCAGAAGGCGCGTCGTCTCGCTGCTGCGACGCTCGCCGACGGCGGCCTCGTCGAGGTCGAGTCCTACCCCTTCGTGTCCGACACGTGGGATCGTCAAGGAATCCCCGCCGCCGACCCGCGCCGTGAGGCCCTGCGCCTACGCAACCCGATGGCAGACGATGCCCCGTGGCTGCGCACCTCGGTGCTCGACACCCTCCTCGACGTCGCCGGACGCAACGTGTCGCGCTCCAACGCGGACGTCGCCGTCTTCGAGATCGCGAAGGTAGCCAGGCCCCACGGCACGGTTCCCGCGGCTCTGCCCGGGGCGGAGGAACGCCCCTCGGATGAGGTGCTCGCCGCCCTCGAGGCCGGCATCCCGCCTCAGCCGTGGCACATCGGCGCCGTCTTGACCGGCACAGCCGAGGCTGCCGGCGTCCTGTCGGCTCCGCGCGCGTACGACTGGGCGGACGCACTGGAGTACGTGCGTCGCGTGGCCTCGGCCCTCGGGGTGCGCGTCGAGGTGACCCGCGCCTGGATGGACAAGGCTCCTGCCCACAAGGGTGCCCCGATGCCCGCCCCGGCCACGGATCCCGCGGACGTTGCTCCCTTCCACCCGGGCCGCGTCGCCCGCGTCTTCGTGCGCGCCGGACGCGAGCTCGTGGACGTGGCCCTGGCCGGCGAGCTCTCGCCCGCGGCCTGCCGCGCCTTCGGCCTGCCCGCACGCTCGTGTGCCTTCGAGATTGACATGGATGCGCTCATCTCCCAGATGAGCGCCGACCCGATCCAGGTCAAGGGCGTCTCGACGTTCCCGCTGGCCAAGGAGGACATCGCTCTCGTCGTTCCGTCTGACATCCCCGCCTCGCGCGTGGAGCAGATCGTGCGTCAGGGTGCCGGCCCGCTCGCGGAATCGGTCTCACTCTTCGATATCTACGAGGGCGACCAGGTGCCCGAAGGCTACCGCTCGCTGGCGTTCGCCCTGCGCCTGCGCGCCGCTGACCACACGCTGACCGCAAAGGAATCCGAGGCGGTCCGTGCGCAGGTGGTGGCCAAGGCCAAGAAGGTCCTGGGAGCCTCCTTGCGCGCCTGAGACGTCGCGACCAGCGTCTGGCCGGTCGAATCTCACGTGTGGCGCCCCACTCATTTGGGGCGTTGCGTCCGTGGATTCGGCCGGTCTTCGCTTTAGGATGGGCCTATGCACATCCTTGTAACTGCAGCATCCAAGCACGGGGCGACGGATGAGGTCGCCGACGCCATTGCCAAGCGCATCGAAGCGAGTGGAATCACCGTTGATCGTCTCGCGCCCGCCGACGTCACGTCGGTCTCGGGTTACGATGCCGTCGTTGTCGGATCGGCCGTGTACATTCTCCAGTGGATGCCCGAGGCACACGACTTCATGGAGCGTTTTAAGGACGAGTTGCCCGTCGGACGCGTATGGGCCTTCTCCGTCGGCATGAATGGCGTTCCCAAGCACTCCGAGCAGGACGGCACGCGCGTCGGACCGCTCCTCACGCACGTCAAGTGTCGTGAGCTGCATACTTTCCCGGGTCGCTACAAGCCCTCCCTCCTGTCCTTGCGCGAGCGTTCGGTTGCCCGCCTGGCTGGAGTTGTCGAGGGGGACTTCCGTGACTGGGAGGCTGTCGACCAGTGGGCTGATGAGATCGTTGAGGCGCTGAAGGCCTGAGACTGTCTGAACGTGAGTGGGTGAGGGGCGAGCCTCACCCACTTGCGCAAAAATATGCATATGCATGTATAATCATGCATATGAGTTCAGCAGCAGCGTTCCCCAGTACCAAGAGTGCCAGGCATGAGATGATCCGCGACCTCCTGGCCTCCGAGTCCATCGGCAGCCAGGAGGCCCTTCGCTCACGCCTCGCGCAGCGGGGGATCGAGGTCACCCAGACGACGCTCTCGCGCGACCTCATGGACCTGCGGGCCACCAAGGTGCGCAACGCCTCCGGCGCGCTCATCTACACGGTGCCCGACCACGACGGGGGAGCCACCCACGAAGGCGAGGCCGCCAACGTGCGCCTCGCGCGCTGGTGCCAGCTCCTCCTCGTCACCTCCGTCAAGGTCGGCAACCAGCTGGTCCTGCGCACCCAGGTCGGAGCAGCCAACCTCCTGGCCTCCTCCATCGACTCCGTGCGCCGCGAAGAAGTCGCTGGCACGATCGCCGGAGATGACACCATCTTGGTGATCTGCCGCTCCGACGAGGACGCGAGCGTCATCGAACGAATGCTCCTGGCCCTCGCAGAACCCGGCGCGCTGCCCGAAAACTAGCCCCGGCCTCGTCCCCAACGGGCGGGCACACGAACCTCAGAAACACCCCAGTGGAAGGAACCCACATGTCGAGCAAAGACCGCGTTGTCCTGGCCTACTCAGGCGGCCTGGACACCTCTGTCGCCATCGGATGGATCGGAGAGCAGACCGGGCGCGAGGTCGTCGCTGTCGCCGTCGATGTCGGCCAGGGCGGCGAAGATCTCGAGGTCATTCGCCAGCGGGCCCTCGACTGCGGCGCGGTCGAAGCCTACGTCGCCGACGCCCGCGACGAATTCGCCAACGAATACTGCATGCCGGCCCTGAAGGCCAACGCGCTCTACGAAGGCAAGTACCCGCTCGTCTCCGCCCTCTCGCGTCCCGTTATCACCAAGCACCTGGTCAAGGCCGCCCGCGAATTCGGTGCCACCACCGTCGCCCACGGCTGCACCGGCAAGGGCAACGACCAGGTCCGCTTTGAGGTCTCCATTACCTCGATGGCCCCCGACATGGACTGCATCTCCCCGGTGCGTGACCTCGCCCTGACCCGCGACGTCGCCATCGAGTACGCCGAGAAGCACAACCTTCCGATCGAAACCACAAAGCACAACCCCTTCTCGATCGACCAGAACGTGTGGGGCCGCGCCATCGAGACCGGCTTCCTCGAGGACCTGTGGAACGCCCCCACCAAGGACGTCTACAACTACACCGACGACCCGACCTACCCGCCGCTGCCCGACGAAGTCGTTATCACCTTCGACAAGGGCATCCCGGTCGCTATCGACGGCCGTCCCGTCACCCCGCTGGAGGCCATCCAGGAAATGAACCGCCGTGCCGGCGCGCAGGGCATCGGCCGCATCGACATGGTCGAGGACCGCCTCGTGGGTATCAAGTCCCGCGAGATCTACGAGGCCCCCGGCGCCGTCGCCCTCATCGAGGCCCACCAGGCCCTCGAGTCCATCACCCTGGAGCGAATGCAGCGCCGCTACAAGCGTCAGCTCGAGCAGACCTGGGGCGAGCTCGTTTACGAGGCCCAGTGGTACTCGCCGCTGAAGAAGTCGATGGATGCCTTCATCGAGCACACGCAGCAGTACGTCTCCGGCGAGATCCGCATGATCCTGCACGGCGGACGTGCGACCGTCAACGGCCGCCGCTCGGAGTCCTCGCTCTACGACTTCAACCTCGCGACCTACGAGACCGGCGATACCTTCGACCAGTCCTCCTCGCGCGGCTTCATCGACATCTACGGCCTGCAGTCCAAGCTGGCCGCCGCGCGCGACGTGCGCTTCGGTGTTGATATGGGGTACTGAGTACCCATTGAGTGTTCTCTCACAGGGAATGTCTCAGTTGGGTTTCAAGAGGTGGGAGCGTCGGCAAGGGCGCTCCCACCTCGCTTACTGTTTCGTGTATGACGTACCAAGAGAGTGCGGCGATGGATGCTACCGCAGGCATTGATCAAGAAGAGGCCGTGCGTGAGCGCATGATGCGCTACACGGTCGCGGCCATGTTTTTCGTCGGTTTCGCGGGCAAGGGCATCCGCGGAATCTTCGGTGAGATCGGGTCTCTCGTCCCGATGCTCATCCTGTTGGCCGCCTTCGTCGTGCTCTTTCGCGGCTCCGAGCGGTCCCTGCTCCTGCGACGTTTCCCGACGACGATCAGCATATTCGTCCTGTGGTGCGCCCTGACGTGCATCTGGTCGATTGATCCGGCGTTGAGCGCCCAGTATTGGGTCGTTCAATCTGTGCTGACGCTGGTGGCGATAGCCGTGGCCGTCGCGCTCCCACTGACGTCCCTCGTGGAGTCGCTGATTCTCTCCTTCCAGTGGATCATCGGCTCGTCCTTCATTCTCGAGGCCGTGGTTGCCTTTTTCGATCTCGGGCCCCTCGCGCCACCCACCCTGTGGGGCCGGGGGCATTTGCCCGCCTCTGCGTACTGGGTGGACGGTCGATTACTTGAGGGTGGACCGATCCAGGGCTTCCCAGGCAATCGCAACCCCTTGGCCTTCGTGGCCCTCCTCCTGGCGGTATGCCTGGTCCTGCGCTATATGCAGACGCGCGCTTCTTTGCCGTCGACTCTTGCGTGGCTTGCCGCGTGCGGCGTGACCCTGGCGCTGACCCAGTCTGCGACGGTGTCCCTGTCGACCGCGGGCTGCTTCGTCGTTTTGGTCGGCCTCGTCGTTCAGCGCAACGTCCCTGTGCACCTGCGGCTACGAGTGGTTGGAATCTTTGCGGGCATAGGCGTCGTCGCGGCGATTATCGCTTTCTTTGCCCGCCACTGGATCGCCGACGCCTTCGGACGCAGCCCTGACATGAGCGGCCGTTCCGTCATCTGGCACTCCGTCGCGCCGCTCATCGCGGATAAACCCATCGGCGGCTGGGGCTGGTTCATCGGTTGGCCCACGTGGCTCGAGCCCTTCGCGGCGCTCGTCGTCCGCGAGGACGGGACGTCGACCAACCAGGCGCACAACGTCTATGTGGAGGCAGCGCTGACCACCGGCTTGGTCGGGTCCTTCCTGGTGACCTCTGCGATCGTCTGGACGCTCTACCGCGTCGTCAAGGTCGCCGTCGCGCACATCGACGACAACCTGTGGGACGTGATCCCCGCGGTCCTCATGATCGCCATGTTCATCCAGTCCTTCACTGAATCCCGTCTGCTCTTCGAGGGTAACTGGATGCTCTTCGTCATCATCGCCACCTGGGTGAAGGTGCGTGGCGAGGTGCCTATCGTGTGGCCGTCGACCGCACGCCAGCATCTCGAATACTCTTAAGTCAGGAACGTTTATCCCCTTCGTCGACCCTGGGAGGTCCACCATGTCGCAGTCCGAAACGCACGTGTCCCTGTGGGGTGGTCGCTTCGCTGGCGGCCCGTCGCAGGCGCTGGCAGCGCTGAGCGTGTCGACCCACTTCGATTTCCGACTGGCCCACGTCGACATTGCCGGCTCGCACGCGCACGCCGACGAGCTGCACCGCGTCGGTCTGCTCACCGACCAGGAATGCGCGGACATGCACGACGCGCTGTCCCGCCTTGACGAAGACGTCGCCTCCGGCGCCTTCGTGCCCAGCCCCGATGATGAGGACGTGCACACGGCCCTGGAGCGCGGCCTCATTGACCGCGCCGGCGCGGCCCTTGGCGGGAAGCTCCGCGCGGGCCGCTCGCGCAACGACCAGATCGCCACGCTCATCCGAGTCTACCTGCGTGAAGAGGCGCGCCACCTGGCTGGCCGCGTTCTCGACATCGCCCAGGCCCTCGTCGGCCAGGCCGAGCGCGCGGGCGACGCCGTCATGCCTGGTCGCACCCATATGCAGCACGCCCAGCCCGTCCTCGTCGCCCACCACCTGCTCGCTCACGTGTGGCCGCTCCTGCGCGACGTGGCTCGCCTGCGCGACTGGGATAAGCGCGCCGCCATCTCGCCCTACGGCTCCGGCGCGCTGGCCGGCAATACGCTCGGTATGGACCCGCGCCGTATCGCCGCGGCCCTCGGCTTCACTGACTCCGTTGAAAACTCCATCGACGGCACCTCCGCGCGCGACGTCGTCGCCGAGTTCTCCTTCATCTGTGCTCAGATCGGCATCGACATCTCCCGCCTGAGCGAGGAGATCGTCATCTGGAACACCAAGGAATTCGACTACGTCACCCTGGACGACTCCTACTCGACCGGCTCGTCCATCATGCCGCAGAAGAAGAACCCCGACGTCGCAGAGCTCGCGCGCGGCAAGGCCGGGCGCCTCATCGGCGACCTGACCGCCCTCCTCGCGGTCCTCAAGGCCCTGCCTCTCGCGTACGACCGCGACCTCCAGGAGGACAAGGAGCCCGTCTTCGACCAGATCGACACTCTCGACGTCCTGTGCCCCGCCGTGGCCGGCATGATCGACACGATGACCATCCACCTCGACCGTCTCGCCGAGCTGGCGCCCCAGGGCTTCTCCCTGGCCACCGATATCGCCGAATGGCTCGTCAAGCGCGGCGTCCCGTTCCGCGATGCGCACGAGATCTCGGGAGCCTGCGTGCGCCTCGCCGAAGCCAGGGGAGTGGAACTCGCGGACCTGACCGACGAAGAGCTCGCCCAGGCCTCGTCCCACCTGGATCCCCAGGTGCGCTCCGTGCTCACCGTCGAGGGCTCGGTGGGTGCTCGCCTCGGTCGCGGTGGTACCGCCCCCGTGCGCGTCGCCGAGCAGCTCGACGAGGCCCGGGCTGGCCTCGAGGACGCCCGCCAGTGGTCGGTCGCCGGGCTGCGCTAACGCCCCGTGCCACCAAGCCGATACACTACAGACACAACAACCCGTCAAATCCGCAAGGAAGGACAACTTTCGTGACAGACATTCTGGACGACCTGCAGTGGCGTGGGCTGCTCGCGCAGCACACCGACCTCGAGGCGCTTCGCGCACACCTGAGCGCCGGACCTGTCACCTTCTATTGCGGCTACGACCCGACGGCCCCGTCCCTGCACCACGGACACCTCGTCCAGCTGATCGTCATGCGTCACCTCCAGCTGGCTGGCCACCGCCCCCTCGCTCTCGTGGGTGGCGCGACCGGCCAGATCGGCGACCCCCGCCAGAGCGGCGAGCGTCAGCTCCAGTCGACCGAGGTCGTGCGCGGCTGGGCCGAGCGCCTGCGCGCGCAGATTTCCCAGTTTCTCGACTTCGAGGGACCGGCTGCCGCGCAGATGGTCAACAACCTGGACTGGACCCAGGAGATGAGCGCCATCGACCTGCTGCGCACCATCGGCAAGTACTTCCGCGTGGGCACCATGCTCAACAAGGACATCGTCGCGCGCCGCATCGCCTCCGACGAAGGCATCTCCTACACGGAGTTCTCCTACCAGGTTCTCCAGGCCAACGACTTCCTTGAGCTGTACCGCCGCAACGGCTGCACGCTCGAGACCGGCGGCAACGACCAGTGGGGCAACATGGTCGGCGGCGTCGACCTCATCCGTAAGGTGGAGGGCGTCGACACCCACGTCATGACCACCCCCATCATCACCAAGGCCGACGGCACCAAGTTCGGTAAGTCCGAGGGAGGGGCCATCTGGCTCGACCCCGAGATGATGACCCCCTACGCCTTCTACCAGTTCTGGCTGCAGGTCGCCGACGAGGACGTTGTCCGTTTCCTCAAGATCTTCACCTTCAAGACGCGCGAGGAAATCGAGGCCCTGGCACTCGAGGTCGCCGAGCGTCCCCACCAGCGCGCCGCCCAGAAGGCCCTGGCCGCCTCCGTCACGGAGCTCGTGCACGGCCCCGACCAGCTCGAGCGCGTTCTGGCCGCGACCCAGGCCCTGTGGGGCGGCGGCGACATCCGTGATCTCGACGAGGCTACCCTGGCCGCCGCGACCGCCGACCTGCCCCGCGCCTCCCTGACCCTGGGAGAGTCCACGGTCGCTGACGCGCTCGTGGCACTCGGCTTCGAAAAGGGGAAGACCGCCGCACGTCGCACCATCTCCTCGGGCGGCGCCTCCGTCAACAACGTTAAGGTTGACGATCCCGATGCCGTTCTGCGCGAAGAAGACGTTCTCGCCGGTGGACTGGCTCTCATTCGCAAGGGACGCAAGAACCTGGCGGTGCTGGAGCTGAGCTAATCGCTTCGCATAAGAGGGCACCCGACGATCGTCGGGTGCCCTCTTTTCGTTGTGTTTGGTGGGTTTGTGTTGTGTGTGTTGGGTGTCACGTTGTTTTGG
>ERZ773001.135-NODE-135-length-31483-cov-32.0984_pt1 | contig 31483 bp, 32 predicted proteins | sample MGYA00511673_ERZ773001 | MGnify/ENA primary metagenome ERZ773001 (study PRJEB29015, sample SAMEA2738091) | human oral metagenome | biome: human oral; feature: human-associated habitat; material: saliva | place: China | collected 2162 ... | reverse complement strand
CGATCCACAGAAGAAGATTTTGAAACGATTGCGTAAGCAAGTTGACGTTATTAACGGTCTGAATGACAAATATGAAAAGATGTCAGATAAGGAGCTTCGGGCGCAGACTGATGAGCTGAAAAAGCGTTTGTCGAAGAAAAATGTGACGCTTGATACAATTTTGCCAGATGCGTTTGCTGTGGCAAGGGAAGCCGCTAAGCGTGTGATTGGTGAGCGCCCGTATGACGTGCAGTTGATTGGCGGTATGGTTCTTCATGAAGGTAATGTTGCCGAGATGAAAACTGGTGAAGGTAAGACTCTTGTGGCGACATTGCCAACTTATCTGAACGCTTTGGAAGGCAAGGGTGTTCACGTGGTGACGGTTAATGACTATTTGGCTCAGCGCGACGCTGGCTGGATGGGTCAAGTGTATGATTTTCTGGGCTTGACCACCGGTGTGATTATTAACGAAGCGTCGTTTGTCTATGATAAAGATTATGACAATGAGCATCACGACGACCCTCGAATGCGCAAGCTTCGCCCAGTTTCACGTAAAGAGGCTTACGCTGCGGACATTACGTACGGCACGAATAACGAGTTTGGCTTTGACTATTTGCGCGACAACATGGTTAACGACGTTGATCTGCTCAGGCAGCGTGAATTGAACTTTGCAATCGTTGACGAGGTCGACTCAATTTTGATCGACGAGGCTCGTACGCCACTTATTATCTCTGCTCCAGCGGCTGAAAATCCTGACAATTATTACACATTTGCTAAAATAGCCGCGAAGTTGGTTCCGGAAGATTATGTTTTGGACGAGAAGCGCCGAAGTGTTGCCTTGACTGATGAAGGTGTTGAAAAGGTCCAGAAATTGTTGGGAATAAAAAACTTGTACACACCAGATCACGTGCGCAGTGTTTATCATATGGACCAGGCTTTGCGAGCGCAGACATTGTTCAAACGTGATAAAGATTACGTCGTAACTAATGACGGCGAGGTGATTATCGTTGACGAGCACACTGGTCGTCTGATGCAGGGTCGCCGCTACAACGAAGGTTTGCACCAGGCAATTGAGGCGAAAGAAGGTGTTCCTGTGTTGGAAGAGAGTATGACCTTGGCGACAATTTCATTCCAGAATTACTTCCGTTTGTATAATAAATTGAGCGGTATGACTGGTACGGCGTTCACTGAAGCCGAGGAGTTTCAACAAATTTATTCACTTGATGTTATCCAAATTCCACCGAACAAACCAGTTATTCGCGAGGATAAGGAAGATCTGATTTTCAAGACTGAAAAGGCCAAACTGAAAGCTGTCGCTGAGGCGATTAAGGATTACCACAAGCAAGGTCGCCCTGTTTTGGTTGGTTCTGGTTCTATTGAAAAGAATGAGCAAATTGCCAAATACTTGGAAAAAGAAGGCATTAAGTTTGAGATTCTGAACGCCAAGAACAATGAGCGTGAGGCTGCGATTGTGGCGAAAGCTGGTGAAAAAGGTGCGATTACTTTGGCTACGAATATTGCTGGTCGCGGTACTGACATTAAGCTTGGCGAGGGCGTAAAGGAACTTGGTGGCTTAGTTGTTATCGGTTCAGAGCGACATGAATCACGCCGAATTGACAATCAGCTGCGTGGTCGTGGCGGACGCCAGGGTGATCCAGGCGAGACTCAGTTTTACGTTTCGACCGAAGATGATTTGATGCGAATTTTCCAGGGTGAGCGAATTGCGTCGTTGATGGATAGGCTGGGTGTTGATGATGACACACCAATCAGAACTCGTGCCGTATCGAAAACATTGGAAGCGGCACAGAAGCGAGTTGAAGGCTATAACTTTGATACGCGCAAAAATGTTGTTCAATACGACAATGTGATTAACCGTCATCGTCGCGTCGTTTATGTTATGCGACGTAGGATTTTGGAAGGCGATAATATTAAGCCAGAAATTGAGCGATTGCTGAAGGCTAAAGTTCACGAATTGACAACTCTTCCATCAAAGAATAATCCAAAGTTTGTCGAGGATTTCTCGGTTATTTTCCCGGTTGATAAGGAAAAGATTGAAAAGGTTGGTAAGGAAAAGAAAGATCGTTTGCGCTATGAGAAGGCGCTGGAGCTGGCTGAAGAAGCTTACGCGGAGAAAGAGCGTGAGATTGGCGCTGATGATTTGCGCGGAGTTGAGCGCGAAGTTTACATGGCGGTGTTGGACACATTGTGGATGCAACATTTGGAAAATATGCAACATTTGCGCGAGGGAATTCACTGGCGAAGTGTTGGACAGCGTGATCCTTTGGTGGAATATCGATCAGAATCCCAGAAGTTGTTCGAGAGTTTGCAGGCTAATCTCCGCGATGAAGTTTTGGCAACGATATTTAATATTCATAAAGCCGACGCTACAGTCCGTCAATCTCAAGACGATGAATATGACACTGAACTAACTCGTCTGGCGGAAAATGCTGTCGAGCGTGGCGTTAATGAAATTGGTTCAGGCGAGGAAAATCGCGATGGTGATTTCTCCGTGAAAAAGGGTAAGACTAGCGCGGAATCAAATCGTGCGAAGAATCAAGCTCGAAAAAAGAAAAAGGCTCAGCGACAGAACCGTAAGAAAAATCGTAAATAGTCAGAGAATTAGGCAATGAAACATACAGTTGAGGAAATTAGGCTGAAGAATGGTGCGCGTGGCTTGTTGATTGACGTTCCAGACGCTACGGTAATGAGTTTTCAGATGCAATTCAGGGCAGGCAATCGCTACGTTCTGAATAAAGACATTTACGAAACGGCTCACATTATGGAGCATATGGCGTTCGGCGCGAATGAAAAGTTTCGTTCGGAGCACAATTATGAGCAGGAATTTACCAAGAATGGCGCTTATCACAACGCTTACACTTCTGACTATTCAATGGTTTATGAAGCGATTTGTGCAGATTTTGAGTGGGACAGGATTTTGGAGCTTCAGAGGTTGGCTATTACAACGCCGCGATTCAACGCCGATGAGCTTGAGGCGGAAAAGGGCAATGTTCGCTCTGAATTGACTGGTTATCTTAATAATCACAACCGTGTGATGTGGCCGCGCATTCAGCAGGCGCTGGGTGAAGATATTTTGACGTATAATCAGCGCCTAAAAACAATTGCTAATATTGAGCTGAAAGACATTAAAAATCATCACAAGCGTACGCACACTTTGAAGAACATGCGGTTTGTGGTGGCTGGAAAATTGACAGGGCGAAAGTCTGCCATTAAGGAGTATTTGGAGGGGTGGCAATTGGAGACTGGTGAGAGGTTTGCGATTCCGCATGATGAGCCTCGTAGGGCAAATCCGGTTCTGATTCGACGCAAAGAAGCAACAAATCTGACATTTGGCTGGTCAATGGTCGTGCCGCGTGAATTAACAGATGAAGAGGCTGACGCTATGAGTGCCTTAAATCACATACTTACTGGCACAATGAGTTCAAGGATTTTTGGTTCGGCGCGTAAAAAAGGCTTAGCTTATAGTATATTTAGCGACACTTCAGTCGGCTTTTATGATTCGGCCTGGGATTTTGGCGGGCAAGTGAATATTGATGCGGCGGAAAAGCTATTTGATATCATCGTCAGAGAATTAAAGAGAGTTTTATCTGGCTCTATCTCCGCTGAAGATTTAGAAAGTGTTAAATCGTACTCGCTGGGCCGTTATCAGATGGGTGCTCAGACGGTTGGCCAGATTAGTAATTTTTACGTAGGCCGGTATTTTGCCGATGATTTTGTTAGGGATTATGACGGGGTGCCGGCTTCGATTTTGGCAGTAACTTCAGAGCAGATGATTGAAACGGCTCGTCAGTTTTTCGTGGCGGATGCCTGGACGTTGGCGGCGGTCAGCTCTGATGATAAAATCCTGCTGTTGAAGTTGTTTGACAAACTCAGTAAATTATTCTAAACATGAAAAGGCTCCGCCACCGACCTGGCGGAGCCTTTTCAGCTCGACACTATGTCGATGACGGAGCTAAGGTGTCCTAACTCCGTTTTTTATCACATCCTAGGAGCTTTCCATCGCTCCTAGGATGTGATCGAATTGCTCCTGGGTGACCGTCATGGTGACGATCTTACCCGGAGCTACAGCGAAGGCTCGCTGGAGCAGCCCAGCAGCGCCTTCGTTGTTCGGCGGTGTGAGGGTGGCGGTGTCTTCGCAGGCAGTGACCCACCATCCCCAAACAACTTCCGTGTTACACGATCGATAGATCGTGTACCCATCGGCCGGGGTAACAACCGCCCCGAGGTCGATTACCAGCGAGGTGTTCTCGCTGTTGTCGACTATGACGAAATTGATCATCGAGATCGGAATCTCGATGATTTCAACCACCCCGTCAGCGTGCTCATAGCTGACGAGGACTGACGAGCCAGAAACGGTCTGACTCGTCATCCGGAAGTAGAAGAGGCCGTGGTAGACCTCTTCTTTGCTGTAGGAGACAGACCCCCTGTCTCCGAGCACCAGTGGGTATTCATACCCACTGGTGAAACCGGAGGCCTCCTGGGCCTCCACGAATGTGGCGGGGCGGGGGTATCCACTACCCCAATTGTTCCCCAATGATGTCACAAACACCAATCCGGCGTTTGCGACAAAGTATGCTATCGCGGCAATTACCGTGATAGTGGCGGCGTCTGCGAATTTGCCCCTAAGGGTTTTACCGGCCATTACCAAGCCGATAAGAAGAACCGGTATTGCAGTGGCGATAATTGCCGCCACTAGTGCAAGCCATTCCATTTTGCACCTACTCTCAAAGAAAAAAACGGGTTGTTAAGATTCCATCCTTCTGCGGGTCGGTACAGAGGATTGATATATATATCACTTAAACGTACTTTAGTCAATACAATTTCTCTCGTGATATAATCAGGTTATGAAAATTGTCATTGCTGGTTTTGGTGTTGAAGGTCAATCTAATTTGCGTTATTTTCGGGAGAAGTTTCCGGAAGCTGATTTTTTGGTGGCGGACGAGCGTGAAAAAGTAGATAATTTGCCGGAAAATGTGGCTTATCAGGCGGGATTTTCGGGGCTGGATGATGCAGATTTAATCGTTAGGTCGCCAAGTCTTCCGCCAAAAAAGATAAAGACTAACGGTCGAATTTGGTCGGCGACAAATGAGTTTTTTGCCAATTGCCCAGCGACTATAATTGGCGTGACTGGCACAAAAGGCAAGGGGACGACGTGCAGTTTTATTTCGTCGATTTTGCGCGCGGCAGGTAAAACCGTTCATTTAGTGGGAAATATTGGCGTGCCAGCTTTGGATATTTTGCCAAAAATTGAGAAAAACGACATTGTTGTTTATGAATTGTCTAGTTTTCAATTGTGGGATTTGCAGAAATCTCCGCACGTTGCCGTGGTGTTGATGATTGAGCCCGACCACTTGAACGTTCACACTGATTTTAATGACTATTTGGCGGCAAAAGCGAATATTACTAAGTCTCAAACCGCTGACGATTATGTTGTCTATAATTCTCAAAATGAGTTCAGTTCGTCGATTGCAGATGCGAGTTTGGCGCAGAAAAAGGAATATCCATTTGCTCTTTCGGACGATATAATTTCTGCGATTCGCCTGCCAGGGAGGCATAATGTCGACAATGCGTGCGCGGCGATAGCGGCGGTGAAATCGATTTTGCCGAACGTGTCGGATGATGAGATAAAGAGGGGGCTTAGCGAGTTTACGGGGTTGCCGCATCGATTGAAGTTTGTTGCTGAAAAATACGGCGTGAAATATTACGATGACAGCATTTCGACAACTCCGGGTAGTGCGATTGCGGCACTAAAGGCTTTTGCAGAACCGAAGATTTTAATTTTGGGCGGCTCGGATAAGGGCGCGGATTATTCTGAATTAGCAAAAGAAATTGCCCGACAAAACGTGCGGCTGGTAATTATCAATGGTGCTAACGCTGATGAAATTAGGGAAGTTTTAAGGGAAGAAAAAATTGATTGCGAAATTGTCCAATTGAATATGGCAGGAATGAAAGAGGTTGTCAAATCAGCCAAAAATAAAGCGCAATCTGGCGACGTGGTGATCCTTAGTCCGGCTGCCGCCAGTTTTGATATGTTTAAGAGTTATTCTGATCGCGGCGAGCAATTTGTCGCCGCCGTAGAAGAGCTTTAATCTTGATAAACTTCTGGTTTTAAGACGCCGATGTATGGCAAGTTGCGATATTGCTGGCGAAAATCCAGACCGTAGCCAACGACAAATTCATTCGGCGTATCAATACCGACGTAATCGGCTTTTGCGTCAACTTCGCGCCGTGCTGGTTTGTCTAATAGTGAACATATTTTTACCGACGCAGCATTTTTTGCGGCAAATAACTCTCTTAGCGCCTGGGCGGTTCGACCGCTGTCAATTATGTCCTCAACTATCAACACATGCCTATCCATCACGTCGGTGTCCAAATCTTTGATAATTTTTACAGATCCAGAAGATTTTGTGTCGTCGCCGTAGCTGGAAACCGCCATGAAATCAATTTCCATATAGCAATCCATCGCCTGTATCAAGTCGATCATAAACGGCGCTGCGCCGCGTAAAATACCCACGACGACAGGATTTTTATCGTGATAATCCTCGGTCAATTTTTTCCCAAGTTTTTGAACTGCCGTTTTTATTTCTTCGTTCGTAAATAGAATTTTCTCAATATCTTTATCCATCTTTTTATTTTAACAGAGAATTGAGCGCTGAAAAATGGTACAATAAAATATATGCAACCGCTAAAAAAGAAAATTGGTGAATTAGAAAAAGAAATTGAACAGGCTAAAAAAGCGCTGAAGTTTTCTGATTTGGAGCAGAAATTGGCGGAGCTTGATGATCAATTAAACCAGCCAGAAATTTGGAATAATCCTGATTACGCTCAAGAATTAACGAAACAGGCCGCAAGCCTTCGTCAGACTGTCGAGCCTTGGCAGACTTTGACGGTGCAGGTCGGCGATATGGTTGAGCTGATGGAACTTGGTGATGATGATTTATTGCCGGAATTCCAAGCGCAAGTTGCGGCGATTGAGAAGAGTTTTGAGAGCCATAAAACCGATTTGTTATTCTCTGGCGAATATGACAATCGCTCGGCAATTATGCGTATTTCTGCTGGCGTGGGCGGACTGGATGCGCAGGATTTTACGGCAATGTTGGAACGAATGTATCTACGCTGGGCGGAAAAGTCTAGTATGAAAGTTGATACGTTGGAACGCTCGACAAATGACGACGCTGGAATTAAAACGGTCGTTTTGGAAATTTCTGGATCTTTTGCTTATGGAAAACTGCGGTCGGAAAATGGCGTGCATCGTTTGGTGCGATTAAGTCCGTTTAACGCCGACAATTTGCGCCAGACTAGTTTTGCGCTTGTCGAGGTTTTGCCGAAAATTGACGCACCCGATGAAATATCAATTGACCCGAACGACTTAAGAATTGACGTCTATCGTTCGGGCGGCAAGGGTGGTCAAGGTGTGAATACGACAGATTCAGCAGTTCGGGTGACGCATGAGCCGACGGGAATTACGGTGGCTATTCAGAATGAGCGCTCGCAGATTCAGAACAAAGAAACGGCGTTGAAGATTCTGCGGTCAAAATTGCTAGCGATGAAATTAGAGCAACACGCCGAAACTTTGTCGGATCTTAGGGCTGGCGAATCGGCAAACTGGGGTAGTCAAATTAGAAATTACGTTTTGCATCCATATACGCTAGTTAAAGATACGCGCACAAAGCACGAAAACCGCAATGCTCAAGGCGTTTTGGACGGCGATATTGACGAATTTATTACGGCATATTTAGAACAAAATGCTAATTCTAAAAATATTTAGCTTATGGTATAATACTAGTAATGATTCTGTTAGATAGGGTAACGAAGAACTACGGAAAAAGTAACAAGCCGGCATTGAATCGAGCAAGCATTCATGTTGGCGCTGGTGAATTTGTGATTATTGTTGGTACGTCGGGTGCTGGCAAATCGACACTTTTGAAGCTTTTGACTCGCGAAGAAAAGCCGAGCTCTGGAAAAATTGTGGTTGGCGGAATTGATTATGACAATTTGAAGGACAAACATATTCCGCTGTTGCGTCGGAAAATTGGCGTGGTTTTTCAGGATTTTAAGTTGCTTCCGAATCGAACGGTGTTTGAAAATGTGGCGTTTGCGCTGGAAATTGCTGGAATGACAAATCGGGAAATTAAGGCAACTGTGCCGAAGGTTATCGAGTTGGTTGGTCTTAAGGGGAAGGAAAAGCATTTTCCTCATCAGCTTTCTGGTGGTGAACGTCAACGTGTAGCGATTGCGCGTGCGGTGGTGCGTCAACCGAAGATTCTGATTGCAGATGAGCCGACTGGAAACTTGGACCCGAAGCACAGTTGGGATATTGTTCGCTTGCTGGAAAAGATTAACAAGTATGGTACGACGGTTATTTTGACGACTCACAACGTGGAGATTGTTAATAAATTGAAGCGGCGCGTTATCACAATTGATCATGGTAAAATCACCTCTGATCAGGCGAGAGGGAGTTATAAACAGTAATGAAATCAGCTAGTAAATCCAACAAGAACAAAGAAACTATCCGTATACGTCAGCGTCGACGAGGTTGGTTGACGTTTGTCAGAATGTGCCGATACGGCATCAATAACTTTAGCCGTAATGCATGGCTGACAATTGCTGCGACTGCGGTAATGAGCGTCACGTTGATTATCGTGTTTATAACGTTATCAGCGCGTCAGGTTTTGGTTGATACCGTTTCAAATGTCTCCAAACGTGCCGATATATCAATTTACTTAAAGGGCGACACGCCAGAAAAAACGATTAAAACGATTAAATCTCGAATTGAAAAATTAGATAATGTCGATAGCGTTAAGTATATTTCCGCGGAAGAAGCGCGTGAAAAGCAAGCTGAACAATATAAGGACAATCCAGACACGCTCGAAGCGATTCGCGAATCTAGTAATGAGATGTCGGCGACGCTTCGTGTTTCCGTGAAAGAACTGAATAATCAGCAATCCTTAAATAATTTTGTTAAAACCGATGATCTGTATAAAAAATATAAAGACCCTCGTAGGGAGCCGTCATTCTCAGGTGAGCGCCAGCAAGCTATTAAAACGGTTGGTAATTGGGTGAGATTGGCGAGTATCGGTGGATCGATTGCTACGGTTGTTTTCGTGGTAATTTCTTCGCTTGTGGTCTTTAATACTATTCGCATGGCAATTTTTAACCGCAAGGACGAGATTGAGATGATGAAGTTGATTGGCGCGGAACGCAGCTTCATCAGAGGTCCGTTTATCGTTGAGGCCATAATGTATGGATTTATCGCGGCAATTATCGCAACGGTGGTTGGGTATGGACTGTTAATTTTCGCACATGATCCGATGGTAAAATATGGTATTCCTATTGATAATCTTCTGAGCCACCTAAAAATGTACGGCGTGCTGGTTTTCTTGAGTATGATTCTGGTCGGTGCGGCAATTGGCGTGGCGTCATCCTGGGTGGCAACTCGCAAATATCTTAAGCTGTAAAAGTCCTTGACATGCTGATTATGCTTATGCTAACATAGACGTATGAAACTACGGTCCACCACACCAGTTTCGGCATCATTAGTCAGCAGAGCGTCTCTGGTGGCGATGTCTGCATTGCTCGCTGGATCGGGCATTTTTGGCTTGGCATCACACGTATTAGCTCGCGACTATAACGCCGAAATTCAGGCAAAACAACAAGAAGCAGACAACTATAATTCTGAGGCTTCGCGCTTGGGTGAGATGGCTGATAGTTTACAGGCGGAACTCGATAAGATAAACGGACAGATATCAGCTATTCAGGCGCAGATTTCTGATAGTCAAAAGAAGATTAATAATCTTAATGAACAAATAAAGAAGAATGAGGCGTCTATTAAGCAGAATCGTAAAGCGATGGGCCGTATCTTAGCAGACTTGTATGTCGACGATCAGATTTCGCCGCTAGAGATGCTTGCTAGTTCGAAAAATATCAGCGATTATATCGATAAGCAAGAGCAGCGCAGTTCTTTGAAGACGTCATTGAACGATAAGATTAAAGAAATTAAGGCTTTGCAGAAAAAGCTAGAAGAGAATAAGAAGTCTGTTGAGAATACGCTTCGCGACCAAGAATTGCAGCGCAATGCGATGGCAGCTAAACAGTCTGAGAAGGCAAAACTGATTACTGACACGAAGAATGACCAAAATAACTATGCGGCGCTGGCTCAGAAGCGCAATTCCGAGGTAGCGAAGTTGCGAGAAGAGCAGGCTGCAGCCAACCGACGAGCTCTTGGCGGTAGTAATGTTTCGATTCCGGGCGGCGTACCTGGCGGTGGCGGTTATCCTGGCGCCTGGGCGAGTGCTCCACTTGACGCCTACGTTGACCCTTGGGGACTTTACACGCGTGAGTGTGTTAGCTATGTAGCTTGGAAAATTCATAGTACTGGACGATATGTTCCACATTTTGGTGGCGCAGGCAATGCAAATCAGTGGCCATCAACTGCAGCACGTCATGGTATATCTAGTGGCTCAACACCAAAAGCTGGTGCAGCAGCCGTGATGAATATTGGATATTACGGACACGTTATGTATGTTGAATCTGTCAATGGCAATGGAACTATTACTGTTAGCGATTACAACTTTGCCTGGGATGGTTTATACAGGTACTATACACGCTCAGCTTCAGGCTTAACATACGTTTACTTCTAATCAGCTTAAGTTACTACATAAAACGCTCGTGCTAGTCGGGCGTTTTGTAGTATAATAAGCATATGGTTACGGGAGAAAAAAGACAGCAGCTGAGTTGGTTTTTGACACTTATTATCGTGTCAATTGTCAGTTTTGTTGCGGGCGCTCGGTCGGATGCGTTATTTGCTAATGTAGCGCCAGCATTTGGGGTTCGCACTTCAAATAAAACAATTGATCTATCTAGCGTTCAAAAAACATATCAAGAGCTAGTTGCTAATTATGACGGAAAATTGGATACTCAAAAGCTAGTTTACGGCGCCAATCGCGGGCTAGTTGAAGCGGCTGGCGATCCTCATACGGCGTATATGGATCCTGACGAGACGAAGGAGTTTGATAAGTCGCTGAGTGGGCAAATTGGTGGTGGAATTGGTGCGGAGATTGGTCTTAGGAGTAATAAGCCGACTATCATAAAACCTCTGGAAAACAGTCCAGCTCAGAAGGCGGGAATTAAGGCTGGTGAGGCGATTGTTAAGGTGAATGACGAGGCTTCTTCTGACTGGTCAGTGGAAAAAGTTGTGAGTAAAATTCGCGGAGAGGTTGGTACGTCCGTTAAATTGACGTTATTAAGCGATGGTAAAACGCGTGAGGTGTCGGTTGTGCGTCAGAATATAGTTTCTCCAGCAGTAGAGTCGGAAATTGATAGAGAGATTGGTATTTTGAAAGTTAACCGATTTGGTGATGATACAGTGAGCTTGTCCAGAAAGTACGCTTCGGAATTTGTTGAAAAAGGCGTTAAAAAGGTGATTTTGGACTTACGGAATAATCCTGGCGGAACGGTTGGAGCTGCTCAAGGGCTATTGGGCATCTGGCTGGACAATCAAATAGCTATGACCGAGCGACGGGGTTCTGAAATTGTTAAAACGCTGCGTACAACTGGAACGCCAATTCTGGGCAACATGAAGACGGTGGTGCTTATTAATGGTAACAGTGCTAGTGCTAGCGAAATTACGGCTGGGGCGCTTCGTGAATACGGAAAAGCCACGCTGGTTGGGCAGAAGAGTTACGGTAAGGGAAGTGTGCAGATTGTGCTTGGGCTGCCTGGCGGGTCGCAAATGAAGGTTACGGAAGCTAGATGGTACACACCAAAGGGTAAAAATATAGATAAAACTGGTATAGAACCTGATGTAAAAGTTGATCTTTCGTCGGACGATGTCAATAATAACGTAGATCCGCAGATGGATAAGGCGAAGTCGTTATAAAGCTTGTGTTTTTGGGCTGGACAACATAAAATGGAGATAGTATGAACGGACAAAAAAAGAAGATTTTACTAGTTGAAGATGACATGGCTCTGTCTGCGGTTTATAGGTCGCGACTAGAGATTGAAGGATTTGACGTTAGGGAAGCCAACAATGGAGAAGACGCTCTGTCTGCCACTGTTGAATATCGTCCAGATTTGATTCTTTTGGATGTGATGATGCCAAAGATTAGTGGTTTTGATGTTTTGGATATTCTTCGCAATACGCCAGAAACTGCTAACGTGAGGATTATCATGCTAACAGCGCTTAGTCAGCCAAAGGACAAGGAACGCGCTGAGAGCTTGGGTGTTGATGATTATTTGGTGAAGTCTCAGGTTGTAATTGGTGACGTTGTGGCGCGCGTAAAGCATCATTTGGGTATTCAATAGAAGAGTAAATCGAGCGGAAGGTCAGCTTTTAGGGGTTGACTTTTTGCTTGTTTTTTGGTATAAAGTAGTTATATATGGAAAAACCAAAATCAACACAGAGCCTCGAACAAAAACAAGAAACGCCGGAAGATTATGTAGTTGCAACTTTTCCTGTTGATATCGATCCAGATAATGCAAGGCGTCCACTAACCGTTATTCGCAGTGGTCAAGACGGAGAGGGTGTTAAGTATGACAGAGGTTGGAATCCTATTGGTATGTCGGTCGTGTGTGACACTGATTCTGAGGAGGGTATTGGTCCGATTAAGCTGCTTATGGAAGCATATAAAGTGGTTGGAACTGATATTAAAACTGAGTTTGTACCGTTGGAGGACATTCAGGATCTAAATGAAGATTATATTAAGTATCTTTGTGGAAAAACTCCTGAGGAAATGATTGAAGAAGCTAAGCGGATTTGGCGGCAGAAGCATCCGGTTGGTAGTGAGATTGAGTCTTTGGCTCCAGGGGTAGGCTCAGACTCAGGCGCAGAAACCTCCTTAGGCGCAGAAACCCCAAGTAATGGCTTGGTTGAAGATAATACCTCTGATCATGAGAAGTCTTTAGCGGATAAAAAAGTTATTTCTGCAGTGGGAGGTTTGGCTGTTAAAGATACTGGAATTAAAAAGCCGATAACGAATAAGGTAGAAACCAACGAGCCAGTTAGAGGGCCAGTGAAGACGAATGAGACTGGCGTCGGTTCACCAGCCTTGAAGATGACTAAAGAAGTTCTAGAGTCGATTGGGGCGATTAAAGTCAATGACTCAGTAGGTTTGCCAGCGGTTGAGCCAGCTAAAAAGCCAGCGGAGATAGATAAGGTAGGTGCTAAGCCAGCGGATTTGGTGGCAACCGAACCAGTTAAAAAGCCGGTAGAGGCGGATAAGGTAAGCACTGATTTAGTAGATTTGCCAGCGACTAAATCAGTTGAAAAGCCGGTAGAGACGAATGAAGCCAATGCTGGCATATTACCTGAGAGCTTTAAGTCTGTAATTAATAATTTTGAAAAATATACCGAAGGGAATAATGGTGAGTTTTTTACTAAGGTAGATAAAAATCTAAGATCCAATCTTGATCAGCTCCAGTTGCAAATTCAGAGGAACCCTGAAGCGATAAAGGAACCTGCAACTGAAGAGCTCATGCGACGCGCGTCATCGATGATTAGAGAGCTTGAAGCTTCTAGGGCTAAGGCTGCGAATGAATTTAAGAATAACATAAATGACATCCTGAAAGACTTAAAAAAGAAGATTAAAAATGATGACGAGCTTAAGCGTCTGGTTGAACTGACTGAGCATGTAGATCAGATGGGTACGGATAATAGAGTTCTGGGTGACGTAACTAATACTTTGTTGAATGAGTTGACAATAATAATAAATAATATTGAGAAATCGCGGAATGGCAGAGGGGGAATAGTCCACTATAAAAGTACCATAGCCCAGTCAATTAATAAAATTATTAATAGCGATTTGAGATCAATTTACGGGCGTCGTCAGAGTATCTTAGATGATATTAAGGACATTCGGAAAGCAGGGTATTGATAAATGATATTAAGATATTGCCAGAAGAGGTGATTAATAAAATAACTCCGCACAAACGGAGTTATTTTAAATAAGAAGTTTACTAACTAAAGAACAACAACTTGCGTTCGGCGTTCTGATTTGCCGGTAAACTTGGTTTTCTTGACTGACTTAAAGCCAACTACGCCATCTTTTGCAGCGTGGATGGTGAAGTTGCGGCTAACGTATGTACCGTCACCAGCGATCTTTGTGGCACCAGTTTGGCGAACTAGAACTTCTCCAGCGGAAACTTTTTGACCGCCAAATCGCTTAACGCCAAGACGTTGACCAGCATTGTTGTGGATATTCTTACTAGAACCACCAGCTTTAACCTTTGACATTCTTTACTCCTTATAGTTTCTATAAAACAATCTGTTCTAGTTTATCGAAAATAAAGCCAGTTGTCAAGCGGTTTTGGCTATATCTGCGGGTTTTAATACCAATATTTCTCTGGCAACAACTTGATCTTCACGGTAATATAAGAGGTTTTTATCGATAATTTGTTGATATCCAAGTTTTTTAAGATTCTTTATCAGAGGCAGGTGAGTAAATTTACCTTCGCGATTTTGCCACGCTGGAACGGCTATACAAAGCGTTGTGTCTGGGTGGATTTGCGAATGGATATTTTGTAGAAAATCGCTAATTATATGATTACAATTTCCAACTACTTCGTGAAGTTTTTCTGGGCTTGGCGGAGCGGAAAACGGCTGACCTAAATATGTTTCGCAAACAACGCGAGAAATCCGTTTCTTCTGTTCGTCTGTTAATTTTACAGAGGTGGCATCGGCCTGGTGCGCTTGCCAGAAAGTGTTTGTCGAAAAAGTTTTTTCCACCCAGTTCATATTTTCAGTCGTGTAAGATATCATCTTATCGCTCAAATCGCTGCCATAAGCATTCACGCCGATAAGCGCAGCTTCTTGCAGTACCGTTCCTGTGCCACAAAACGGATCCCAGAGGTAATCGCCAGGTTTTGTGCCAGATAGGTTAATCATAATTTGTGCAAGCTTGGGCGGAAGCATTCCCACGAAGGCATCGCGCTTTGGTCGTCCGCGGTCGCGCTGAGTGTACGAATTGATATTTTGAGCGCCACGACTTTCAGCGATTATCAAATCTCCGTACACGTTCTTAGCTATGATAATTTCAATTTTCGCCTCAGACCTGCCGAGTTTATTATTGTGAGAGGTCGCAGTGGACAGAGCGGCGGTTTTATTAGGAATTAGACGCAAACTGACGCCAGATTTTTTCAAGTTGTTTTTTAAGATAATTCCGATTTTTTGGACGTTTCTCGGATCTGTTTTATTGCCATAAAAACTTATTCCAAGCGTTATTTTTTTCTGGCTATGTGAAAGTTTTTTCGTGTATTTTTCAACAATAATTTTTGAGGCTTGGAGTAGGGTATTGCGGTCTGATTTTTGCGACTTTATCTTCGTGATGACTTGTCCGCATTTAATCGTTCCGCCGAGATTGTCAATTGATAAATTGTCGCAATTAACCGTGGCGGCTTGGTTGGAGATTTTTTGGACATTTTGAGAACCATAAACTGCCTCTAATTCGGCGATAGAGATTTCAGGCTGGCGACCGAGAATAGCTATAAACATATCGTAATTATAACATTTATCGTGGTATAATGAAGGTTATGTTACCGAAGGTGTTGCAATTGTTAAAGTCGCCACGAGCCATTATGAGCGTTTTGACGTTGGCGGTTTTGGCAATAATAATTTTTCTATCTCGGCATGAGCTAGTGAAGGCGTGGAATCTGTTTTTGCACGCGGATTTATGGCTATTATTCTTACTATTGCCGTTTCAGATTATCGTGTACTTCGCTGGCGGCGAGATGATTTTTTCGTATTTAAGAGAGAAGAATCTGATTCATCATATTTCCAGGCTGGAGCAGACGAGAATTGCGCTGGAGCTTAATTTGGTCAATCACATTTTTCCGTCGGGCGGAGTTAGTGGAATTTCGTACACGACTTGGCGAATGCACAAGCTTGGCGTAAGTTCGGCGCGTTCGACATTTGCGCAGGTCATTCGTTATGTGACGGGATTTTTGTCGCTTTTGGTTTTGTTGGTGATTGCTGTGTTGGCGCTGGCTATTGACGGTAAGGTTAATCGTTATATCGTTGCCGCTAGTTTCTTGCTGATTATCGTGGTTTTAGCGCTGACGTTTGGTCTGATTTTCGTGTTTTCGTCAAAGCGTCGTATGCAGGCAACTGCGACTGGGCTGTCTAGATTTATTAATGCGCTAGTAAAAATTGCCACTTTAGGTAAAAAACGTCGAGTGATGAAGTCGAAGAAAGTCGAAGAGTTTTTTGTTGATATGCAGGACGATTTTCAGGATTTGTCCAATCATCCGAAACTTCTAATAAAACCGATGATTTGGGGAACTGTTTATACTGTTTTTGACGTGGCGATGTTTGCTGTGGCGTTTCTGTCGCTGGGTGTTTTTGTTAATCCGGCAATTTTGATGGTTGGATACGGCGTGGCGGGATTGGCAGCGATTGTCGTGTTTACGCCTGGAGGGACGGGAGTTTATGAAACTATTATGATTATTTTCTTAAGTATGGCAGGTACTCCGCCGGATTTGGCGATTGCTGGAATAATTTTGACGCGAGCAATTTTACTTACTGGCACGATCATCTTTGGCTATATTTTCTATCAACACGCACTGATTAAATACGGCAAGCCAGATGATTCCCAGATTTAGTGTTAGCAATTTCATAGCAATTGTCAATCAAACTTTTGACGTGGCTTTCGCTGGGATGGTTGAAGTTGAGGGCGAGGTTTCTAGTTTCAAGTCTTATCCTCCGAAATACGCTTTTTTCGATCTGAAAGATGACGACGGGCTGGTTCGGTGTTTTGTTGGTTTTAGCAATTTACGTACGCCAATTGAAGATGGAATGAAAGTTGTCGTTCGAGCGATGCCAAATCTTAGGGATAATGGTGGATTCAGTCTGAATGTTCAAGAGATTCGCCCATTAGGCAGGGGAAGTTTGAAGCGAAGTTTTGATCTTTTGAAACAAAAATTGACAGTTGAGGGTTTGTTTAATTCTGAAAGAAAGCGTCCATTACCGCAATATCCTCAGAGGGTGGCTGTTATTTCCAGCACGAAAGCAGCAGGATATGCGGACTTTATGAAGATTTCCGGTGAACGTTGGGGCGGCGTGAAATTCGTAGTCGCCAACGTTAATGTGCAGGGTGCGAATGCTGCAGATCAAGCTGTTCGAGCAATATCATATTTTAATCAAATGTCAGAATCTCCAGATGTGATTGTTTTGATTCGTGGCGGTGGCAGTGCGGAAGATTTGGCGAGTTTTAACGATGAAAAACTGGTACGCGCGGTGGCGAGTAGTCGCATTCCGACAATGACTGGAATTGGTCATGAAATTGATGAGAGTTTATGTGATTTGGCGGCGGACGTTCGCGCAGCTACGCCGAGTAACGCCGCGCAATTGCTGTTTCCTGATAAGCGAGAAGTGGTTCGGCATTTGCATTACAGGCTAATTGACGCGAAAGATTCAATTTGTAGAGCTATCGAAGAACAGTCGCTTAATGCAACAATGTTGCAAAAAGAAGCACTAAAACAGTGGTCAAGTCGCGTGGATGTGGCTGTAAATGCAACATTGTCGCAACAAAAAGTCATCGCTGAGTATGATCCAGAAATGGCGCTGCGTCGTGGCTATGCAATGATCAAGGGTGATTTACAGATTGGTAATATTGTAGAGATTACAACAAAAGATATAATTATGAAAGCGAGGATTGAGAATAGTGAACAACGATATGACAATTGAGCAAATGATGGCTGAATTGAACGAGCGAATCGCGTGGTTTCAAGGCGATGATTTTAATCTGGACGAAGCAAAACAGAGGTTTATTGAGGCGAGAGAATTGTCAAAAAAAATTACTGCCACGCTGGAAGATATGCGACATGATATCGAGGTTCTTAGCGAGGATTTTAACGCTGAGTAGGATCTTTACATCAATTAAAGCATAAGCTATACTTTACAATATGATGACGAGAGATAAGAGTGAGCGTGGCTCAGTTAATGGCTGGATGGTCGGCACAATCGGCTGTCTGATATTGTTTTTGATTGCTGGATCTTTGGCAATTTGGGCGTATATGCAATACTCCCGAGAAAAAAGCAGTGTTGATAGTAAAGTGGCAATTGAAGTTGCTAAGGGGAAGAGCGAGCAAGCCGAATCAGACCAGAAGAAATTTTCTGAAGAAGCAAAAAACCCGCGTATTGAATTTGTTGGTCCTGCTGAATACGGTCGAGTATCGTTTATGTATCCAAAAACTTGGAGTGTATATGTAGCAAATGACGGCAGCGACAGAGGTGATTACAAAGCTTATCTTCACCCTGTTTCAGTTCCTTCGACAACTAATAAAAATAGTCGATTTGCATTAAGGCTGGAGATTATCAATAAGAATATGGATACGGTGCTGAATGACTATCAATCACGACTAAAGAAGGGTGAATTGACCTCAAGTAGTACTGAGTTTAATGGAATTTCAGCAACTCGGATTGACGGTACGTTTGAGAAAGAATTGCGTGGCTCTGTGGTTTTGATGAAAGTTCGCGATAAAACTATTCGTTTTTCAACCGACGCGGATACGTTTAAGCCAGATTTCCAGACTATATTGAGCACTGTAAAAATCTCTGAATAGAAAAACTCAGTACATATTTGCTATACTAGAATTGTATGGCAGGTAAAGAGTGGAGTGATGCTGATTTTGGGGGATTGCCGAGCGTTTTGGTGGCGGCTCACGAGCTGAAAACGCCGCTGGCTTTGATTAGGCAACTGGCGCTACTGTTGGACGACGATTTAACCAGTTCTGCCGATAAAACTCAGATCCAGCAACGAATTATTCGGACTTCTGAGCAGGCATTGCAGCTTACGATCGATTTGGCAAATTCAGCCAATTTAACGCCGTCGTTATTTCCGCTTGAACCGGTCAATCCATTGGCTTTATGTCAGCAAGTAGCGATGGAAACGAAGTTCAATGCAATACTTTATGGACGAAAAGTTAGCTGGCCTAAGAGTAGTCGAAATAGTCAATTGATATTAGCGAACCGAACACTTTTGGGGCGAATTTTAGCGAACTTCTTAAATAACGCGTTGGCGTATACTGAGGATGGATCGGAGATTAAGGTTTCGGTTAAGGCGACAAAAGATGCCGTGAGAATGAGCGTGCGGGATTTTGGACCGATGATGAGTTTGAAGGAATATCGGCTTTTGCTTGATGAAATGGAAACGCGAAAAACCGTGCGAACAAGGCCGGAAAGTAGCGGGCTGGGGATTTACGTAGCGAATCAATTTGCGCGGGCGATGAACGGGCGAATTGGTCTGATTCGTCATCGTGATGGATTGACTTTTTATGTAGAAATGCCAATTAGTCGGCAGTTGAGTTTGATATGAAAAAACTGTTAATCGTTGAGGATGATAAGAATTGGGCGGATATTCTGGGCAAGTTTGCTGCGGATGTTGGGGCGGAACATCAAGTGACGGTTTCTGGTGGTCAAGCGATTGAAATTATTGACGATTGGCAACCTGACGCTTTAATTTTGGATATGTTGTTAGCTGGTGAAACGGCAATTGCGCTACTTAACGAACTGCGATCGTACGCGGATTTGGCGAGTTTGCCGATTGTGGTTTGTACGAATATCGACGTTAAAATGGACGATTTGCGTCCGCTTGGCGTGAAGGCGATTTTGAATAAAACATCGATGCGTCCGAATGAGGCGCGGGCGGTTTTTCGCGAGGTTCTAAATGACGGGGCAGAGTGAACGAGTAAAAGCAATTGTTTTGAGGCGAACGAATTACGCCGAAGCTGACCGAGTTTTGCAATTATTAACCCCGAAAGGTCGGCGTAGTGTGATTGCCAAAGGTGTGCGACGCGAGCGCAGTAAATTGGCGGGCGGAATTGAATTATTCGCGATTTGCGATGTGGTTATTCGTTCTGGTCGGGGCGATTTGGGGCTATTAACTTCCGCTCGATTGTCGGCTTTTTATCGCCATATTTTGGAAGATTATGATCGGATGCAGTTTGCGTATTCAGTGATGAAATTGGTTTCTGCGGCGAGTGAAAACATTGACGAACCAGAGTGGTATTATGTGCTGAGTCAAGTTTTGGAGCAATTGAATAATCCTGCAATAAACCAAAAATTGATTGAAACGTGGTTTTATTTGCAATACGCGAGTTTGCTGGGCGATGAATTGAATCTCCGCACAGATGTGACAACAGCGGCGTTACTACCAGATAAAAGATATATGTATGATAATGCCGAGAAAGGTTTGAGATTGGCGGAGCAGGGCGATTTGGGTGCGGACGCTATTAAGCTACTGAGGTTGATCCAGGCGAAGCCACTCGCGAATGTGGCACAAATCGGCGGAATATCTGAGGTTATAAACGATTGTTGGTTGACCGCCAGACAACACGCGGCAGTGTAAAATTGTCAGTAAAATGGTATAATTTTGGTAATAATGTGAATCGCCATGTTGCCAACATGGAGAAAGGTTTTTTGATGAGTCAAGCAAAAATGGAAGATATTATTAGCCTGTGTAAGCGCCGTGGTTTTATTTATCAGGGTTCTGATGTTTACGGCGGTTTGTCTGGAACGTGGGATTATGGTCCGCTTGGCGTTCAATTGAAGCGCAACATTATGAATTTATGGTGGCGAATGTTTGTTGACGAGCGCGATGATATATATGGCGTCGATGCGGCGATTTTGATGAATCCGAAAGTTTGGAAGGCGAGTAGGCACGTGGATACGTTTTCTGATCCGCTGGTGGAGTGTAATAATTGTAAAAGTCGATTTCGCTTTGACAAATTAGACACTAGAATCAAGTATGATAATTTTCTATATATGATCAACGAAGAGTTGGAGTCTGATAAGTTGACGCTGGAAGAGAAGCTCCTTCCTTTAAGAAAAATGAACCAGAGTTCTGGCCCTGAAGAGGTATTAGAAGCTAAGAGGCTTGCTGAAGAAATGAACTTAAAGTACGAAGCTCAAAAAATTGATAAAAGGATAGAGGAATTAAAGGATGGATATAAGTATAGAGGTTCTTTAACCAAGAAGTTTCTTGAGTATGATATGTATGAATGTGAGAAGTGTGGTTCTTGCGACTGGAGTGAAGCTAAGCCGTTCAATATGATGTTTAAGACGACCGTAGGGCCTGTTGCAGATGAAGGCTCTGTTTCTTACCTTCGCCCGGAAACAGCCCAAGGAATCTTCACAAATTTTAAGAACGTTGTTGATAGTTTTTATCCAAATTTACCGTTTGGTATCGCTCAGCAGGGCAAGGCCTTTCGCAATGAGATTGCACCGCGCGACTTCGTCTTCCGTTCTCGCGAGTTCGAGCAGATGGAGATTGAATATTTCGTAATGCCACCTAATCGCGATGGACGTAGCCACGAAAAAGGTGAAAAACATTTATGGGAGGAGGCGTTTGACGAGTTACTGGAGAAAACGCGTGAGTTTTTAGTAGAGTTAGGCTTGAAACCAGAGCACATCCACGAGTTGGACGTTCCGGCGGAAGACAGGGCGCATTACAGTAAGAAAACGATTGACATTGAATATGATTTTCCAATTGGCAAGGAAGAGCTGATGGGGATCGCGTATCGGACTGATTTTGACCTGATGAACATCCAGTGCGCCAGCGGAAAAAGTATGGAATACACCGTCAGGGGAACGAACGAAAAATTTGTGCCGCACGTGATTGAGCCGAGTTTTGGTGTCGAGCGGGCGCTGATGGCGGTCTTGTCGAGTGCGTATCGCGAGGACGAGCAGAACGGCAGTAAGCGTGTTTATTTGGCACTTCCAGAACATTTGGCGCCAGTTAAATTTGCCGTTTCGCCGCTACTTAAGAATAAGCCAGAATTGGTGGAGAAGGCGCGTGAAATTTACGCTAGCCTATCTCAGAAAAATCCTGGACGCGTTATGTGGGATGATAATGGAAACATTGGTAAGCGTTATCGCCGTCAGGATGAAATTGGTACGCCGCACTGCGTGGTTATCGATTTTCAGACACTGGAGGACGACACGGTTACTGTTCGCGAGCGAGATACGACGGAACAAAGGCGAGTTAATATAAAAGATCTCGTATAGGAAGGTGTAATGACGAAAATACTTGCAATTATTTCTACTCATGGCAATGAGTTGTTGGGGCCGAATGTACTTTCGTATATGTTAAATAAACGTTCGGAGCTGTTGGAGTATGTTGATTTTATGGTGGCTAATCCCAGAGCTTATTCGCAGAATGTTCGATACGTTGAGTCTGATTTGAATAGGAGCTATGGGTTTGATTTGGATACGTATGAAGCACGACGATCGAAGGCCATAGAAGATCGAATTAAGTTGTTGCAGCCAGAATTGGTGCTAGATTTTCATACGACCACCGCTGAGCAGCCAGATTTGCTAATTACCGCGAACGTGGAAGATAAAGTCTCTCGTGATTTTATTAATGCGAGTGCGATTAAAGATGTGCTAGTTGTTAATCCACTTAATGATATTACGACTGTAGCTCCGCATTTTGTGGCTTATGAGGTACCAAATTCTCATTTGAATGCTGATTTATATGAACGGATCTGTGCGGATATTCGGAAATATCTAGACGGAAAAGTGTCAGATCAAGAACATGCTTTTTATAAGATGATAGGGAAAATTTTGCCCGAAGAAGTGCGGGTGGATTCTGGTCTTGAGAATTTTGTATATAGTGATACACTTGGGGCAATTCCGTCGTTCCTTGGAGAGGAAGCGTATCGACAGGATGGTATGTATGCCGGTTTTAAGCTAGAAAAGTTCATGAAATGATGTACGTATGAGTCTAAGTAGAAAAGCACAAAAAGAGCTAGCTCGTCACATAGTTGAAATAGACAAACTTTCGGATGACCCTAAAGTAACAAAAGAACTTTATTTAATTTCTGCAGAGGTGCTACGATTAGCCGGTTTTAAAGATAATGGTATAGCGCTTGACGTGTCTGAATATTTGCATGAGAAAGTAGAACGTCTGAGTAACGGTATTGTATCTGATGGCTGGGAAGAGTATGCTCACAAATCACTTATGCAGCAGTTGAGAGATTAATTGTGATATAATCGCTATTATGTCAAACGCCATAAACGGACAACTCATCACACACGATTCAGAAGGAGCTATCAAGCGCGATTACCTCTATCGTGTTTCCATAAAGGCTCTGATTTATAGTGATGCTGGGCAGATTTTGGTTGTTAAAGAGGATGGGCGACCGCTTTGGGATCTTCCTGGCGGCGGAATGGATTATGGTGAAACTTTTGAGTCGGCTTTGAAGCGGGAATTATATGAAGAAGTTGGCTATAAGGGCAATCTTCACTATCAGCTTTTTGACGCGTCGGACGAGATTTATGTTGAGCGAATTGATGCTAATCAAATTTGTTTTTCTTGTCGTGTGTGGACGGAGAATTTTGATTTTTCAGCGGGCGTTGATGCGGACGAAGTGATGTTTATAGATCCTGAAGAGTTGCGACTCCAAGAGAGCGAGTCGGGTGCGCCGATTCGATATAAAGTGCATTTGAAGTGGCAGAAATTGTGTGGCGCAAATAGCTTACCGACAGAGTAGTATTGACTTTCTCCATAAAATAGTATAGAATATCAGGCATGGAAAAAAGTACAGGCGGCGTATCTTTTGATTGATATAGCTAATGCATAAGGTTTTGCGTATGAAGAAAACTGATAATTACAGCGCCAGAGTTGAAATCGAGAATATTGTCGGGGGGGGCGACCTTAGTAAAGTCGATGAGAATTCGCTATTTACACTATTGACCAGATTAGCTATTGGAGAAGGTCGGATTTTTGACATGGGCATAATATTGGCTAGTCGTGATGATAAATATTCGGGACACGTTGAATTAGCGGAGAAGCGTCTCCCTAGTCAGTCCACATCCATACAATCGCCATCTCAGTTTCCGTATGATAGGATTGAGTTGCGAAGCTGGCGAGATAAGTTGGGTGTGCAGTCTTTCGGCAGAATGAAAGGGGATTTCGACAAGGATGCTTATTTTTTCTCAGATAATGCGGAATATCTCATGAGACGAGTGGCCGCCGTGGCTGTTGGGCTTTGTTTGGAAACGCCTTTACAAGAGCTGGGTTCTGTTAAGGAATTTTCAGCCGAGGAACTGGCGGAAGCTTGGCCGAGACTTAGGTACGGAATTTACATTTAATATTGTCATTGCTATAATAACCATATGCATATTATTCTTGGTGGGACGAGTGGGCTCGGTTTGGAAATGGCGAAGCAGCTACGGGAACGTGGTGATCGCGTGCTGGTTTTAGGTAAAACTTATGATCCGCAAAAACACGGAGAAGGTTTTCCTCTGGATGTGTATTATTCAGATCAAGTGGAGGCGGCGTCGGCGCGAATTGAGCAGATTTTAAACGGCGATGATATTGATCAATTTGTGTGGGCGGCTGGATATGGCTGGCGCGGCAATTTTGAAGATCAGCCGAGTGTTCGCAGTATGGCTGAAGTTAATTTTTCAGGCGCGTTGCCGCTGGTCCAATGGGCTTGGCGTAAGATGTCAACGCAGAATCGCAAGTCTGTACTGACGATTATTGGGTCGACAAGTAGCGTTAAAGCGCGTTCAGATGAAGCTGTGTACGTTGCGACGAAGCACGCTCAAGCGGGTTTGGCGCGAAGTTTGGGAATGCAGGCAGATGAGCAAAAACTTCCAGTTAGGGTTGCGCTATTTTTGCCTGGCGCCATGAAAACTCCGTTCTGGAATGGGCGCGATCTTCCAGCTGACTATATGTTTTTCAACGATCCGGCAAAAATTGCCACACACATTATCAACGCGATTGATTGTCAGCAGCAGCCGTTTTTGGAATGGGCGTTGCCAAAAGGTACGTTGGTTTAGACTTTCTAAGGTGCTATAATTCAAGCATGACAAATGGTTCGAATAATGATTATTTTGGGGTAAAAATTGTAGTTATTGGCGGCGGAACGGGAAGTTTCACGTTGCTTTCTGGGTTGAAAAAATATACACACAGTATTACGGCGTTGGTCAATATGGTTGACGATGGCGGCTCAACTGGCGTGTTGCGTGATGAATTGGGCGTGCTGCCGGCGGGCGACGTCAGGCAATGCCTGGTGGCGTTAAGCACTTCGCCGAAAGTTCGCGATTTGTTCAATTACCGGTTCGGTGAGGGCAGTATGAAAGGTCACGCGTTTGGCAATTTATTCATGGCGGCGCTGGAAAAGATGACAGGAAGTTTTGCTGATGCGGTGGAGTTGGCTAGCGAAGTTTTGGGTGTCAATGGCCGAGTTTATCCGATTACTTTGGACGATACAACGATGTCGATTAAGCTGAAAGATGGCACAGTTGTTGATGGTCAACACGCGGCTGAGTCGCTAAAGATTCCGCGCGGCGAACGGCCATGGCTAGAGCTTAAACCGCCAGCTACGATTAACCCGCGAGCCCGTCAAGCGATTTTGGATGCCGATTTGGTGGTGATTGCGCCGGGGCTTTTATATGGCAGTTTGGCGCCAGCGTTGTTGGTTCGAGGCGTTACTCGGGCGCTTGCTGAAACGAAGGCGAAGAAAGTCTATGTTTGTAATTTGGTCACAAAACCAACGCAGACTGATGGATTTACCGTGGCGGATTTTGCGGATGAAATTGAGCGATTTTCAGGGGTGAATATGGATTATGTGCTTTACAATAACCATCGTCCGCCAGAGGAATTGATAAAGAAATATGCTCACGACGGCGAATATTTGGTCGAGTGGGATAAGGAATTGCTGAAGAAAAAGCATTATTATGCGTCGGGCAAGCGTTTGATTGCTGATGACGTGTGGGTCAACACGAATTCCAGCAGCGACCCATTGGCGGCTCAGCGTAGCTTGATTCGTCACGATGCCGATAGGGTGGCGCGCGAATTGATGCGGATTTATTTTGCCTAAGCTTACTATTGATTTTTAAAGCTTTGTGTGTTATAATAAACAAGTTATGCGCGAACAAAATTCAAGTGCGTCGACTTCAACACAGGAAAGGCAGACGGATGCTGCGCATCTGGATCTGCTGAAACATGATATTCCTGAGAGTTGGTATCCGAGCCCTAAAGCACAGAAGCTTGTTGGCGTGCTCGAAGCGGATGTTGATAGAGAGAAGGGGGATGCGATCGATCACGCGTATCGCTCTTTGAAGATACTTTCAACATTTTGCAAGACACTTGACCCTGAAAGGCGTCGCGCGATGGCTGATGCTATGTTGTTGCACGATATTCCTGGGCGTACGTTCCACCGCGAGACTGATGATAGGGCAAAACTGTCGGACCGTGTGCAAGAAGGCTGGAAAGAATATATCGCTCAGCTTGAGGACTCAGACAAATCAGTCATTGACTATATGCACGACCAGGTGGTTATCGGTACGGAAGCTCGTGATTACCGAGAGGCTATCAAACATCAGTCAAATGGGATAAGTGCACACGACAAAGAACAAATCATGAATTCATCATATGAAGGCATGGTGAACGTGGCTGGTTGGCGTATGGGTATGCCGGAGATTCGCGGTACTGCGCTGGAAAAATTGGCAGGAGAGGTGAACATTGAATCTCTGGTCATCAAAGCAGCAGAAATGATGGACAATCTCAATAATCCACCCAAGCAGGATTCACAGCAGCTGCGCAATATTCTTGAAGCAGAATCATTTTATTGTCCATTTTTGGAAGCAATTGGTTATGACGCGATGGCCGCAGAAATGGCCAGCACCTGTAACATCTATCGATTGCGTGGGCAAGGGCGCGAAGACATCATCTACAAAGCCGTTGAAGCGTATCGTACGAATGCTGAAAAAGACCCAGCAGAATTGGCGATGCAGATGTTTGGTTTGTCTGAAAAGCCAGAAGTGAGTTGGATCGTTAATGAAACATCAGATGAAGTGTATAGCGGTGTTAATTGCCGTTTTGCTGAGTTGATGATACCTATAGCTGGTGCGCTGCGTCGAGTTTTATTCCGACAAAAATCCATCGGCTCAACCGCAAAGAAAATGTCGGTGAAGGGTGAGGGGTATGATATCATGGATGCGTTTGCCTTTCTTGTGATTTGCGACGCGGGTGACGATACGTTTGATAGAAATCATCACTATGAGATGCGGGATGAGGAGATTGCAGAAATTCACGCAACGCAGACAGAAGACCTTGCCAAGGTATTTTCATCATTCGTGGACACCATCACTGCCAATAACAATCTGCTATTACGCTCAGGTGATGGTGTTAGCCAGCCGATTTATGTACAAGGCGACTCGACATACGTCAACACGGTTCATGGTGCTTTGTCCTCGGCAAATAAAGCAGTAGTAAATCAGGAACTGAGAGGGGAGGAAATACCCTACCGTGTCTCGAGGGCCTCGGCGCTCGTTGGTCCTGAGGGGTTGCCAGTAGAAGTGCAGATCATGACTGACCTTGACCGAAAATTAGCAAGAACAGACGTTACAAGCCACGCAGTGTATAAGAACAACGGCAATGATTCGTTGCGTTGGCTGCAGAAGTTACACAAGCGCGTGGAGCATATGAAATATGGTGATGGTAATCCTATATCTAGAGCAATGGGCGCACAGGCTTTGCGAGCCGTGATGCGTGGTATATATCCGGAGAGTTTTTCTCCAGAAGATTTATACAACAAGAATGTACGTTGATAATAAATACACTTAATATATAATACATAGCATGACAACTTACTATACTGACGGCTCTGCTTCGCCGAATCCCGGTCCAGGTGGATTTGCGGTTATTCGTGATTTTCAACCTTATATTTTGGGATCGGAAGACGGTGATACCACTAATATTCGCATGGAGGGCAAAGCTTTAATTGCAGCATTGAAAGATGCTAATGGTGCGCCGTGTGTGATTTATTCTGATAGTGAATTTTGGATTAACGTGGTTACCAAGTGGGCGCCGGGCTGGGAAAAGCGCGGCTGGACGAAGAAGAGTGGCGAGATTAAAAATCTGGACATTGTGCGTGAATTGTACGAACTATATTCAAATTCTCAGGCGGATTTGCGTTGGGTGCGCGGTCATGAGGGCGATGAAGGAAACGAATTGGCTGACGAATGGGCTAATCGGGCGCGTGAAGGCGAGAGATTAGCTAAATAACTGCTAGCGACATCTGATAAAAATTGCTATACTAGAAAAATGGAAGAAGTGAGGGAAACGACTGATATTTTTTTGTGGGCAAATCAAAATGACGCAAAAAAGAATGATTTACAGATAGAGCTGTTCTTATTTAGCAAAAATTATACGCCGTATTTTATGCCGATAAAAGGCGATGTTGAGCAGCAGCTCAGACCATTGTTCTTGTTTGATTATATCAATCAGGTCAATTTGGGTGCGGGCACTGGACTGAGCGTTCGCGATTATGAATTGAGCGAATCGGAAGACAATGTTTTATTGAGGACTGACCTGGAAAAGGTTGGGCGAGCTGAAACGCTGATTCATTTGATTGAACATGAACGTCACGACATCGTGGAGTTTTCGGAAACTGAGCACGAGTTTAAGCGTATGAAGGGAATTGTGGCGCGATTTACCGATCCGAATAATCCTGACGCGACATTCTATACGGTTAAGCTAATTCAGCAAGGTCAGACACTGAAGAGTGCGTTGGCTTGGGAATTTTCTGATGGCAAATTTGGTTCGTTTAATGCGGAAGTTGGTTTTAAGGTTCCGGATGATAATCAAGTTTTGATTGTCGGTAAAGATATTTTTGCGTTTAATCCTGGAAAGTTTGAACGCATGTTTGGCTATGAATATAAAAAGCAGGTGATTGCTGATAAAAAAGTGGCTGAAATTGAGAAGGAATATAAACTGAGTTTTCCAGAAGGAATGGATCTTAACACTCTGGTGAAAGAGCGCAAAAAGACAGTCAATAAATTGCAGAAGTTGGAAATCGGCGCAGTCAAGCAGGAAGATGTTTTGGATTATGCTGACGAGATGCAGCTGGAGCTGATGAGTGACGACAACGGCGCGATTATTATCATGGACGGCAATGATTTGGATATGTTTGTAAATCTCATCAATGAGGATTATATCGAAAGTAAAATCACGGGCAAGCGTTACGAAATTAAGTCGAAGAAGCTGCTCGGCGAGCCAGAAGGCGAACCGCCACGGGGCTAAAATGGATCAAGAATTAGCGCTGGCTATTTTACTGAGCGGTCGGTCGGCGTTGCTGACTGGTGCGGCTGGAACGGGCAAAACTTACCTGTTGAATACTTTTATTGCGCAGGCACGAAAACGGGGTAAAAAGGTGTCGGTAACAGCGACGACAGGTCTGGCGGCGACGCACCTTGGAGGCAATACGATTCACAGCTGGAGTGGCATTGGTGTGAATGATTATTTGCCGAACAATTTTTTTGAACGATTGTCAAAAACGCGGCGTGATGTGATTTCTAAAACTGACGTGTTGATCATTGACGAGATTTCAATGCTTCACGATTTTCGGCTGGATATGATTGATAAAGTTTTACGAACCGTCAGGGAAAATGATCAGCCGTTTGGTGGTATTCAGTTGGTGATGAGTGGCGATTTTTTCCAATTGCCGCCAGTGAATCGCCCAAATGAGCAGGGCGGCGGATTTGTGGTTTATTCTGATGCTTGGCAAGAACTTCAGCCGGCGGTTTTATATTTGGAGCGACAATATCGTCAGAATGATGAGCAGCTTTTGGAGATTCTGACCGCTCTAAGAACTGGCGATGTTAGGCGACGTCACGTCGAGGCGTTGCTGGCGCGCACGGAAATTGAGCCGCCAGATGGTGATATCACAGAACTACACACCGTAAACGTTGACGTCGATGATATTAATATTCAAAAACTGGCGGAATTGCCAGGAGAAGAGCGATCGTATCAGCAAACGACGACGGGCTCGAAAATTTATGTAGAGAATTTGCAAAGGTCAGTTTTGGCTCCAGAAAATCTGGTGATTAAGTTGGGCGCGTTGGTGATGGCGGTTAAAAATTCGCCGCAAAAATTATATGCCAATGGAAGTATCGGCACGGTCGTGGATTTTGAGCCGCTGACGGAATATCCGGTTGTTGAGTTTCGAGATGGTCGTCGGGTGACGATGGTGCCGGATGTTTGGGAATTGCGGGACGGAGAGCGCAAACGAGCGAGTATTTCTCAGGTTCCGCTGCGTTTGGCGTGGGCGATAACAGTTCATAAAAGCCAGGGAATGACGTTGGATGCGGCTAAGATTGACCTGAGGAAGGCGTTTGTCGAAGGCATGGGTTATGTGGCTTTGAGTCGCGTGCGAGATCTGGACAATTTATATCTATACGGAATTAACCGTAGGGCGCTGGAAGTTTCTCCTGACGCGCTGGCAATTGACGAGGTTTTGAGGCAGGCGAGCAGGGGGTTTGCTGAGAGATATAAGGATAGTTAATGATCGTAAAGCTCTAGTGTGTAGTCTACAAAAAATACAATAAATATATTGCCGGTAAGCTCTCCGATTATCCTTGACTTTCCAGCCCTTATGGATATAACACTACTCAAGTCTGGCGTTATGATGCTTGACGGTTTGCGTTTTAACTGATTTATAGGTATAGATTCGGTACCGCCCTCATTTTCTCTTCTGGTGTTCATAAACTCCATAGCTGTGCGTTGACAGCAGATGTGTATAGTATCTAATATTTTTGACCTACGTCTTTTATCGTTTGAGCTGGTTAGCTGATACTTGCTATGACACTCGCCAAAATAGAACATTATTTTGTTTAATTCTAGTGATTTATTGCAGGGGCTTGGATTAGTAAATCCAGACGGAGTATTTAAATTATATTTTTTAGGCATAAATTCATTGAGTGATTCGCTTGGAAAAAAACGATTTTAATTTATCTAGAGTGATTTCATCGTTTTGACTAGTCGATTTCCATGGCGACTCTTCGTGTGTCATTTCCATTAGCTTCCAGGCGGAGAATTGACCTAATTGCTCAAATACAGAAATGAGTAATTGTTTAGTATCACTGTCTTGTAGTATTCCAATGTTGTCATCGTTTTCTGATTTTTTTATGGCGTTAATATCTACTGGATTCCGATCAAAATGAGATAGTTTACGATAAACTTCTGGTACAACAGGACCATATCTCCACGCTTCTATAGGGCTATCAAATAGCGACTCATTGAAATATGCTAAATGATAGCCTTGTGCGTAATAAAGTAATTTTTGAATTTTCAAATTTGTTATGCCATCTTTGATATCTTTTAGATCATCCATTCGTACGAAGAATGCAGCTATGTCCATTGCTGATAGTTTACTGCCCATAATTTAATAATACCATATTTTAAGTTTTTTACAATGCTTTTAAATAGGCTTATGCTTTTCACCTATGCTTATTTTATCATAAGTACAGTGTAAAAACCTATTCACTAATGTAAATATAAATGAAGACAGATGATAGTATATAAAATACCCAGATTTTAACACGTGAAGCCTAGTATTTTAGTGTAGTTGTGGGTCAACTCAACACTAGGCTTTTCCACAAAAATGTGGAAAAGTTTTTATTTGATGTAAAAATGGGTAAAAAGTCAAAAAAAGGGCTTGCAAGTGGGTAGGTGTGGGTAGTATAGTGGAGTCAGTGGAACGA
>ERZ773001.134-NODE-134-length-31772-cov-153.706_pt1 | contig 31772 bp, 21 predicted proteins | sample MGYA00511673_ERZ773001 | MGnify/ENA primary metagenome ERZ773001 (study PRJEB29015, sample SAMEA2738091) | human oral metagenome | biome: human oral; feature: human-associated habitat; material: saliva | place: China | collected 2162 ... | reverse complement strand
ATACTTTCCGGAAACCTACAGGTCAATCCGTGAAAATCCGCGATTCCGGACACACATTTTGACCCTTAACCCCCGAGTGGTGTGTGCCCGTGGGCTGCTTTGTTGTGCCCGAGTGATGTTCGTGCGCGTGCGCTGGGGTCGCGCGCGTGTGGATGTTGCTTGATGTCCCGCTGGTGATCCGGGCGCCGGAGAGTCCGGCCGCCCGCGAGGCTTGGCGACCTCACTGCGTTCGGCGCCGCGCCTCGAAGCCCGCCCGTGCCCTCCGGACCCTCCGGCGCTCTCCTCACCGGTGGGGCTTGGTGTGGTGCTGGTTGGCTTGGTGCGTCGGCTCGTTGTTCGGCCAGGCCCCGCCGCCGTCCGCGGGCACCGCAGCCTGGCCCCGAGTTGCGTAGCTCGCCCTGGCTCTCTGGTCTTGCGGTGCCCTCCTCACCGGTGGGGCTTGGTGTGGTGCTGGTTGGCTTGGTGCGTCGGCTCGTTGTTCGGCCAGGCCCCGCCGCCGCCCGCGGGCACCGCAGCCTGGCCCCGAGTCGCGTAGCTCGCCCTGGCTCTCTGGTCTTGCGGTGCCCTCCTCGCTGGTAGCGGTGGGGGTTTTGCAGCATTAGAAGCCTCACTTCGGCGTGTCGTTGGCGTGTCGCGCCTCTAATGACGCCATTTCCCCCGTTGGGAGGTGCTGAGATCGCGGTTCGAGGTGGTGTTGCCGCCAAACTGCAGACCCATTGGGTGAAAACAGCTAAAAATAGGCCGTTTTGGCGCAATGGGTCTGCACTTTGGCGGATTTGGTATCAATCGTGGTGTGTTGTTCGCACGTGAACCCGCTATTGCGAGCCTAAACCCGCAATTTAGCGCGTGGGTGGGGCTGTCCAGGCTCGTATTAGCAGGTCAACGTGCGTATTAGAGGGTCCGCACGAGGATGTTGGGGTGCCCTGGTGATACTTCGTGAGTTGCCAGACCGTGGTTCGGAGTGGTTCCCCAGCAACGTCGCACGTAATTCCCATTCCTGTATTTTAGGATTTGAAATTCGATCGTTGGAATTGCAACGTTTGTGGCCTATCTCGAAAAATGACCGCATTAAATTACGTGCGACTTTTGGAGGGGTGGTTACCTCCGTCACTTTCGGGCACCTCTGTCAGGCCCCGCCCCTTCACAGGCCGCCCCTTCACTGGCCCCGCCCCTTCACTAGCCGCCCCTTCATAGGCTCTGCTCCTCTGCACCTCCAGGGATGCAGCAGAGGCGGGACCCCGAAGGGTCCCGCCTCTCGTTGCGTGCGGTGGCCGCGCCGTCGGCGCCGGAAAGTCGGCACCGGAAGGCCAAGGCCTGAGAGCCAGCCCGGACACTGGTGCCTAGGCCTCAGTCAGCGCCCGAGCCTCAGCTCAGAAACAACGGCCGCGGCGTCAGCGCGAACGCTCAGTTCTTCCACCAGCCCTTGACGGTGTCGACCGCGTGGGCGCCCAGGTCGGTCAGTGCGGAGTGGGCGTTAACCAGGCCGGAGGACAGGCGGGCGGCCTGGAAGCGGGAGGCGACGTTCTCCCAGTTCACCAGGTTCCACCAGGCCTTGACGTAGTCGGCCTTGACGTTGAGGTAATCCAGGTAGAAGGCGTGCTCCCACATGTCGATCATGAGCAGCGGAACGGTCGCGACCGGGATGTTGCCCTGCTGGTCGGTCATCTGGTAGGTCACGAGGCGCTTGCCGACGGTGTCCCACGCGAGGACGGCCCAGCCGGAACCCTGCAGGCCCAGGGCGGCAGCGGCGAACTGAGCCTGGAAGGACTCGAAGGAGCCGAAGAACTCGTCGATGGCGGCGCCGAGCTCGCCCTCGGGGCGCGAGGCGCCCTCGCCGGTCATGTTGGTCCAGAAGATGGAGTGGTTGGTGTGACCGCCCAGGTTGAAGGCCAGGTTCTTCTCCCACAGGTTGATCGCGGCGAAGTCGCCGGACTCGCGGGCGGCGGCCAGCTTCTCGAGGGCGGCGTTCGCGCCGGCCACGTAGTTGGCGTGGTGCTTGTCGTGGTGCAGCTCCATGATGCGGCCGGAGATGTGGGGCTCGAGAGCGGCATAATCGTAGGGAAGGTCGGGCAGGGTGTAGACGGTCATGATGCTCCTCCTGGGCGTCGTCGTCGTTTGTCTGTTGACTCCAAGGGTAGTACTTAAGTCCCGCCTTGCGTAGGGGTTATGTGTCACCTTTCGCGCAGTGCGATCAACGACGAGGCCGGGGCTGATCCTCGCGACCACGCCCCGGCCTCGTGAAACGACGAACGATCAGGCCCTTCCGCGCGCCTTGCGCACGAGCGCCGAGGCGCCCACGACGATCCACGCGATGACCGCGCCGAGAATGACACCGAAGACGCCGGACAGGAGGGTCTCGACCAGCCAGGTGACGAAGCCCCCGGCCGACGCGACCGCGTGCTCGGCGGCCTCGAGGATGTGGTGGAAGAAGGGGACGCCGACCTCGGCGAGGTTTTCGATGACCAGGTGGCCGCCCACCCACAGCATCGCGACCGTGCCGACGACGCCGATGACGTTGAAGACGTGCGGCATGACGCGCACGATCGTGCGGCCCATGTTGTCGACGGGGCCGGGGCGGTTGTCCTCGGGCTTGATGGCACCCTTGGCCAGGTGGAGGCCGAAATCGTCCGCCTTCACGAGCAGTGCGACGAGGCCGTACACGAAGAACGTCATGAAGAAGGCAACAGCGATGAGGACGGCGACGCGCATCGCGCCGTGCTCATTCGATAGGCCCGCCATCGACACGAGCATGATTTCGGCGCTGAGGATCAGGTCGGTGCGGGTCGCGGAGGACACGATGCTCTTTTCGAGTTCCTCGGCGGAGGCAGCACCAGTTTCCTCGTGCCCCTCGTGGTGGCCGGGCAGCCAACCCAGCTTCTCGAGGACCTTCTCGCCGCCCTCGAAGCACAGGTACGCCCCGCCCACGATGAGAAGGAAGGGAAGGACGCGGGGCGCGAACCACGTGAGGAGAAGAGCAACCGGCAGGATGATGAACAGCTTATTAATAAGGGAGCCGCGCGCGATCTTGCCGATGATGGGTAGCTCGCGTTCGGGGCTCAGGCCCGACACGTACTGAGGAGTCACTGCCGTGTCGTCGATGACGACGCCGACCGCCTTCGAGGAGGCCTTGACGGCGTTCGCCGCGACGTCGTCGATCGACGAGGCCGTGACCTTCGCGAGGGTCGCGATATCGTCGAGTAGGGCGACAAGTCCTCCGGACATGGGTTTTCCTCCTATGGGCCTCGCGTGAGGGGCCTCGTGTCGTTACGCGCATTGTACGTGCGGGGATAGTCTAGAGTCATGACGACTTCCGCACCCGTTCCTGCCCTCGATCGTGACCTCATCGCGCGCCTGCGCTTCGACGTTATCGCGGCAAGCTGGACCACTGACACCCTTGAGACGCTGCTCAGTGACGGCGCCCTGTCCGCCCTCATGCGCGACTCGCGCCTGCCCGCCCTCGTTGAGCTCGCGGGCGTCACCGACCCGGCGGCTACCCTCACGCGCTTCTTCGTCCTCGGCCAGCCAGAGCGCGCCTCGGCCCTGGACGCGGTCCTGCCGACGCTGGGCGCCGCGGGTCTGGAAACCCTTGGTCTCGCGGCCACTATCGACGAGGCCGAGGCCACTTCCGCTCTCGTCGTCACCCGCGGGTGCGGCAAGTTTGCGCTCAAGCGTGAGGATGCGCAGGCGGGCGAGGGGGCCTCGTCCCCGAAGACGCCGACCCTGCCGACGATGCACGACCCTGACGAGGAGGCGCCCGAGCTCGAGGTGGAGTCGGACCCGTGGATGAGCGCCCTGTACGACCTGCGCCCCCACGCGGCGACCCTGCCCGGCGGGGACCGCGACTGGTGGGTGACCTCGGACCCGGGGGAGATGCGCACCGGCAAGCCCCTGGCGGACGATCACGTGATGGGCGTCGGCGGGGCGACGCGGACGCTGCTGGGCATGACCGTGCGCGAGTCTGTTGACTCCGCGCTCGACCTGGGGTGCGGCTGCGGTATCCAGGCCCTGTACCTGGCCACGCACGCGCGCCGCGTCGTCGCCACTGACCTGTCGGCGCGGGCGTGCGCGCTCACGCAGTTCAACGCGGCCCTCAACGAGGCCGTCATCGATGTCCGCGAGGGCTCCCTCTTCGAGCCGGTCGCGGGCGAAGTCTTCGATCTGATCGTCACCAACCCGCCGTTCGTTATCACCCCGGATTCGGTGCGCGGCGCGGCCGGCCTGTTCGAGTATCGCGACGGCGGCATGGACCGCGACAACCTGATCCGCGCGGTCCTGCGCGAGGCGCCCACGTGTCTGGCCCCCGGAGGCACGCTGCAGATGCTCGCGAACTGGGAGATTCCCGCGAGTCGCAACCCGGATACGCAGTGGTCCGAGCGCATCGATGCGTGGCTCGAGGATCTGCCCGTGGACGCGTGGGTTGTCCAGCGCGACGTCCTCGATCCCGCGCGCTACGTGGACATGTGGATCCGCGATTCGGGCGGCCAGCTCATGGCCCGCGCCGACTACGAGCGCGCCTTCACCTCGTGGCTGGCCGACTTCCGCCGCGCGGGCACGGGCGCGATCGGCATGGGCTTCGTGGCGCTGCGCAGGCTCGACGAGGCCGAGGCCGCCTCGGGCGGTAAGCGCGCCTACGACCTGTCCCTCGATGGGCACGCCCCGCGCGGGCGCGACGTGGCGTGGGCGCTGGCCTCCCTGCGAGCCCCGGAGCTGTGGGACATCGCGCTGACGCGTGCCTCGGACGTGCGCGAGGAGCGCCACTACGTGCCGGGCAGTCCGGATCCGGAGCTGCTGATCCTGCATCAGGGCGGGGGACTGGGCCGTTCCGTGCCCGTCTCCTCGTCCGTGTCCGCGGTCGTGGGTGCCTCCGACGGCGAGCTGACGGTCGGCCAGATTGCGGCGGCGGTCGCGATGCTGACCGATGTCGACGTCGACGATGTGCGCGCCGAGATCGAGGCGCCCCTGCGCGACCTGATCCGTTGGGGATTCTTGACGTTCTGAGTGTTGTTGTGTGCGCGGGTGCCGCGGCCGTCATCGGCCGCGGCACCCCGTGTTGTGACGGTGACTTTGCTTTGGTATTCCGGGCCTTTGGTGAGCGTGTGCGCGGGCGCCGCGGCTGCAGAGCAGTCGCGGCGCCTCGCTGTATCAGGCGGACTTTGTGGCGTCATTCCGGGTGTGTTGTAAGTGCGCGCGCGGGTGCGAGTCGGGACGACTCCAGATGTGGGAGCCCTGTGTTAGCCTGACGCCACGATTCAGCGAAGGAGCGACAATGGAGTACGAGCTGGCTTACCGCTACGCGGCTGCCTCGCGCCTGGATGAGGGCGGTGGCCTCGCGCTGGCAACCTCGGGAGGCTCGACCCCCGAGGGGGAGGCGGCGCATCCCTTTTTCTTCTCCGGCTTCATGGAGCGCCCCGACGTGGTGGCCGCGGGGCTGCTCGCGGTCGCGCGCGTGGCGCGCACCCGCTTCTACGTGCCGCCCGGCATGGTCCCCACCCCCGGCGGCGGACTGACTCGTATTGGCATGCTCGACCCGGTTGTGACCAGTACGGCGGAGGGCCTGCGCTTCGAGTCTTTTAGCGTCTGCTGCGGCGTGTACGCTCGGCTCGACGTGGAGGCCTCGGCCCTGGACGCCACCCACTGCGCAGTCGGCGTGACCAACGTGGACGTCAACCAGCCTCTGCGCGCCGCCCTGGCATCCCTGCGCGCCGGGGAACCCCTGCACCTGGACGTGGGCGAGGAGGGCCTGACGGCCACGACCCTGGACGAGGAGGTGACCGAGGAGCGTGTTCCCCTGTCCCTGCGCTGGCTCAAGGGATTCGCGGAGACCCAGATGCTCTCCTCGGCGATGATGCCCCTGCACGCGCTGGGTGCCGCGCAGGCCCGCGCCTTTGTTCGAGGCCTGCCCAGGTCCAGCGCGACGGGCACGGTCATGTGGGCGGGTCGGGCCGTGCGCGGGTTGCGCTTGGGCACCAGGCCCGTGCCGGGGGCCGCGTGCGTGGCAGGTCCCGAGCGCCTGCGCGTGTTCGAGCCGCTGGTCCACCACATGAACAGTCTTGAGGCCTATGGTCCTCCCGTGGACGCGGGTAGCGAGCCGGTCGCCTCCCTGTGGGTCGCGCACATGCCCGGCGTGCGCCTCTCCATTGGGCTTAGCCCCGCCAAGTCGCGCGGCTTTTCCGGGGAGGGCGCGGTCCTGGCATCCCTGGGGGACCCGCGCGTCGAGGAGGACGCGGACATGCTCTCCGCCCTGCTGTCCTTCGAGCCTCGCATCGACACGAAGCTCATGGCCGCTCGCGCAGGCCTGGCCCCGGATCGGGTCGCCGGTGGCCTGGCGCTGCTGGCCTCGAGCGGACAGGTCGGCTTCGACGTGACCGAGGGGGCCTATTTCCACCGGCCCCTGCCCGTCCAGCCAGACGCCTTAACGGCCATGCATCCGCGTCTGGCCGGGGCGCGCACGCTCATCGAGCGCGGTGCGGTCACGCGGGAGGAGGGCGCGCGATTCCGTGTGTCCTCGGGCGCGAACCGCTACCGGGTGGATGCGCCCGACGATCCCTACGCCATCGGCGAGTACCGCTGCACCTGCCCGTGGTGGATGAAACACAGGGGCGGGCGCGGTCCCTGCAAGCACGTCCTCGCCGTTTCCCTGCTCCTGAAGGAGGAATCGTGAGTTCCAGGCAATGGCTGCCCGACACCCTGGACGAGTGCATGGACTTTTGGCGGCTGCACCTGTGGGTCCGGCAGCATCCGGGCCAGTGGAGCCTGGAGCAGGTCTACGCGCGCATGGTCGAGATCAACGAGGGGCCGCCCGCGGACGACGACCTGGCTATGAGCGCTCGGCTGTCCGACCCCTGGCTTGAGGGGATTGGATTCTTGCGCCTGGCCGAACTGTACGGCGACCTGAGCCTCGACCATGACGAGAGGTACTTGACGGCGCTGATCGGCCTCGAACCCGGGCTACAGCTGCCCCTCATGCGCGCTGATAGGGAGCTGCGCGAGGAGCTGGTGTGGGGGATGCTGCGCCAGGAAGGCAACCGCGGCGTGTCCCTGTCCGCCTCGGACCGCTCGGCCAGTAGCAATGTGGCGATGCCCATCGGCTGGTCGCGCACGCTCGCGGCCTGCGTCGACGAGGTGCTCATCGAGCGCGACCGCCTGCTTGACGCTCTCCTGGAGATGCTGGAGGCCGACCTGCCCTCGGGGCGCGCCGGGTGGTATTCGCGCACCGTGCGGATGCTGTCCATGACCATCGACGAGGCCGAGGCGCGGCAGGCGACTCTGTGCGCCCTGATGTCCGCGCCCGTCGGGGCGACCGTGACGCTGGCGCTTCGCCACCTGAGTGCTCTCGCGCGCGCCGGGCGACTCGACGTGGGACTCTTCGCGCGCAGTTGCGAGGGCGCGCTCATGGGGTCCAAGGCCAACGCGCTCACAGTCGTGAGAATCCTGCGCGATGGACTCGGGGCCGTGGAAGGTGGCGACCTCGACCCACTGCTGGGTATCGCCCTCTCCTTCCCCAGCGCGCAGGTGCAGCGGGCAGCGCTGGGGCTTGCGCGCGACAACGTGACAGCCAGCATCTTGACGCGAGAGAGCGTCGCAGCTCTCGTGAACCAGGTCGACCTGGACCCGTTGGTCGCCCGCGAGGCACGCGAGTTCATGTCCGCCAGCGCGATGCTCGACCAGCTCGGCCCCGGCCTCGTGCCACAGGAGACCCGGGACGAGCCTGAGGCCTTCCTGCCCCCGCCACGGGAGGTGGGCGCCCTGGTTCCCATGAGCGTCGACGACGTGAGCGGGAGGGTCGGCGTCCTGGCCCAGCGCGTGGAGATGGGGCTCGAATACGAGGCGCTGCTCGCGTTCCTCGCCTCTCCAGAGTTCACCCCGGACGCGCTGGAACCGTTGCGCCCGCTCGTGTGGCGTCTGACCACGCGCAGATTCGGGTACGAGCGCATGCTCGGATCTCTCCTGCAGATAGCCCTCGATGGTGGAGGGGAAGGCGCGGAGAGCCTGCTGGCCGCTGGCACCGCCTGGTTGGAATCGGAAAATATGCCGACCCTTCTGCGAGAGCGCATCATCGAAGTTGTGGGCCTGCTCGCGCGTGGGCAACGCTACCACCTCCTGGCCACGCCGACCGACGACCGGGGAGCCGTGAACCCGCTTGTCCTCGTGCGCCGCGCCCTGGACAACGCTGGCGCCCCGCCGCTGCCCGCCGACCTCACCCAGGCGCTGCTGCGCGTGGACACCGAGCATCCTGACTGCGCCGCCGCGCTCGAGCTTGTGGAGGAGCGGGAGGGGGAGCTGCCCGCCGCGGCTCGCATCCGCCTCGCCCTCACGGGCGCTGTGCGCAGACGCGCCGAGGGCTACCTGTCCTCCCTCTCCGTGGCGTGGGAGGGGCGACCCGCCTATCACTCGCGCACCGGGGAGCCAAAGGTCGCGCGAGACGGATCGCCGGTCTATGCCTTCTATGTCCCGCGTGTCGTCGGTGCAGATACGGGCGCGACAGGCCCTGAGCTGGGCGCGCTCGCGGATATTGCGAGTGCCTCGGGTGATTTTACTGCCCACCGCTATCTCTACCCCGCGTCGGTGCGTCACTTCGCCGTCTGCCTGCTCGCCTCGCAGTGGTATGTGCTTGATAGTACGCAGCTAACCATCGACTGCTACCGGGCCTTATCCGAGCACGGCGGGCGCTGGGATTCGCTGTCTGTCCAGCTCCTCGGCCAGGCGATCGGCGAACGCGAGGTTGAGGCGCGCGCCATCGGCGTCGAGACCCTCGCCTCCCTGGTGGCGCGCGGGGATCTCACCGTCGACGAGGCCGTGGCGGGCCTGCGGGGCGTGGCACACACCGTGAAACTGAACCGGTGGGGGCAGGCGTTCCAGGATCTGGGGAACGTGGACCCTCGCCTCGCGCTGGACCTGGCGCTCGCGCTGCTCCCCGGGCTTGAGCGCGGACGCACGGGCATCGGACAGCTGCTGGGTGTCGTCACCGCGCAGTACTCGCGGGCGCGCGAGCAGGGCTGGGCACCGCCCCTCGGAGAGGAGCTTATTGGCTGGCTCGGCCTTTTCCGAGGGCCCTCACAGTTGGCCAAGTACGCGCGCACACTGAAGGAGATGGGCCAATGAGTGCGGACATGGCGCTCCCCGCCCGCAGAGCGGCCCTCAAGCGGTTCCTCGCATCCGGGCAGACCTCCATCGAGGCCTACGAGGAGGTGCTGGAGGGGGCCTCGGAGAAGGAGCGGCGCTCCCTCTTCAAGTCTGTGCCCTTCGCTCGCCTCGTCCCGCCAGACGTCGAGCGGGAGGAGGCCGTCCCCGAGGACACGGTATGCATGTGCGTGTTCCTGCGCGCCGCATTGGCCGGGAGCGATGATGCCGGCGACGACTACGGAGCCCGTTGGTTGGGCCGTAGCGGTGGTGACCCACGCGAGGGAAGGGACCTGGAGCGTTTGCACGCCGCCCACCGGCGGGGGGCGTCCCAGCGCTCAAACGAGTGGCTCGAGGAGGCCGCCGGGAGTCCCGGCGGCATTGGCTTCTGGCACACCTACCGCTCCCTCCTGGCCGAGCGTGGAGCGCACCTGACCTCCGCGCCCTCCCTGGAGTACTTCGCGCGCAGGATCATTCCCGCGCCCCACCCCACCTCGGATGAGACGCGACTCTTCTTCGAGGAGAACCCGACCTTCCTCGACCACGAGTTCTGGCAGTTCTTCCGCGTCGAGGGCGCCCTGCCGGGCTCCGCTCTCTTCGTGTGGATGTACCGCGAGGACCCCTCCGCCCCAGGCGGCGACTTCGAGCGCCTGCACAGCCAGGACCTCATCTGCTACATGGCGACGCACTTCCCGCATCTGCGGCCCCGCATCCTCTCCGAGTGCCTGGCCGCCCAGCGGCGCGACTTCTCCGCATACAACGCCAGAGCCTTCTCGCTGGCCTGGGAGGCGCTCGAACCCACGCGCGAGGAAAAGCTCGCGGCGGCCTCGGACCTCATCGCCCTGCTCGGCGTCGCACCCTCGCCGAGCGTGTCCCTGGCCCAGAAGGCCCTCCAGGGCATCGCCCGGGAGCTCACGGATGAGCAGGTGGATGCCCTCGTGCAGGCTAGCGTCCAGGTCCTGGCGCGCAGCGAAAAGAAGCTACTGTGCGCCCACCTGCGGCTCCTGGCCGCCCTCGTCAAGGCCTATCCCGGCTGCGCGTCCGCCGTCAGCGAGGCGGTCACTGCGGTTGAGTTCCCCCTCGACCTGCGAGACCGGGCTGCCGCGCTCGTCGGGGCACCCGCTGGTTCCGGGGGCTGTGGTGGTTCCGGGGACTGTGGGGACGAGGCAGGGGCCGGGCCTGCGGGGTCGGCCTTCCCCGGTGCGACCGCCCGGGGAGGGGGACCCGGGGAGGGGACCCAGGCCTCGTGGACGTTCCCGGACGCCCCCGCAGCGGACCTGCCGCGCGCCGAATGGGTCGCCGAGCTGCCCGACGACAACGACGAGGCCGTCGCGGTGCTGCACGCCCTCTTCGAGGACGCGGCCGCGGGTGCCTCCATCCCCGCGCTCCTGACGCGCATCAGTGGCGAAGGCCTCGAGCTGGCGGAGGCCGACAAGGCGCTGCTCGCCAAATACTGGCGGAGCGCACCCAACTGGAAGGGAGCCAACCAGCTGTCCTACCTGGCCTCGCGCCTCCTGCACGGAGTTGAGGTGAAGGACGCGCCCGAGGCCGGGCACTTCCGCGGCTACCGACGCAAGGGCAACGAGTGGGAGCAACACCGCGGCCCGGTCCGCCTCCTGCACGAGCAGCTGCGCGTCGCATTGCGCGACGAGCCCTACGACAAGCCGAACGGTCAGGACATGTACCGCTTCGACCCGATCCTGACCGAGCCGCTCGAACCCATCCGCCCGCAGTGGGAACGGCAGATCATTCGGGCTCCCTACCAGAAGCCGGTTCGCGTCGTGCGCGGCGATTACGACAAGACCGACGATATGCACGAGACGTGGGTGATCCCCGGGCAATCACCGGCCACGGGCGAGGACTCGCTGGCGGGCGCCCTCGCCAACGTCGCCGGGGTTGCCCACGAGTTCACCGGGCGGCTCCTGGAATCCGGCGACTACCGCTCGAGCGGCGTCGCCTACGCGTGGGCGGCATGGGCGCTCCAACACAACCCGGACATTCTAGCCGCCCACGCGATGCCCGTCCTCCAGGGGGCGTTCTTCAAGTTCCCGCAGGTCATCACCGCCTTCGAGGTGATCGTGCGCGCGCTGGGAGAGGGATGGCGGGCGCCGGGCGCGCCCACCTACTCGGCCCTGGCGTGGGCATCCACCGCCGCGCAGGCACCCTACCGGGCCATCGCCGCCGAGGCCATCGCGAGCCTCGCCGACACCGGGCGATACGACCCGGCGGCCATGGCTGGTGAGTTCGGCTACCTGCTGCGCAACGGGTGGTTCGGTCCCGGGCGGGTCGCCCAGACGCTCACCGACTGCGCGTCCATCTCCGCCCTGTCCGGGTACCGCGTCGCCCAGACCATTGCGGCGTTGCTGCCCTCCCTGGCGGGGGTGCGGGCCTCCAACAGTTTGGTCGAGGCCCTGGTGGCGCTCGCGGGCGACTACGGCATGAGGGTGTGCGTGCCTGATGAGCTGCGCCCCAAGATGAAGGGATCGAGCGCCCTGGCCAAGGCACTGCGGGCGCTCGACGCGCTGCCGGACGCTCCGACGGGTCTCGCGCGCGAGGCGGCGGAGGCGCTCGGCGCGGCGCGTGCGCGCCGAGATCGAGGCGCCCCTGCGTGACCTGATCCGCTGGGGACTCTTGACGTACTGAGCGGTGTTGTGTGCGCGGGCGCCGCGGCTGCAGGGGCAGTCGCGGCGCTTGGCGTCAGGGCGTCGTTACTTGTTGTGGGGGTGGAATCAGCCCGGGCCTCGTGGATGTTTACTGGCCGTAGTGGAAGCGGCAGGAGATGATCCAGAGGGCTTTGCCGTCGTCGCTGATCTGGTAGATCAGGCGGTGCCGTGAGTCGATCCGGCGCGACCAAAAGCCGGTGTATTCGTAGCGGAGAGGCTCAGGCTTGCCGATCCCCTCGTTCCCGTTGCGCTGGATGTCCTTGATGAGTGCGTTGATGCGCTTGAGGGTCTTGCGATCCTCGAACTGCCACCAGACGTAGTCGTTCCAGGCCTCCTCATCCCATGTGATGTGCATGGTCAGTCCTCGTCGAGCTCAATGAGGTCGTGAACGACGCCCTCGCCAGCGCGGTGACGTGCGATCGATTCGCGCAGGTGGCGGGCGTTTGCGGGGGACTGCATGAGGTAGACGGTCTCCATGAGGGACTCGTACTCGTCGAGGGCGATGATGACGGCGCTCTCGTGGCCCTGTCGGGTGATGACGATTTCCTCGCGGTCGTTGACGACCTGGTCGAGGACCTCGGCGTAGCGTGCGCGCGACTCGGTGTAGGTCATGGTTTTCATGGGGTGCTCCTCTGCTCGCCTATGTACAGAACAGTGTACAGGAAGTGAGGATGTGTGTCTCGAGTCGGATGGTGATGCGCGGGGGTAACGCCTCCGTGCGGGGCCAGGTACTGCGGGCGCTCGACGCGCTGCCGGACGCTCCGACGGGTCTCGCGCGCGAGGCGGCGGAGGCGCTCGGCGCGGCGCGTGCGCGCCGAGATCGAGGCGCCCCTGCGTGACCTGATCCGCTGGGGACTCTTGACGTACTGAGCGGTGTTGTGTGCGCGGGCGCCGCGGCTGCAGGGGCAGTCGCGGCGCTTGGCGTCAGGGCGTCGTTACTTGTTGTGGGGGTGGAATCAGCCCGGGCCTCGTGGATGTTTACTGGCCGTAGTGGAAGCGGCAGGAGATGATCCAGAGGGCTTTGCCGTCGTCGCTGATCTGGTAGATCAGGCGGTGCCGTGAGTCGATCCGGCGCGACCAAAAGCCGGTGTATTCGTAGCGGAGAGGCTCAGGCTTGCCGATCCCCTCGTTCCCGTTGCGCTGGATGTCCTTGATGAGTGCGTTGATGCGCTTGAGGGTCTTGCGATCCTCGAACTGCCACCAGACGTAGTCGTTCCAGGCCTCCTCATCCCATGTGATGTGCATGGTCAGTCCTCGTCGAGCTCAATGAGGTCGTGAACGACGCCCTCGCCAGCGCGGTGACGTGCGATCGATTCGCGCAGGTGGCGGGCGTTTGCGGGGGACTGCATGAGGTAGACGGTCTCCATGAGGGACTCGTACTCGTCGAGGGCGATGATGACGGCGCTCTCGTGGCCCTGTCGGGTGATGACGATTTCCTCGCGGTCGTTGACGACCTGGTCGAGGACCTCGGCGTAGCGTGCGCGCGACTCGGTGTAGGTCATGGTTTTCATGGGGTGCTCCTCTGCTCGCCTATGTACAGAACAGTGTACAGGAAGTGAGGGCGTGTGTCGCCAGTGGGCTGGTGATGTGCCAGGGTGTTGCTACTGGACGATCGGCTTGCCGCCGATGGCCAAGGCCCTGCGCGCACTCGACGCTCTGCCGGATGCTCCGACGGGCCTCGCGCGCGAGGCGTGGGTGCCCTCAGCGCTATCGTCTCTCGTCGAGCCGATGGAGGCGGCCCCACCAGCGGGTGATCAGCCACTCGTCGTGCGTTGAGATAACCAGGGTTCCCTCCCACTCGCGCATTGTCTCTTCGAGGGACTCCAGGGCGTTCAGGTCCAGGTAGTTCGTGGGCTCGTCGATCACGAGGATCTGAGCGTCGGCCCGCGCCGCGAACGCCAGCTGCGCCCTGCGTTGGTTTCCCGCGGAGAGCTCACCGAGCGGCCGGTTCCACGCCGCTGGGGGAACGAATCCCTTCCCGGCCTCCCCGATGCCCAGGTGCCACGCATCCTCGGGGATGAGGGGGTCGCCGGGCCGCGGGAGCACCTGGGGCACGAGGACGACCCCGGAGGCGGCGTCGACGCATCCGTGCGCCCCGCTGGGGGCCCCGCGTGCGATCCACTCCAGCAGGGTGGTCTTGCCCGACCCGTTGGGCCCCGCGACGAGGAGGTGCTCGCCGTAGCGCACCTCGAAGGAGGTCGGTGCGAGGCGTCCCTCCACCGACGCGCCGCGGACGGCCAGGGCGATACCCATTGCGCGCGGGTGCGGTGACGTCCCGCCCGTGGTGGTCCTCATGGCGCGGGGGAAAGAGAACGCACTCTCGTCATAGCGGGGCTTGGGGACTTCGTGTGCCGCGAGAACCGACAGCCTCTGGGAGTCGTCGTTGATGCGCCTCGTCGAGGCGGCCTGGGCGCGGTCGGCGTAGTACTTCTGCGCCATCCTCGTCTCCGTGCGGGGCTTGAAGCGCGCATGCCCCACCACCGCCGAATCCCGCTGGTGGGCAGCGAGTCGACGTTTCATTGCCTGCTGCTCCGCGTAGATGGCGACGTGCCGCGAGCGCGTGGCTGCCTTGTCGCGCAGGTAATCCGAGTAGGATCCGCCCACCCTGTACGCCCCGAAGTCCGCGGGCTCTCCCTTGGAGATTGCCACCGCCCGCCATGGCGTCGGATCCAGGTCGAGCAGCGCCGTCGCCGTGCGCTCAATGAAGGCCCGGTCGTGGCTGGTCATGAGCACTGGCCCCTGCCAGTCGTCGATTGTGTGTGCTAGGTGCTCGCGCCCGTCATTGTCCAGGTGGTTCGTCGGTTCGTCCAGGACGAGGGCCTCCGGTCGCTCGACGAGGGTGAGGGCGAGGCGCAGGCGGGCGCGCTGCCCCGGGGAGAGGGACGCGAGGGGGCGGGAGCGGTCGAGGCCTCCCAGGCCGAGGGCCTCCAGGGTCTGCTCGAGGCGCGTGTCGATGGTCCACGCGTCCCGCGCGGTCATCGCCGCTAGGACGCGGTCGTACTCCGCCTCGTCGCGCGGGGAGGCGCCCCGGGCGAGGCGCTCGGTGAGGGCGTCGAAGCGCGCCGCCAGCCCGCGGGTGCCCGATGTAGCGGCATCGATGAGTTGTGCGACGGTGCGGGCCTCCCCGTCCTCCGCGAGCGGAGGGCGAGATCCCAGAGGGACTCCCGGTGCTGAGCGCGTGGCCGCGGGCCGATGAATTGGGAGGACTAGCTGGGTCGCGGGGAGCGTCGGGCTGGCGACCGTTCCGGAATCCGGCTGGAGTTGGCCCGCCGCGAGGGCCAGCAGCGTTGACTTGCCGATCCCGTTTGGGCCGACGACGACGAGGCGGTCGGCGGGCCCACACGTGAAGGAGACGTTAGTGAGGACGGGCAGCGTGCCGTAGGAAAAGAAGACGTGGGAAAAGACAATCGTGGACATGACGCACCGAGGACAGAAGGAGTGGGGCAGGAGCGCGATGTCAGGAGTCCATGGGGACATTATAGCGGCACAGGTGCGCAGGCGCGGCAGTTCTGCGTGGACATGGGCGCGTCCTCCCGGGGCTGTCTGACAAGACTAACGGCTTGCCGACGGACGACATGAATGCGGGAGGACACCCGGACAAAATACTCCCCCGCGAGCCCTCGTTGGGGCCAGCGGGGGAGGAACGGCGGCTACTGAGAGATCCTCAGAACAGCAGCGGGAACACCGCCGAGGCCGGGGTGACGAATGCGGTGCCGCCCAGCAGGGCATCCTTGAGGAAGATGAAGCCGACGAAGCCCGCGATGATGAGGACCATCATCAGGCCCATGAGGATCAGGTTGTTGCGCTGGCGCTTGTACTGCTCGGGCGTCAGCTCCTCCTTCTTGCGGATGAGCGGGGCCTCGCCGTGGACGGAACCGGTGTTCCCACCGGGCTTGTGGCCGTCGTTGTGGACAGGCTTGTTCTGGTCGGACATTGCGGCCTCCTACAAGGGCGCGTGTTGTTACTGGACGATCGGCTTGCCGCCGATGGACATGGGGGCGCGAGTGCGCGTCTGGGTGTCGAGTTCCCTCTCCCAGGCCGAGGCATCCTCCCAGCCCGAGGAGGACAGCAGGTGCAGGCCGCCCTCGGTCGCGAGCGCGTCGAGCAGGAGGAAGCGGGGCACGACGGAAGGGGTGCCCCACGGGATCGCCGTCCACAGGCCGTTGGCGCCGATCAGGAACTCCCCGCGGTTACGCTCGTGCAGGTCGTTCTCTGCCTCCTGCTCCACACCTTCGGCGGCCCACAGCCAGCGGGTGAGGCGGAAGGCATCCCAGGCCTCGTTCCATGAAGAGTAGGGCATGTGCAGCGCGCGGTTGATGAGAGCGAGGGTGTCCCAGGCCTCCTCGTCCGTCAGGTACCCGAGGGCCGCGCCCGCGCGGATCAGCATGGCCGCGCGGATGAAGTCCCACGCGCCAAAGTCCACGTCGTTGATGCCGCGGTCGTTGTTGAGGAAGCGGTGGATGCGCCAGCGTTCCTCCCACGCGTCCGTCTGCTCGCCGGCGATCTCGTCGAGGCGCGCGAGGCGGTTTTTCACCCACGAGGGATTGTTGCACTGCTCGCGCGTGCGTCCGAAGTCCTTGCGGTGTCCCTCCCGGAGGAGCCAGTAGAGTTGGTGGAGCAAGTCGGATCGGCTCGTGATGCCCCAGTCGCGCGCGAGCATGTCCTTGGTCGAGCCGGGCTCGGTGACCGCGAGCGCGTCGACCGGGTTGCCGTGGCACAGGGCGTAGGGGAAGGACGGGGCGAGCAACCGCGCGCGTGCGTCGGTTGCCAGGGCCTTGCGTGAGCCGCGTAGCTTCGGTGTGTGATGCTCGTTGAGCCTGTTCCAGTCCTTTTCCTTGTCGGCCTTGCGCACATCGCGCGGCGCGGGAACGGCGCCTTTCGAGCGGGCGATCGCCTGCTTGACGTAGTAATTCAGCAAAGCCACGACGACGCAGCCGATGGCGAACCATACGGGGAAGGGAATGTCGGACAGGAAACTCGCAATCACGGTCACGATTGTGCCCGATGAAACGCCGCCCACACAACCTCAAGGCGGTTGGAGTGGGGACGAGGCCTGGGCTGAGCGCGCGGACCCCGACCGGTTTCCGGATGGTGGAGCTCGGCCGGGGCCGCAGGTGCGTCAGCGTCGAGGGGCGATCCGTAGCGTCGTCTGGTCGTCGAGCTCTAGCTCCCAGCGCGAGGAGCGCTCACGCTTCTGGCGCGACAGCGTGCTCAACTGCTTCGTGGGCGCGAGCGCGTCGAGGATGAGGAATCGGGGCGCGGGGTAGGGGGCGTTCCAGGGGATCGATGTCCACAGGCCGTTCTTTCCGATGAGGATCTCGCCTCGGTGGCGGTCGTGCAGGTCGTTGGTGGCCTCCTGCGCCTGTCCTTCGGCCGCCCAAAACCAGCGGGTTGTGCGGAAGGCATCCCAGGCCTCGTCCCACGAGGAGTAGCTCAGCTGCAGCGCGTGGTTGATGACCGCGAGGGTGTCGCAGGCTTCCTCTTCGCTGATCCAGCCCAGGCCAGCGCCCGCGCGCGTGAGCATGGCCGCGCGGATGAAGTCCCACGCGGTGAAGTCGACGCTTTGGATACGCCGGTCGTTATTGAGGAGACGGTGGATGCGCCAACGCTTCTCCCATGCGTAGGTGTCCTCGTCGGCCTTCTTATCGAGGCGCGCGAGTGTCGAGGACACCCAGGCGGGGTCGGCGCACTGACGACGCAGGTTCTCGAAGTCCTCTCGGTGGCCTTCCCGCAGGAGGGAGTACACCTGGCCGAGCAGGCCGTTGCGGTCGGAGAGCCCCCAGTCGCGCTGTAGCATCTGCTTGATGGCGGCGGGGTCCGTCAGCTTGAAGGTGTTGACCGGGTTGCCCTGGCACAGGGCGTAGGGCATCGCGGGGGCGAGGAGGCGCGCGCGGACGTCGGTGGCCAGCGCCTTGCGCGAGCCCTTGATCGTCAGCTCGTGGTGCTTGCTGAGCTTGTGCCACTCCTTGGTTTTGCCGGCCTCGCGCACGTCTTTCGGAACGGGCAGGCCCTTGGCGCGTTCAATGGCGCTCGTGATAAGGACGTAGGGCAGGCACAGGAGAACCAGGAGGATCGCGAGGGCGACGGGCGGGGGTATCACGGACAGGATGCTTTCTAACATGGTCACGATTGTGCCCGATGATCCGTGTGTCACACAAGTGGCGGTGTGGGTTCGGAGCGCGCGCGACGAGGCCGGGGCCGGGTGTGGTGGGTTGTCGTGCGTGACGGCTCGCGACCGCCGCAAACGCCTACCTACTGGCCCGCATGATGGGTCGTCGCGCGTGAGGGTTCACGACAGGTGGTCGTACTAACCCGTTTGTGCGCAGCTGGGCCCTTGAGGTGGCGGTGTGGGCGCCCTGCCCACACCGCCACCCATAGGGTTAACGTGCGCAGTGAAGGGCCCAGGGAACCACCCCTGAGATGAACGCACCGGCAGCAGAGCCACCCAAGGGACCCAGGCCTCGTCAATGATGACAACTCAGCCCGCGCGCTTCGGCGTGATGCCCATGAGCACCGTGTCCGGGTGGGGGTAGGTGCCGAGGTAGGAGTACAGGCGAGCGCTCCACGAATCCGTGTGTGCGGGGGATGCGATGAGCAGGTCGTCGTAGAAAGGTACTGCGTCGTGCAGGCCAACGTCCTCCAGCGAGGCCAGCTGGATCCCCGAGGGGGCGGCATACAGGTTCATCGGCGGGTTCTTGTCCGTCGAGTCCTTATCCTCCGGGGGCAGGGAGAGGATCAGGGAGCCGTCTGTCGCGGGGATTAGGCTCTCCGGATAGGTGCCGTTCTCGGCCCCGCCCGCTCCATTCGTCGCCATCAGACGATGGCCATTCAACATGGAGAAACCCTTTTTGGAGTGTTGATCACTCTGTACGCATACGGACGCCCAGGGGAACTCTCCAGAGGTGAGAGTGGATGCCACTTGCTCGCTCGTCGGGCGCACGACATTCCCGTCCTCGTCCCAGCACTTCACAAAGTCGAGGTCCGACAGCTTCATGAGTGGATAACCGAGGCGAGTGCGTGACACCTCGGTTCCGTCAGGGGCCAGCGTGACGAGGGCGCGCTCCTGGGGGTCATCCGGCATCGCTCCCCCCAGCAGCCATCCGTCCGCAACAGGCACCAGAGCATCCGCATTGTAGGTCGCGCTCTCGACGAGGACTCCGTCGGCCAGGTGGAGGAAGGCGCCGACCTGCTGATCCTCGTAGCCAAAATTCCGGGAGACGGGAACGTAGCCGTCAACCGCCGTCACGGGCAACGGGAGGCCGGGACCCTGAAGATCGTGAGGGGAGAGGTTCACCTTATATCTCCACGCTTCGGTGCCGTCCTTGTTCCATCCCAGGCACAGATAGTCGAAGTTCTGAACGGCATCAGGCTTGTCTCGCGGGTAGCAGATAACAATGACCGGCGACGTCACGCGTGAGAAGTCCCCGTTTGCGGGATTGACCTCGTCGCCCCCCACGTTGATGAAGGCCTTCTTAATCTTATTAAAATCGTCGAAGTCCGAGCTAATGTACGTGGGGATCGGTGTGTCCCAGGTGGCCGTGACCTCGCCGTCTGAGACACGGATCGTCTGTCCCGCGACCACGACGGAGTCCTCCCATGCGAACATCGGCGAATCGACGTCCGGCACCTCGCGGCGCCACAGGACCGAAGGCTGCGTGCCGCTCAGGTCAAGGCCCACGAGCGTGGAGGGCTGACCCTTCTCCCCAAAGACGGCGACGAGACGCCCGTCGACCTCCTTATAGGCCCACAGTGATCCGCTCACACCCAGATCCGAGGCCGTCAGCTCCCAGGCGACGTCGAAGCCCGAGGCGAAGTCCGGGGAGATCAGGGAGGATGTGTGCGCGTCGCCGGAGTACCCGACCGGCCTGTGCATGAGCCAGGAGGCACTGACGGCTAGCGCGCCAACGAGGGTCGCGGCCAATGCGATGGCGAGGCGGCGGAGGACGGTCGGCATGGCCTCGCGCAAGGAAGTCAGCTTCTTGGGGAGGTTCATCGGATGCTCCTTGATGGTCCGGGTGCGGGGGTCAGGCCGACGATGCGCTCGCCGGGGGCGGCAGACAGGGCGGCTAGGCGCTTGTACCAGGGCGCCTGCGCGGGCGACGCAAAGCCGACGATCAGGTCGTCAAACACTGTTGTCGCCGACGTCATGTGGAGGTTCTCCCATCCGGGGACAGCGTAGGAACTGATGGCGTACTTGTCTGAATCGGCTGCGGTGCTCGTGGCATCGGCGGCCGCATTAACGTCGACGAGAAGCGGACGCCATTCTCCCTTGGGGATGAAGGAGGTGGGGGCCACGTTGATGTGGGGGAGCAACACGACGGACGCATCCTCGCTGAGCGCGGGGTTACCCAGCCACACGCTGGGGTTGTCGATGTCAGTTCCGTAATACGACTGTCCGATGCTGACGGTGGTCTTCTCGTTGATGACGAGCGGGGTGTCGTAGCCTCCCGGCAACAGGGTGATCGAGGAGTCCCACGATGCTTCGCCCGTGGCCGCAAAGTGCATGAACTGTTCTGTCGTAGGGGTCTGCGCGGAACTGAGATCAGGGTATGTTCGCAGGAACAGGAGGCGCTCCGAGGCTCGATGATCCAGATACATCACCTGCGGGTTCGAGCCGTCGGGAGCGACGGTCGCGATGTATCCAACGCCGTCGCCAACAATCCACCCGTCGGAGGCGCGCAGGATCAGGTGCTGGTATTTGAAATCACTAGTGATGCGGCAATAGGGTATGCCCTTCGAATCCTCCAGCGTGGCGGGCCCGCACGCCTCCTCAATGGCATCCAAGCCGACCCGTTCACCAGTTTCAAGGTTGAGGAAGCCCGTAAGCTCGTCGAGTGTATATCCCATGGCCGGGCCGGACGACGATGGCTCCCACGCGCGTAGGGGCACCCAGCCCTCCAGCGGGGTGACGGAGTCGGGGAAGGAGCCGGTGGAGGCGTCGAAGTCCCACACGTGGGTCCCGGTCTTGTCCCAGGCCTGGCAGGGAGCGGACGAGGGGGTGGGGCAGTACAGGCGAACCGGTCCGACCGGCCCCGTACCCGGTCCGCTTCCTGTGGGGTGATGGTAGGGGGACTCAATGATGCGACGCGTTGGGATCGGCCCGATGGTGGTCGTCGATCCGTCAGCGGTCGACACCAGGGTGTTACCCACGAGCAGATCATCGCCCCACCAGGCCACCCCTTCCTCGTCGTCGACGTTGGTGCGCCACAGCTGGCGGGGGGTGGAATAGGAGGCGTCGTAGCCGATGGCGATGCGTTGGGTTCCCTTGTAGCCGACGATGAAGAGGTGGCCGTCGCGTGCGACGTAGTCGTCGATGCGGTCCAGGCCCGCGTCCGCCGCGTCGATTTCCCAGGCGATGCGCACGCCGTTGACGAAGCCGTCCGAGAGGAATCCGGTGTCTTGGGCGCGGCCGTGGTAGCCCCACGAGCCGTTCACTGAATGCATGACGGCGAGCGCGCACAGGATCGACGTTGTCACCATCCACAGGCGTGCCCCGAAGGTGAAGGGGCAGATGATCTTGTACCAGAGGCGGGTGATGGCCCCGGCCTCGTCGTAGGCGTCTTCGTCTGGGAATCTCATGGCCCCGATCGTAACCGCATCCGCTTGCAACCGGGTAATTGTGCTGGCGTCGCAGGCCAGACGAGGCCGTGGCCGGGTCTGCGCGGGTCACGTCCGTTCGCGGTGCGCGGGTGACAGCGCGAAGGGCCCAGGCCTCGTCAATGATGACAACTCAGCCCGCCCGCTTTGGCGTGATGCCCATGAGCACCGTGTCCGAGTGGGGGTAGGTGCCGAGGTATCGGTGCCAGGAGCTGTTGGGATGCTTGGGTTTCGCTATCAACAGGTCATCGTAAAGCGGGGTGGCACCGTAGGCACCGACCTCGGTGAGGTTCGACAGAAGTACACCCTCGGGGGCGGAGCAAAGGGGCTGCGACAGGGAGACTGCCTGCCTCGGAGTGTCAGCTGTCCAAGTCGAGGCTGGATACAGGATAAGCGAACCATCCGATGCGAGGATCGAATCATCGGGATAGCTATCCGTCTCTGGTGAGCCGTCCTTGTTCGTCGTCATCAGGGGCCTGCCGTTGATGAAACCGATGTCCGTTTCAGAATAGGTCGGTGGTTGTGTGCATAGCGGAGCCCAGGATACCTCCTCTGAGCGGAGAGTTTCGAGGGCCTGCTCGGCTGTGGGGGTGATGATGTGCCCTGTCGTATCCCAGCACGTCATGTGCAGGATCCTCAACCAGTCTCGGGAACCGACTGAGCGCGCAGTGCGCTCGCGTTCAGTCCCGTCCGGGTTGTAGACGACATACTCCATATCTAGAGAATTGGGGTTGGACGAGAGGGTCGTGATCCATCCGTCGCTGGCGGGGAACAGCCTCGTGGCATCGATGCCGTCATGTGTGTCACCGCGCGTGTAGGTGCCGTCAGCGAGGTTTAAGAACCCGTCGGCCTCGTACCGCTCGCGTTCTTGATTAATGCGGCCGGTGAGGATGTAACCATTAACGGCGGGGGTAGTGATGGGTCCGCGTTGATGGTCTTCTTCTGTGCTCGTGACGTAGCTCCACGCCTGGCTACCGTCTTTGTGCCACGCCGTGCATGTGAATTCCGTCGTTGGGCCAACGTATAAGTACCTCGTGTCGGTTGGTGCACAGACGAGCGCGACAGGCCACGTCACTTGCACAAAGCGTGACCCTTCTTTGATGGGTTGAACGTTACCCACGAGTGTTGCAGGAACTGCCGGGTTCGCGTAGTACCCAAACCTCATGGTCGTGGGTAAGGGCGTCTCCCAGGTAGCGGTGACTGCGCCATCAGCGGCGCGTATTGTTTCGTCACCGGCGACGATAGAGTCCTCCCAGATCAGAAGATTCATGTTGCCGTTGTGGATGTCATGACGCCACAGGACCGTGGGAGTACGTCCGCTCGCATCGATGCCGATGAGTGTCCCGGAAAGTGGATCATCAGAGGATACACGTGTGGAGGCAAAGATGACGGCTGTTCCGTCGATCTGCACGATTTCTTGGATGGGAGCGTCGGTCCCCAGCTCTGCGGACGTCATCTCCCACGCGACGTCGAAGCCCGAGGCGAAGTCCGGGGAGATCAGGGAGGATGCGTGCGCGTCGCCGGAGTACCCGACCGGCCTGTGCGTGAGCCAGGAAGCACTGACGGCTAGCGCGCTAACGAGGGCGACGGCCAGTGCGATGGCGAGGCAGCGCAGGAGGATCGGGAGGGACTTGCGCCAGGAAGTCAGCGTGTTGGAGAGAGTCATCGGGCGCTCCTCATCGGTCCGGGTGCGGGGGTCAGGCCGACGATGCGGTCGCCGGAGGAAGGAGTCAGACCAAGCAAGCGCTTGTACCACGGTGATGTCTCAGGGGATATGCGGGCGACGATGAGGTCGTCGTAGAGTGGAGTTGCCGAGCGAACCGTGAGGTTGTTCCAGCCATGTACCGCATCGTTACTCAGCCTGTAAGTGGATGATGTTTTGGGCAGTGTCGACGCCTGCGCTGCATCCGATACGTTGATGAGCGAAGGGTGCCACGAGTCCAGGTCATGGTCGCTGGACGAAGCGCCCTTGAGATGAGGTATGAGCAGGACAGAAGTATCTTGACTGATCGCGGGCGCGGCCCACCACCACGACGCGTCGTAGGATAAAATGTCAAGGTATTGTTGATGCGTAGCCACCGTGACGCTGTCGTTCACGATGATCGCCGAGCCCTCGGTGAGCGTGATTGTTGTGTCCCACGAGTGGTCTCCTGTGGCTGCGTAGTGCACGATCTGTTCGGTTGTCGGTAGTGAGACTTTCGTCTGTGGATAGGTGCTCAGGTAGTTGATGCGCGCGACGGCCTCCTGCGTAAGAGTGACGACCTGCGCATTCGATCCGTCGGGCGCGACCGTGGCTGCGTGCATGTACCCGCTGCTGATCACCCAACCGTCTTGGGCGCGGATGATGGGTGGTGCGCCAATGTAGGGGAATGTGATACGGCACGACGTGGTTCCGTCATCGAGTTCGGTCGTTGCTGGACCACATGCCTCCTTGATGGCTTCGATGCCGGTGCGTTCACCGGTCGAGAGGTTCAGAAATCCGCGCAGAAACGTGCTGCTGAATCCGGTCAGCTGATACGTCGCGAGATTATCAGCGTCGACGATGGGGATCCAGCCGTCCACGGGAGTCGCGGTGTCAGGGAAAGCGCCGCTGGAGGCGTCGAAGTCCCACACGTGTGTTGCGGTCTTATCCCAGGCCTCGCACTGTCCGGTGGAGAGATCGGGGCAGTAGAGGCGGATTGGACCGATGGGGGCGCTTGACCAGCCGGAGTGCGAAGGGTGTTCGTAGGGGGAAACTCCGTAGCGGACTCCCGAGGAGGGCCATCCGGTGGTTGTGTGACCGTCCACTGCGGACACCAGCGTGTTTCCGACGAGGAGGTCCCCGTCCCACCAGTGCACGTCTGTCTCGTCGTCGTTGATGTCGGTGCGCCACAGCTCGCGCGGGGTGGAATAGGAGGCGTCGTAGCCGATGGCGATGCGTTGGGTTCCCTTGTAGCCGACGATGAAGAGGTGGCCGTCGCGTGCGACGTAGTCGTCGATGCGGTCCAGGCCCGCGTCCGCCGCGTCGATTTCCCAGGCGATGCGCACGCCGTTGACGAAGCCGTCCGAGAGGAATCCGGTGTCTTGGGCGCGGCCGTGGTAGCCCCACGAGCCGTTCACTGAATGCATGACGGCGAGCGCGCACAGGATCGACGTTGTCACCATCCACAGGCGTGCCCCGAAGGTGAAGGGGCAGATGATCTTGTACCAGAGGCGGGTGATGGCCCCGGCCTCGTCGTAGTCGTCTTCGTCTGGGAATCTCATGGACCTGATCGTAACCGCATCCGCTAGCAACCGGGTAATTGTGCTGGCGTCGCAGGCCAGACGAGGCCGGGGCCGGGTGTGGTGGGTCGTCGCGCGTGAGGGGTCGCGACAGGTGGTCGTGCTCGCCCGTTTGTGCGCAGCTGGGCCCTTGAGGTGGCAGTGTGGGCGCCCTGCCCACACTGCCACCCATAGGGTTAACGTGCGCAGTCAAGGACCCAGGCGCCACCCCTGAGATGAACGCACCGGCAGCAGAGCCACCCAAGGGACCCAGGCCTCGTCAATGACGACAACTCAGCCCGCCCGCTTTGGCGTGATCCCCATGAGCACCGTGTCCGGGTGGGGGTAGCCGCCGAGGTAACGCAGGAAGATATTGCGCTGAGGGACGGGCGTCGCGATAAGCAGGTCATCGTAGAAGGGTCGTGCGTACCTTGCTCCTACCTGCGAGAGTGAGGCGATCGTGACGCCTGACCGGGAGTAGTACAAGGCTGGAGCTTCTTCCTTGGTGGAGTTCTTCTTGTCGCTCTCGATCGACTGGATGCCGAGGATCAGCGAACCATCGGTCGAGAAGAATGATCCTTGTTCGTACTCCGTGTAGGTGGGTGTTCCATCCTCGTCGGCGGCTAAGAACCACCTGCCGTTGAGGGCGTAGATGCTACTGCCTGATCCCGAAGTCACAACATTACTGCACATGGGTGTCCAACCGTGCCCTGTGCGGAGGGCTGCTAGTGCCTGCTCGGTTGTTGGCTGAACTGCTTGTCCATCGGCGTCCGTACACATGGTGTTGGAGAGCGTCTGCCACTGCAGTGCGTTGGTGGTTAGCGTCATCATCTCGCGGAGGCTGCCGTCTGGGTTCAAGACGGCGATGTCGTCGTCTTCAAGCTGAGAGTAACTCATCCCGTTAATGATCCAGCCATCGCTTGTCGCGTAGACGTTGTCGATGCCGAGGCTCCCAGAGAAGGCCACGCCGAGATCTGTGACGGAGCCGTCGACGAGGCTGAGGAACGAATCGACACGCAAATCATAAGCCTTCTCATAGTGCCCGACGATGAGATGGCTGTTGGCTGTATTGATAACGGTTGGCTTAACCGTCTGCCCATCGGCGTTCCTTGTGATCGCGTAGTTCCAGGCCTGGGTGCCGTCCTTGTGCCACCCCGTGCACGAGGGGCCCTCATCGCGATCACCTTCCTGTGAATCGTCGATAGGCGTGCAGGTGACCACGACGGGCCAGGTGATGGGAACAAAGCTCGCGCCGTCACCCCACGATGGGCGCGACGGGGACAAGACACGTGGGGAACCGAGATCATGGTCGTACCCGACAGTGGTGGGCAGGGGAGAATCCCAGGTCGCGGTGACTGTGCCATCCGATGCCCGAATAGTTTCACCGCCCGCAATGATCGAGTCGTCCCATGTGAAGAGCGCGTCACTCTCAGAGTTGAACTCGTGGCGCCACAGAACGGAAGGAGCGGATCCACTGGGATCAATGCCGATGAGTGTCCCTGAGAACGTTGTCGCACCTTTCGACGACCCATCTTTCTTGCCGGTGACCGCGACCAGCACCCCATCGACCCTCGTGGTGGCCGCGATCGGCCCATCGATGCCCAGGTCTTTGCTCGTCATCTCCCAGGCGACGGAGAACCCGGAGGAGAAATCGGTGGAGAGGGTCTGCGAGGGGTGCGCGCGACCGGAGTAACCGGTGGGGAGATGGATCAGCCACGACAGGCCGATCCCGAGGACCACGGCGATGGCGGCGACGAGAAGCTTCCTCTCGCGGATAAAACCAAGCACGGAAACAAGGAAGTTGCGCGCACTATCCGGGGCAGTCATCGAACGCTCCTCATCGGTCCGGGGGCTGGGGTCAGGCCGACGATACAGTCGCCGGAGGAAGGAGCCAGGCCAAGCAGGCGCTTGTACCACGGTGATGTCTGAGGGGATATGCGGGCGACGACGAGATCATCGAAGAGAACTGTGCCGGATGAAACCTGCAGGGTGCGCCATCCGGGGACTGCGGAGTTTTTTAGCAAATACTCGCCCTTATCAGGCCTGCTCCAGTCTGCCGCGGCCGCCGCCGAGTCAACGAGGAGTGGCGTGTAGTAATCCTTGACGTCCCTCGTGGACTTGGGGATCAATGCCACCGATGCGTCACGGCTATAGGCGATGCCTCGCGCCCACGTGGCCGCGCTCGAATACGTTTCAAAGAGCTCCCGATCGGTGGCAAGCGGCTCGCCATCGTTGATGATGACCGAGGCCATGGCCGAGCCAGGCGACGTGTAGACCACCGCGCTCGAAGCCTCCCACGTGTGCTCGCCTGTGGCGCCGTAGTGGAGTAGGTCCTCAGTGGTGGGCAGTTCGGAATCGTCCGTCACGTGGACGTTCAGGAAAGCGATGCGTTCCATTGCCTCGAACGACAGGGTGCCCACCCTCGGATTCGATCCGTCAGGGGCGACGGCGGCAACGTTGGAGTCATTCGCGCTGGAGGAGCTTGATCGGAGTCCGTCGCTGATGATCCAGCCATCCCTGCCGCGAATGATGGGTAGCCGGAGTGTGTCTGGATGGACCAAGCGACACGTTGTCGTACCGTCGTGATTCTCCTTGACGGCGGGACCGCATGCCTCCTCGATGGCGTCGATCCCCGTGCGTTCGCCCGTCTCCAGGTTCAGGAATCCGGCCAGCCCATACGTCATGTCTCGAAGACTCTTGTCCGTCGACTTGTCTGTTCTCACCAGCGGCACCCAGCCGTTCACCGGGGCAACTGCGTCAGGGATCGTATCCGAGGAGGCGTCGAAATCCCAGACGTGGGTAGCGGTCTTATCCCAGGCCTCGCACCGTCCGGTGGAGAGATCAGGGCAGTACAGGCGGATCGGGCCAATGGGGGCGCTTGACCATCCCTGGGAACTCGGTCGCGTGTACGCGCTTGTCCCCAGCGTGGTTCCCGTTGACGGCCACCCGGTGGTGATGGTCCCGTCGGCGGGTGAGATGAGGGTGTTGCCGACGAGGAGGTCTCCGTCCCACCAGTGCACGCCGGGTTCGTCGTCGACGTCGACGCGCCACAGCTGGCGCGGGGTGGAGTGGGAGGCGTCGTAACCGACGGCGACGCGCTGGCTTCCCTTGTAGCCCACCAGGAAGAGGTAGCCGTCGCGTGCGATGTACGTGTTGATCATGTCCAAATCAGCATCGTTTGCATCGATTTCCCAGGCGATGCGCACGCCGTTGATGAAGTTCCCGGAGAGGAATCCGGTGTCTTGGGCGTTGCCGTGGTAGCCCCACGAGCCGTTCGCTGAATGCACGACCGCGAGGGCGCACAGGATCGACGTTGTCACCATCCACAGGCGCGCCCCGAAGGTGAAGGGGCAGATGATCTTGTACCAGAGGCGTTTGAGCGACCCTGCCCACCTGTAGTCGTCTTCGTCTGGGAATCTCATGGACCTGATCGTAACCGCATCCGCTAGCAACCGGGTAATTGCGCTGGCGTCGCAGGCCAGACGAGGCCGGGGCCGGGTGTGGTGGGTTGTCGTGCGTGACGGCTCGCGACAGGTGGTCGTACTAACCCGTTTGTGCGCAGCTGGGCCCTTGAGGTGGCGGTGTGGGCGCCCTGCCCACACCGCCACCCATAGGGTTAACGTGCGCAGTGAAGGGCCCAGGGCGCCACCCCTGAGATGAGCGCACGGGCAGCCGCGTCACCCAAGGGGCCCAGGCCTCGTCAATGACGACGACTCAGCCCGCCCGCTTCGGCGTGATCCCCATCAAGACCGTGTCCTTGCGATGGGAGGGGCTGGGGGAGTTGCGCGTCGCGTAGCTCGGGGTCGGTACTGCGACCAGGAGGTCTTCGTACACGGCGGTGACGCCGTGAACCCCGAACTCCTCCAGGGTCGCGAGCTGGTTGCCGGAGGGAACTGCGTAGAGGTTGTGCGGGCGGTGGAGGACAGAGTCGCTCTCACCGGCGCCATCAGGCTCGCGCGACAGGATGAGGGACCCGTCCCTCGAGGGAATTAAATCGGTGGCGTAGGCGCCCTTGATGGGCTTGCCGTCCGTGCTCGTGACCGTCAGATCGCGTCCGTTGATGGCCGTGATCGCAAAGAGGGAGCCGATTCCGTTGCGCGTGGCGCACAGGGTAGCCCAGGGGGCCTGGCCGGTGGCGATGGTTTCGGTGGCCTGTTCGACCGTGGGGATGATCTCGGTGCCGTCTTCCGACCAGCACAGGAGGGCGGCCAGATCCTCGGGGGGCATGGCCGTGGAGGCGACGGCACTCGTCGACTGCTCGGTCCCGTCTGGCGAGACGGTCACCAGCGCGGCTTCGCGGGGCTGCCTGTTCGTCACGCCGCTGGAAATGTAGCCGTCGCTGGCGATGAGGTAGTGGCGCGCCTCAAGGGTTGCTCCTTCCGTGATGGTCCCGTCTTCCAGGCGCAGGTACTGGGAGAGGGGGGCGATGTCTGCGGAGCCGGTGCGGGAGATCGGAATGTACCCGTTGGCGGCGCGTGTATGTGAGGGTAAGCCGGGCAGCGACGTGTTGGAATAGGTGCTGGTCGCCGTGTACGTCCATGCCTGGGTGCCGTCCTGGCGCCAGCCCGCGCAGTCGTAGTCCGCGCCGTGTCGGCCCGAGGAGCTCGTTGACTCCAGGCAGGTGACGGCGAGGGGCCAGGCCACAGGGACGATGCGCGGCTCGTATTGGTCGACGATGTGCTCGCCGACCAGCAGGAGGGGCTGGCCGGGCATGTAGCTGCTGGCCTCGCTGGGCAGCGGTGTCTGCCACGTCGCGGTGACGGTCCCATCCGAGGCACGGATCGTCTGGTTTCCGGCGACGAGCGAGTCGCCCCACGCCAGGACGATTGGGTATTCGCCTGTGAACTGGTGGGTCCATAGGACGGTGGGTGTCGGCCCGCTGACGTCGAGGCCAATGAGGGTGTGCTCCGAGCCGTAGGGTCCGGTGAGGGCGACGAGAGTCCCGTCGACGACCGCGGTCGTCGCGACCGTCTCGTTGGCACCCAGGTCCGTGGCGCTCATCTCCCAGGCGACCTCGAAGCCGCTCGAGAAGTCGGTCGAGAGGAACCTGGAGGGCAGGGCCTGTCCCGAGTATCCGGTGGACTGGGCGGACCTGGAGGAGTCCGAGGCTCCGGGGGTGGGGAGCGTTCCCGTGCAAGCCGCGAGGAATGCGGCCGCCGCGAGCGCAGCGCCGATGGTGGTGCCGATCCGGCGCCTGTTCGGGCGGTGGGAGGCGGTGGATGTCATTGCGTGCTCCGGGTGGTGTTGGTGGTGGGGATCAAGCCGACGATGTGGTCGTCGCTGGAGGTAGTGGTCGGGGTGCGCGCGGAGGATACTCCCTGCGTGACCCGGGCGATGATGAGGTCGTCGAAGAGGGGGATCGCCTCGGTCGCCTGGTAGTCGTTCCACGCCGGGACCGCGTACTCGTTGAGGGCCGAGGCCGGGGCGGGCGCGTCCTCATGCGCCGTAACGTTCAGCAGCAGAGGGCGCGCCTCGGGCAGATTGGACTGCGAATGGGGTTTCTCCTGGTCGATGGAGGCCAGCAGGATGACGGAGGTGTCGCGGCTGATGGCCGGTCGGCGCCACCATGTCTCAGGGGAATTCCTCGAACTGGGAAAGATGCTCTGTGAGGTGACGATGGGATCGCGATCGTTGATTGTGATGGCGGCATTGAACGAGTCTGACGTGGCCGGGGTCAGGCTGATCGTCGTCTCCCAGGGGTGCGCGCCCGTCGAGGCGTAGGTCATCAGCTCCTCGGTGGTGGGAGGCGTAGGCTGGCTTGTGCCCGAGTAGGTTTCCAGGTAGCGCAGGCGTTCGATCGCCTCGCTGCTCATCGGGAAGAGCTGTGCGTTGGACCCGTCGGGGGCCACGGTCGCCACGTTTCCATCCTCGTCGCCGATCAGCCACCCGTCCGAGGCTCGGATGATCGCGACCTCGAAGGATCCCGTTCCCGTCAGTGGGCAGCGATGTTCCTCGGTCAGGCCACGGATCTCGATGGGGGAGCAGGCCTCGTTGATGGCGTCAACGCCGACGCGCTCGCCCGTGTTGACGTTGAGGAATCCCACGAGAGCCCCTGCGTCGCGGGTCTCCACACGGGCGATTGCATACGTCGTGCGTCTGAGCGGAACCCACCCCTCCAGTGGTTTATCCGTCGTGGGGAAGTCGCCGCGCGAGGCGTCGAAATCCCACGCGCGGGTCACGTTCTTATCCCAGGCCTCGCACTGGAGGGTGGACGGGTCGGGGCAGTTGAGGCGCACGGACCCCACGGGCGCGCTCGTCCACCCGCTGAGCGTGGGGCGCGAGTACGAGGAGTGATCGAAGCGGGCGGTCGGCGTCGGCCAGCCCGTGGTCGTTGTTCCGTCCGCGACGGACACCAGCGTGTTGCCCACGAGGAGGTCCCCCTCCCACCAGTAGCTGCCGGGCTCGTCGTCGGTGAGGTTGGTACGCCACAGCTCGCGCGGCTTCGCGCTGCTCGCGTCGTAGCCGATTGCGACGCGCTGGCTCCCGCGATAGCCCACCAGGAAGAGGCGTCCGTCGGCCGCTGCGTAGTCGTCGATGCGGTCCAGACCAGCGTCCGCCGCGTTCATCTGCCAAGCAACGCCGACGCCGTTTGCGTAGCCATCGGCCAGGTAGCCGGTGTCCTGCGCGGCCCCGCGATAGCCGGGGGTGGCTCCTGCGGTGACCAGCCGTGAATCGCTCATGACATATAGGAGTGCGAAGGCTCCCAGAACGATGAACGCCACGATCCATATCCATGCTCGGCGCAGGAACGGGCGCGATGAGCGCGACGGAGGATCAGCCGACACTGGCTGAGCATTAGGCACTGTGTGACGAGAACTCATGAATCTGATCATAACGGTCTAATTTTGTTAGCACTGTGCCTCTCGTCCCGGAACCCAGGCGAAACGCCGTTTGTGGCCGCGTGCGCCGGGTGTCGTCGCGCGCGAGAATCAGCCACGGCCTCGTCAATGTCAAACCGAGTGGCGTGAGACGCGCGGAGATGGCCTTGGTACACAGATGTGGGTTGGACACGGTAAGGTCCTTCCAAGATGCCTCGGAGCGTGGATTTGCCGACGAGGTGCTACAAATACTGGGGAAGTAACGGGGAAGGGACAGGTAATGTCAGCGACGAAGCTCGTGATCGTGGAGTCTCCTGCGAAGGCAGCCACCATC
>ERZ773001.132-NODE-132-length-32572-cov-122.008_pt1 | contig 32572 bp, 26 predicted proteins | sample MGYA00511673_ERZ773001 | MGnify/ENA primary metagenome ERZ773001 (study PRJEB29015, sample SAMEA2738091) | human oral metagenome | biome: human oral; feature: human-associated habitat; material: saliva | place: China | collected 2162 ... | reverse complement strand
GGTTAACCTGCGCATCCAAGGGCCCAAGCACCCACCCATCGGGCCGAACACACCAACCACCTATCCCGCGAGCCATGCCGCCAAGCACGCACGCGAGGACGAGGCCGACGCTGGCAACGAACGCCCGCACGCACTAGCCGCAGACACACGCACACAAAGGCCCCGGCCTCGTCACGTGTGTACGGACGACGCTGGCAACGGGGCCGACGACGGAACCACCCCCAGAGACCTGGCAGCATTAACCCCTCGATGCGCAGCTGGGCCCTACAGGTGGAGCATGGGCAACCCCGCCCACACTGCCACCCAAGGGGTTAACCTGCGCATCCAAGGGCCCAAGCACCCACCCAAGGGGTTAACCTGCGCATTTGTGGGGTTAACGCGGGTAGCGAAGGGCCCAAGCACCCACCCAAGGGGTTAACCTGCGCAGTCGTGGGGTTAACGCGGGCAGTGAAGGGCCCAGGCAGCCACCCGCGGGGCCGACGACGCCGCGCGTGAGCGTCCGGCCCGCAGCGCGCCTACTCGTCGTCGTCTTCGGTGATGTCGACGCCGGCGACGCCGTCGAGGTCTGTGAGGGTGGTCACCAGGAGTGAGCGTGACAGGTCCTGGCGCGTCGTAGCGGTAAATCGGGCGGTGGAGGTGTTGCGATCGGTGCGAGTGGAGACGCCGGACACCGACCAGCCCAGGGCGCTTACCTGCGTGAGGAGGGTGGAGAGCACTCCGTGTCCGGGAGTGTAGTGGACGCTGAGCGTGACCTTGTGCCCGTGGGTGTGCATGAGGATGAACTGGACTAGCGGGGTCAGTAAGGCGATGACGATGAAGTGCAGGACGGTGCCAGCCACTGCGAGCCACCACAGGCCCGCGCCGCACGCCATTCCGATAGCCGCGGTCTCCCAGATGGTCGCGGCGGTCGTCAGGCCGCGAATCGCTCCGTGCCGAGTCAGGATGATGCCCGCGCCTAGGAAGCCGATGCCCGACACGATCTGCGAGGCGACGCGCGAGGGGTCGTAGCGGGTAATGCCATCGATGAGGATGTCGGAGAAGCCGTACTTGGAGATGAGCATCATGAGGCACGCGGTCAGGCCCACGATGGCCTGGGTGCGGATGCCGGCGCTCTTTCCTCGGATCTGCCGTTCGAGGCCGATGGAGGCCGACAGGATGAGAGCGAGTAGCATCCACCCGATGCTGACGAGTTGGTGCGTCATGGTGTCTTCCTTCGTAGGCGTAGGGAGAATTTTAGTCTAGCGACCAGGAATTGCGCAGGCGTGTGGGCCACACGAGGCCGTGGCATCTTTCGCTCGTTGCGCCCCGTCGTGGGGGTGGCTGTGCGCCGCCTGATCGAGCATCGGAGAGTGACAAGCCGAGCGCGGGCACAACTGTGGCAGATTGGCCCGAAAGTGTTGAAAGGGGCGACCTGCGTGTCGTCCTCAAACGGTGCGGCGAGCGTGAAGCAACCACGGCCTCGTTAAAGACCGAGGAAAGAACGTCCCAATCTCGACACAAGAATTTGGGGTTAGTATGGGACTCACGATCGACAGATGAGGAACCTCTTGATGGATACCCCCACTCCCGATGACATCGCCAGCGATGTGCAGCAGCGCTCCGACACACAGTTGAAGCGTGGCCTGGCGTCGCGCCACATGCAGATGATCGCCATTGGCGGCGCGATCGGCACCGGCCTGTTCCTGGCCTCGGGTGCCACGGTCGCCAACGCCGGCCCGGGCGGCGCGCTTCTCGCGTACGCGGCGATCGGCCTGATGGTGCTGCTCCTCATGCAGTCCCTGGGTGAGATGAGCGCGCACCAGCCGGTCGCGGGCTCCTTCCAGACCTTCGCCACGAAGTTCATTTCCCCCTCCTTCGGCTTTGCGATGGGGTGGAACTATTGGTTCAACTGGGCGGTGACGGTCGCCGCGGACCTGGTGGCCTCGGGCCTGGTCATGGCGTATTGGTTCCCATCCGTGCCGTCGTGGATATGGGCGGTGGCCTTCCTAGTCATCGTCGTGGGGCTCAACGCGCTGTCGGCGAGGGTCTACGGCGAGGCAGAGTTCTGGCTGGCCGCCATTAAAGTCGTGATCGTCGTCGTGTTCGTGATCTCGGGCGTCTTCATGATTGCCGGGGTGATGGGCACGAACTCGCCGGGCCTGTCGAATTGGTCGATCGGGGACGCCCCCTTCCACAATGGTTTCGTCGGCGTCATCGCGGTGTTCATGATCGCTGGCTTCTCCTTCCAGGGCACCGAACTCGTGGGCGTGGCCGCCGGCGAGTCCGAGAACCCCCAGCGCGACGTGCCGCGCTCGATCCGCACGGTGTTCTGGCGCATCATGTTCTTCTACATCGGTGCGATCGCGGTTATTGGCACGCTGCTGCCGTACACGGATCCGAGCCTGCTCAGCGCCGCCGAAGAGAGCACGGAGGCTGTCGCACAGTCGCCCTTCACGCTCGTGTTCGCGCGCATGGGCATCGGCGCGGCGGCGGCCGTCATGAACGCCGTCATCCTGACCTCGATCCTGTCGGCTGGTAACTCGGGCCTGTACGCGGCCTCGCGCATGCTGCACTCGATGGCCCTCAAGCACCAGGCGCCCGCGATCTTCGCGAAGGTCACGAAGGGTGGCGTGCCCGGCTACGCGATGGCCGTGACGACGGTGACGGCGGCGTTTGGTTTCATGACGCAGCTCGTCTTTAATGACGCCTACATTTGGCTGGTTAACATCGTCGGCATTTCGGGCATCATCATGTGGCTGGGTATCGCGGTGAGCCACATTCGCTTCCGTCGCGCCTACCTGCTGCAGGGGTATCGCCTGGAGGACCTGCCGTATCGCTCGCCGTTCTTCCCGGCCGGGCCGATCATCGCGTTCATCATGTGCCTGGTGGTCATGGCGGGTCAGAACTACGAGGCGGTCATTCACGGCCAGGTCTGGGAGGTTGCCTCCTCCTACATCGGCCTGCCGCTCTTCGGCGTCGTGTGGTGGGGCTACCACCACGCCCGCAAGGACCGCCTGGTTCCGCTCGCCGAGATGGACGTCGCGCCCGTCGAGATCGAGCCGGTCTCCGCATAAGGGAGCTCGGGTCGGGGCCGCTCTGGTCGCTCGCCTGCCCGGGATGATTCCGGGTATTGACGAGGCCGGGGCGGCCTCGCTCGTTTGGCGCGGTGCGCGGCTTGTCACCACTGTGTAACGACCGGCGTGGCGGGGGAGCGGTGCCGCTGGTTTTCATAGGATGGGTGCATGATCAACACGCGACGCCTCTTTGCCGTGACCGTACTGACCGCCCTCGTCCTGGGAGCGAGCGCATGTTCGCCGAACGGTGCACAGCCCCAGTCGGGTACCACGTCCGCTCCTGCGACGCCCAGCGCGTCCGCAGCCTCGAGTGGTCAGCCCGCCCAGAGTGGCATGGACGCCCAGAGCGGCGACATGGTCCAAAGCGGATCGGTCGACAGGGGCAACCAGGCGCCCGAGGTTGACACCGCTGACAACGAGGCGCAGTGCGACCTGAACAACCTCCAGCCCGCCATCGCGAGCAACCAGGAGATCGGCGGCACCACCTACGTGGACATGTCCTTCACGAACGAGGGGCCCGCGTGCTGGATCGGCGGCTTCCCGACGGTTGTGTTCGCCTCCAACGGCGCCACCGTGTCCGAGGCTGCGCGCGACGGCGAGGATCCGGGCAACGTGTACACGGTTGCCGCGGGTGGGCGCATCGGCGTGAAGCTGACCGCCGAGGCCGTCGACGGCGTCCCGGGATGCACGCCCGTGTCCGCCGACCATGTCGACATCATGAACACCAACGGCTCGGGTTCGACCAGCCTGCAGCTGTCGCTGCGCGTGTGCGAGGAGATGCCCTCCGTCGCGGTGAGTCCCTTCGAACCCATGGGCTGAGCGACCTGGCACTATTTGTCACGGATGGGCGCCGAGGCGGTTGTGACCGCTTCGGCGCCCATCCGTATAGCCTCAACGCAAGCACAAACTCGTTGACCAAACGTCACAAAATGTGTCCTGACACATCCTAAAATGGGCGGGTGACGACACGTCAGGAGGCATCTATGTTCACGCCGTATCCCCATCCCACTGGCGCGCACCCGACAGTCCCTCAGCCCGCCACGGCCTCGTCGCTTGTCCGCGCCGGCGCAGGCTACCCGACGGCCTCGTCCTATCGACCAGCGGGCCCCCGCGCCCACCCCGCACCGCTCGGAGGAACCACACCCGCGGCTAGGCGTTACGGCACCCAGCCGCTGTACGCGGGCGTGCCCGACGGCGGGTCAGGGGAGGGCGTCCCCAGCTACGCGCTCTACTGCGTGTTCGCGCTCAGCGCGCCGATGCCTCGTGACGAAGAAGAACGCGAGCGGATCGTCGACGAGTCCCTCGGCTACGTTTCAGATTCTGGCGCCCAGATCCGAGGATGGTACGACCTGGGAGGATTCCGGGCCGACGCGGACCTCATGGTCTGGCTCCTCAACGAAGCCCCGACGACGCTCCAAGACGCATATCACCGCCTGCGCGCATCGGCCCTCGGACGCCACCTGACACCCGTCTGGAGCTGCATGGGTGTTCACCAACCCGCCGAATTCCTCCACGGGCACGTTCCCGCCTGCTTCCTCGGTGCCGACGCGCGCGACTGGGCGACAGTATTCCCCCTCGTGGGCATCCACGACTGGTATCTCATCGAGCCGGGGGAGCGCTCGCGCATCGTGGCCGACTGCGGGCGACGCGGTTTCGGCGTGCACCCGGACGTGAGCGAATCCGTGCTCTGCGCGTTCGCGTTGTCGGATTACGAGTACGTTATCGCTATCGAAGCTGATAGTCTGGACCGGCTCGAAGGAGTGACACACGCCCAGCGCTACAGCGAAGCGCGCCCGTACGTGCGTGAGGACACCCCCTTCTTCACAGGCCCGCGCGTCACCCTGGCGCAGTGGGCGACACATCAACCGCGTTCATAAGGAGACACTGATGGGTTGGAAAGAAAGCAAGCAGGCATTCCAGTACGCGCTGCCGTACGAGCAGGTGTTCCAGGCGGCCATGGCGGCCGTCCCGATGGTCCCGAAGGCAGTCCTGACGAGCGCGGACGTGAACGCCCGCTTCATCACTTTCGACACCCCCACAAGCTTCACCTCCTACGGTGAGAACATCGTCGTCGGCTTCATCCCCTCCGAGACCGGCGTCATTGTCGAGGTCACCTGCGCCACCAAGGGCCTGCCCAACCTCATGCAGGACGGCCGTAACCGCAAGAAGATCAAGCAGTTCATCGACGGGCTGTCCGGCATCCTCCAGGTCAGCGGCACGGAGGTCATCCCCTCCTGACGCACGCGATGCAACGCGGCGCCGCAGTGCCAGCACGCCAGTGGTCCCCGGTCTCGACTACGAGGCCGGGGAGCCTTCATCTGCTCACTGAGATCGGAGTACAAGACATGCTTGCAGCTGGTGTAACCACGTGTCGAGTACTGTTAAGGGCCTCGTTCTTCGGGGCTGTCCGTTGCTCGATCTCTTTGGGGGCGTGATGGTTGCGACGCGGAATTTGTTGCGAAAGTTGGTCCAAGCGAGGTGAGCGCATGATATGGGCTGGATAGCGCGCAAGAGGAAGCGTAGTCAGCGGTTCTACGCCATTCCCGATCATGATGAAGGAGTATCGTTTTCCGAGAAGGTGGCGATGGGAATTATGGTCTTCGTCGCATTCGGTGCTGTTGTCGCACTGTATGTGGGGAAGGTGCCTCTCGGTGTACTGTTGCTTCTGATGGTTGTGTTAAGCGGACTGTCACTCCCTCTCGCCTATAATGTGGGTGGCCTATTTTTGTCGATCAGCCATGATGATCGTAGGCAGCAACTCAGGATCGAGCTCAGCGCCATGGGAGTTTATCTGCACGGCGTGATCGCTTTCCTTCTTTCCCTGTTTACTAGTGGGTGGATATGGTGTGCCATTCACCTGGAGGATGGACTGTATCGACGCGTCGTCGCTCTGGCTTTGCTGAGCTGTTATCGACAAGTATCTGGACTGATGCGTTTTGTCTCTGGCAAAGGTGAGAGTATTGAGATGACCAAGCGCAAAATGGTTATCCGCGATTCGCGCCGAATCTGTCATTCTCTTTATTGGAAGGATCGTCCTGTCGTTGCGGGTGTTCGCTGCGTTGATGAGGTTCTCATTCGCTATCGCGGAGATCGAGAAATAATCGCTTCCCTGATAGTCCTTCCCCTGTCGAAAGCTCAGCTCAAGAAGATGGTTGAATACTATTGTGACGATCGTCAAGCCCGTGCGCGGCTCGGACAACCAGACTCGGTGCGCGATGTGAGGCGTGTGCTCGGGTGGACAGTATGAATGTGTCAGCGACGGATACGCGAGGGCTGTGAAAGGTGAGTTGTGAACAAGTTTGAACCCCCGCTCGGCGGCAAGTCTGTGGATCCTGAGGATGGTGTGCACCGAGGCTCCGAGCAAGCCCGGGCAGGCCAGCCCGCCCCGGCCTCGTTCTCTGGCGGCGAGCCGGCCCCACCCAAGCCGAACTATGGCACGTTCTTTACGGTGTACCCGTCGGATCGGCGACAGAGCGAGGCGTGGGCCGGTGCCTTCATTGGCATTCTTGTGGGAGTTTTCCTTGCAGCCCTGGGAGTCCTCGCGCGTGACGTGGTCTTTGCTGTGGCGTCGATCATGTTCGCCGCGACCTTCGTTGCCGGTGCGGCGGTGGATGCTGGCTGGTCCCGTGGGCTGGTGAGGCTCGACATGGCGCCTGATGGGTGTGTGACGGTGCGGCCCAGCGTGCGCTTGACCGTCTTGCGCATCGTGACCGTCGTGTGCGCAGGTCTGGGTTTCGTGCTCTACGGGTTCTCGTTGCTTGTCGGGGTGTCCTCTTTGTTGGTGCGGCTAGGGGCGATGACCTCTTTCGCGCTCGTCGCGCTTGCGGGGGCGGTTGGCCGTTCCTTGTTCTCGTCCCCGCGGCAGGAGTGCATCGTGCTCACCGAGAATGCCGTCATGCTGTGCGGTAAGGATGGTGTGAGCTACACGATTCCGTGGGCGGCGAAGCCTGCCGTTATTGCTCATCGCCAGCGCAAGACCCTGCTGATTAAGACCGACGACGATGTCGAATGCCCGATCTCCTTCGCCCACCTGCGCATCGTCCCCTCGCGCGTCAAGGGTCTGCTCGCGTATTACCAAAAGAACCCGGAGGCGCTCGACCGTCTCGGCACCGAGGAATCGGTTGATGACGCTCTGAAGGGCTTGGGCTGGTACCGGTGGTCTCGACGGAGGCGGTGACCGCCTGCCTGGCCACGGCCTCGTTTATCCATCGACGAGGCCCGGGTTTGGTATGTGATGCGCGACTCATAAGCACGACCCTGGTTCGAATGTGACGGTTGTTCTGTAGGCGTAAGCTGGCAGAAGTATTCCGTCTATTGACGCCCAAGGGGGGAGCGAATTATGGCACGTGGGTACCGAGCGGTCTTGGAGTTAGGTGAGCGGGAGGATGCGCTGCGCGTCGCTGATCGGCTTTTCCATGAGTGGCTGCACGACAAGTATTCGCTGTGGGAGGCGGGTGAGCAAGCCGCATGTAACGACGAGGGCGTCTACCGATTCGGCACTCTTCTATCATCGCGAGGGCAACACATGGACCTCGTCGTAACGAAGACGAGGGAGACTTCTGCCGACAAGCACTACAGCCGACAGCTCTTTGAAACAGTGGAACGCACTCAGGACGGCGAGCACTGGGTGATGCGCCTGTACGCGATGAGCGCCACGAAGGAGTCGGCGTATCGGGAGGTTATCTGGGTGGAGGTGGTCCCACCGCGCGACGGGAAATGGGACGCGAAACCTCCACGAGTGGTGTGTGATCTCATCCGTGAGGGCGGAGTCTTTGACCGGGACATGCCGCTGTCGGATGCCCTCCAGCCAATCAACGACACCAACCAGGTGGAGGAACTCATCGGCTGGATCCGTGATCCGCGCAGGCGAACCGCGGTGGTCGTAGCTGCGCCGCTGACCGACGGCGATACACCGGAAGCTCTGAAGCAGGAAAGCCGGTGGCACCAGATTCTGGCCCCGCTGACGGGTGACTCACTGGGCTGCGCCACCTATTTCTTGCTGACACCGCAGGTGTATGCCGGCTACCTCGCAAAGATCGGTGAGGGGCTTGGCATGCCGCAAGGGAGCCTGCGTACGTTCCTGCCGGGCGTGCAGCCGGGAGACCTGATCGATGCGCGTCGGCATAGGGTCCTGACCGCGGCGACCCTCCTGCGTGGCTACGACGAGGAGCAGGGACGTTTCCACCCGGCGCTGGCACGCACGATCGCGAGAACACCGCGCGAGTACCTGTGGGACAACGGGCTGGACAAGGAACTCCTCCAGGCCCACAAGGTACTCGACCAGCGCAGGGCCTCAATTCCAACCTTCCACCCCCTGGAGGAAGCGCGCGATAAAGAAACACGCAGCAAAGAAGCAGGTGAGGAAGTCCCACGCCAGGAGGTTGGGGCCGCACAGCCAAGAGCGCTTCTGACACACAATGGGCGAAAGCCCCGCACATCCAAGCGTCGTGTCCTACCCAACGTCGGCCTTGTTGGTCGTTGCTGCACAAAGCCCGCTGCGGCCCGATCTGGTTGGAGCGATCAGCTGCGGGGACTCATCGGGCATGTGCTCGAGTTTGCGAACCCGCGCGTACGTGAGGACCGTGAACGAGCCGTCGCGCAGCTGAAGAAGAGACTGGAGGAGAAGACCGCCAGGTGCATCGAACTTGAGGGAGAACGTGATCATGCGCGTGCGGAAACAGAAGCCGCACAGGAACTCCTCGCTGAGGCGGCGCAGGAGAGTGAGCGTAAGCTCGCGGACCTCAGGTCCGAAGTGGAAGATCTGACGTCGCATAAGGATGATATGGAGATCGGACTCCTATATGCGAACGAGGAGATTCGCGAGTTGGAGCAAAAGAACCGTCATCTCGCGTGGAAGGCTACGCATCCAGATCAGCGCGAATCCGACGACCGATACTCGGAAGATATGCTCGACCGGCCACCGGCAGACATGGTTGAACTCTACGACTGGATGACGAGTGATGCGGAGCATGAGCAGGTGCGCCAACACGTTGTCTTCGGTGATCCGGACGCGATGATGGGGGAGATGCTCCGGCTTGACGAGTTGAGCATGCGAAACTACGCGGAGGACTTTTGGCGCTACATACTGGTCTTGCGCGACTATCTGCGTGCGCGGGAGGCCGGTGATTTCGCGAATGGTAACGTGTACGACTTCCTCAAAGCGGCACCCGACGGCTACCGCACGTGTTCACCGCACCGTCATAAGTCCAACGAGAGCGACACCGTCAAAGGGAATTCGCGCTGGCGTCGTGAGCGTGTGTTCCCAGTGCCGATGATCGTTGACCCGAGCGGCGAGATCACGATGTGGACCCACTTCGCGCCCACCCACCACGACCGCAACGCCCCACGCATGTACTACTACGCGGACACAAAAAAGACCCACAAGGTTTACATCGGCTATATCGGTCGTCACCTGACGAACACGAAGACCAACTGAGTGTGTCTCCGATACGACTGTGCCCCGGCCTCGTCGATGGATGGATTGACGAGGCCGGGGCTGGGTTGTGCCTCCTGCCTGGCGGTGGGGAGTGGACGAACCCGCTCCCGAGACAACGGACTACTGCTTGTCGGTGTCGGTGTCGACTTCGGTGACCGCGGTTGCGTCTGTCGGGGTGTCTGCCTCTGTGTATTCGGAATTGCTGAGGTTCTCGGTTTCAGCCGGATCGGCGGGAGTGTCAGAGGCGCTGGGCGTCGCAGTGACTTGTGGGCTCAACCAGCGGAAGATCTCGCGGAGTCCCCACGCGCACAAGGCAGCGACGAAGTGGTACTGCAACCACCAGGTCGCGAACCCCCAGCTGGGGCTGCCGAAATAATAGCCCAGCAGAACTCCCAAGAACCACAGGGCCGCCACGTCGGAGAATACGGCCCCCGCGATGGCGACAGGCTTCCACCATCCGGCCTTCTCGAGGAACTTTCGGGTGATGGCTATCAACACCTGGAAGAAGGTGAAGATGCCCATGAAGCCATAGAAGTAGATGAGATGCATGTCCATGGCATAGGAGACTGAGAATCCGGCCAGGAAGATCACGTGGAGGACCAGGTATCGGACGATGAACGTCATGATGCCTCGTGGGTCCCTCGATTTTGTCATTCCTCCATCTGCGTCTTCGGAGCTGGTGGGGTTCTCCGTAACAGCCGGATCAACGACATCGACAGGGGCGCTGGGCGTAGCAGTATCTCGTGGGCTCAACCAGTAGAAGAACTCGCGGAGTCCCCACGCGCACAAGGCGGCGACGAAGTGGAAGGGTAGCCAGTGGACCACGAGCCCCCAGCTGGGGCCGTCGGATATACCTCTCAGCAGCCCTCCCAGCCACCACAGGACCGCCACGTCGGAGAATACGGCGCCCATAATCGCGACAATCTTCCACGATCCGGCCTTCTCGAGGAACTTTCGGGTAATGGCTATCAGCATCTGGAAGAAGGTGATGAAGCCCATGAAGCCAAAGAAGTAGATGAGGGCCAGGTCCATGGCATAGGAGACCGGGAGCCCGACCAGGAAGATCACGTGGAGCACCAGGTACCGGACGAAGAAGTTAACAATCCCTCGCGGGTCACGCTTATCTGTCATGCCCCCATCCTAACGGGGTTCTCAGCTGCGAGGTCCAGCCATTCAAGCCTCTAGCATCACGGCGATACTAGCCTGTCCTGCTTCCAACCCCGGCCCCGTTAATCAATGAACGAACGCGGTCAGCGGGCCCGATCTAAGGCTCTACACTGTTTTCACACGCCACAAAAGAGGTCGGCCGCTCAATGCAGCGCAGGAACAGGCGAGCGTGGCGTTGAGCAGGAAAGCGAGGATAAACGATGTCGTCCACCAACCAATACCTGGAGTTCGTGCTCGACCTGCTGGGCGAGCTGGATGACGTGGCGCACCGCAAAATGATGGGCGAATACGTCCTCTACTACCGGGGCAAGGTCATCGGCGGCATCTACGACGACCGCTTCCTGCTCAAGGTCACGCCCGCCTCCGAACGGCTCCTGCCCGACGCCCCGCGCGCCATCCCCTACGAGGGAGCGAAGGAGATGCTCCTCGTCGAGCTGGAGGACCGCGACACGCTGCACGACGTCGTCGATGCGATGTGGGAGGAACTGCCCGCACCGAAGAAAAAGAAGAAGTAGGCGCTCGGCCCCGGATACAACTGTCAGGTTTGGTGCAAAGAAGAGGCGACCCCGACCTCGTTCATCGACGAGGCCGGGGACGGGTTTCGCGTCTTGCCTGGCAGCAGGGGAGTGGTTGCTCAGAGGGAGGAGACGAACTCCGCCAGGCGCTTCGCGTGCTCGCGCGAACGCTCGACCATGTCGGCGCGTGCCGCCTCATCCGAGCGGTTCGCGTAGGAAACGCCGTACAGAGGCAGAACACCCGCATACTCCAGGCCCGTCAGGGCGCTCGTCGCCTTCACCGCGGCCAAGAAACGCTCGATGCCGCCCGGCTGGGCGTCATAGTAGGATTCCGCCGCCCCTGTCGTCAGCGACACCACCAGCTTCTTGCCGGCAAGCGCCGTCCCCGTCGACCCGTGGCTGAAACCGCGCACAAACACGTCCTCCACCCACTTTTGCAGCAGCGAGGGCCAGCCGTACCACCACAGCGGATACTGCAACACGATCACGTCCGCCGCGGCAAGCTTGCTCTGCTCCGCCTCAACGTCGAACACGTAGTCGGGGTAGAGCTCATCGAGATGATCGATCTCGACGCCCGGAAGTAGGGACGTCAGCTCCTCCAGAATCGTCTTGTTCGCCACCGAATCGTCACCGAGACGCGGGTGACCCGACACGATCAGAACGTTGGACATCGCTTTTCCTTTCGTCGATGCCAGAAGTCTACGCTCACTGAAACCGCCGTGAACAGGACGTGCACATGCGTTTCGCGCGGGGTGAAGCCCCGCAGCAGAAGACGCGTTACCTAGGACTACAGTAGAGACATGTCCCACACCGACTCTCAGTCTCTCACCCTGCGCCGCATCCTTCTCGTCATCGCCACCGGCGTTGGGGCAGGATTCCTGTCCGGACTCTTCGGGGTGGGCGGCGGCCTCGTCATCGTGCCCGCCCTCATGGCGGTCCTGGGCATGGATCAGCGCCGCGCCTCAGCCACGTCGCTTGCCGCCATCATCGTCACCGCCGCCGTCGGCTCGGGCACCTACGCCCTGCACGGCGAGGTCTCCTGGGCGGGCGCCGCCCTCCTCGTCGTCGGCGCGCTCGCGGGCTCCCAGATCGGCGTGTGGCTCCTGCGCCGCCTCCCCGCACCCGCCCTGCCCTGGATCCTCATCGGCTTCACGGCCTTCGTCATCGTCTCCCAATACCTGCAGGTCCCCACGCGCGAGGGGGTCGTCTCGCTGACCCCGTCCTCGTGCGCGCTGCTGATCCTGGTCGGCGTGTGCGCCGGCATCCTCTCCGGCCTGGTCGGCGTAGGCGGCGGATCCGTCATTGTGCCCGGTATGGAGCTGTCCGTCGGCGCGGGAGACCTGATCGCGCGTGGCACGTCCCTCCTCGTCATGATCCCCACCGGCATCGCCGGCACTGTCACCAACCTGCGTCACCGCATGGTCGACCTGCGCATCGGCATGATCGTTGGGGCCTCTGCCGCGGCCACGGCCCCCGTCGGGCGCCTCGTCGCCACGCTCGTGTCCCCGAGCGTGGGTGCGATCCTCTTCAATACCTTCCTGATGACCATCATCGCCTCGACGATCCTGAAGATGCGCCGGGCGCGCGCTCAGGGCTGAACGATCCCACGGGCTCTGGCAGGACGTCGGCCATCACGCAGTTAATCAATCGAGGACTCAACGCCCGTTACTGAGGGTTGTACGGATGCCCAGCCATTGAACAGCTCACCTGTGTTGAAAATTTCGCACGTAATTTCATTGGGTCAGTTTTAGAGTGCTACTTTTTCCTTGAAATGCCAACGATGTCTATTCAAAACTTGAAGGATAGGTTGGGGAATTACGTGCGACATTGTTGGGGAACTGTGTTGATGGCGTCGGTCGGCGTCGGTCGGCGGCGGCAGGCAGCAGAGCGGCAGGCATCAACAGCGGGGCGACCGGTCGCGCCGCCAGCGGGGCAGCCAACCACCCACGGGCACCCGAACACACAGCGCAGCCCCGGCCTCGTACAAATGAAACCGGCCCCGGCCTCATGCGAGACCGGGGCCGAAACGTCAGCGCGACGAGCGGATCACTCGTCGGCGGCGCTGGGGTGCGTCATGTCGGCGGGAACGACCCACGCGTCGAACTCCTCGGCGGTCAGGAAGCCGAGCTCGAGCGCGGACTCGCGCAGCGACAGACCCTTGTGATGCGCGTTCTTCGCGATCTTGGAGGCCTTGTCGTAGCCGATGTGGCGGTTCAGGGCCGTCACCTGCATGAGGTTGATGTCCAGGTTGTGCTGGATCTTCTCGTAGTTGGGCTCGATGCCGTACGCGCAGTTCGTATCGAAGGACACGCAGGCGTCACCCAGCAGGCGGATGGACTCCAGGACGTTCCAGGCCATGACGGGCTTGAAAACGTTGAGCTGGAAGTTGCCCTGCGAGCCGGCGAAGCCGACCGTCGCGTCGTTGCCGAAGACCTGCGTGGCGACCATCGTCATGGCCTCGCACTGGGTCGGGTTGACCTTGCCCGGCATGATGGACGAGCCCGGCTCGTTCTCGGGGATGATCAGCTCGCCGATGCCGTTACGCGGGCCGGAGGCATACCAGCGCACGTCGTTCGCGATCTTCATGAGGGCGTCAGCCAGGACACGCAGCGCACCCGAGACCAGCACCAGCGCGTCGTGCGCGCCCAGGGCGGCGAACAGGTTGTCGGCCTGCTTGAACTCGATGCCGGTCTCCTCGGAGATCTTCTTGGCGGTGAGCTCGCCGAACTTCGGGTGAGCGTTCAGGCCGGTGCCCACGGCGGTGCCGCCGATGGCCAGCTCGCGCGCACGCGTGTCCGCGTACTCGATGCCGTCGAGGGCGAAGTCGATCTGGGCAACCCAGCCGGAGATGACCTGGCCCAGGCGGATCGGGGTGGCGTCCTGCAGGTGGGTTCGGCCCACCATGATGACGTCCTCGAACTCCTTGGCCTTCTTGTCCAGGGTGTCACGCAGCTGGCGCACGCGCGGGTACATGTCGTGCAGCTCGGAGACGACGGCGATGTGCATGGCGGTGGGGAACGTGTCGTTCGAGGACTGGCCGCGGTTCACGTGATCGTTGGGGTGAACGGGGGACTTGGTTCCCATGGTGCCGCCCGCGATCTCGATGGCGCGGTTGGAGATGACCTCGTTGGCGTTCATGTTGGACTGTGTGCCGGAACCGGTCTGGAAGACGACGAGGGGGAAGTTGTCGTCGAGCTTGCCGGAGATGACCTCGTCGCCGGCCTGCGCGATGTAGTTCGCGATGTCGGCGGGCAGCTCGCCCAGCTCGGCGTTGGCCAGGGCCGCGGACTTCTTCAGGATGCCGAGGGCGCGCACCATCGGGCGGCCCCACACGAAGGTGTTGCGTCCAATGTCGAAGTTGTGCAGCGAACGCTCGGTCTGAGCGCCCCAGTAGCGGTTCGCGGGGACCTCAACGGCGCCCATCGAGTCGGTTTCGGTACGGGTTTCTTGTGCCACAGGTGGCTCCTTCGCGTAGGGCTTACGTACCCCCCTAGGATAGCGCCGAGCGCGCTGTGAGGCGTGGGGCACTCGTCCTAGTCGCGTGCGCGCGACGCGATGTCAAGGCGTCGCAGCAGCCACCAGGCGCACGCGCACGACAGCGCGACCAGCGCGAGCGCCAGCAGGAAGGGGGACAGCGGCATCCAGCCGTACAGGGCCGTGGCGCTCACGGGGGCCACAATCCACGTGATCGCGCCGGTCGCGTTGATGACGCCGGCGATGCCGCCCTGCTCGCGCGCGCTCACCGCCAGGGACGCGCCCGCCGAGTAGCCGGGGGAGGCCATGCCAGAGGCGACGCCCATCGCGAACGTCGAGACCGCCAGCGCCCACAGTGACGGCGCAATCGTCAGGCATGCAAGGGCCACGAGGGCGAGCGTCATGCCCGTGCGCAGCAGCGTGCGCGGAGTCCAGCCCAGGCGAGGCACGACGATCAGCTGCATGAGCATGGCTCCGGCGGCGTTGGCCAGCAGCATGAGGGCGGTAACGGAAACGGCGGGTGCGGGCTCGAGTCCGCCGCGGTCCTGGACGAGGAAACCCATCGTGATCTGAACGACGCCGTTCGCAAAATAGATGCCGAACACCGAGGCGATCCACGGGGCGATGCGTCGGTCGGTCCACCGCACGCGCGGGGGCAGCTCACCGTCCGTGGTCGCCGCGCTCGCGCCGTTCCCCGCTCCCTCAATCGACGAGGCCGGGGCCGCCTCTTCGGGTTCCGTGTCCTCACCGGTCAGGCGGGGTAGGCGCCTCCTTGTGCGGGTGGATGCTCCGTCGCGGGGTAGCCAGATGAGGGCGATTCCCAGCGCGACGAGGACGAAGATCGGGGTCGCGTGCACGGGGCCGAAAATCCACCAGGCACCCAGCGCCGACGAGACGAGGGAACCAACCATGACGGACAGGTTGATCGCGCCGGAGAACGCGGACGTGCCGCGCACGCGCGAGGCCTCGTCGGGGGTCACCTCGGCGACGAGGGCCTGGCCCGTCGGCGGGATCGCCGCGACGGCCGCGCCAAAGAAGGGGCCGCGCGCTGCCATGATGGCACCCGCCGCGAGGAAAGCGCCGATGTAACCGGCCGCTCGCGCCCACACGGCCGCCGAAAAGAGCGTGCCCGCCGTGAGCGCCAAGAACAGCGCCAACAGGATGACGCGCCTGCGTCCCCAGGCGATCGAGCGGCGCCCCCAGAACTGGCTGAGCGCCGTCACCGCTGCGGCCGCCAAGGACACGGCCGCGCCCACGATCCACTCGGGCAGGTCCAGAGCGCGCGACAGGGGAGCGATCGACACGTTGAGCATGTTCTGCGCCGTGTACGTAAACAGCGCGATCGCCACGAGCGCGCGCAGCGTCGGATTCGTCAGCAAAGGTGATGAGGGCACAGTGCATCCTACGACGAGGGCCCCGCGCGATGCGCGGGGCCTTGCCGGACAGACGTCACAATGGGGGAGCGGCGCTCAGCGCTGCACCCAGGTGCTCACCTTCCAGCGCGCATCCCCCGACCGCTTGCGCCAGTCGCTGTCGCTGCGAGACTCGTCCCGGCGCCACAGCGATGGATCCAACGGCGGCGCGTACACGAACGGCGAACCTTCCGGCGCGCTCGCGGCCACGTCCAGCTCCAGGTCCGTCACCACGGCCTCGTCGAGGAGAGGCAGGGTCTGCGTATAGAGCTGTGCCCCGCCCGCGATCCAGATGTAGGGGGCCCGAGTGCGCGCCGTTTCCTCGCGCGCGGCATCCAGGGCTTCCTCGACGGAAGAGACGACGAGTGCGCCCTCGGCCTCGTACCCGGGCGTGCGGGTGACGACGATGTTCGTGCGACCCGGCAACGCCTTGCCCAGGGCCTCCCACGAGCGCCGACCCATGATGATCGGGCAGCCCATCGTGGAGTCCTTAAAGTGGCGGAAATCTGCCGGGACGTGCCACGACATGGCCGTGCCCGACCCGAGGATCCCGTTGCTATCCTGCGCCCAGATCGCCGCGACCTTCGTCATACGGCCACCGGAGCCTTAATCGTGGGGTGATGCTGGTAGTCCGTCACCGAAATATCGTCGAATGAGTACTCGAACATCGAGGGAGCCTTCGCGAGCTCCAGGCGAGGGAACGGGTACGGTTCGCGGCTGAGCTGCTCGGTGACCTGCTCGGTGTGGTTGGAATAGATGTGGCAGTCCCCGCCCGTCCAGATGAAGTCGCCGACTTCCAGGCCAGCCTGCTGGGCGAACATGTGGGTGAGCAGCGAGTAGGACGCGATGTTGAAGGGCACGCCCAGGAACATGTCTGCGCTGCGCTGGTAGAGCTGCAGCGACAGGCGGCCGTCAGCCACGTACAGCTGGAAGAACGCGTGGCAGGGCTCGAGGGCCATCTGCGGCAGGTCGCCGACGTTCCACGCGGACACCACCATGCGGCGCGAATCCGGGTTCGTCTTCAGCGTCTCGAGGACCTGGGAGATCTGGTCGATGTGGCGGCCGTCCCCGGCGTTCCACGAACGCCACTGGACGCCGTACACCGGGCCCAGCTCACCGTCCTCGTCCGCCCACTCGTTCCAGATGCGGATCCCGTTGTCCTGGAGCCAGGACACGTTTGACGAACCCGACAGGAACCACAGGAGTTCGCCGACCACCGACTTGAGGTGCACACGCTTCGTCGTGATCAGTGGGAAGCCCTTGGACAGGTCGTAGCGCAGCTGCGCCCCAAACAGGGAACGCGTGCCTGTGCCGGTGCGGTCACCCTTGGGGGTGCCCTCACGCATAATGCGCGCCAGCAGGTCCTCGTACTGGCGGTCGACGGCGCTCACGTCAGTTGATCCGCTCGTTCGTCCACGTGTGCGAGGCCGGCAGCGCCTGGTCGACGACCGAGTGCTCGATCGTGCAGTTGCGCTTGATTGCGGCATCGGCGCGACGCTTGAGATCCTCGATCTCCTCGTCGGACAGGGCAGACATGTCCTGGATGAGCTCGACGTCCACGTGCGTGAAGCGATCGTTCTGCTGGTCGTAGTCGCCGGAGACGCCGACGAACTGCTCGAAATCGTCGCCCAGGCGAGCCGCCATGCGGGCATCCGAGCTCATCGCGTTGCAGCCCGCGATCGCGAGCTTGAGCAGGTCGCCGGGGGAGAAGAGGCCGGGGCCATGACCGATGCGGATCTCGGCGCCGTCCTGGTTGCGGGCGACGTACTGACGCACGCCCGTACGCTGCATGTACAGAGACTTAGGGGTATCACTCATGGCACCTATTGTGTCGCGAAAAGACCCCGCCCGCCCGAAATACAACGCCGGGTGGGCGGGGTTCCTCGCAGAGCGTAGCGTGGGCTCAGCGATGCTCCTCCAACCACTGCGTGGCCAGCTCGCGCTCGCGCTCCACGACGCGGCCCAGATGCGCCACGGCCTCCTTTTCGATGCGCCCGCCCAGCAGCGGGATGCGCACCGACAGGTTGCCACGAACCTGACGCACGCAGCCTTCCTCCGATGGGGACAGGGTGGAGGAGGCCTCGACGGAGACGGGTGCCCCGTCCACGGTCACCGTCGTGCGAGACCGCGCCACGGCCTCGTCCCTTCTCCACTCCTCCGCGAAAGAGACGCGCAGTGCGCCCTTGACAAAACGCGCCGCGGCGGCGGGAAGCAGCTCGGGGCGCGCAGTGCCCGAGAACGTGATGCGCTCACCCTCCACGGCCACCGACTCGCTGCCCTCGACCACGAAGGACCCGAAGCGTCGCTGCTGGTAGTCGGGGGTCAGATACATGGCAACGACCTCTTCGACCGTGCTTGGATAGGAAACAGACTGCGTGAATTCCATGATTCTCCTTCTCGTGGAAACTGCCGCCGAATCGTGGCCCGGCGCTCATTTACAACCACGGACCAACTTTGTGGCCCCGCTCCCACTAGAGTAGAGCCATGCGTAGCCTCATGCAGTTAGCTGAAGAAGCCTCTTCGACGCAGCTGTCGGAGAAGGATATTGATTGGCTGCACCTGCTCCTCGCGGACTGGCAGGTGCTGGCCGACCTGGCGGCCGCCGACCTGGTTCTGTGGCTGGCCGCGGACGATGGCAGATTCATCGCTGCCAACCACTGTCGCCCCGCCACGTCCACGACCGTCCACGTCGACGACATCATCGGCCTGCACCTGCCCGCCGCCCGCGAAGTCGACCTGCACCGCGCCATCCAGACCGGCCAGGTCGTGCGTGCGTCCGCCGCCCGCTGGGCCGGCACCTACTCGATGATGGAAACCTGCGTGCCCGTGTGCCACGACGGGCGCATCATCGCCGTCGTCACTCGCGAGGAGAACTTGTCCAGCCCCCGTCTGTCCCTGGGCTTCGAGGCGTGGACCATTGCCGCGGCCGACACGCTGTGCCAGATGATCGCGCGCGGCGAATACCCCTACGACTCCACCCCGCAGGTCACCGCTCACGGCGTGCCCCGCGTCCTGGACGGCGCGCTCCTGCTCGACGCCGAGGGCCGCGTCCTGCAGGTCACCCCCAACGCGGTGTCCTGCCTGGCTCGCCTGGGTATCCGCCACGACGTCAAGGGGAAGGTCCTGGCTCAGGAAGTGACCGACGTGATCGGCGAGGGCAGCCTCATCGAAGAATCGATGGCCGTCGTCGTCATGGGCCGGGCCTCCTGGCGCGTCGAGATCGCGGCGCGCGCCTCCACCATTTCGATGCGCGCGCTGCCGCTCCAAAACGGGCGCAAGCGCCTGGGTGCCGTCATCCTCCTGCGTGACGTGTCCGAGGTTCGCCGCCACGAGCAGGAGCTCATGACGAAGGACGCGACGATCCGCGAGATCCACCACCGCGTCAAGAACAACTTGCAGACCGTCTCCGCGCTGCTGCGCCTTCAGTCGCGCCGCTCCGACGAGGACGCCGTCAAGGTCGCCCTGGCTGAGGCCGAGCGGCGCGTGCAGGCCATTGCGACCGTGCACGCCGCCCTGTCCCAAAACGTCGACGAGTCCGTCGACTTTGACGAGGTCGCTCGCACGATCGTGCGCATGGCGGGAGCGATCGCCTCGACCGACCACGGCGTCGAGGTCATCACGACCGGAACTTTCGGCACCATTTCGGCCGACCAGGCCCAGGCTCTGGCGACGGTCCTCAACGAGCTGGTCGCCAACTCTGTCGAGCACGGCCTGGCCGATCGCGACGGCCGCATTGAAGTGTGCGCGCAGCGCGATGACCTGTCCATGACGGTCACGGTCGCGGATGACGGTGTCGGCTTCGTGCCGGGCACTCCCATGACTGGCCTAGGAACCCAGATCGTCCACCAGATGGTGCGCGGCGAGCTCAGGGGGTCTATTGAGTGGACGCCTCGCGAGGGCGGCGGCACGCTCGTCACGCTGCACATTAACCTCGATCCCGCCTGACGCGGGTCGGGCCCCTGGAGGGCATGAACGAGGCCGGGGATCCTTCGTGGATTCCCGGCCTTCGTGGTGGGCGGGGTGGTCAGCAGCCGGCGCGGCGTGCGCGCGCGGCGCGGCGCTTGAGGGAACGGCGTTCCTCTTCGCTCATGCCGCCCCACACGCCGGAGTCCTGGTTGTTGTCGATGGCCCACTGCAGGCAGATGCCCTTGACGTCACATTCGCGGCACACGGCCTTGGCCTCGGCAACCTGGCTCATGGCGGGACCCGTGTTTCCGATGGGGAAGAAAAGTTCGGGGTCAACTGTCAGGCATGCTGCCTTGCTGCGCCAATCCATGACTGTGCTCCTTGCGTTACCGTGCGCCGTAGGGATTGTATGTTTTCGTCTGCCAGTGTCCGACAGCTGGGGTGCTCGCGCAAGATGTCTGGACAAATAATGCGGGGACGCACTATGTGCCTAGTCACGGTGAGCGAAAAAGCTGGGACTTAGGTGTTAACTGACCCGCCGGTCAGTTGGATAGTTGTTAGGGTATCACCTTCGTAGATCAGCCCGCGCGAGGGATTCCACGGGTGTGCGCAAATTGATAGGGGGTACTTGTGGCACACGCGCATGAGGGCCCGAATGACGTTGTCCGAAGGGTTCAACGCGAGTATGCGGTGCCCGTCGCGCCTTGCGATTCTGGTCCATGCGGACTCGGGAATAATCTCGGAAATTGTGGGGGGAGACCAGCCTGCGACGTCGTAGAGCTCTGCGAGGATGTCAGCGTCGGACTGCGTCCCGATGACGACCCAGGGCATGTTGCGCTCCCAACGCACAGGTGTCATCTCCGGGCCAATGAAGGCGGGTGAAGAGGCATTACTGACCAACGCGGCGGCCTCGTCGCAGGAGGGGATTCTCCACATGCCCTTCGTATCCTCCTCGCGCCGGGGAAGTGGAACAGCCGGGGGCGGGTCGAGGGGAACGCAGGCCAGGGCGGCGGGCTCGCCGGGACGCGCCAGGAGCGCCTGGCCATCCTCGAGAGCGCGCACCTCGCTCGGAAGGATCCCTGCGTGCAGGGCCTCGTCGACGTCCCGGGCGCGCACGAGACGCATCGAGAAGGCGCCCATGGCCGAAGAAGAGGACGAAAAACGTCCCGAGAAGGCCGCGACGATGATGACGCCGGCACGCGTGGCCCGAGCCAGCAGCGAGGACCACAGCTCCTCGGCCTGGGGAAGCGAGAGCGACTGGGCCAGAGCCGACCGCAGCGCGGGCACATCTGTCAGCGCCAGCACAGCAGGGCCGTGCTCACAGACGTTTTCGAGCAGGTCGATGGCCCCCACATCCCTGGAGGAGAGCATCGTCAAAGCACCGGGGGTGGCCTCGCCGATCACGTGCAGGGGAAGACCGGTTGCCCGGGCGATCCTGGTAGCGATCGAGCGCGCCCACCGCGCTGCCTGGGTGGCCTCGTGGGCGCTGGTCTGGATCTGGATGCTACCCCCGTCCCACAGCAGGGGAGCGTGGGCCTCGATGCCTTCGATCATCCCGAGCGCGACCGGGGGACAACTCGCCCCGTTCCCGAGGCAGACCCCGCCAACGCTCGACGTCGGGTGGCCGAGCGCAGGAACCATGGCCTCGTCGATGTCGCTCCACGACAGCGAGGCGGGCAACGCGGGCGCCCACAGCGGCTTGGCGGAGGAGAGCGGCCAACGCCTCGCGCAATCGGCGACGACCGAGGCCACGTCGGGCATGTAGGACAGCTGCAACTCGCCCACGTCCGCTAGGACGGCCCGGCCCGGCACTCGCGGCAGCGACGAGGCCCGGGCGTCTCCGAGAATATCCGTGGAGTCGGCGCCGCTGACGCAGCGCAGGGCCAGGCGGATATCCATGTTGGCACGCATGGTCGCGTTGATCGCGCCCGAGGGGCGCTGCGTCGCGGCGATCAGGTGCAGGCCCAGGCTGCGTCCCTGGGCGGCCAGGCGCATCAGGACGTCCATCGCGTTGGGGTGCGTGTCTGCCAGGACGCGGAACTCGTCGATCGCGACGACGAGGCGAGGCGGGGGCTGGGGCACGCTGTCGGGCTTGAGGTCGTGGGCGCGCTCCCAGGCGACCAAGTCGGGTAAGCCGAGCTCGGCGAGCTGGGCTTCGCGTCGGCGCAGAAGTGAGGAGATCCCCTCAAGCGCGCGGGAGGTGGCCCCGGCGTCGAGATCGGTGAGCAGTGCCTGCGTGTGGGGCAGGTGCGCCAGGCGAGCGAAGGTGGAGCCGCCCTTGTAGTCGATGAGGATGAAACGCACGCGGTCCGGGCTATAGCAGTGCGCGATCGAGGCCAGCCATCCCAGGAGTGCTTCCGACTTGCCTGACCCCGTGCAGCCCGCGACGAGGGCGTGCGGGCCGTCCGATACCAGGTCGAGGCACACGGGGCCTTGGGCCGATTGCCCGACGACGACGCCGAGCGTCCCCGTCTCGGCTCGGGCGCTGCTGGGCTCCCAGTCCACGCGCGTGGGTAGCGCGTCTGACGCGTTCGTGCGGCACACGGTCCACCACCACAGAGCCGAGACCGGGCACTCGTCGGTGACGCACACGCGGGCACACCACGAGGGCAGCTCGGCGACGCTGCGCGCGTAGCCAATGTGAAGCACGCCGGTGGCGCACTCCTTCGCGCCGCGCACCGCGCAGTAGGGACAGTCCTCTCTGTCGCTGACGTGGATGTCGACGGCTTCAAAGCCCACCAGGACGGGCGCGTGAGATCCCCACCAGACGCGCGCCCCGCCCACTTGGGCGGCCACCTGCCCCGCGCACCACAGCGCACACTCGGCACCATGTTCGCCGACGATGCCGATTGAGGAGGCGTCCCCCTCCTGCGCGCTGGAGGCGGGAACGCCGAGTGTGACGCGCCGACTGAGCCTCGTGGCCCTTCCCGGCCAGACCGCTGCGCGGCACGAGCGAGGGGCGGTGCCCGAGCTTGGCAGCGAGGCGAGGACCAGAGCCAGGGCCGATCCGTCCCAGCCGCGTCGGCGCACGAGCGCGCGCCGAACCGCCCAGATCACGCAGACGCTAACGAGCACGCCCAGGGTGGCGCCCAGCGTCCACCACAGCGCCGGGGGCACCGCGACCGAGCGCAGACGCCAGGCCATGAGCGAGACCATGACGGCCACGGAAATCAGCGGCGCCCCGCGTAGGAGAGAGGATCGGGAAAAGCCGCGACGGCCTCGTCGATCACAGCCCGGCCACTCCAACGCGCGGGGACGCGGCCTCACCTCGAGGGTGTCCTCGCCCAATCGCAGCCGCCTGCCCGGTCCAAGCCGTTTGCGCGGCCGCAGGCGAGCCCACCGGTGCGCTCTCGTGCGCACCCGGATCGAGGGGGCACCCGGCGACGTACGCAGGCGCGCCCGCCCGCCGCGCGTGGAAAACTCGGCGTGCTCGCGCGCGACGCTGGCGCACGACAGGGGCACGTCGCCGGCACGGCCGAGGGGACCCGGGGCCAGGACGAGGCCGACGTCGGGTCCGTCGACGCACGCTAGGTGCAGGTCGGTGCGTAGTGCTGCGCGTGCCAGACATCCGATGGTGCTCATACATCCACGATCACGCCGTACCCGCGCGCGTTCAAGCCGTGCGGCGCGCCCTGTGGATAGCGGCGCGACACGCTCCGGGCCTGTGGATAACCGGCAGGGGCGGGCCAGGGTGTGGATAACGCCACCCGCGGGGCTCGTGGCTGTCCCGCCCCCTGACCGAGCAAGCCGCGAAATGCAAGAATGGACCCCATGCATGACGACACGTTCGAGACGACCCGCGAGACCTACAACGACCTCGTGACCCGCATCAACGAGGCCCGCGCCGCCTACTACGACCGTGATTCGCCGACCCTTTCGGACGCGGACTACGACCGCATGTACCGCGAGGTCGAAGTGATCGAGGAGCGCTACCCGCAGCTGCGCGGCGCCGACTCGCCCACGATGAGCGTGGGCGGCAGCGTCGACTCCGGCTTCTCCGAGGTGCGCCACCTCGCCCAGATGATGTCCCTCGACGATGTGTTCTCCCTCGAGGAGCTCGCCGGCTGGGAGACCCGCATGGCCGAGGCCACCGGCATTTCCGACCTCGAGATGACGACCGAGGTCAAGGTCGATGGCCTGTCCATCAACCTCCTGTACGAAAACGGACACCTCGTGCGCGCCGCCACCCGCGGCGACGGCTACGTCGGCGAGGACGTCACCGCTAACGCCCGGACGATCAAGTCGATCCCGCAGACCCTGACCGGCACCGTTCCCGCCCGCGTCGAGGTGCGCGGCGAGGTCTACTTCCCGGTCGCCGACTTCGCCGCCTTCAACGAGGCCCGCGTCGAGGCCGGGGAAAAGACCTTCGTCAACGCGCGCAACGCGGCCGCCGGATCCCTGCGCCAAAAGGACCCGGCCGAGACCGCCAAGCGCCCCCTCGCCATGGTTGCCCACGGTATCGGCTTCGTCGAGGCAGGGGAGGACTTCACCGAGCCGACCACCCAGATGGGCTGGTACGAGCAGCTGCGCGACTGGGACCTGCCCGTCTCGCCCTACACGCGCCTGCTCACGGGACGCGCGGCCATCGAAGAGCGGATCGCCGAGATCGGCGCGGACCGCCACGGCCTCGACCACGAGATCGACGGCGTCGTCGTCAAGATCAATGACCTGGACCTGCAGCGTTCCCTCGGCTCGACGTCGCGCACACCGCGCTGGGCTGCCGCCTACAAGTTCCCGCCCGAGGAGGTCCACACGCGCCTGCTCGACATCCGCGTCCAGGTGGGCCGCACCGGTCGCGTCACCCCCTACGGCGTCATGGAATCCGTGCTGGTTGCGGGCTCGAACGTCGCGCGCGCGACCCTGCATAACGCCCAGGAGGTCGCCCGCAAGGGTGTGCTCATCGGCGACCTCGTCGTCCTGCGCAAGGCCGGCGACGTCATCCCCGAGATCGTCGCCCCCGTCGAGGACGCGCGCAACGGCTCCGAGCGTCCCTTCGTGATGCCCACCGAGTGCCCCTCCTGCGGGACGACGCTCGTCCAGGAGAAGGAAGGCGACGTCGACCTGCGCTGCCCGAACAAGGGTTTGTGCCCCGCGCAGATCACCGAGCGCCTCGCCCACGTCGGCGCGAGAAGCGCCCTGGACGTGGAGGGTCTCGGGGATGAGTCAGCGCTGGCCATGACCCAGCCCGAAAACGACCGCGACGAGGTGGCCGCCGCCCTGGTCGCCGGCCACAGCGTCACCCTGGAGGACGGCACCGTCCTCACCCTCGAGGGCGGCCGAGAGCTGCCCCACGGCGAGCAGATCACTCGCGCCGAGGAACTCCTGCCCGCCCCGCAGGCGCCCGCACTTCGCACGGAGGCCGCGCTCTTCGACCTGCGCGCGCAGGATCTGCGCGACGTCATGGTGTGGAAGCCCGTGAAAAAGAAGGGCGAGGAAACCGGGGACTGGAAGCAGGTCCGCTACTTCTGGACGAAGGCCTACAAGCCCCGCAAGCTGCGCGGTCAGACCGTCTTCGAGCCGATCGAGCCCAGCGCCTCCAAGGGCACCGAGAAGATGCTCGCCGAGCTGGAGAAGGCCAAAAGCCAGCCCCTCGCGCGCGTCCTCGTCGCCCTGTCCATCCGCCACGTCGGCCCCACGGCGGCCCGAGCGCTCGCAGAGAAGTTCCTGTCGATGGATGCTCTGCGCGCTGCCTCGGTTGAGGAGCTCTCCGCCGTCGAGGGCGTGGGCGAGGAAATCGGCCGCTCCCTGCGTGACTGGTTCACGGTCGACTGGCACCTGGAGGTGCTGGAGGCGTGGGCGCGCGCGGGCGTGCGCATGGCCGACGAGGCACCCAAGCCGGCCTCGGACGTGCTCGCGGGCCTCACCATCGTCGTGTCGGGCGCGATGCCCGGCTACGACCGCGAGGGGGCCAAGGAAGCGATCACCTCGCGTGGCGGCAAGGCGGCGGGTTCAGTCTCGAAGAAGACCTCACTCGTGGTCGCCGGTCCGGGCGCGGGATCGAAGGCCGCGAAGGCCGAGGCCCTGGGCGTCCCCGTCATCACCGAGCAGCAGTTCGCGGACCTCCTCGAGGGAGGCCTGGCGGCCGTCGGCCTGTGACGTGAGGAAGGCTTGGCCGTCGGCCTGTAACGAGGCCGGGGCGGGGTACTCAGACGAGAGGCTCGAAGGGGCCCAGGAGCACCTCGCCGATGCGGGTGAGGGTCGAGCGCTTGTCCCACTCGTCGATGGTCAGGCGGCGGGCCGTCGTCAGGTCGTTCGCGAAAATCTCCTCCATGCGCGCGGCGAGCGGGCGCGAGAAGAACTGCAGGCAGACCTCGTAATTGCCCCGCATCGAGAGGTGATCGATGTTCGCCGTACCGATCGTCGACCAGCGCCCGTCCACCGTCATCGTCTTGGAGTGGACCATCGCGTGACGGTAGAGCCAGATCTCCACGCCCTCGCGCAGCAGCTCGCCGTAGTAGGGGCGCGCCACCCAGTCAGCCATGATGTGGTTGGAAAACTCCGGGATCAACACCTGCACGCGCACGCCCCGGCGCGCGGCCGCTATCAGGGAAGCCAAGACCTCGTGATCCGGGATGAAATACGCCGTCGTGATCAGCACGCGATCCGTCGCGCGCTCGATCGCGTCAATGTACATGCCGCGAATCGGATACAGCAGCGAATGAGGCAGGTTGAACTGCGCGGTCACGTCCGCGCTCCACGCGCGTGCCCCCTGATCGGGTAGAACCGGCGAATCCGCCGGGCGGAAATGGTTCCAAAAATCCACGAAACCGTTTTCCAGCTCCCACACGGCCTCGCCCGTGATGCGCACGTGCGTGTCACGCCACTCGTTCGCAAACGGATCGCCGATGTTATAGCCGCCCACGAAACCCACCTCGCCGTCCACCACCAGGATCTTGCGGTGATCCTGGCCCGTGCGGCGAATATTGAGCGTAAAGAAACCGGAACGCAGCGTCGGGAACTTGCGCACGTGCAAGTTCGGCATGTCCGGGAACTCGTAGAAACGCGGATCCTGGTTCAGGACGCCGAAACCGTCCCACACGCAAAACACCTCGACACCGCGCTTAGCGGCCGCGAGCAGCGCATTCTTGAACCGCTTCCCCCAGTAGTCGGAGCGCCAAATAAACGTCTCGAAATAAATGTGATGCGTCGCCCCTTCGATGGCCTCCAGCATGTCCGCGTACAGGGAGGTTCCCTCCGTGTACGTGCGCGCCACCGTGTTGCCGATCTGCGTGTCGGCGGGAGGCAGAGTCGGGAAACCGTGCACGCCACCGGGGATACGGGCGGTGCGCATGCGGTCGATCGCGTGGACGGTGACGATAGCTGCTGCCTGGGCGGCGACAAGCGCAATTCCCGCTTTTTTGACGATAGACCACGTCTGCCTGGTGAGTTGGCGTCGCTGCGAAAAAGCCATACGGGTAGGATGCCACACATGTCACGCATTAGTACTGACGAGGTCGCCCGCGTCGCGGGTCTGGCCCACATCGCATTGACCGACGAGGAAATCACGCGTTTCGCGGGTGAGCTCGACGCGATCGCCGACGCCGTCTCCAAGGTGTCCGAGGTTGCCACGCCCGAGGTTCCCGCAACCTCCCACCCGATTCCGCTCACCAACGTGTGGCGCGAAGACGAGGTCGGACAGACCGTGGACCGCGACGAGGTCCTGGCCCAGGCGCCCGCCGCACAGGACGGCATGTTCCTGGTTCCGCAGATCCTGGGGGAGGACTGATGAACGAGCTGCTGAAGAAGAGCGCCCTGGAGCTGGCCGACATGCTGGCCGCCGGCCAGATCACCTCCGTGGAGCTGACCCAGGCGTGCCTGGACCGCATCGACGCCATCGACGACCGCGTCAACGCCTTCATCACCGTCGACCGCGAGGGCGCCCTGGCGACCGCGGCCGACGTGGACGCGCGCCGCGCGGCGGGGGAGACCCTGCACCGCCTGGCGGGTGTGCCGATCGCCGTGAAGGACAACGTGGTGACGCGAGGCCTGCGCACCACCTGCGCCTCGAAGATCCTGGGCGACTGGGAGCCTCCCTACGACGCGACGGTCACCGCCAAGATCAAGGAAGCCGGCCTACCCATCGTCGGCAAGACCAACATGGATGAGTTCGCCATGGGTTCGTCCACCGAGCACTCCGCTTTCGGTGCGACCAAGAATCCCTGGGATACCGAGCGCATCCCCGGTGGCTCCGGCGGTGGCTCCGCCGCTGCTGTCGCGGCCTACATGGTGCCCCTGGCCGTCGGTTCCGACACGGGCGGCTCGATCCGTCAGCCCGCGTTCGTGACCGGCACGGTCGGCGCCAAGCCCACCTACGGCGCGGTGTCGCGTTACGGCCTGGTGGCCATGGCCTCGTCCCTGGACCAGATCGGCCCCGTCACCCGCACGGTCGCCGACGCGGCCGCCCTGACCGAGCTGATTGGCGGCTACGACCCCAACGATTCGACCTCCCTGAACGAGCCGGTTCCCGCGCTCACCGAGGCCGTCGAGTCCGTCGCCGCGGAAGGTTCCATGAAGGGCCTGAAGGTCGGCATCGTCAAGGAGCTGAGCGGCGAGGGCTACCAGCAGGACGTCATCGACGCTTTCAACGCCACCGTCGAGAAGCTGCGCGAGGCCGGTGCTGAGATTGTCGAGGTCTCCTGCCCGCACCTGGAGTACTCGTTGGGTGCCTACTACCTGATCATGCCCGCCGAGGTCTCCTCGAACCTGGCCCGTTTCGACGGCATGCGCTACGGCATCCGCGTCGAGCCCACCGAGGGCCCCGTGACCGCCGAGCGTGTCATGGCCGCCACCCGCGAGGCCGGCTTCGGCGACGAGGTCAAGCGCCGCATCATCCTGGGCACGCACGTGCTCTCGGCCGGCTACTACGACGCCTACTACGGCAGCGCTCAGAAGGTCCGCACGCTCATCCAGCGCGACTTCGACGCGGTGTTCGAGCAGGTCGACGTCCTCGTGTCGCCCACGGCCCCCGAGACGGCCTTCAAGTTCGGCGAGAAGACCTCCGACCCGCTGGCCATGTACCTCTACGACGTCGCCACGATCCCCGCGAACCTGGCGGGCATCCCCGGCGTGAACGTGCCCAACGGTGTGTCCTCGCAGGGCCTGCCGATTGGCTTCCAGGTGCTGGCCCCCGCGCGCGGCGACCTGGTCATGTACAAGGTGGCGTCCCTGGTGGAAGCCCTCAGCGACGACGTCGCGGGTCAGTGCCCTGCGGCTAACTGGGAGGAAAAGTGATGACTGAGCTCATGGATTACGACGAGGCGGCGCGCCGCTTCGACCCGGTTCTCGGCATTGAGGTGCACGTCGAGCTGGGTACAAAGACCAAGATGTTCGACGCGGCCCCCAACGCGTTTGGTGGCGACCCGAACACCTTCGTGACCCCCGTGTCGCTGGGTCTGCCCGGCTCCCTGCCGGTCGTCAACCACAAGGCCGTCGAGTACGCGATCAAGATCGGCCTGGCCCTGAACTGCGAGATCGCGGAGTACTGCCGTTTCGCGCGTAAGAACTACTTCTACCCGGACCTGACGAAGGCGTTCCAGCCCTCCCAGTCCGACGAGCCGATCGCGCACGACGGCTACGTGGACGTCGAGCTCGAGGACGGCACCATGTTCCGCGTGGAGATTGAGCGCGCGCACATGGAGGAGGACGCGGGCAAGAACACGCACATCGGTGGCGCGGACGGTCGCATCCAGGGCGCGGACTACTCGCTCGTGGACTACAACCGTGCGGGCGTGCCGCTCGTGGAGATCGTGACCCGTCCGATTGAGGGCGCCGGCGAGCGTGCGCCCGAGGTGGCCGCCGCCTACGTGCAGGCCCTGCGCGACATCTTCCGTGCCCTGGACGTGTCCGAGGCCCGCATGGAGCGCGGTAACGTGCGCGCCGACATCAACGTGTCGCTGCGCCCGACGCCCGAGTCGCCCCTGGGTACGCGCACCGAGACGAAGAACGTGAACTCCTTCCGAGGTATCGCCTCGGCCGTGCGTTACGAGATGGCGCGCCAGGCCCAGATCCTGGCCGAGGGCGGCACGATCCTGCAGGAGACCCGCCACTACCACGAGGAGGACGGCTCGACGTCGTCCGGCCGTGAGAAGTCGGATTCCGAGGACTACCGCTACTTCCCCGAGCCCGACCTGGTTCCGATCCGCCCGGATCGGGAGTGGGTGGAGGAGCTGCGCGCCTCGCTGCCCGAGCTGCCCGTCGCCAAGCGTCGCCGTCTGCGCGCCGAGTGGGGGTATGCGGACATGGAGATGCGCGACGTCATCAACGCCGGCGCACTCGAGCTCATCGAGGCCACCGTCGCCGCCGGCTGCGATCCCGCCTCCGCCCGCAAGTGGTGGATGGGCGAGATCTCGCGCCGCGCCAAGGAGCGCGAGGTTTCCCTCGACGAGGCCGGGGTCAGCCCCGCTCAGGTTGCTGAGCTGCAGGGCCTCATCGATGCGGGCCGCATCAACGACAAGCTGGCGCGCCAGGCCCTCGAGGGTGTCCTCGCGGGCGAAGGTGATCCGACGCAGGTCGTCGAGTCCCGAGGCCTCGAGGTCGTCTCCGACGACGGCGCCCTGACGGCGGCCGTCCAGGAGGCCCTGGACGCCAACCCCGACATCGTCGAGAAGATCAAGGGTGGCAAGGTCCAGGCGGCCGGCGCCCTCGTCGGCGCGGTCATGAAGGCCACCCGCGGGCAGGCTGACGCCGCCCGCGTGCGCGAGCTGATCATGGAGATGGTCGGCGCCTGAAGTTGTTGCTGACACGGGAGGGGCCGGGATCGAACGCGATCCCGGCCCCCGTCGTACCCCGACTGCGCGTTCGCGCCCCCCGCACGCGTTCCCGAGAGCGTGCCCCGGCCTCGTCCCTTACCGCGCGTTTGCGCCCCCGCACGTGTTCCCGAGAGCGTGCCCCGGCCTCGTCCCTTACCGCGCGCACCTGTCCACGTTGTGGCCTTCCCCTACCGAAGCACCACCAACTGTCCCTAGGATGAACGACTGAGGACAGCCAGGCCGCCTGGCCGAGCGCCCAACGAAAGGATAGACATGCGCACTTCGCCGTCGTACACCGCCTCCTACCGTATCGAGGTGGACGAGAAGACCACCTCGATCGCGTCCATCGTCGACGTAGTCTCCGCAACCGGAGCGGAGATCAAGGGCCTGGACGTAGCCGACTCCGACCGCGGGCGCATCATCATCGACCTCACCTGCGACATGCGCGACTCCGAACACCGCCGCGAGGTGCGCGACGCGATCAACGCGCTGCCCGGCGTGGTCGCCGACTCCGTCTCCGACCAAACCTTCATGAGCCACATCGGCGGCAAGGTGGAAATCCACTCCAAGGTGCCGCTGCGCAACCGTGACGACCTCTCGCGCGCCTACACCCCCGGCGTCGCCCGCGTGTGCACCGCGATCCACGACATGCCCCAGAAGGCGCACCTGCTGACCATGAAGGCCAACACGGTCGCCGTCGTCTCCGACGGCACCGCCGTCCTGGGCCTGGGCGACATCGGTCCCGAGGCCGCCCTGCCCGTCATGGAGGGCAAGGCCGTCCTGTTCAAGGAATTCGGCGGCGTCGACGCCTGGCCCGTCGTCCTGGACACCAAGGACACCGAAGAGATCATCTCCATCGTCAAGGCCATCGCCCCCGCGTACGGCGGCATCAACCTGGAGGACATCTCCGCGCCCCGCTGCTTCGAAATCGAAGAGCGCCTGCGCTCCGAGCTCGACATCCCGGTCTTCCACGACGACCAGCACGGCACCGCCATCGTCGTGCTCTCCGCGCTCATCAACGCCCTGAAGATCGTGGACAAGAAGATCGAAGACGTGCGCATCGTCGTTTCCGGCGTGGGCGCGGCCGGCAACGCGATCATCCGCCTGCTGCTCGCCCAGGGCGCTGTCGACATCATCGGCTGCGGTCGCGACGGCGCGCTGTCAGGCGACGCCACCGAGGGCATGCACCCCTCCCGCAAGGCCCTCGCTGAGGCGACCAACCCGCGCCACGTCCACGGCTCTCTCAAGGAGGTCCTCAAGGGCGCCGACGTCTTCATCGGTGTCTCGTCCGGCAACATCCTTGAGCCCTCTGACATTGAGACCATGGCCGAGAACGCCATCGTCTTCGCGCTGGCCAACCCCACGCCCGAGGTTGACCCGATTGGCGCTGGCAAGTATGCGGCCGTTGTCGCCACCGGACGAAGCGACTATCCGAACCAGATCAACAACGTGCTGGCCTTCCCGGGCCTCTTCCGCGGCCTTCTCGACGCCAAAGTCAAGGAGATCACCACCGAGGTTCTGCGCGTTGCCGCTGTGGCTATCGCGTCCGTCATCTCCGAGGACGAGCTGAGCCCGTCCTACATCATCCCCGGCGCCTTCGATAAGCGGGTTGCCCCCGCCGTCTCCAAGGCCGTGCGCCGCGCGGTGCGCGACCTTCCGACCGTGGATATCCCGGTTCAGCCCGACATGGATGTGAACTGAGAGTCATTTCGGATCGTTTGCGGGTCCAATCGCGCTGGTGAGGCGCGATTGGACCCGCTCGTTTTATCCCGAGGCCGGGGCAAGCAAGTTGAATTGATGGGGACCTTTCGTTGTGTTTGGTGGGTTTGTGTTGTGTGTGTTGGGTGTCACGTTGTTTTGG
>ERZ773001.131-NODE-131-length-32590-cov-53.5651_pt1 | contig 32590 bp, 26 predicted proteins | sample MGYA00511673_ERZ773001 | MGnify/ENA primary metagenome ERZ773001 (study PRJEB29015, sample SAMEA2738091) | human oral metagenome | biome: human oral; feature: human-associated habitat; material: saliva | place: China | collected 2162 ... | reverse complement strand
CATAAAAAGTATAAAAAAAGGGAGAGCGATGGAAAACCATGCTCTCGATGACCCGGCAACGTGCTAGATTTGCTTGCGCTATTTTCGCCGCTACAGTGCTTAACTTCTGTGTTCGGGATGGGTACAGGTGTGGCCACTGCGCCATCATCACCGGATCTTGCTTCTTTCAGGTTTCTGTTCCCTGAAAACTAAATAACAGTTTCTGACTTCGTCTTTTTCAAACAGTTGTGTGTGCGTTCTCTCGTGAATAAATCTTCGACCTATTAGTATCAGTCAACTGAATGTATCGCTACACTTACATCTCTGACCTATCAACCTCGTCGTCTTCAAGGGGTCTTATTCATTTGAAATGATGGGAAATCTAATCTTGGAGTCGGTTTCACGCTTAGATGCCTTCAGCGTTTATCCGGTCCGTTCTCAGCTATCCAGCTATGCCACTGGCGTGACAACTGGTGCACCGTAGGAACGTCCACCCTGGTCCTCTCGTACTAGGGGCAGCTCTCCTCAAATTTCCAACGCCCACAACAGATAGGGACCGAACTGTCTCACGACGTTCTGAACCCAGCTCGCGTACCGCTTTAATGGGCGAACAGCCCAACCCTTGGGACCGACTACAGCCCCAGGATGCGACGAGCCGACATCGAGGTGCCAAACCTCCCCGTCGATGTGAACTCTTGGGGGAGATAAGCCTGTTATCCCCAGGGTAGCTTTTATCCGTTGAGCGATGGCCCTTCCATACGGAACCACCGGATCACTAAGCCCGACTTTCGTCCCTGCTCGAGTTGTAGCTCTCGCAGTCAAGCTCCCTTATACCTTTACACTCTGCGAATGATTTCCAACCATTCTGAGGGAACCTTTGGGCGCCTCCGTTACCTTTTAGGAGGCGACCGCCCCAGTCAAACTGCCCGTCAGACACTGTCTCCGATAGGGATCACCTATCCGGGTTAGAGTGGCCATAACACAAGGGTAGTATCCCAACAACGTCTCCCTCGAAACTGGCGTCCCGAGCTCATAGACTCCTACCTATCCTGTACATGTGGTACAGACACTCAATATCAAACTGCAGTAAAGCTCCATGGGGTCTTTCCGTCCTGTCGCGGGTAACCTGCATCTTCACAGGTACTAAAATTTCACCGAGTCTCTCGTTGAGACAGTGCCCAAATCATTACGCCTTTCGTGCGGGTCGGAACTTACCCGACAAGGAATTTCGCTACCTTAGGACCGTTATAGTTACGGCCGCCGTTCACTGGGGCTTCGGTTCAATGCTTCGACTTGCGTCTGACAAATCCCCTTGACCTTCCAGCACCGGGCAGGTGTCACCCCCTATACTTCGTCTTGCGACTTCGCAGAGAGCTATGTTTTAGTTAAACAGTTGCTAGGGCCTATTCACTGCGGCTCTTTCGAGCACCCCTTATTGCTAACGTACGGGGTCAATTTGCCGAGTTCCTTGGCAACAGTTCTCTCGCTCACCTTAGGCTACTCGCCTCAACCACCTGTGTCGGTTTTGGTACGGGCCGCTAGTAAATTATCGCTAGAAGCTTTTCTTGAGACCTGGTATCACCCTCTTCACTACTTGCTCGCGCGTTCGCTTGAGTCAAGCCTTTGAGTATCTAGCGCGGATTTGCCTACGCCACTCTCCTGCTTGCCTTGCCCAATCCATTCAGGACTTGGGTTAACCCTATCTGTCACTCCATCACTTTACTCGCGGGTGCAGGAATATCAACCTGCTGTCCATCGACTACGCCTTTCGGCCTGGCCTTAGGTCCCGACTTACCCAGGGCGGACGAACCTTCCCCTGGAAACCTTGGTTTTTCGGTGTGTGGGATTCTCACCCACATCTCGCTACTCACACCGGCATTCTCACTTCCATACGCTCCAGCACTCCTTACGGTATACCTTCAATGCTGTATGGAACGCTCCCCTACCACTTATACCTAAGTATAAATCCATAGATTCGGTATTACGCTTAGCCCCGGTTAATTTTCGGCGCAGAGATACTCGACTAGTGAGCTGTTACGCACTCTTTGAAGGATGGCTGCTTCTGAGCCAACCTCCTAGCTGTTTGCGCGTCTCCACATCCTTTTCCACTTAGCGTAAATTTTGGGACCTTATCTGATGATCTGGGCTGTTTCCCTTTTGACCATGGACCTTATCACCCACAGTCTGACTGCTGAATATTCTTGCCCGGCATTCGGAGTTTGATATCATTTGGTACGGCGAGATGCCGCCCGCATGATTTCAGTGCTCTACCTCCGGGTAGATTCGTTCAACGCTAGCCCTAAAGCTATTTCGGGGAGAACCAGCTATCGCCGTGTTCGATTGGAATTTCTCCGCTAATCACAAGTCATCCGCCAACTTTTCAACGGGGGTCGGTTCGGTCCTCCAGCTGGATTCACCCAGCCTTCAACCTGCTCATGACTAGATCACTACGGCTTCGGGTCTATCTCTACATACTTGCCACCCTATTAAGATTCGCTTTCGCTACGGCTCCGCATTGTCTGCTTAACCTCGCATGCAAAGATAACTCGCCGGTTCATTCTACAAAAGGCACGCCATCACACCTTAATGTGCTCTGACTTTTTGTAAGCATACGGTTTCAGGATCTATTTCACTCCGCTCCCGCGGTTCTTTTCATCTTTCCCTCATGGTACTGGTTCACTATCGGTCATATAGGAGTATTTAGCCTTACCGGATGGTCCCGGTTGATTCCGTCAGAGTTTCACGTGCTCCGACGTACTCAGGATCCCACTCGCGTGAATCGAGATTTCGCCTACAGGGCTTGCACCTTCTGCGGCTGACCTTTCAATGCCATTCGACTATCTCTTTTCAATCACTTTCTGTGGTCCTACTACCCCAGCTCTTTGCTGGTTTGGGCTGCTCCGATTTCGCTCGCCACTACTCTCGGAATCATTGTTATTTTCTTCTCCTCCAGGTACTAAGATGTTTCAATTCCCTGGGTTGCCTTCTCTTAAGTTATGTATTGGCTTAAGGATGATAAAGCTTTTCAACTTTATCGGGTTTCCCCATTCGGATACCCCCGGATCGTTGCCTGTGTACGACTCCCCGAGGCGTTTCGCCGTTATCTGCGTCCTTCTTCTGCTCTATATGCCAAGACATCCACCGTACGCTCTTACTAATTTAATCACTTATATACGTTTATGCTTTACGAGAACTGTTAACTATTTCGTTTTAGACTTTTTTAGTTAATCTTGTTATCACAACTTTTCGAAAAAGACCTATCTATTGTCTTCTTCTGTTATTCAGTTTTCAAAGAACAGCTACTCCCTTTTTGAGTTACCTCTTGCGAGATCCCTCAAAACTAAACAGGTAATAAAACTCTTAAACAACTTTTTACTTCACATCTTTCTCCTTAGAAAGGAGGTGATCCATCCCCACGTTCTCGTAGGGATACCTTGTTACGACTTGACCCCAATCACTAGTCCTACCTTCGACGGCTCCTTCCTTGCGGTTAGGCCACCGGCTTCGGGTATTACCAGCTCTCATGGTATGACGGGCGGTGTGTACAAGGCCCGAGAACGTATTCACCGCGGCATTCTGATCCGCGATTACTAGCGATTCCAGCTTCATGAAGTCGAGTTGCAGACTTCAATCCGAACTGAGACTGTCTTTTAGTGATTCGCTTCCTATCGCTAGGTCGCTGCACGTTGTAACAGCCATTGTAGTACGTGTGTAGCCCAGGCCATAAGGGGCATGATGATTTGACGTCATCCCCACCTTCCTCCGGTTTATCACCGGCAGTCCCTCCAGAGTCCCCAACTGAATGCTGGTAACTGAAGGCAAGGGTTGCGCTCGTTGCGGGACTTAACCCAACATCTCACGACACGAGCTGACGACAACCATGCACCACCTGTCTCCTTGATAACCTCTACTGTATCTCTACAGCTTTGCAAGGGATGTCAAGGCCTGGTAAGGTTCTTCGCGTTGCGTCGAATTAAACCACATACTCCACCGCTTGTGCGGGCCCCCGTCAATTCCTTTGAGTTTCAACCTTGCGGTCGTACTCCCCAGGCGGAGTGCTTAATGCGTTAGCTGCGGCACTGAATCCCGGAAAGGATCCAACACCTAGCACTCATCGTTTACGGCGTGGACTACCAGGGTATCTAATCCTGTTTGCTCCCCACGCTTTCGAGCCTCAGCGTCAGTTACAGACCAGAGAGCCGCTTTCGCCACCGGTGTTCCTCCATATATCTACGCATTTCACCGCTACACATGGAATTCCACTCTCCTCTTCTGCACTCAAGTTCCCCAGTTTCCAATGACCCTCCCCGGTTGAGCCGGGGGCTTTCACATCAGACTTAAGGAACCGCCTGCGCTCGCTTTACGCCCAATAAATCCGGACAACGCTTGCCACCTACGTATTACCGCGGCTGCTGGCACGTAGTTAGCCGTGGCTTTCTATTCCGGTACCGTCACTTTTCTGCATTATTTACACAGAACTCTTTCGTCCCGATTAACAGAGCTTTACAATCCGAAGACCTTCATCACTCACGCGGCGTTGCTCCGTCAGACTTTCGTCCATTGCGGAAGATTCCCCACTGCTGCCTCCCGTAGGAGTCTGGGCCGTGTCTCAGTCCCAATGTGGCCGTTCACCCTCTCAGGCCGGCTACGCATCATCGTCTTGGTGGGCCGTTACCTCACCAACTAACTAATGCGCCATAAGCCCATCCACCAGTGTTTTTAACCTTTAATAATCAGAAGATGCCTTCCGATTACCTATCCGGTATTAGTCCCCGTTTCCAGAGATTATCCCAGTCTTCGTGGGTAGGTTGCTTATGTATTACTCACCCGTTCGCCACTCCTTCAATCTAGCAAGCTAGATTTCCAGCGTTCGACTTGCATGTATTAGGCACGCCGCCAGCGTTCATCCTGAGCCAGGATCAAACTCTTCATTTGATTGACTCTTTTATTTTACGAAGTCTTTCCTTCGTATCCTTTTGCTTGACGTTGTTTATGTGTCTTATTCCTGTTCAGTTTTCAAAGATCTCTGCCTCTCTTCTTTCGAAGAGTGCTGTATTAATATACCAAGTATCCGACTTCATGTCAATGTTTTTTTATCATTTTTTTCAAGATTTTTTCCATGTCTGCATAGAAAAAGCAGCCTGTTTCCAGACTGCTTCATTTCATGCATTCATTAGAAATCAAAGTTATGTTCTGACTTCATACGTTCAGCTAAAGCAAGAGCGGATTCTGCACTACTTACATGCACATCTGCGTTGCTTCCGAGAATCTCATCAGGCAATCTGTTTGCAGTTGCTTCTGCGAGTTCTCTAGCCTTTTCTTCACGAATTTCCTTGAGCTCCATCGCACGTTCTTCAATACGACGTGATGTTTCACGGTCAAAGTTTCTACCTGTTCCGGCTGGAATAAGTTTACCGATGATAACATTTTCCTTAAGACCTTCAAGTTTATCAACCTTACCTCTAACTGCAGCTTCTGTAAGAACTCTTGTTGTTTCCTGGAAGGATGCAGCAGATAAGAATGAATCTGTTTCAACAGCTGACTTGGAGATACCTAAGAGTAATGGACCAAACTTCGCTGGTTTCTTTCCATCAAACAATAGATCTTCGTTAATTGCGTTCATATTAGCGAGTGACAATGTCTGTCCAGCGCTTAAGCCAGAGTCATTACCTTCGATAACGATGACTTTCTTTAACATCTGCTTGATCATTACTTCCAAGTGCTTATCAGAAATATCGATGGACTGTGAAGAGTAAACCTTCTTTACTTCCTTCAAGATATATTCCTGAACAGCTCTTACACCAGCTACTTCCAACAGTTCCTTAGGAGCGATTGGACCTTCAGTTAACTTATCACCAGCAGATACATGATCGCCGATATTTAAGTTCTGACGCTTCACCTGTGTTAAGTCGCACTTGTGTTCGATAGATTCATTTTCATTAGATACAACAATAACTGTACCTGTCTTGTTTTCATTGTCATGTACATCAGTGATTTCACCATCAATCTTAGAGATGACAGCTAATCCCTTAGGTGCACGTGCTTCGAATAATTCTTCTACACGAGGAAGACCCTGTGTAATATCACCGTTCTGTGTCGCAACACCACCAGTGTGGAAGTTACGCATGGTTAGCTGTGTACCAGGTTCACCGATCGCCTGAGCGGCCATGATACCGATAGCTTCACCTTCTTCAACGAGGTTACCTGTAGCCATGTTACGTCCATAGCACTTACGGCAGATACCGTTTGTGGATTCACATGTGAATACGTTGCGGATGTAAACTTCTTCAACACCAGCCGCAATAACCTTCTGTGCTAAGTCTTCATCTACTAATGTATCACCTTCAACAATCACTTCGCCTGTCTTAGGATCTAAGATTGGCTTTTGTGTGTAGCGTCCAACGATACGATCGAATAAGCCTTCAATTAATACTGGCTTTTCATCTGGACGTAGAATCTTATCTTCATAGATGTTCTTAACAAGATATCCGCGTTCTGTTCCACAGTCCTCTTCACCAATAATTACTTCTTGAGCAACATCGACAAGACGACGTGTTAAGTATCCAGATTCAGCAGTCTTTAAGGCTGTATCTGTCAATCCCTTACGTACACCGTGAGTGGAAATAAAGAACTCTGATACGCTCATACCTTCACGGAAACATGAGTAAATTGGAACTTCGATAATAGATGGTTGGTATTCCTTACGGGACTTAGACTGTGTAGGACGAGCCATCAATCCACGCATACCAGCTAACTGTGTAAAGTGGTTCTTGTTACCACGGGCACCAGATACCGCCATCATGTTGATTGGGTTCATACGCGCCATGGATTCCATCAAGTTGTTACCAACATCGTTCTTAACATCATTCCAGAGTGAGGAGAACTTTGCCTCCCATTCCTGAGGTGTTAATAGACCTCTGTCACGTAACATATTGAACTGTTCAGCCTTTTCACGACCTGCCGCTACTAATGCTTCCTTGTTAGGTGCTACAGAGATATCGCTGAGGGCTACAGTCATACCTGCTAATGTTGAATAGAGGTATCCCATATCCTTCAAGCTATCCAAGATGTCTGATGTGCCGTTTGTCTTGTAGTGATCAAAGACAGCCGCAATCAAGTTTCCTAAGTCCTTCTTCTTGAATTCAGATGCTACCTTACGGCTAGCAAATTCCTTCTTGATATCTGTACCTAGTGGAACAAACTCTGAATCTGGTGTTGCCTTTAGATTTTCTGGAGTTACCTCATTGAGGTATGGGAAATCTGCAGGGAATACACCATTAAAGATAATCTTACCAACTGTTGTTAATAAGTATTTGTTATTTTGTTCTTCTGTAAAGCCTGTCTTATTAACTGCTCTTGCAGGAAGGGCAATACGGTTATGTAAGTGAACAACACCTGTCTGGTATGCCATCATTACTTCGTTGACATCCTTGAATACGTGTCCTTCATTCTCACTGTATCTTCTCCATCTTGCTGCTTCAGTCTTTTCACCAAGCTGTTCTAGAGCATCTGCCTTCTTCTTAAACTCTTCCGCTGTTTCTTCCATGTTCAAGTAGAAGTTACCTAATACTAAGTCCTGTCCAGGTGTAACGATAGGCTTACCATCCTTAGGACCTAAGATATTGTTAGAACCTAACATCAAGACTTCAGTTTCAGCTCTTGCCATCTCACTTAATGGGAGATGGACAGCCATCTGGTCACCGTCGAAGTCCGCATTGAACGCAGGACATACTAACGGATGTACACGAATTGCACGACCTTCAACTAAGCGTGGGAAGAATGCCTGAATACCTAAACGGTGAAGTGTAGGTGCACGGTTTAAGAATACTGGGTGGTTCGCAATTACCTTTTCCACAACATCCCAAACACGTGGGTCTTGACGACCAATTAGCTTCTCGGCTGTTTTAGGGTTAGATGCAATCTGTAAGTTTACTAATTCGTTAATAACAAATGGCTTATATAAGTTAATTGCCATTTCCTTAGGTAATCCGCACTGCCACATCTTGAGGTATGGTCCAATTGCGATAACAGAACGGCCTGAGAAGTCAACACGCTTACCTAATAAGTTCTGACGGAAACGTCCCTGCTTACCCTTTAAGGAGTGAGATAGAGACTTGAGTGCACGTCCACCAGCACCTGTAATTGCCTTAGAACGACGACCGTTATCAATTAACGCATCGACAGCTTCCTGTAACATACGCTTTTCGTTTTGAACGATAATTGCAGGAGTTCCAAGTTCAAGTAACTTCTTTAAACGGTTGTTACGAGTAATAACACGACGGTATAAGTCGTTTAAGTCAGAAGTCGCAAAACGACCACCATCCAACTGCAACATTGGACGAAGATCTGGTGGGATAACTGGTAATACAGTTAATACCATCCATTCTGGCTTGTTGTCTGAACTACGGAAAGCTTCTACTGTTTCCAAACGCTTGATTAACTTCTTACGCTTATCACCTGTAGACTTTTCAAGTTCAGACATAATTGCTGTATATTCAGCTTCAACATCGCATTGTTCAAGCAATGTCTTAATAGCTTCTGCACCTGTTTGTGCAACGAAGCTACCAGCACCATAGATAGCGTTATTTTCACGGTATTCCTTCTCAGAAAGAATCTGTTTGTATTCAAGCTTTGTATCACCTGGGTCAGTTACAATCCAAGATACGAAGTATACAACTTCTTCTAATGATTTAGGTGCTACGTTTAATAGAAGTGCCATACGGGAAGGAATTCCACGTAAATACCAAATATGTGCTACTGGAGCAGCGAGTTCAATATGACCCATACGTTCACGACGAACGCTAGCCTTTGTGATTTCAACACCACAACGGTCGCAGACTACGCCTTGATAACGAATCTTCTTGAACTTTCCGCAAGCGCACTCCCAGTCCTTAGTAGGACCGAAAATGCGTTCGCAGAATAAACCATCACGCTCAGGCTTCTGAGAACGATAGTTGATTGTTTCTGGCTTCTTAACTTCGCCATATGACCAAGCAAGGATTTTTTCTGGTGATGCCAGACCGACTTTAATCGCTGTAAAGTTATTAATATTCATCTAAGCATCCTCCTTATTGATCTTCTTCCCCGAAGTCATCGAACCCTACGGTCGCTGCCTCAGGAATTTCTTCATCTAATTCATCTTTGATTGTTAGATTTTCGTTTGATTCCGCATCATTTACAAGTGTGGATGGGTTGAAATCAAGTGCTGTTTCTTCCTTGAGTTCTTCCTGTTCCATCTGCTTGAGATCCATCTCGTTACCAGCGTCATCCATCATACGTACGTCAATCGCAAGAGCCTGTAACTCGTGTACTAATACACGGAATGACTCAGGAATACCAGCTTCTGGCATATCCTTACCCTTCACAATTGCTTCGTATGTCTTTGTACGTCCAGTAATATCATCCGACTTCACAGTCAAGATTTCTTGTAATACATGAGATGCACCATATGCTTCAAGAGCCCAAACTTCCATCTCACCAAATCTCTGACCACCATTCTGTGCCTTACCACCTAATGGCTGTTGTGTAACAAGTGAGTATGGACCAGTTGCACGAGCATGTAACTTATCGTCGACCATGTGTGCAAGCTTAATCATATACATGACACCAACAGAGATACGGTCATCATACGCTTCACCTGTACGTCCATCATATAGAACATACTTACCATCTGGTGAAGAGTTAGATTCCTTCATGATTTCACGTAAGTCTGTGTTAGATACACCGTCAAATACTGGAGTCGCAAACTTCACACCTAACTGCTTCGCAGCGAAACCAAGATGTACTTCTAATACCTGTCCGATGTTCATACGAGATGGTACACCGAATGGGTTTAACATAATGTCGATAGGAGTACCATCTGACATATATGGCATATCTTCAACTGGGTTAATACGAGAGATGACACCCTTGTTACCGTGACGTCCAGCCATCTTATCACCCTCAGAAATCTTACGCTTCTGAACGATATAAACCTTAACAACTTCATTTACTCCTGGTGGAAGTTCATGGTCTTCCTTACGCTTGAATACGCGGATACTGTGAACAATACCAGCACCACCATGTGGTACCTTGAGGGAGTTATCACGCACTTCACGTGACTTCTCACCGAAGATTGCCATCAATAACTTCTCTTCTGGAGTTTGGTCTGTTTGACCCTTAGGAGTAACCTTACCAACAAGGATATCTCCCTCCTTCACTTCTGCACCGACCATGACGATACCACGACCATCAAGGTTGCGGCATGCACTTTCAGCGACGTTAGGAATATCACGAGTAATCTCTTCTGGACCTAACTTCGTTTCACGGCACTCAATGTCATATTCTTCAATATGTACAGATGTGTAGTAATCCTGCGATTGCATCTTTTCAGACATGATAATCGCATCTTCATAGTTATAACCATGCCATGTCATAAACGCGATTGTAACGTTTTGACCTAAAGCAAGTTCACCATTTTCCATCGCTGGACCATCCGCTAAGATAGTGCCACGTTCAACACGTTCACCATTCCAAACGATAGGTCTTTGATTTAAGCAAGTAGAAGCGTTAGAACGACGATACTTTGTCAATTCATATGTCTTCTCATTACCGTTATCTTCTGCCACAACAACCTTTGTTGCGTCAACATATGTAACAACACCTGGACCAGTCGCAACACAAGCAGAACCTGAGTCACGCGCAATCACGTGTTCCATACCTGTACCAACAAATGGACTATGTGGATTCATAAGAGGTACGGCCTGACGCTGCATGTTGGCACCCATGAGGGCACGAGTACAGTCATCATTTTCCAAGAATGGAACGCACGCAGTCGCTACAGAAACAATCTGACGTGGAGATACGTCGGCGTAGTCAACTTGGCTACGGTCAACCATCACAGTTTCACCCTTGATACGAGCGATAATCTTATCACCCACAAGGTGTCCATCCTTAATCTCGTTTGCCTGTGCAATTACGTGATCATTTTCTTCATCCGCTGGCATGTACTTGATTTCATCAGTAACCTTGCCATCCACAACCTTACGGTATGGAGTTTCGATGAAGCCATATTCATTTACCTTCGCATAAGTTGTAAGGTAAGAAATCAAACCGATGTTTGGTCCTTCAGGTGTCTCAATTGGACAGATACGTCCATAGTGAGAGTTGTGAATATCACGCACTTCGAAGCCTGCACGTTCACGTGTAAGACCACCAGGTCCTAACGCAGAAATACGACGCTTATTAGATAACTCCGCAAGTGGGTTTTCCTGATCCATAAACTGAGATAACTGAGATGAAGAGAAGAACTCCTTAATCGCAGCTGTTAATGGACGGATATTTGTTAACTGCTTAGGTGTTAAGTTTGCTGTATCTGCGATAGACATTCTTTCCTTAACAACACGTTCCATACGTGATAAACCAATACGGAATTGGTTCTGAATTAATTCACCAACTGTACGGATACGACGGTTGCCAAGCATATCAATATCATCTTGAGAACCTACACCATCAAACATTGTGAGTTCGTAGTTATATAGAGCATACATATCACTCATTGTGATAGTGTGTCTGTCATTTAATGGATCGATACCAATCAAGTTCACTGGGTGATCTTCCTGCATTACAGTTACTTCCTGTACGCAAGCACCTACTAACCAAATTGTTACTTCACCTGAATGGTTTGTAGCCTCAGCTACGATTGTTTCTTGATCAGCTGTAGAAAGCTTAGTCACTTCAACATCTGGTAAGTATGTTGGACACATTACTTCACCATCAGCGTTTGTTAAATCTTCACCGTTTAATGTAACACGACCGATTTCAAACATACGGGAACCGTAGTCAAGAACTGCATTCACATTATCGTTTGTTACCTTAACAGGGGAAGCGATAATACCAGAGTAAACAGTTACCTGCTTAAATTCCTTAGCGATAGCCTTTACATCTTCTTCTGTTAGAACTGTACCCATTTCTAATGTTGTACGTTCTGTCTTACCATCTAAATCAACTGCTAAGATACGTCCTACTAAGCTATTCTTCCAAGATGTATCCATCACTGCTGTCGATGGGTGAGAGAATGTATGTGTAAATGGTAACGCACGGCAATTAATACCCTTATCAATTTCAGCACGTAACTCATTTCTTAATTCCTTATCAATCACAACACCCTTCTTTACAAGAGTCTTGCCTTCAGCACTTACCAAATCCTTTTCAAGAGATAGGCCTTCCATACGGTCTAAGACACTTAACTTCTTATGAACCTTATAACGACCTGCCTTTGTTAAGTCATATCTTCTATAGTCGAAGAACTTAGCGTCCATTAAAGTAACCGCACCATCAATTGTTGCGATTTCATCAGCACGCTGGTTTTCATAGACAGCTAAGAGTGCTTCATTCTTAGTCTTTGTCTTATCTGCCGCAAGCGTATTACGAACTTCTTCGTAGTTTCCAAAGATAGCTGTATACAATAACATGTAGTCATTCTGGAATTCACGTTCTTCTTCTGGCACGATAACATCTGAATGTACAGGCAAGTTTAATGCCTTTAAGAACTTCTTCATGCTTGTTGTATCGAATGCATTTTCACCACGTTCAAGGTTCAAGGATAAACCAATTGCCTTAAATAGGATTGAGCTTAATACTTTTCTTCTGCGGTCAATTGATACGTTTAATATACGGCCAAGTGCAGCTTTTTTATCATCACTCATAAATTCCAACCATGTGCCACGGCTTGGAATCAATTCACATTTGTATGTATCGCGACCTGTGCGCTCTTCTGATTCAATATCAAAGTACGCACCTGGAGAACGAACAATCTGAGATACAATAATACGCTCAGCACCATTAATAATAAATGTGCCTGTTGGCGTCATTAAAGGGAAGTCTCCTAAGAAGACCTCTTCATTCTTCGTAATTACTTCACCAGTTTCTGGATCCATAACCTCTAACTCCATCTTACCCTTAAGAGGAGCGCTGTAATTTACTTCTCTGTATTTGCATTCACTAATTGAATACTTTGGTTCCCCGAATTCATAATCTAGGAACTTCAAACGAATGTTACCCGCATAGTTTGAAATTGGATATACATCGTTAAATACTTCTTTAATACCGTCTCTTAAAAACCAGTCAAAAGCTGCAGTCTGAATTTCTACTAAATCAGGTAGATCTAGACCACTGCTAACTTTAGAATAATCTCTACGAGTTGCCTTGTTGCCATAATGCACAACGTGGTATGTCTGCTTATTTTCCATTTGTTCGCCATCCTTTCGCCTGCACCGCCAGAAATGTCGAAAAAGGGTAGAATAACCCCATCCCTATTCGACTCTTTTGCAATTTACTATAATAGAACAACTTTTTTATTCCGTCAACTTCCTACTTTGCAAAATATAGTACCCTCGATCCTTAGAAATTACCTCACAATTTCCAAATATCTCCGCAAACTTCTTCTTAGCACTTTCTGCGCCTTGTTGTTTACGGATAACCGCATAGATAGAACCACCTACTGTTAGATGACCATATGCATCTTCAAACATTTTATAGATAACTTTCTTTCCTGTTCGAATCGGAGGGTTGGTAACAATAAAATGATATTGGTCTTTGATTTCGGCATATCCATCCGAAACAAGCGCAGTACACTCTACTTGGTTCAAGCTACAGTTTAATTGTGCCAGTTCTACAGCACGTGGATTAATATCTGCCATTGTGACTTCACAGCTAGGAAATAGTGATTTTGTAATGATACCTAGCGTGCCATATCCGCAACCCATATCCAAAACCTTACCATGGAGTACTTCTTTACTGATGGCTTTTAGTAAGACATAGCTTCCGTAGTCCACACCTGTTTTTGAAAAGACGCCGTTGTCAGTCGTAAAGATATATAAACGGTCTAAAAACCGGAAAGTATGTTCCTTCCGGTTCTCATCCAGATTTCGGTTATCGGTAAAATAATGTGCCATTAACCGTTCCTTTCTAATACCCGAAAAGCCGAACAATTGATTATTCGGCTTTTCATGTGTTTTCTGTTATTTTCTAGATTACTTGAATTCAACAGTTGCACCAGCATCTGTGAGCTTCTTCTTGAGTTCTTCAGCTTCTTCAGCAGCAACGTTTTCCTTGATTGTTGCAGGAGCTCCATCAACGAGCTTCTTAGCATCAACAAGTCCAAGACCTGTGATTTCACGAACAACCTTAATTACGCCTACCTTAGAGTCACCAGCGGATGCTAATACAACATTAACTGTTGTAGGAGCTGCAGCAGCTTCTGTTGGAGCAGCAGCAACTGCTACTGGAGCAGCAGCAGAAACGCCGTACTTCTCTTCAATAGCCTTTACGAGTTCATTTAGTTCAAGAATTGTAGCTTCATCAAGATATGCTAGGATATCTTCCTGTGTTAACTTTGCCATGGATTAATTTCTCCTCTTCTATTTCTTTCTTAGGCAGCTGCCTCAGCAGCTTCTTTTACTTCTTCAGCAACCGGAGCAGCTCCGTTAGCTGGCTTTGCTTCAGCAACAGCATTCACAGCACGTGCGAATGAAGATACTGGAGCATTCAATACAGATAGCAACATGCTGAGCATGCCTTCTCTGTTTGGTAATGCAGAGAGTTCATTTACTGTGTTGAGGTCAACAACCTTGCCTTCAACAATACCACCCTTAAGAACTAATGCCTTGTGCTTCTTAGCAAACTTAGCCATTACACGAGCAGCACCAGTTTCATCTCCACCGAATGCCAATGCATTAGGACCTGTTAAGCAATCCTTAAGATCACCAAATCCTGCATCGTCAGCAGCCTTACTAGCTAAAGTGTTCTTATAAACCTTAAGTTCAACACCTTCAGCACGTAATGCTCTACGGAGTTCTGTAACCTCAGCAACTGAGAGGCCACGGTACTCGGCAACGATAGTTGATGAAGAGTTAGTGAATTTTTCCTTAATTTCGGAAACGACACCCTGCTTAGACTCTAATACAGTCTGATTCATACTTCACCTTCCTATTCTCTGTTATCGAATACACATTTAGAAAGAAAGCCCTCGCAGACAGCGAGAGCAAAAGTACATTGATATGAACTTTCATCTACCTCGGTAACCTTATTAAGCATACGCCGTTACTGTCTGTGGTATTTGATAACGATGATATGATACCACGCATTCTCAGATTGTCAAGTTCCATCTACATTATTATTTCCATATTCTTTCTAGCAAACTATCATTAAAGTTTCAACTATTACCCGATAAAGAAATATACACCAAAACCTATGATGGTATATACTAAGAATGATGTTTTTTGAGTTACTAGATTTTACTTACCAATATAAATTTCAGAAGAAGGACTTACTATGAACCCAAGAGAATACTTAGAGATACTACATATCGCAGAGAGGTTAAAAGATACCCCGCGACACTGCACAACGAGTAAGAGACGAATCGAGAGTGTCGCAGAACATAGTTGGAGAATTTCCCTTATGGCCTTTCTTTTGAAGGATGAATTCCCTAATGCAGATATTGATAAAGTAATCAGTATGTGTTTAATTCATGATCTAGGCGAGTGTTTTACCGGTGATATTCCAACGTTTATCAAAACAGATCATGACCGTAATATTGAAGATTCATTATTATTGCAATGGGTAAATACTCTCCCTGAAAGCATTTCTACACGAATGACAGAACTATATAGTGAAATGGACAAACAAGAGACCCTAGAGTCTAAAATATACAAAGCCTTAGATAAGTTAGAAGCAGTCATCCAGCATAATGAATCACCGATTGATACATGGTCCGAGAATGAGTATGAACTTAATCAAACCTATGCCTTTAATGTTGTACAATTCTCTTCATGGCTAACTTCACTTAGAAAAGAGATACTTTCAGATACACTGGCTAAAATTGATTCTGAAATGAAAGAACCTTGATTTTAATTCCTATAGTTTATTTCAGATATTCACAAAACACTTTAGAGCTAAATGAATCTAAAGTGTTTTTATATCTATTTTCAAAGAAGCATCTAATTCATTTATATGAACTAGATGCCAGCCAAACTTAAAATACTAAAGGATGTGACCTATATCACATCCTTTATTGCATAATTGCGGTTATGCTTTTTGATTATTTATTGCCTTCAGCTAATTCTTCTTCTGTTAATGGTTTCTTTGTGACTGCTAAAATTGCCACGATGATAAGTGCACCAATTAACATATCGACCACATACCAAACCTGTCCTTCAATGACGCCAGTAATCGCAACAATACCACCGAATGCAACAACAGAGGATACACCGTGTACCATACCTAATGCACCAGCGATTGCTGTACCGATTGCACATGCAATCCAAGTATGCTTAAAGTCCTTACCTGCAAATGGCCAAGCACCTTCTGTAATACCACCTGAGGATAGTAGGAATGCAGAGATACCTACAGAACGGTCTGCCTTTGTATAATGCTTTCTTAAGATGAATGACGCAAGACCCATTCCAAGTGGAGGAATTGCACAACACATACGGAATACACCGTTAGGTCCATAAATACCTTCAGCCATTAACGCAAGAGTGAATGCTGTAGCAGCCTTTGAACATGGTCCACCAAAGTCAGCAGCCGCAAGTAAACCAATACCAAGTCCTAATAGAATTGCATTAGTTCCACTTAAGCCATTCATGACATCAACGATAACCTGTACAAATGCGTTGATAGGTCCTGTTAATACATAGATGTAGAAGATACCAACAACAAATGTTGTTAATAGAGGAATAAAGAATGTAGGCATCATTGGTTTCAAGGAATCGATAACCTTCCAAGTCTTCATCCACTTAACGAAGTAACCTACAATAAAGCCTAATAGTAACGCACCAATAAATCCTGTAGATAATTGGTCTTTGCCAATAGGATTATTTGCAACATAACCCATAATCAAACCTGGAGCTAATGCAGGTTTACCGGCAATAGCGTATGCGATGTATCCGCAGATAACCGGAACCATCATGGAGAAGCCCGCAATACCTAAGCTATATACATTTTTCCAGAATTGGTTACTTGGAATGATTGCACCATTCTCAATATGACCTGTAAATAATGTAAAAGAGAATAACATACCACCAGCGATAATAACTGGTAAGAAATACGAGATACCTGTATTAAATGCTTTAAATAAACTACGTCCAGTTTCTTTCAACTTATGATTCATCTCACTCATTTGCCAAAGCCTCCGCTCTATCAATTAATTTCTTGATGTCTTTGATTGCTTGTGTTGGATCAACTTCGATAACTTTACCTGCGTCACGCTTTTCTTCAAAACGTTCATCGCCTTCGATGCCGATAGCAATTGCTAGTACGACAACATCAGCCGCATCGATTTCGTCTTGTTCCAACTCATTATTGATACCCATACCACCTTGTGTTTCAACCTTGCAGTCAATACCTCTCTTCTTGCATTCCTGCTCGATTGCTTCTTGTGTCATGTACGTATGTGCAATACCTGCTGTACATGCACTTACTGCTACTAGTTTCATGCTTCCATCTCCTTTTCAATTGATTTCAAAAGTTCGTAAGACTCATCAGGGCTCTTTGTATTTAAGAATTTCTCACGGAAATCTTCATGCATTAAATTCTTACTGAGCTCTGCTAGAATCTTCAAATGTTGCGTAGATCCTTTATCAGCAGGTACACCAATCATCATCATGTGATCTACCCTGTCTTCGCCATCTTCATTTGCCCATGCGCATCCATTCAAGAATTTTACATAGATAACAAATGCATGATTGACCGCAGCCGAGATTGCATGTGGGATTGCAATACCATAACCGATATAGGTTGCGATTACGTTTTCACGGTCAATAACAGCCTTAGCATACTCATCGTAATTATTTACAAATTCATTTGGTAAATGTGCAATCTCTTCAATTGCTTCATACTTGTCACGATAAACTTTGTCCGTGAAAATCGTTAATTCTTTTGCAAACATTTTTGCCTCCTTTCGCCTGTATCTATATTGTCCATCTAGCAGAACATACAGAACAGTTCACTTTTTTCAATTTAGAAATGGAAATTCATTATACGGATTCTTCCTCAATCTTCAGAACAATCTCATGTAGTTTATCAAAACTTTGTGTACGAATTAGTTCCTTTGTATATTCATCAGAACTTACAATCTGACTGAGTACTTTATAGAATGCAGGCATGGTATCATCGCCCTTCTCCTTCATAGATAAAAGGAAGATGATTTGTACGGTATCCTTATCCCATTGGATTGGTTTTTGTAAGATACCAATCTCAACAAAGCTTTCCTTACCCATTGGGTGGATTGGGTGTGGTATCGCAACCATATTCCCAAATGCAGTTGCTCCAATACTCTCTCTTTCAAGCACAGCTTCCTCAAAGTCATTTGAGATATCCACTTTCTTCTGTGCTTGCATGCATAAGAAATGGATAACTTCCTCTTTATCGTTATATGCTAAATCCCCAAAGAACATATCCTCACGGAAGTAATTAAAGATTTGTAAGTCTCGTGTCTTCTGAATCATCGCATGAACATTTTCAATTGCACTCTTCCCCAGGAAAGCATTGACTTCAATAACTGGTATATTTAATTTTTCTTCAATTGGTACAGTTGTCAGAATGTAATCAATTCCATCAAGATTCTGATTATGCAAAGTATTTAAACTCGCTGTTCCAACAACAACTAGATTCTTTCCAAACTTTTCTTCAATCTGATAACGCAATAACTCAGAACTTGCCCTTCCACTTCCACAGACAATTAACACCTTTTCTTTTGTCTGCTTCTCACGTTTCTTTTCTAGCGCAACATTAAAATGTAACGCAATGTACGCAATCTCATCTTTGCAGATACTTCGGTTATACATTTTCTTTAATACACCACAGGCAACAGTAGCCATTGAGTATGCAAGAACAAAATGCTCTCGAATCTGATTTGCTAGCGGATTATAACTTGCGATGTGATTCTGTAATCTAACTTTAAACGGTATGACATGAAGAGATAATAATGTCACAAGTTCAAAGTCATACCGCAAATCAATGCGAAAGGTTTCATTGACTGCTTCTAACATTGCTAAAACAATTTCAAATGTTTCTTCATCCACGACAGAACTACTTTGTTGTCCATTATTAAGCCGGATAATCTTCTTACTCGTCAAATGCATTAGCACGTAATACACTTCACTATCCGGAAACTTCACATTAAATTCTTTTTCAATATCCTGGATAATAGCTTTGGTCATCGCAAGATCACTATCATCTTCCATCTGCTTTTCTGTTTCTTTACCAAGATGAATTACTTTGCCATCTAGGATGCGTTGAATTGCGATATAGATGTGGAATGTTAAATTATTTAGTGATAAATCCGAAATCATAAAATTGTATTTCGCAACTTTATCTGTAATAATTTTATGAATGATATCTAATCGATTATTCTCTGGCAGTTGTTGGGTATAGAATGGTTCTTCCATTTGAATTCTAGTAAGACAAAGACGATACTGTTGTTCACTGCCAATTGCACGCATACCTTGATATGCACGATAGTCTATCTCAATACCAAAATCCGCAAGAATGTTACGTACTGTCTTCATATCATTCTTTAGCGTTGCACGACTGATAAACATCGCATCCGCAAGATCATCCATGCGCACACTTTCATCAGAAGTAAGTAAGGTTTCTATAATCTGACGAATACGATCCTGAGTAGTTAGAACTCTTTCACGATTACACTCGATAGACTGTAAATAATCCTCCAACTTTTCTTTATCTTGGATTTCAATTGAAATACCTTTACGTTCTATCTTGATTCTTGCCCCATTACACATAAGTACATCATTGAGTGCTTCAACATCATTACGAATTGTTCGAGCAGTCACACCAAAAAGCCCCGCAATTTCTCGAATTGATTTACTGCGATCATTTTCCTTCACCAATAAGAAAAGCAATCTATCCTGTCTATCCATGCTATAAACCCTCTATTCTAATTATACGTATTGTCTAAAAAACCTTCAGACAATATGTTTCCCGCAAAAATGTGAAATTCATTATCTATAGCGTGTTATACTATGCATATGAAAATTACAGAAGGCTACATGCCATTTTTAAACTATCAAACCTACTACCGTATTGTTGGTGATATTACTAAACCTGCTTTAGTTCTACTACATGGTGGCCCTGGTTCTACGCACAACTATTTCGAATTACTTGATTCACTTGCTTGTGATGATTATTGTCTTGTCATGTATGACCAACTTGGTTGTGGAAATTCGTACGTTGAGGGTCACCCTGAACTTTGGAAGCCAGAAACTTGGGTTAATGAGTTAATCGCATTACGCAAGCATCTAAACTTAACAAAGGTTCATCTTTTAGGTCAATCCTGGGGTGGTATGCTTGCGCTAGACTATGTATTACATTACAACCCTACTGGTGTACAGTCTCTCATTTTATCTAGCACTCTATCTTCCGCCTCCCTTTGGGCAAGCGAACAACATCGTATGATTCGTTTCATGTCTGAGACTGACCAACGTGCAATAGAGATTGCGGAAAAAACAGGTAATTATGAAAGTGAAGACTACATCACCGCAAATACCCACTTCATGCATGCACATTGTGCAGGTGTATACGAGAGTGGTAAAGCACCGGATTGCTTAACACGCCCAAAGAAGACAGGCAAAGAAGCGTACCTCTATGGTTGGGGACCAAATGAATATACACCAACCGGAAGCCTTGCAGGTTTTGAAGTAACAGATGAATTAAAACAAATCAATATTCCTACTCTTATTATATCTGGAACAAACGACTTATGCACTCCACTCGTCGCAAAAACAATGCATGACAACATCAAACATTCTACATGGCAGTTATTTCCTAACTGTCGTCATATGGTATTTGCTGAAGCGACAGAACAATATATTCAATTATTACAAAGATGGCTTAAACAAACTGAAAGTGTATCCCGTTAATTCAGGATACACTTTTATCGTTTATTCTAATATCTTCCGATCCTTAATACTGTACATAATGAGCTTCTCTTCTTTGGAAAGACGATTGAATTCTGCTTCCGAAATTTCCGTTTCAACAAGTGATCGGTCTTGCCACTCAAGTAATTTGATACTCACAATTTCATGAGTGCTACGCTATTATCTACATAGACTAGCCCTTTGTTTTCCTTCAGTAATACAAAATGTCCTACCGTTTCAGATTTACTAGTTTCATTCTGCGAAGGACTATCCAATAGAAATGTACTATCAGATGCCAGGTATTCACCTGTTTTTGGATCGAACCCAAAAATCTTACTCATCGCAATGTGTGGACCGCTATAGTGCTTTGTCACAAGCAGTTGCGGGATTTCCTGATTCAGATACACAAGGCGGTAACTTGCACCATCAACCACTTCATCACCCATACCAAAATCATATGCATCAATGTTATCTAACAATTCATTGTATGCATGGAGTGCTTCTGTTACCTCTGGAGAAACTGTTTCCTTTGGTTCAGGAGTTTCTTTCTTTTGTTCTGTAACGGATGTAGATGTTGTTTGTGTACTACGGTTGTTTGAGGCTGTGCATGCTGTAAGTAATAATGTACCTACACATGCCAAGATTCTACACATTTTCTTCATGGTCATTCCCCCCCATGTGTAAAAACTATGCAATCACTCTATCAGTTATCATTTGTCGTCTAATTTACTATTTTTCAATAATCAGTAAATCTACAAAGTCTGTTTTCCAACCTGTATTTTCTGATAGAGGAATTGTAATACTCTTTTGCAGAGTTAATGCATCCGCATCAAATTCTAAGATTTTTCCTAATTCTGTTGTAGTTTCTGTATTTGGTGTTACGATTGCGGCTGCCTTATTTCCTAAATACCGAATTCCATGCAACTTATAATCTGTATTTGTAAATAGGTTCGCAAAATCAGTTCCTGATAAGTCCTTATCCGATACTAACTCTAAATCCGTTGTATATTCCAGTAGATGATTATCAGCTGTTACTAAACGAATATGGTCATTATACGCATATGCAGAAATAATTCTCTTTGTATCTAGTGAAACGTTCTTTGGATCTAAGGTATTAGGATCCATACTTGTTAAGCTAGCTGTCTCTGGTAATGTAATATTCTTCATAAAGCGACTATTATAAGGATTTTCTATAGTCACAATTTTTCCATTTACATATAGGAATTCTTCAAACTCAACAGAAGTATAACGCCAGTTATCTACATAATGGAGTTCATTTGTCTCTTCATCCAGATAAGACAATTCATATTGATCTTGAACCATATCATATCCTACAAAGTAAAGTCTTGTGCCAATTTCAACCGCACGATAAATCGACGAATGAATCACTGGCGATGTGGTTACTTTATGATCTGGACTTGTGTATTGGATCATATCCCGTATTTCGCCTACTGATCCATCATCAATGTTAATCACTTCAATTCTGCCATTTGTTCCATTGAGGGCAAGCTTTACTGTATAGATGGTTGAATCTAATATTCCCTTAGATATAGAGAATGTAGAATATCCTGCTGTCGATTCAAAGAGTAACGATTTATTCCCGCTGAAAGAATATGCCAATATTGTATTTCCTTCTTGAAATAGTCTACCTGCAGTATATACTTTATCGCTGAATTCTAGTTGTTCCTTATCACTACTTGCAAAAACTATCTTCGTTTGTGGATGCATCTTTCCATTTTGATGAATGGAATAGAAACTTGCAACATAGTCATACTTCGTTAAATCTTCTCCTACCTTCTTGCCTAGTTTGTTCCAGTTTAATATTCCCAGGGAAATCACGATGATTCCGATAATTGATAGAATTACTATTCTGCTCTTTGTCATATTCTTAATCAATGGATATTCCTCCTTTATGACTTTATTCAATAACTTCTATGTCATGTGGATAATGATTTAACACTTCACAGCCGTCCTTTGTAATCAAAACTAAGTCTTCAATACGACAACCTAAGATACTTGGATGATAGATACCCGGTTCAATCGAGAAGATATTCCCTTCTACCGTTAAATCGGTAAATGCTTGTGATACATCTCCATATTCATGTGTTTCTGTACCAATGAAATGCCCAAGTCGATGTGTAAAGTCTTCACCATAACCACCATCTGTGATGATATTACGAGCTATCGCATCAATGTCACATAGTCTTACACCTGGTTTACAATAACTTTCTGCACGTTCATTAGCCTTGCGAACAAGGTTATAGACTTCTATTTGTTCTGCAGTTGGATACTTCTTATAGAAGAAGGTTCTTGTCATATCTGAACAATAGCCATTTACCACACAGCCAACGTCGAAGAGTACTGTATCACCTTCCTGTAATACTGTGTCATCTGGCATATGATGTGGGTCTGCCGCATTCTTTCCAAAGGCAACGATTGGCTCAAAAGAATATCCACTTGCACCAAGTCTTTGATATATAGCTAGCATTTGTGAAGCAACCTCTACTTCTGTTACACCTTCGTGTATAAGTTTCTTAAACTCTGCCATCGCTAAGTCATTAATATGAGATGCTGCACGCATAAGTTCTTGTTCACGAGCATCTTTCACAGCGCGTGTATGATCAACTGCGTAAGATCCAAGTTTAAATTCAGCTGCTATCCTTTCTTCCATCATAGGAATTAGGAATCTAGCTGGCATAATCTTATCTACACCTAAGCTACTATTTTTATCGATAAACTTTGAAATGATCGTTGTAATTCTATCTGTATCTTTATAATACTCTACTCTTACGCCAATCTCTTCAGAAAAACGGAATAATTGATTCAAAATTAAAACTGGTTCGATTTTCTTTCCAATTAATAATCCAAGAAATCTTTCTCCTGGTTCTATTTTCTTCCCACAAAGATATGCAATGGAAAGAGGATCCGTAATTAATAAGCAATCTGTTGTCATCTTATCAATAACACGACTGAGTCTTGCATGATCTAACATAGTATCACCTCTACTTCACTTCTATTTTATCATGTTTTCTGTATTCAAAATTATCATCCCAATATTGAGTTAAGTGCAATTTAACCATATAATTTTTCTTAGAACTAATACTTAAGGAGGCCAACTATGAACATCATTAATTTAATCAAAAAAGCACTCACAGGTGCATCCGACGAAGACAACATCAAAAATAAGGCTCGTATGCGCGAAATCTTTAACGAAGCAGTTCCAAATGGTGATGATTATCAACTGGTATATTGTCATTCCGAAAATTATCACAACGCTGTAATTGCGTCAGTTACTCATCATTACAATTTCATCGTTGGATACAAACCAGGCGAAGTGGTTGTTATTTATGTTGATCCATCTCTTTCAACATATGAACATCCAGTATTCTTTAACAAAGAAAACGGTTCATCGATACGTACATCTATGGGCTACTGCATTGCGGAAAGTCCTTCAGCATCCTTCCAACTTGAACCAATTACTTACGAACCAGGAATTGGTGAACGTGCAAAGTACTGTATTTCCGTAACACAATCCATGGAAGAGGTATCCGCATTCCGTAAATTCTTTAAGCAAGGATTATAATCTAAATATTTCTTACTTTAAGAGTACAATCATTTTTGTACAAAAATGATTGTACTCTTTTCAACTTTACATATTAAAAACCTCTATTCTACAATCTTCTGTTGAGATTAAAATAGCAATAGAGGTCATCTAGAATTAAAGTTTGCAACTATATTTTAACTTGCATATATACGAAAATTTGATAGTTTTTTGTTGTTACTGTACAAAATTGGTTTTAGCAACCAGATGCTACCGTTTCAGTCCATGCTTGCTGGTCTACAACCCATACATTGTCATACTGTGCAGGAACATACTCTGCGCCAACCTGAACTTTTTTGACGGAACAACCTTCACCTTGACTCTCACATTCAGCTTGGCTGTCATAAACACGACCCGTCTGATTACCCACAAATTTATCTTCATAAATACCACGGATATGTTCAGGCACAACCTCACGTTGCTCATAATGGCCTACCTCTGGGTGAGTAACTGTTGTATAAGTAGGCACACATGGTGTAGGTGTCGGCTGACTATAAGTGTTTGTTTCAGTATTAGTAGGAACATCATTCTCAGGAGCAACTGGAGTAGTTGTTTCAGTAGGAGTTGGTGTCGGCTCTTCCTTAGTTTCAGCCTTCTTATCATCAGCCTTTACTTCTTCCTTCTTATCAGACTTGTCTTCCTTAGTAGTATTGTCATTTTTAGCAGTTTCAGTGGTCTTAGACTGTTCAACTGTCTTAGAGCGGCAAGACTTAACAGCGAAGATTATTGCACCGATTAATGCCAATAGAAGTAAAACGATAATTAACTTTTTCTTTTTATTCATAACCCATATATCTCCCTTCAATATAAGTTAGACCACAAAATATGTAGATAATCACAACATATGAATAGACGTTGTATGGATAATCTTGCTATTATTTTACTTAATAAACTTTATATTTACAATAGTATTCTAAATCATATACATTATCTTTATGTACTAAATTATCCTTATCCAATTCCTTGTAATATATGATACTTTAAAGCGCATCTCCTTTTAGAGATATTTGGTACTAAAAACTTTATCTACATATTGTTTAAACAAAAAACTCACATTGCTGTGAGTTTTTAAATTACTTATTCAACTGTAACTTTGATACCAGGACCCATAGTTGTGGATACTGTTACACCCTTGAGGTATGCACCCTTAACTGTTACAGGTCTAGCCTTTAAGATACGGTCATATAAAGCCTTGAAGTTTTCAACAAGAGCTTCTTCAGTGAAAGATACCTTACCGAATAATACGTTGATGTTTCCATCCTTGTCTACACGGTATTCTACCTTACCCTTCTTGATTTCGTCGATTGCCTTAGCAACGTCCATTGTTACTGTACCTGTCTTAGGGTTTGGCATTAATCCCTTAGGACCTAAAAGCTTACCTAACTTACCTAACTGACCCATCATGTCTGGAGTAGCTACGATGATGTCAAAGTCGAACCAGCCACCTTGGATCTGTTGAATCATATCAACGCCACCAACGAAGTCAGCACCTGCTGCCTTAGCTTCTTCTTCCTTAGCACCCTGTGTAATTACTAATACACGCTGTGTCTTACCAGTACCATGTGGTAATACCATTGCGCCACGAATGTTCTGTTCAGCCTGACGTGGGTCAACGTTTAATACGAAGCTAGCTTCCATTGAAGAATCAAACTTAGTTGTGCTGATCTTCTTAGCTAAAGCAATCGCTTCCTTGTAATCATAAAGTTTAGCGCTATCTACTTGTTCTAACGCTGCTCTGTACTTCTTTCCTGCCATTGTTACTTAGCCTCGCCTTCTATTACGATACCCATGTTACGTGCTGTACCAGCAATGATGTTCATTGCTGCTTCAACGTCATTAGCGTTGAGGTCAGGCATCTTATACTCAGCGATTTCTCTTAACTGAGCCATTGTAATCTTACCGGCTTTAACTGTCTTTGGTGTTCCAGAAGCCTTGTTGATACCAGCAGCCTTCTTTAATAAGATAGCAGCTGGAGTTGTCTTGATGACGAAGTCAAATGACTTATCTTCGTAAGCTGTAATGATTACAGGAACGATGTCACCGTGACGGTCCTTAGTTTTGTCGTTAAATTCTGTACAGAATTTAGGCATGTTGATACCTGCAGATGCTAGAGCTGGTCCTGGTTTAGCTCCACCAGCAGGGAATTGTAGCTTAGCTACTTTTGCAATTTTCTTTGCCATGTGGTTTTCCTCCTTATATTAGAATCCACATGCAGTGGTCAGCGGACATTGCTATCCTCCCACGCATGAGCGCACTAAAAGTGCCTTTATATAATAGGCTAATATAGGTTTTGCGTCAAGATAAAAGATGCTAACCTATCCTATTTAGGCTAATTCCAAGTGGTTTTATTCATTTGTTGTCACAAATTGAGAGTTATATAACTGACTATAGAAGCCATTTTGTGCCATCAATGTATCATGATTGCCCTGTTCAATAATTCTACCAGCATTCATGACAATAATTTGGTCAGCGTTTCGAATCGTTGATAAGCGATGCGCAACGACAAAACTAGTTCGTCCCTTCATAAGATTATTAAAAGCTTCTTGAATCTCAAGCTCCGTACGTGTATCGATAGAAGAAGTCGCTTCATCAAGGATTAACATGTTAGGTTTGCTCAATAATACTCTGGTAATACAAAGTAACTGTTTCTGTCCTTGGCTTAAACTATCATCTGTAACGATTGTATCTAATCCATGTGGCATACGACGTATAAATTCCCAACTATGCGCTTCCTTTGTGGCTTCGATAATTTCTTCATCACTAGCGTTCTCAACACCAAAAGCGATGTTATCACGAATACTTGCATTCTTTAACCATGTATCCTGTAGAACCATACCAAAGTTCTTGCGAATTGATTTGCGGCTTACTTCATAGATGTTCTGGTCGTCAATCATAATTACGCCTTGATTTGCATCATAAAATCTCATTAATAAGTTGATAAAAGTTGTTTTACCACAACCTGTTGGTCCTATGATAGCAGTTGTCGTGCCAGCTTTAGCACTAAAGTTAAAATTCTCAATCAGCTTTTGGTCTGGTAGATAAGAGAAGAATACATTTTGAATATCAATTGTACCTTCCTTTTCAACTAAATCTAGTTTTGGATCTACACTTTCAGTTGGAGCCTCAATCAAAGTAAATACACGATCTGCGCAAGCCATCGCATTCTGTAGCTCTGTCACTACAGAACTAATATCATTGAATGGCTTCATATATTGATTGGCATATGATAGTAACACCGTTAGTCCGCCAACCGTTAAATTACCCTTCATAATACTGTAAGAACCAAGCACTGCCACAATTGCATAAATCACATTATTGACTGCACGTGTAGATGGATTTGTAAGAGAGCTAATAAATAGTGCATTTTGACTATATTCTTGTAGTTCTTTATTCATCTTTTCAAAACGTGTTGAAGCACGCTTCTCATAGCCAAATGCTTTTACAACCTTCTCGCTACCAATCATTTCATTAATGAATGCAGTCTGTTTTCCACGTATACTTGTCTGTCTTTGAAACAAACGATACGAACGTGTCGAGATAAATCTTGCCACGAAGAAACTAACTGGTGTTAACACAATCACACAACACGTAATAAGTATATTCTTTGATAACATGAATACTAGCGTCGCAACAATTGTCACTACACCTGTAAACAACTGCGTAAATCCCAACAATAATCCATCCGACAATTGATCTACATCCGGAATAACACTCTGAACAATATCCCCTGTACTATGTACATCTAGATAAGAGAGTGGAATATGTTGAAGGTGTCGCATTGCCTTTGCACGAATCTCTTTAACCGTCTGATATGTTAAACGATTGTTGATTAGATTCATAACCCAAAGACTAATTGATGCAATCGTAATACAGATTCCAATATTGATTAAAACTGAAAGAAGTTGTGAATAGTGTACCTCTCCTTGTTTGATAACTGTATCGATTGCGTCACCAAACAAGATTGGTACATACAACTGTAATATCGCCGCCACAATAGATAAACTAATACTAAATGCGAGTAAAACTTTATACTTCCCAATAAACTTTAAAACTTTCCCTAAGGTCTGGAATGATGTGCTCTTTTTCATGCCATCACCTCCTGAGGTTTTTCTTCTGGAAATTGAGAGTAATAGATTTCCTGATAAACCTTACAATTCTCCATCAGTTCATCATGTGTTCCTTTTCCAACTAGATTACCATCATCTAATACTAATATCTGATTCGCTGCACGCACTGTCGAAGCACGCTGTGAAACGATAAAAACTGTCATTTGGTTTCCTAAATTTTGAATTGCACGTCGCAACTTTAAATCTGTCGCAAAGTCCAAAGCACTTGCGGAATCATCCATGATTAATATTTCAGGATTCCTTAATAATGCACGTGCAATTGTAAGACGTTGTTTCTGCCCACCAGATAAGTTACGACCATTTTGTTCAATCATCGCATCTAATCCATTCTTACTTCTCACTACATCTGATGCCTGTGCGATTTCTAATGCATGCCAGATTTCCTCATCCGTCGCATCTTCTTTCCCCCACTGCATATTCTCTCGAATTGTTCCTTCAAATAGAACTGCCTTCTGAGGAATCATTCCAACTTTTGCCACAAGTTCGCCCTGTGGATAGTCTTTTACATTTACACCATTCACGCATACTTTTCCACTTTGTACATCATAGAAACGTGGTATCAGTTGTACAATAGTTGATTTACCACAGCCAGTTCCACCAATAACACCAACCGTCTCACCACGATTTACCTCAAAACTAATATTCGATATTGCATCTGCACCTGCATGTGGATAAGAAAAGGATACTTGATCAAAAATAACTGCTGGAGCACTATCATCTTCTTTTACAGGTTCTATCGGATAGACCATCTGACGCTTTACCACAAGCACTGCTTCAATACGTTCAAGACATGCAAGCGATTTATTAATTGTGATGATAAGGGATGATAGTTTAATGAGTTCTACAATAATCAGCGCCATCAAGTTGTATAACGCAACAATATCGGCTTGTGCAATGACGCCACCATCAACACGGATCGCACCCACATAAATTAATGTAATAATAGCCACATTAATCAAAATGTATGTGAGTGGATTCATTAATGCGGATAAGCGACCTACATGTTCGTTATACTTTGTTAAGATATCATTCTCTTGATTAAATTGTTGAATCTCTGCATCTTCCTTGCGGAATGCACGAATAACTCTGACACCCAATAAGTTTTCACGTAATGTTCCTAATAATTTATCTAATGCACCCTGTACTTTTGTATAAAGTGGAATACTAATCCACATGATGGTAAATACAACGACCGCAAGGACTGGTATCGTTACCACAAAGATAAGTGCTGATTTTGCGTCGATAGTAAACGCGACAACCATTGCCCCAAATACAATGAATGGACTTCTCAGTAATAGACGTAAAGCAAGATTTAATCCCGTTTGTACCTGTAATACATCACTTGTCATACGTGTGATTAATGTATCCGTTCCAAGTTGATCTAGTTCTGCATACGTTAAATCTTGAATGTTATCGAATAATTCTTGTCTTAAATCTGTTGCATACCCAGTGCTTGCCTTAGCCGCAAACCACTGTGCAGTAAAGGAGAATGTCATTCCTAATACCGCAAGCAACAACAAAAATCCAAACATCTTCAAGACAAAACTTATATCATTCTGCCCAATTCCATTTTTGATGATTTGAGCAATCACTAATGGAACTGTTAAATCCATTAACGCCTCTAATAATTTAAATACGGGCGCAAGAATACTTTCTTTATGATATTTCTTTAAATGCTTCAAACTCATCTTTTGTTTTTTCATGGCATATCTCCTAAAAGGAAAGAGTGTAGTTTCCTACACCCTCTATTTTGCACCTTTGTATTCAGCTTGCCCCATACCGATTACGATATTTCCGATTGGGTTAGCGAAAATTAATAATGTTGTAATACCACCACTGATATTGAATGCTTTTGCTTGCTTTCCAGATCGCTTGATATGAATTGCGATTGATACAATCATCATCACAAGACCAAGCCATCCAATAATCTGTATACCTGTGTTAGCAGCAGCCAAGAATAATGCTAGACCACCGAGTGCACATACAAACCATATAATTCCAGCATACTTAGATTTCCAAACTAGTTTGAACATCACAAGTTCACGTAATACTGGAACAAATGCAAGAATCTTATTTTCAGGTGTCTTACGTAATACTTTTAAATATCCGAAGGTCTGTAGGACATACCAAATTACCGCGAAAATCGCATAACTTGTTAGGATTTTTGTTAATTCTACTGTCATGTCAACCTCCTAGAACAATTCTACTTTTTCTAAATCACCATAGTTGATATCAGTTGGTGTTTCACGACCGAACAGCATAATTAATACGTTAGCCGTCTGTGTCTGATCATTCAATGACGCAACTCTTCCTTCCATTCCACTGAATGGACCAGCAAGAATTTTCACTGTATCACCAATCTCGAAATTAATTGAAATCTTCTTATCACTTTGACCAATACGGCGTAAGATAGCTTCCATTTCATCTGGTGCAACTGGGAATGGCTTTGCACCACCACCAGAGGAACCGATAAATCCTGTAACACCTGGAGTATTACGTACAACGTACCAAGCTTCATCTGTCATCTTCATTTCAACGAAGAGGTAACCTGGGAATACGTTTGTCTTAACATCCTTTGGTTTTCCATCCTTGCCAATAACAGTCTCTGTTTCTTCTGCGACTACAATACGGAATAAGGAATCCTGAATGCCCATTGTTTCAACACGCTTCTCAAGATTTTCCTTAACTCTGTTTTCATGACCAGCGTATGTATTTACAACATACCATCTAGTTTCATGTTCATCATCAATTGCAGAAATTACTGCCTTCTCATTTGTTGTCATATATTGTTACGCTCCAATCCCGAAAACTTTCATTAGATATGCAACACCTAAATCACACAACACAAAGAATAGTGCAAAGAATATTGTGAATGCTAATACTTCAGCAGTATTTTGTAGTGTTCCTTCTTCGCTACCTTGGTTAGTCCAATGTGGCCAACGAACACGCTTTGCTTCTTTTGTAATACCGCTGATTGTAAACCAATGGTCTTTTGCTGGTTTATTCTTCTTGGCTAATTTCTTAGCTTCTTTAGCCTGCTGCTTTTCAGACTTCGCAGCTTTCTTATCTTTCATCTCTTCAGACATCGCCTTGCCTACTTTCTATTTTGTTTCTTTATGGAGCGTCATCTTGCCACATTTTGGGCAGAACTTTTTGAGCTCCAATCTCTTTGTGCTGTTTTTCGAACCATTTGTTGTATAGTTGCGTGCAAGACATTCTTCACACGCAAGAATAATTTTTCTTGCCTCTTTTGCCATTACGAAAAACTCCTTCAAAGTCTTGATTACAATAGCACATAATTCGCAAACTCGCAACGAGCCAACCGCCTGTTTCATATGAAAATCATAAAATTTATCTTCCCCATCATTTAAACAATCACACTTCTTCAAATCATCCCGAATACTACATATCATTTTAACTTGTATCATTAGTTTCCTAGTTTTCTATTATGTTACTAGTAATTTTTTGGACTCTCACTTCCAAGGATTATATGTAATCGAGCCTCTTTTATATCTTTTGATTTTGTTTGGTCAAACTCTCATATTTTATGGCAGTAGCTATTTATTATTGAATCCATCTCATCGTATTCTAACATTTGTATTGCGACTACTCTGGGTAATTTATTTTCTTGTGATGATTTTATTACTGTTTTTTAGAGTCTATCATGACAACAACATCAACCTAAATCTTCTTGAACTCTTTAATTTTGAAATAGCAAATCTTTCTCAAACTATATTAAATTTGATCTTATTTATTCCTATCGGATACTGGCTCATACATTTTAAAACAACCTCAGCACTACTTATATCCTTGTTCCTGATAACTTCTATTGAGATATTACAATTTATTAGTCACCGAGGTATCTTTGATGTTGTAGATATTTTAATCGATACATTTGGAATTATGATTGGATATATCATATTTAAAAAAGTGAATATCAAATTCCATTAATTCTTATGAATTATACG
>ERZ773001.129-NODE-129-length-32903-cov-35.8797_pt1 | contig 32903 bp, 33 predicted proteins | sample MGYA00511673_ERZ773001 | MGnify/ENA primary metagenome ERZ773001 (study PRJEB29015, sample SAMEA2738091) | human oral metagenome | biome: human oral; feature: human-associated habitat; material: saliva | place: China | collected 2162 ... | reverse complement strand
AGCGAATTGGTCGTTGGGTCGAGTTTAAGGGCGCTTATAAAACCATGGATAATAATTACATGGAATCTGTTTGGTGGGCGTTCAAGAGACTTTACGAAGAAGGCAAAATCTACGAAGGCGAAAAGATTTTGGTCTATTGCACAAAGGATGCGACGCCAATTTCTAAGAGTGAAGTGGCTATGGAAAATAGCTATCAAATGGACACTGATCCGAGCTTGTTCGTTTACTTTAAGCTGGAAGATGAAGATGAGTATTTGCTTGCATGGACGACGACACCGTGGACTTTGCCGGCAAATATGGTTTTGGCGGTAAATCAAGATGTCGATTATTCTTTGGTGGCGTACGGCGATAAAAAGTTTTACGTTGCAAGTGATCGTGTTGAGAAAGTCATGACGGATGAAAAGCACCAGCCGCTGGAATATTCAATTTTTAAGACGATTAAAGGTTCTGAATTAGTAGGTAAAAGATTTGAGCCGCTATTCGAAAATCGTGGGCCGGCTGCGCATAAGATTCTTCACGCCGATTTCGTAACGACTGAGGACGGTACGGGAATTGTTCATATTGCGCCAGCTTACGGCGAGGACGATTATGAATTGTGCCGAAAAAACGACGTGCCAGTATTATCGTTGGTTGACGGTGATGGAAATTACACAGAGGGCAGGTGGCTGGGTCGCAACATCTGGGAGGTGAATAAGGAAATAGCGAAGACTTTATTGGAAGAAGGTCGGGCGCTGAAAATTGAATATATTCGCCACGAATATCCGCATTGTCATCGATGTGGCACGAAATTGATGTACCGAGCTCATCCAAGCTGGTTTATGGATATTCAGAGCCAGAAAAAGGAAATGTTGGAGGCGAACGAGCAGACGAGCTGGACGCCGGACAATCTGAGGACTGGACGATTTCACAATATCATCGAGCAAGCACCGGATTGGAATTTGAGCCGCGACCGTTACTGGGCAACACCAATTCCAGTGTGGAAGGGTGTGAAAAATGACGGTACGGAAGTGGTGAAGGTGATTGGTAGCTTTGCGGAATTTGAAGAAGTTACGGGCCGCAAGTTGGACGATTATCACTTGCCGCAAGTTATGGACGTTACGTTTGAGTGCGACGGCGCAGAAATGCATCATATTGGTAAAGTTTTGGACTGTTGGTTTGAGTCTGGCTCAATGCCGTTTGCTCAGTTCCACTATCCATTTGAGAACAAAGAAAAATTTGAAGCAAGTTTTCCTGCCGATTTCATCATTGAAGCGATTGACCAAACTCGTGGCTGGTTCTATAGCTTAACAGCGGTGAATGTGGCTTTGTTTGGTAAATCTCCGTGGAAGAACTTGATTTGTACTGGATTTATCAATGCTGCCGATGGCAAAAAAATGAGCAAGAAGCTAAAGAATTATACCGATCCGATGGAATTGATGAATAAGACTTCGGCCGACAGTTTCCGATTCTTGATGCTTTCAAGTCCACTAACAAATGGCGAAAACTTTGCCTTGGCGGATAAGGATGTGATGGATGTAGCTCGTAAGCTTGGCATGATTTGGAATATGTACGATTTCTTTACGATGTACGCTGAAGTTGATGGCTGGGAGTTTAATGGCGATCTTTCGGATCCGCTTCGTGATTTAACAAACCCGCTGGATATTTGGATTGTGTCGAGGTTGCATCAATTGATAACAGAGGTCGAGCGAGGTCTTAATAATTATAATCTACAGGATGCGACTAAGCCGATCTTGCCGTTCTTAGACGACGCAAGTAACTGGTATGTCCGACGCAGCCGCCGCCGCTTCTGGAAATCTGAAGATGACGGTGATAAAAATGACGCTTACCGCACACTCCATTACGTTTTGGTGCGACTCAGTTATATGCTAGCGCCGTTTACGCCATTCTTAGCGGAAGAATTGTACTATAATTTGACGGGCGATAACGAGTCGATTCATCTTAAAGATTGGTTGCCGGCTGGTGAAATAGATAATTCAATGCTACGTGACATGAATGCACTGCGTACTGCGGTGAATGACGGCCTGTCGAAGCGCGCATCAGAGGGAATTAAGGTGCGTCAGCCGTTGGCGTCTGTGAAACTTATCAATACTATTTCTCAGGATACGCCGGCGGAAGTTGCGCAGTTCTTGATTGATATCGCTAAAGATGAATTGAACGTGAAATCAGTTGAAATTGTTACAGATTCAGAGTCTGAGTCGGCGCAACCGAGTGTTGTTTATGACTTAACAATCACTCCTGAGCTAAAGCGCGAAGGTTTGATGCGTGAAATCGTTCGCCATGTCCAAAGCGCGCGCAAGCAAGCTGGTCTGCAGATAGATGATCGAATTGTACTGAGCATTTCCAGTGACGATTCTGAAATATCTCAAGCTATTGATGCTTTCGCTGACGTCATTAAAGCTGAAACGCTCGCCGTGGAATTGAACTCTGTGGTCAATGAATCGGAAAAATATGACGCCAAAATCGAGGGCAAATTGGTAGAAATTTCCCTGAAAAAGGCATAAAAAACCAAGTTATAACGTCTATGCTTGCAAAAGTCAAGGGCAGCTAGTATAACAAGTTCATAGCATAATAATTTGAAAGGATAAGCTATGATTAATTTAATTAAGGTTGGGGCTATCGCTGCGTTGGCTACTGTTGGCGTGATATTCGGCAATGTAACCGCGTCTGCGCTAGAGACTACTCCGCCGGCTGCACCAAAAATAACAGTTGCCACCGCTCAATATAAGGGTGAGAAAAATACAATTAAGTTCGAAAGCGCTGCGAACGACCACTATCGATTCGTGCTAACGAGTGGCACAAATAAGATTCAATTGAAAGGTCCTATTCGTCAAGAATTGATGCAGGGTAGTGAGTTGTCAATTGAAGAATTAGTGAAGAAGTATTACCCAAGTTCTGCCGACTCAATCCCATACGATACTCCTATTTCAATTGACACATACTGGTTTGACAAAGAAGGCAATTACGACAACTCATTGCGCCAAACTGTCGCATTGACTGTTGGTGGTAATCTGACAAAGGCTGTGAAGTTGAACCAGGCACCGCTTGTTGCGACATTGAAAAACCCAGAAAGTTTGCCGGAAGCTCCTGCTAATCCAAATCCAGTTACTCCAGCAAATCCAGTAAACCCTGAAGCTTCAACTGAATCGGAAAACGTTAATGTAGCGACTACTCCAGTTCTAGTAGAATCAACCTCAGCTTCAGCTTCTTCTCCACGCAAAGAAACTAAGCCTACTGAGACTTTGGCTGAAACTGGCGTGAGTTTATACTCAGTTATTGCCGCTGCTATTACGGCAATTACTGCTGGCGGTGCTGCAATTATTAAGCGATCGTAATTTTGTAGATTCTCATAAGAATTTCAGTAAAAAATATCCTCCTCTTCACGGGGAGGATATTCTATTGACTTTTAATTGTACTTATGCTAATATATAATTATTAATTGATAAAAATAAAAAAGTTATGCAAAATTTATTCAACAAATTATTTGGCAGTAAAGTAGGGTTTTTGCCAATCGACCCGCTGGCGGATGGGCTTGCTGAAGAAATTATTAAAGAACAGCGGGAGCCGCAAGCGATTCGTCTGGATGCCGACGATATAGAGGATATTCGCAAGTTTTGGTCTCGTGCGGATGGCGATTTTGATAGCTGATAGTGTATAATTAGCTCATGTTAATTGAGTCTTTAATGTTTTTTGCTCGAGCTGGCGGAGGTGGGTCGGGCTCTTCTGGGGGGTCCTTAATTTTGATGCTACCTGCAGCTGTATCGGGCGGTGTGGCGGGCTTTGTAAAAAGGAAGACTAGATCAAAAATAGCAGGCTTCTTGGTAGGTGTCGCTGTTGGACTAGTTTTTAGTTTACTGTATTTAGCCGATTTAATGTGGTTCATATGTGCAGCTATTTCTACTTTTGTGGGGGCCGCTATCTCTGTATTTGTTGATAAGCTCAAATTATTTCGCCAAAATAGTGAGGTGGCTACGAATACAGTTCGCCAAGCCTCTTCTGCTGATTCGTTATGGCAGCCAGATAATCTTACTAATTACGCTAGGCAAGTTTTTGAGAGGTTTCAGTATGATTGGAGCAACTTAGATTATGAGTCAATTCGTAAATATACGACACAGAGATATTCAAATCACATTGGACTAGTGATGCAGGCTTTACGTCAAATGGGTCGTAGGAATATCGTCGATAACGTGCGGATAAATGAGGCTATTTTTGCTGACGCACATGACGATGCTAATAATCAAAGTGATCGGGTGAGTGTAGCATTTTTGGCGGAAGCAGACGATAGGCTAGAGGAGATTGCTACAGGTAAGAAACTCCGAAGCACTAACGAAGAATTTGCAGAGAAGTGGAACTTTGTTCGTGAAGGCAATGAATGGAAATTAGATGGCATAAATCAGCCGACGGAAGATGTAGGTACGTTGATTGGTTCACTCAACAAGTTTGCCGAAGATAACGGCATGTATTTTAGCCTGGATTGGGGTAGGCTACTTCTTCCGAAGGGTGGTAACTTATTTTTGCCGCGCTATTTTAGCTCTGCTGATGTAAATAATCACGTTATTGGTATTTGGGATGACGGCATTCTTGTCCAACTTTATACTTGCGTGCTTAAAAACGGCAATGGATTTACAGATGAAGGTAAAAATAAGGATGAAGTTAATTACCTTATTGGTCAGATTATGCTGCCTAAATCTTACGGTGGAATTTTGGTTGACAGGGATGATAATAGCATTTTTAGGAAGCGAATAATATCGCCAATTGACTATAAAAAAGTCAAAATGGAGTGGGGTGATTTTAATAAACGCTATACCATTTTTGCCACAAATGAAGATCAGGCGGCGAGCTTTGAGCTATTAAATCCGAGTTTTATGGCATGGCTGTATGACCAGGACATAAAAGCTAATATTGAAGTGATGGACAATATAGTTATTTTATATGCCCGGGTTTCTTCTAATGAAAAACGCTATGCAGAAATGTTGGAGATTTTAAGAAGGGCTCACAAAGAGCTGAAGATGTAGGAGGTGCTATGATTACTAAAGCTATTATTCCGGTCGCTGGTTGGGGCACGCGAATGTTGCCGATTACCAAATCTATTGAAAAATGTATGCTGCCGGTCGGTACAAGGCCAGTGATTGATTATATCGTGCAAGACGTCGTGCGAGCGGGCGTGAAGGATATTTACTTTGTGGTGGGTGAACAAAGTACGCAGGTGCAGAGCTATTATCGATCGAATATTCAATTGAACGATTATTTGCGTCGAGCGGGCAAACAGGATAAGCTTCCCCTGGTGGCGCCACTTCGCGACGTCCGAATACATTTTTTAACTCAGCCGGGAACTGGTGGTTACGGCACAAGCATTCCAGTTGGTCTGGCGAGCGAATTTATTGAACAGGGCGAGTCGGCCTTTGTGATTATGGGCGATCAATTCTTTTGGCGCGGCGACGGCGGCTCAAATGCGGCAGATTTGGCGGAGTTAGTGGAATCGCGCGGATTGTCGGCTGGGCTATTGGGAAATCCTGTCGAAGAGGAATTTATTCCGCAAACAGGGATTATTGAAACTGACGATCAGGGTAATTTTGTGCGAATAATTGAAAAGCCAAAACTGGAAGAAGCTCCAAGTAACCTCAGCAATTCAAGTTTTTACGTTCTGAATAAAGAGATTTTTGAGCTGGCGCGAACCTTACCAGCAAATCCTAAGAGAGGTGAGTTTGAGCTAACGGACGCGATTAACGCGTACATCGATGGCGGCGGCGTGATTGTTGTTGGCGAAGCTAAGGGTGAATATATGGAATGCGGCTCACCGAGTGGTTGGTTGAAGGCGAATAACGCTATGGCGAAAAACGCTACTTGCTAACTTGACTATATTGATTTTTTGTGCTATTGTATAGTCTATACATGGAAAAACATCCAAAACAAACAACTATGAACGGAGCCGAAATTAAAAATCCTGGCGAAGTGTTGTCTGCGGAGGGTCTTAAGAATCTTGTAGCTGAGGCTGGTGTTGATGGCTCTACGCCAAAGGAGCGGGCGGATCAATTTAAGAATATTAGCCTTGAGGATTTTGCTGGGCTTATCGATAAGATTAATAGGAGAGTTCAGGGGTCCGCTGATTCGTTGATTTTAGAAGATGGCGTTATGAAAATAGGTGACAAGGAAACTATACCTGTTGAGTATCGCTACGAGGTGATGAGCGAATTGATGAGATTGATAAAAGAATCTTCTGATGATATTAATCCGGAGCGGCTTGGCGATGTGGCTGCACTTGGTATCGTGCTACTTCATCCGTTTCGGGACGGTAACGGTAGGACGGCTCGAATTGTAGGTTCCATATTCCACGAGGAATACGATGATGACTGGGAGAATAATTACGGTATCGTTTCTGAACCTCGAGATGTCGCAAGGGGGCGTGGTGGTTTTATGATTAATGGCTATATTCCATATCTGCCCGAAGGTAAATCCCAGTCAAATCCAGAAGATGTCATTCTATATTTAGAAAGTCTGCTGTCGTCTGAACATAAAGATGACAGGTTGTATACTGGACCTTTTGGTCAGGCGCCACTTTAGAAGTAATTACTACTGGCATGTACTTGATTTTATTGCTAGTTTTTGATAGAATTATTAGAGTTAATTCATAATAATTAAGGAACGAAATGAAAGCAGTCGTAAAAATCTCTGGCAAACAATATCTTGTCAGTGAAAAAGAGTCCCTCTTGGTGGATCTCCTCCCTGAAGGCACAAAAGAACTCACTCTCGACGCACTTTTAGTGATTGATGGTGATAAAATCAAGGTTGGTACACCAACTGTAAAAGGCTCTAGCGTTAAGGCTAAGGTCGTAGAAGCGGAAGTTAAGGGCGACAAGCTTCGTGTTATCCGCTACAAGAGTAAGAAGCGTGTGCACAAAGAAACTGGTCATCGCCAGAAGTACACGAAGATTGAAATTACGTCAATCAAATAGTCTAAGAGCCGCTTTCGCAAAGGAAGCGGTTTTTTGATGTCTGTTATTTATGTTCTGCTCATGCTATAATTAAGGCAGGTAAAAAGGGGAACGAATGACAAAAATCATTGCGGTGACAAATCAAAAAGGTGGCGTCGGCAAAACAACGACGTCAATTAACGTAGCATATTTTTTGGCAAAAGCTGGCAAGAAAACGTTGTTGGTGGATTTTGATCCGCAGGGCAATGCCACCAGTGGACTTGGAATAGATAAGCAGAATTTGGGCGCAACAATATCAGAGGTGATTATGCGACAAATTGACCTGGCGAATATCATATTGCCAACGGAATATAAAAACTTATCAATTGCTCCAGCTACACCTCATTTGGCGAATACGGAAGTGGAATTGGCGCAGGCGCAGGGAAGGTTTGTTCGCTTGCGAGAAGCTTTACAAAAGGCGACGGATTACGATTATATTATTATTGATAGCCCGCCGAGCTTGAGCTTGTTGACGGTCAACGGTATGATTGCCGCTAATTATGTATTGCTCCCAGTTCAGGCGGAATTTTACGCATTGGAAGGATTGGGACAGCTTTTGGAAAGTATGAAATTGATAAAAAAGGGGCTTAACCCGCCTCTGGAACTATTGGGTGTTTTGCTGACAATGATGGACTCCAGGACTACATTATCTGGGCAGGTTCATGCTGAGGTTAAAAAATATTTCCCAGATAAGATTTTCAAGAATAGCATTCCGAGAAATATTCGCTTGGCTGAAGCCCCTAGTCATGGCGCGCCAGTTGGTGCGTATGATCGTTTTTCAAAAGGTTCTCGGGCTTATAAGGCGCTAACGAAAGAAATTATAGAGAGGGTGGAGCGATGAAAAAAGGTTTAGGTAGAGGTTTTGGGTCGTTGATTCCAACCAATTTGATTGATGAAACGTTTGATCCAACCGCACAACAGGATGTGAAAGTTTCTCATTTGAGGGATATTGCTATTGATCAAGTCGTTCCAGATCCAGATCAGCCGCGTCGCTTTTTTGATGAAAATGCTTTGAATGAGTTGACGGAATCGGTGCGCGAGCATGGCGTGGTTCAGCCGATTGTTGTGACGCCAAAAGGCGATAAATATCTGATCGTGGCGGGCGAGCGACGTTGGCGTGCGGCGAATAGGGCGAATTTAACAGAGGTGCCGTGTATCGTCAGGAGTATGAGCGATCAAAATCGCCTGGAGATTTCTTTGATTGAAAACTTGCAACGACATGATTTGAATGCGCTTGAAACAGCGACTGCTTATCAAAAATTGCGCGACCAATTCAATATGACACTGGAGGAAATTGGTAAGCGTCTGGGTGGCAAATCTATAAGTGCGGTCAGTAATACGTTAAGGCTACTGAAATTGCCGAAGTCTGTGCAGCAGGCGTTGTTTGAGGGGCGATTAAATGAAGGGCAGGCAAGACCTCTAATCGGTTTGCCTGATGACGCTGCGGAAGATATTATGGAGCGAGCTATTCGCGAGGAGTGGTCGGCACGACGGATCGAGCAGGTTGTTACTTTGTGGAAGCAGGCGAAGGCTAGTCCAATCGAGAACAAACGACGCCCAGCAGATATGCCTCACGCAGATGCTATTGAAAGTCTTTCAAAGCGATTTGGAACAGGGGTAAAGATCCGTACAAACGGCCGTGGAGCCGGTCAGATTAGTATCAAGTTTAAGGATAATCTTGAATTTGAACGAATAAGAGAATTACTCGAAAAATAATTTTTATTAGAACGAGCGAATTTTATTGAACGGGAATATTCGTAGACTGACTGGTCCGACGATGTCATAAAGGGGGATTGGCCCCATGCAGTTTCGGGAGTCGCAAGAATAGCTTCCTTGGCGGTGATCACCCATAACGAATATCGTGCCTTCTGGTACGGTCGTATCGACATCTCCAGAGGTAGGCTGTCCTGGCTCATTCTTATTGACTGAGGTGTCAGGGTTAAATCCGTCAGGGTTTTCTGTATTGTAAACAGTTACGGTGCCGTTTTTCACAGTAACTCGCTCGCCAGCAAAGGCGATTACGCGCTTAACAATATATTCATCTTTGCCTGTTGAGGCGTTAAAATTCGGATTCTTAAACACAATTACTTGTCCGCGCTTTGGAATATAATTTTTATTCTGCAATTTTGAACCAGTGACGGGCAATCGATTGACGATCAGACGATCGCCAGTGTACATTGTTGTTTCCATACTGGCGCCTTCAACATTGAAAGTTTGAAATACAAAAGTGTTCAATAAAAGCGTGCCGATCACTACGCCAACAACGAAAATGACCATTCCCAGGCCATCTTGTAATTTTGGATGACGATCCATAAAAGTAGCGTCCATTGTTTCAATTATAAGCGTTTTGTGTGTTATAATCAATAGATATGAAACCACGCAAACAGTCGATGGACGGATTTGTCGCCAAGCGACCACAGCGAACTTCGTTGGGGGAAATTACTAGCAAAAAAACGACTACGCTCGGGCATCCTCGTAGTAACGAAGATAGTCCGCAGGTGTCGAATAATGCGACAAGAAATATTCAGCAACCAACTTCTGCTAATAAATTAAAGCAGAATATTAGCGAATCGTTGGCGGCGATTGATGAAAATACCAAGCCTTCTCATCGACAGGAGCGCAAACAGAAGCGTAAGAAAAAGTTAATTACCAGGATTATTCTTGCGATTATCGGAATTATTATTGCAATTGTGGCGGGTTGGCTGCTATTAAAATTATGGCAGACGATGAACTCGGTGTTCCATAACGGCGGAATCTTAGGACTATTTTCACAGCAGAAACTGAAAGAGGATGCTTATGGTCGAAGCAATGTGCTGATTTTAGGTACAACAGATGATGATCCGGATCACCCGGGTGCGACATTGACCGACTCAATGATGATTCTTAGCGTCAATCAGACAAAGAAGGATGCGTATATGTTTAGCATTCCGCGTGACTTGTATGTAAAATTTGGCATGGCGTGTAATTCTGGCTACGCTGGTAAAATCAATGAATATTTTGGTTGCGTAGACAGTGGAGATGGTGCGCAGGCAGAAGTCGAACGAATGGATAAAACTAAGAAATTCATCGGCGATATATTCGGTATGGATATTCAATACGTGGCGCATATTAATACTGCGGTGATTCGTGATGCTGTCAATGCGGTCGGCGGAGTTACCGTTGACGTACAGAGTCGTGATCCACGAGGAATTCTTGATCCAAGTATGGACTGGATGTGCCGAGCGAAGGAATTGAATTATCAGCAACGTCGTGAACGATGCCCAACGGGTCACTATATGCAATTAACTAACGGCAAGCACGAAATGGATGGCGAAAAAGCGATGTGGTTCTCTCGAGCGCGTGGTTTGGTGGCGCCAACTTACGGATTGGAACAATCTAACTTTGACCGAGAGAAAAACCAGCAGTTGGTTATGATGGCACTGAAAAACAAAGCTACTTCCACGGGAACGCTGACTGATTTTGGTAAGGTGACGTCTCTGATGGATGCCATGGGCAAAAACTTGCGCACAAACATTGACACGAAAGAGATCCGCACAATTATGAACCTTGGCTCGGAGATAAAAGAGTCTGATATTCACAGATTGAGTTTTGTAGAGGAAGGCAACGTACTTATGACTACCGGCACGGCGGGTGGCGCAAGTATAGTTCAGCCGGCTGCGGGATTGTATGATTATGATGACATTCGCGCTTATATAAAGTCTGAGATTTACGCAACGCCGTTATCTAAGGAAAAAGCCACAGTTGCTGTCTTGAATGGTTCCGGCGTGGCTGGTGCGGCGCAGAAAGAAGCGGACAAATTGACAGAATTAGGAATGAAAGTTGTTCATGTCGGCAATGTTCCAGGTGGTGAGAAAATAGCAAAAACCCAAGTTTATCAATTGCCGGCCGGTAGAGAAAAGACCGCTACAAAAGATAAATTTAAGGAGTTGTACGGCTCGGTTTCGTCAGATTCCTCGAAGTACAATTTGAATGTTGATGCACAATTTATCGTTGTTGTGGGAACTGGCTCATAATTTGGTATAATAGAGTAAGTTATGGAGTTACTGAAAACTGTTAAACGAAGAACGTTTTGGAGCGAATTAGTTTACTATGTCTTAAATATTGGCTTGGCAGCTGCATTGCTTGTTATTGCTCAAGCGTTTCAGACCCCATTTCCAGCGTTAGCGCTTGTTGTGCTGAGCAAATGGCGCATAATTGCTGTTCGTCCGCGTTTTTGGTGGGCAAACATTCAGGCTAACTTGGTTGACTTAACGGTCGGAATTGGTGTTGTTGGTCTGATGTATCTACCTACGTCAGTGTTTTATTTCCGCGTAGCCCTGGCAATACTATATGCAATTTGGCTAGTTGTGATTAAGCCGATGTCTAAGCGCTGGCAGGTCGCCATGCAGTCGTTGATCTCTATTTTCGTTGGCGTAACTGCGTTGATGGTGGTGTCATACGAGTGGCCAGTTTCTGTGGTTGTTATTCTGATGTTCTTGATCGGTTATAGTTCTGCGCGCCATTTCCTACACAGCTATGACGAAGAACAAACGGTTTTACTTTCGGCAATCTGGGGACTCGTCTTTGCTGAGTTGGGTTGGCTGTCGTATTATTGGACTTATAGCTATGGAAAGTCATTATTTGGCGGCGTTTCACAGGTTACGATAATCTTATTGCTATTTTCGCTCGTCGCCAGTAAAGCTTACCAATCTTACAACAAACACAAAGCTATTCGATTTTCAGACATATCCGCTCCGGTGATTCTTACTATCGGAATTATCTTAGTGATGCTAGTGTTCTTAAATTCTGTAGTGATTTAATCTTTAGCACCAGTGAAACGCAGGACTAGGATGTAATTGAGAACACTCTCTTTTACAAAACCATTTTTCACGGCTTCGTCAATTATTCTATTGTGCTGCTGAGGATCCGCCTCGATAAATAACAAGCCTTCTGAGGTGAGACATCGCGGTGCTTGTGAGATCAATTGCAATATCAATTTCAATCCTTCATCTTCGGCGAAAAGTGCAATATCTGGTTCGTATTGGAGCTCTGGTGATACGTCCCAATTTTTGTCAACGTAAGGCAAATTGGCAAATATATAGTCGACTGGTTTGAGTTGGCCATTAAGTAATGATTGCTGTTGAATATGGACGTCCGCATTTAAGGCATTCGCATTTTTTTCTGCAATGTTTAAGGCTGGTTTGCTGATATCGGATAAAATTACCGACAAGTTGCTCCTTTCTAATTTGGCAGTAATTCCCAGACAGCCAGATCCTGCGCCAACATCAATTAAAACTTTTTCGGCAATTTCACTGGCGGTCAGTTCTAAGAATAATGAAATTAGATCTTCGGATTCAGGACGGGGAATTAAAACGGAAGGAGATACGGTAAATCTACGCCCGTAAAATTCTTTATAGCCCAGAATGTAGGCGATTGGTACGCGGTCTAATCTTAGATCTAGTCTGGCATTTGCGATGTCAAATCTTCTGGGGTCAATTTCTTCGTCCAGGTGAGCGTGTAGGTAAGTGCGGTTTTTTCGTAAAGTGTTGGCTAATATCAATTCGGCGTCTAATCTGGCGGACGGGATGTTTGCCGTTTTTAGGGATTTTGTGGCAATTTTTAGCCATTCAGAGATAATCATATAGCTAATTATAGCATATATCTATGGAATGTAAAAAGTAAAATGCTTGCAAAAACTGAGAAAAATGGTAAAAAGTATTGACAAATCAAGAGAGAGAGTATTATAGGCTTCATACCATTAGCGAAAGGAATGAACATATAATGGAATTGCCAAATAATACTCATAACAGCGAAGCTGCAAAGCAAATGGGGTTTGCAGAAGGATTTAATCCTGAACTGACTACTGAAGAAAAAATACGGGCGGCAGCAGAATTTGAGGGTCTGGTTCTATCGACGTTTCTTAGATTCGCGGGAGATGCGAAAACTTATGACCATACTGTACTAGAAGATGGGATAGAGTCGAGTATTCTTTTAGAAATTCCTCAAGAAGACGGATCTTGTGTATTGGTCGAAGTGGAGTCCGCTACGCTTGATAATGGAGATGAAGAACGATCCGTACGAATTATTGAGTTGGATGGGGGAGATAAAGAGAGGCATCATTATTATATAGAAGATGATCAGGTTTTAAGGTATGATGACAATCTTGCTGAGCGCTCGCGAGAGTTAAGGGGAGCGCTGCGCCCCGAAGAAAGTATCAGTATTGAGGGCATAAAGCGTATGATCGATGAGTATAAAAATGAAATAGAGAATGATAAATTAGAGCAGCAAATGGGGCTGAATCGTCAACCTGTTGGCGTGGAAGAGGTGCATAAGTTGGCAAAACTATTGGAATCTGCTGAGCCGCGTAGCTAGGCCGCGTAAGCTGTACTAATTACTAGCATTCTGAGCTTTTAGTTCGCGCTCATATCTCTGTAGATTTTCAATCAAATCGTCGATATCCCCGTTCATTGCAGCGGGGATATTGCTGCGGTTGTAGTGAATGCGGTGGTCGGTGATTCGGTCTTGCGGGAAGTTGTACGTTCGGATTTTTTCCGAGCGGTCGCCAGTTCCAACCAACGAGCGTCGCTCGGCGCTTAATTTGGCGTTTTCTTCGTCAATTTTCATCTGCAACAATCGCGAACGAAGCACGCTCATGGCTTTTTCGCGGTTTTTAATTTGTGACTTTTCGTCTTGGTTTGTAACTATCATTCCAGTCGGCAAGTGGGTGATTCGCACTGCTGAGTCTGTCGTGTTCACGCTTTGACCGCCGTGTCCGCTGGAGCGGTAAATGTCAACTCGCAGATCGTTTGGATTTATTTCAATGTCAGCCTCTTCTGCTTCTGGCAAAACCGCCACTGTTACGGTTGAAGTATGGACGCGACCTTGGCTTTCAGTGACTGGAACTCGCTGAACTCGGTGTACGCCACCTTCGAACTTCAATTTAGAGTATGGCGCGTCGCCCTTGATCATGAAAATAACTTCTTTATAGCCGCCAGAATCATTGGCTGATTCGCTAATTAGTTCTACTTTATAGCCGTTAGATTCGCACCAACGTAAATACATGCGGTATAGTTCCGCCGCAAACAATGACGCTTCATCGCCACCCGCGCCAGCGCGTATTTCCATGATGATATTTTTCTCATCGTTGGGGTCTTTTGGAGTGAGAAGGATGAATAATTCTTCTTCTAATTCGGTCAATCGAGCTTCGGTTTCAGCAATCTCAAGCTTCGCCAGGGTAGCCAATTCGCCGCCTTCGTTGGCTAATTTTTTGGCTTCTACTAAGTTTTTTTCCAGGTTTTCTCGCTCTTCACCCTTGGAAATAAGCGTTTCTAATTCTGAAAATCGTTTGTTTTTTACCGTAAAATCTGGTGAGCTGTAAGCATCAGGTTGCGCTAAAAAATTGCTCAAATCAGCTCGTTCATTTTTCAGAGAATCCATATCTAAAGAAATCTTCGCCATATCTATAAAATTATATCATACATTGACAAATGTTTCTCAGTATTGTCAGATTGAACTAACGTAAAATAAAACCGCCCAGTGATTGAGCGGTTTTTGAATTGTCGGACTAATTTGTTAGATTATTTAGTCTTTTTGTCTGATTTTGGAGAATCAGTTTTAGCTGCTTTTTTAGCGTTGGCTTTCTTTGCTTTGTTTGCCAAAGCTGCTCGGCGAGCTTCAGCAGCTGCTTGACGAGCCTTAAATCGATCAACACGACCTTCGGTGTCGATAATCTTTTCTTCACCAGTAAAGAATGGGTGAGATGCTGATGAAATGTGAACCTTAACTAATGGGTATTCGTTGCCGTCTTCCCATTTGATGGTTTCGGTTGTTTGCGCTGTTGACTGAGTCAAGAACGCGAAGCCCGCTTGTTCGTCGCTAAATACGACAGGGCGATAGTTCTGTGGGTGAATACTGCTTTTCATAACTGTTCAATTGTACATAATTTATCGGAAAATGTCAAAAGTTCGTAGCCTTAACTTTGCTATTTTGGCGAAATTATGACATAATATAGGTATGATTGAGTTACCGACTAGTCCTGATGCTCTGAGTGAGTTAAGTCCAGTGGCGCCGCCAGAGTTATTATCGCAGGCTCAAGACGCTAGTCGAGGTAACCCTATGGTCTATGTAAAAGCGGATAATTATCTGGGCACGGAAACGAGCGATCCTTCATTCATGAAAAGTCGATATAAAACGACTGAATACGAAGCGATAAATGATTTTGTGCAATTTATAGAGATGACAAAGCATTATTTACCTGATTACATGGAGGATTGCGCTAAAGAATTAATAGATGAATTGGCGTTTTTGGGCGTGCCGGAACTAAATTTTGCAGCAAACGCGTTAGCAAAAAGATTGAGGCATCATTTGGAGGTTGATAATAAGCCGGTCTATGTTGACGTAGGAAATCCGCTAAGTCAGTGTCGTGCTAAAAACGAGATGAAAAGTAGCCAGTATATTTTAAGTCTGGTCTTGTCTAAATTTTCAGACGATGAATTCGAAGAATATGAGGGCAGACTGAAAGTGTATGGCGGCAGGGGTGAGATTGGCAAGAGCTCTAAGATTTTATTTCTCGATGATTGGATTATTGGCGGCGATCAGGTAAAAGAACGAATTGCAGGATTTGAAACATATAATAACCCCGGGGCTCATAAGGTGAGTGTATTAGTTATGGCAGCTAGTAGTAAGTACATTGATAATGGTATAGGTGCGGACCCTCTATGGGGGAAGGCGACATATCCTGTAGAGGCTTACTACAGACTCAAAAATGACCATGATGATCGGGGCATGAGCAGAGTAACAGGTATACATTCTTCGACTGATAGAACATTTGGCTGCGAGGTTGATGATGTAGCTTATCTTGCTATCGATGGGGGGATTCTCAAGGGGGAGAGAATTATTGATAGGTTAACTTTACCTGCGTTGGTAAATATAGTGTGACCGTATCGAAATGGTGAGGATTTTGATGGTTTATCGCGATTTAGACAATTGCTAGAGAAAGAGTAATATTTGCAGATTTATTGACTATTTGGTATAATTGCCAGGTAACTAATTTTAATGACACAATCCGCTTCACACTCCAAATCGTGGGCGGATGAGGCAAAAGGAGAAGAGAATGTCTGTAAAGGTAGACATTAAGGCTTTGCTGGAGTCAGGTGTTCATTTTGGACACAAAACCAGCCGCTGGCACCCAAAGATGGCGCCATATATTCACAGTAAGCGTCAGGATAGTCACATTATTGACTTGACTAAGACCGTTGAAGCTTTGGATAAGGCTTTGCCAGAATTGACAAAGATTGCTGCATCAGGCCGCAAGGTTTTGTTTGTTGGTACTAAAAAGCAAGCTAAAGACGTTGTTCGTGAAGCAGCTGAAAAGATCAACCAGCCATACGTAGTTGAGCGCTGGATTGGTGGTATGTTGACTAACGGTTCAACTATTGCTCAGCAAATTAAGAAGTTGAAGAATCTTGAAAAGCGAATGGCTTCAGGTGATTTGGAAAAGCGTTACAACAAGCTTGAGGTGCAGCGCTTCCAAGAGGAAATCGACAGCTTGAATATGAAATATGGCGGCATCAAGGATTTGATGGGCAAGCCAGGCGCTGTTGTTGTAGTTGACGCATTGACCGACGCAAATGCAGTTCGTGAGGCTCAAACTTTGGGTGTGCCAGTATTTGCAATTGTTGACACCAACGTTAATCCAACAGGAATTGATTACGTAATTCCAGGTAATGACGACGCTGTTAAGGGCATTCAATTGCTATTAGACTACTTCACTGCGGCTGTTGCTGAAGGTGCAGGTAGTGTAAAGGCTGAAGAAAAACCAGCTAAAAAAGAGGAGAAATAGGATGGGCGTTTCTGTTGACGATATCAAAAAATTGCGCGAATTGACCGGCGTAGGCTTGACTGACGCTAAAAAAGCTTTGGTTGAAGCTGAGGGCGATTTCGATAAAGCTTTGGAAGCTATGCGCAAAAAAGGCTTGACGAAAGCTGAAAAGAAGGGCGATCGTGAAGCTCGTGAAGGTTTGATCGAAGGCTATGTTCACTCTGGCCGAATCGGCGTTATCGTTGAGGTAAACTGCGAAACCGACTTCGTGGCTCGACTTGACGACTTTAAGACGTTGGCGCACGAAATTGCTATGCAAATTGCAGCGATGAGCCCAAAGTATGTTTCTGAAGCTGACATTCCAGCAGAGGAAATGGAGCGCGTTAAAGCTGAGCTTGTGGCGAGCGAATCTTTGGCAAGCAAGCCTGAAGAAATGCGCGAAAAGATCGTTGAAGGTCAATTGAAGAAGCATTTTGCTGAACAGGTTCTTATGAGTCAGGCTTACATCTTGGACGATTCTAAGACTGTTGAGCAGCACGTTAAGGAAGCGATTGCGAAATTAGGCGAAAACATCGTTATTCGTCAATTCAAGCGAATTGAGCTGGGTGTAAGCGAATAGATTTTCACGCAGAGAAGAAGTCGGCCGTAGTAATGCGGTCGATTTTTTATATTGTCAATATTTACCACAAGCATATTGACAATATCACAAATATGTGCTAGTATGGGTACATATCAAAAAAGCGGCATATAGCCGTAAAGAAACGAAAAGGAATAATATGAGTGAAAAGTTAGGCGAAAATACAGATTCTTCTCCCAATACAACAACTGACTGGAGTGCTTTAGAAGGAGATTATAATAAAGAGACTGATGTAAATCAGGCCAATCCAGAAACGACTAATGAACAGTTTAAAAAAGCTGTGATGGACGTTATTGCTGCTAGGGAAGAGTTGTTTTACCTTTCAGACCTGTCTAGAGAAAATCCAGAAGACGATGAGGTCCGGCAGGCTAATAGGGAGCAATCCGTGTTGGTGCAGGCTCTTATAGAGCGTAGGAATGAATTAGCAAATAAAAGAGTTAATGAGCGACCTGCAGAGTAAGTAGGGATTTAGTAGGAGAAATAAATCCGCCTTCGCGTGAGAGAGCGGATTTTATTGTGTGGAAATTATTGAGCAGCCGTCTTTTTGGTGGCGCGCATCTGTCGTGGTGACGATAAATTGGTGATTTTGGATGGTTTCTTGGAGGAGTTTTTCGCGAGTGGCGTCTAGCTCCGAGAAAACGTCATCCAGTAGAATTAGCGGTCGAGATTGACTAATCTCTGTCTGCATTTCAAGCTCTAATAATTTGAACGCCAGCATAATTGTGCGCATTTCGCCACGTGAAGCAACTTTAATAGCGGGCTGATCATGGAGGAAAATTGTGAAATCTTCACGGTGTGGGCCGGCAGAAGTAAATCCTGTGACTATTTCATATTCGCGGGATTTTCCTAAACGATTGAGTAGGGCTTGGTCGTAATTTTCCAGAGGTACAATAGCTCCATATTCGATGGATAATTGCGTGTCTTTTCCTGCCAAAGATTCGTATAAATTTTTTATGCGAGGCTCGTTTATCTGGAGAAATTTGGCTCGTTTTTGGGCAATGTTGGTTGCGTATTGGACAAATTTTATATCCCAAGCAAACAGGTTGTCGCGCCAAATTGATGAGTCTTCTTGGTGGGATTTTAAGAGTTCGTTGCGCTGTAAAAGAGTGCGATTGAAAGCTCTTAAATCCGTGTCGTATTTGGGGTCAAGTCGGGCAATTAAGCCATCCAGAAAGTCGCGTCGTCGGGACGGCGAAGAGGAAATTAATCTTAGTTCGCTTGGCTCAAATAAAACGACAGGCAAGCGGTTTTTTCTGGTTAAGACCTTTGATTTATTGTCATTGATGATGAATTCTTTGTTGATTTTTCCGGAAATTGAGTCTAGCTTAATGCGTCGCTCGCCGAAATCGCCCTCCAGATGAACAATTGTTTGCGGAGCGTTCAGCGTCATACAATCGCTAAGGCTGCCCCGAAAACTACTGCCACGTAGCGCCACATAAACCGCCTCGAGCAGATTCGTTTTTCCTGTGCCATTTGGTCCAACGATTACCGTCCCAGAATTGCTAAAATTCGCTTCGTGCAGATGATAAGACCGGAAATTGTATAGCTTAATCTTAGAAATCACTCTGTTATTATAGCACGAGGCGTAAGGCAAAATTAGCAGACAAGACGCTTGAAGTTTGATATAATAACGGATAGATAAATTGGAGGAAATATGTTCGACACAAACCCTTATGAAGAAAAAATGAATGCAGCGTTTAGCTTTTTTCAAGATGAATTGAAGAAGGTGCGAACAGGCAGGGCGCACGCTGGAATGCTCGACGGTGTTATGGTTGAGGCTTACGGCTCGAAAATGCCGCTTAATCAGGTTGCAAATGTTACCGCTCCAGAGGCACAAATGTTGTTAATTACGCCATTTGACCCGAGTAATATTACAGCAATTTCTTCTGCAATTCGCGACAATCAAAGCCTAGGTTTTAATCCGTCTGACGATGGGCGAGTGGTTCGCGTTCCAGTTCCGGCCTTGACCGAGGAGCGTCGCCACCAACTGGTGAAACAGGTTAGCGAGAAGGTTGAGGAGGCTCGAATTGCGATGCGAAATATTCGTCAGGATGCATTAAAGGATGCTAAGCGAATGAAGGATAATAAAGAGCTGAGCGAAGACGATTTGAAGCGTGTAGAGAAAGAAATTGACGGTTTAATGAGCAAGATGCAGACGCAAATTGACGAGGCGTTTAGGGCGAAAGAAAAGGACGTCTTAACAGTTTAATGAGCGAAACTTTTGCCGACAAAGTTAAGGCGTTGAATTTGCCGTTGGATCAAATTATTGTTATTGGTAGCGGGATTTTGGATCAATTGGGGATTCGTCCAGCTAGTGATATTGATCTTGCGGCGAGTTCTGATTTGATGAAAAAGCTCTCTGAGGAAAGTGGCGATTGGCTTAAAAAGTTTGACTATAATCAGCGTTTTTATTTTATAAAGGACGACGGTTCGGCTGAAGTTTGGGATGGCTGGGATTTTGATGGGCAGGCTGTTAGCTATGATGATTTGCTTGATTATGCGGTGGAATATGACGGCGTAAGGTTTGTTGATTTGAAATTTCTGCGCAAATGGAAGAGTTGGCGTAGTCGCGAAAAAGATGTTCAAGATGTGAGATTAATTGATGAATGGAGGGCAGATAATGAGTGAAGATGTGAGTTTGCCGCGGCATATCGGGTTTATTGTTGATGGAAATCGTCGGTGGGCAAAGCAGCACGGTCTGCCGACATATGAAGGACATCTGGCGGGCTATAACGCGCTAAAAGACGTGGCATTGGAGGTTCTTCATCGAGGTGTGAAATACGCGAGCGCTTACGTTTTTAGTACAGAGAACTGGAAGCGGTCAGAGGAAGAAGTCCGACATTTGATGAAATTGCTATTGAACATACTGAAAGCTGATCTTCCGATATTTATTGAAAACGAGGTTCGCTTGAGGGTTATTGGGTCTAGGGAAGGCTTGTCGGATCAATTGATCAAAGCGATTGACGAGGCTGAGGAGAAAACTGCCGATTTGAAAAACGGAGAATTGGTCTTATGCTTGAATTATGGTGGACATTTGGAGATTGCTGATGCGGTTAAAAAAATTGTTCAATCTGGAGTTTCTCCTGAGGAAATCACGCCTGAGTTGATTGCTCAAAATATATACGCGCCAGAGGTGCCGCCGTGCGATTTGATTGTTAGAACTTCTAGCGAACAGCGGCTCAGCAACTTTATGTTGTGGCGATCAGCGTACAGTGAGTTGATGTTTATTGAGAAAAATTGGCCAGACATGACAACGGATGACGTGTCGGTGATTTTAGAGGAATATGCTAATCGGAATAGGCGGTTTGGAAAATGATCATTTGGGGGGTACTTTTAGGGCTATTTGTTCTCATTTTATTGGTGGTTTTGCATGAATTAGGTCATGCTATTGTCGCCAAGAGAAATGGTGTTAAAGTTGAGGAATTTGGAATTGGGTTTCCGCCAGCCGCAAAAAAGTGGAAAGTAAAGCGAAGTTTCTTGGGTGAAAACGTAACGTTTAGTCTGAATTGGCTGCCGCTTGGTGGATTTGTCAGGCTGAAGGGTGAATATGATTCTGCAAAAGGCGAGGGTACATATGGCGGTTCGACATTTTGGGTGAAGACGAAGATTCTGTTGGCTGGCGTCGTGATGAACTGGATAACTGCGATTGTTTTGTTCACGATTCTTGCGGTAATTGGCATGCCGAAAATCCTGTCAAATCAAGTCCAATTGCCATTTGATACAGAGGTTAGACGTTCGCCAGTGGCGATAGCGAAAGTTACACCAGGTTCGCCTGCCGATAAAGCTGGACTTAAGATCAATGATCAATTGGTGCAAATAAATAATCAACCGCTTACAGAGGCGGGAAAGTTGCCAATTGTAACGAAGGAGAATGCTGGCAAAAAAATCAACGTCAAGTACAAGCGTGACGGCAAGGAATTGTCGCTTGATGTCCAGTTGAATGATGAAAAGTCCGCGAAGGGAAGTGGATATTTGGGTGTTGTTCCGGGGCAGACGGAGAAAATGTATAGCACCTGGTCAGCTCCTATAATGGGCGTGGCGACAACTGGGCAATTGTCATACGAGACTCTGAAGGGCGTCGGCGTATTGCTAGTGAAGACGGTTCATGGATTAGTTGGACAAATATTCGGTTCTGCAGAATCAAAAGAATCTGCACGAGCTGATTTGGCTTCTGTAGGCGGGAGCGTAGCAGGACCAATTGGCATACTGGGCGTATTATTCCCGTCAGTTGTCAGTTCTGGAATTGAATATATCATTTTCGTGGCGGCGCTAATCTCTTTGACGTTGGCGGTAATGAATATTTTGCCTATTCCAGCGCTTGATGGTGGCCGTTGGTTTACGATGACAATTTTCCGTTTATTTAAGAAAGATCTGACGAAAGAGCGTGAAGAGAATATTCAGGCGACTGGCATGTTAATTTTATTAATGTTAACAATTTTGGTGACGATCAGCGATGTTGGAAAACTTTTCTAAGAAATTAAAAAACCGCAAATGGTGGCTGATTTTGGCGCTTCCAGCTTGGGTTTATGGCGTATTTTTGGCGGTGGAAGTTATTGTTTCGTTGGCGGTCGGTGCTTTAATAAAAATCGGCGTACCTCTCAATTCTGCGAATCCAGTTATTTTTAATACGGTGCTTTCGGTTGTTGTATATATTTTGTCGCTAATTGTCGTGATTGGTGTGCCGTTTTTGGTTAAGAAGCGCCGAACAACTTTGAGCAATTTGGGCGTGAATGACTGGCCAACGTTTTTGGAAATATTTATTTCTCCGTTTGCTTTTGTGGCGTATTTTTTGCTCACTATGATTACGATGAGTATTGCTAGCGGTGTTTTTTCGGTGGATATGCAGCAAAAGCAGGTCATACCGTTCAGTCAGAGTATGCTGGCGACTCATTGGCAATTTATCATGGCGTTCGTTGTGTTGGTGGTGCTGGCGCCGATTGTTGAGGAACTTTTGTATCGCGGATATCTTTACGGCAAGTTGCGCAATTCTTTCTCGATTTGGTCGTCAATTATCGTAACAAGCATAGCGTTTGGCGCGGCACATCTTTGGGTTGGTCCGGATTCGCCATTGCAATGGGCGGTAGCAGTTGATACATTTACTTTAAGCCTGGTTATGTGCGCGACTAGGGAATATACTGGTGCAATTTGGGTGCCGATTATGATGCATATGATGAAGAACGGAATAGCGTTTTACTTTTTATTTATCAATCCAGGAATAGTTAATCAATCAGAAGCTTTATTACCATTTATATTTATGTAAAGGAGAAAAATATGCGAATGACACAACTTTTTACTAGAACTTTGAAGCAGGCACCAGCTGGCGAGGTTGCGCGAAATGCTCAGCTTTTGATTCGTGCTGGCTACGTACATAAAACGATGGCGGGCGTGTATTCGTTTTTGCCGTTGGGTTTGAGAGTTCTTGAGAATATTAAGCAAATTGTTCGCGAGGAAATGAATAAAATTGACAGTCAAGAATTGATTATGAGTACTTTGCAGCGTAAGGATTTATGGGAAGAAACTGGTCGCTGGAGTGATGAATTGGTCGACGTTTGGTTTAAGTCTAAGCTGCAAGACGGTACAGATGTTGGTTTTGGTTGGACGCATGAGGAGCCGATTGTCGATCTTCTTCGCAATTACTTAAAGAGCTACAAAGATTTGCCAATTAGCGTTTATCAATTCCAGAATAAATTGCGAAATGAACTTCGCGCTAAGAGTGGAATTATGCGTGGTCGTGAATTTGTGATGAAGGATATGTATTCAATTCACGATAGCAAAGAGAGTTTGGATAGTTACTACAATTCGGTCATCGAGGCGTATAAGCGTTGTTATGACCGATTTGGGATCGGTAATGAAACGTATGTGACGTTTGCTTCTGGCGGCGCTTTTACGAAGTTTAGCCATGAGTTTCAGACGATTTGCGATGCTGGTGAGGACTATATTTATTTGCATCGTGGCAAAAATATCGCTGTTAATGAGGAAGTTCTGGATAAGGCAATTGAGGAGCTCGGCGTCGATCGTAGTGAGTTGGAAAAGGTGAAGACTGCCGAAGTTGGCAATATCTTTAATTTCGGCACACAGAAATCCGAAGAAATGAAGTTGGTATTTACTGACGCCGAAGGTAAAGAACAATACGCTTATATGGGAAGTTATGGCATTGGAATTACGCGAGTTATGGGCGTGATTGTTGAGAAGTTCGCTGACGATAAAGGTTTGGTTTGGCCGGAAAATATTGCGCCGTTTAAGGTTCATGTCGTTGCAATTGGTGAAAAAGGACAGGAATTGGCGGGCAAGTTTTATGATGAGCTGGCTAATAGCGGCGTCGATGCGCTACTTGATGATCGCGATGAGCGTCCAGGCGTGAAATTTGCTGATGCTGAGTTGATGGGATTACCGTGGCGGATAACGATTGGCGATCGAGCGATTGACGGTGATGGCTTGTTTGAATTGACGGAACGAGCAACTGGCGAAACGCGAAAAATGGATTATCAGCAATTGATGGATTTTTGCTTAAATCGTTAGAGCTGCCTATATTGACATAATAAATAGCGATTGATATACTCAGATAGACTTAATCAAGACTAATTAAAAACACTATATTTAGTGTAGATCGTAAGGCTAATACCACTACATACAGTAGAGGAGGAAATTTTTATGAAAAAAACTTATCAAATTACAGAAACCGGGAAGGCTGATTTAGAAAAAGAATTGGCAGAGTTGAAAGGCCGACGTGGCGAAATTGCTGAAAAAATTGCGGCAGCGCGAGATTTTGGCGACTTGAGCGAAAACGCGGAATATGACGCTGCGCGCGAAGAGCAGGGCCTGGTGGAAACGCGAATTTTGGAAATTGAAGATATTCTGCAGAACGCCGAAATTATTAAATCCAGCGGCAGCTCAAGTGTTGGCTTGGGCAGTACAGTTGAATTGCAATGCCCAGAAAGAACCGTATCTTACACAGTGGTTGGACCAGTTGAAGCCGATCCGTTGGCTGGACGAATCTCAGATCAGTCGCCAATTGGTAAAGAATTGATTGGTAAGAAAATTGGTGATGAAGTGACGATTAAAACGCCAAAAGCCGAAATTACCTACATTATTAAGTCGATATCTTAAACCTAGCGGGATCTGCCGCATATAATGTGCTATAATTATCTCTGTTATGGCTACACTTCAAGATTATCGCAATGAACGACTACGAAAACTGGAAACGTTACGTCAATTAGGCGTTGAACCATATCCAGCAAAATCAGAACGAACTCACACTTGTGCTGAGGTTTTGTCTAAGTATGATGAGCTAGCTGGTAAGGAAGTTGTTGTTGCGGGTCGTGTGGCGTCTATTCGTAGTTTTGGCAAATTGGCGTTTATTAAATTGCGTGATCAATCTGGTGATGTTCAACTTTACTTGCAGCGTGATGACATGGCGGAATTAGATGCTGTGCACGGTGTGCTTGGAATGAAGCAACTTAGATTGCTAGACACAGGCGATTTTATTGAGGCGAAGGGCGTGATGACCACGACACAAACAGGTGAAAAATCCGTTGGTGTACGCGAACTTAGATTGTTGACCAAATCTTTAAGGCCAATGCCGGAAAAATTAGAGAATAAGGAAGAGCGCTTGCGTCGGCGTTATGTTGATATGAATGTCAATCCTGAAGTTCGCGAGCGATTTATTCGTCGAAGTAAGTTTTGGCAGGCAACGCGAGATTATTTGAATAGTCATGGGTTCATCGAGATTAATGTTCCTGTCTTGGAGCATACAACTGGCGGTGCTGACGCGAACCCATTTGTGACACATATGGATGCGCTGGGCGATCAGCAGTTTTATTTGCGAATTAGCCACGAATTACCATTGAAGCGACTGATTGGCGCTGGATTTGAAAAAGTTTACGACCTTGGTCCGCGTTTTCGCAATGAAAATTACTCTGACGAGCATCTGCCGGAGCATATCGCCATGGAGTGGTACGCGGCTTACTGGGACTGGAAACAGGGAATGCGTTTCATGGAGTCGATGTATAAAGATGTGCTTCAGAAGACTTTTGGTACTCTGCAATTCCAATTGGGCAAGTTCAACGTCGATATGAGTGGCGAATGGGAAGTTTGGGACTACGCTGAAGTTATTCGCAAACATTATGGAATCGATGTTTACGACACGACAATTGAAGAAGTTGCCGCTAAACTGAAAGAATATAATTTGGAAGTTGAAAAAACTGATTCTATTCCACGCAGTATTGATAAATTATGGAAGAATATCCGTAAAGATGTTGCTGGTCCGGTTTGGTTGGTGAACACGCCGAAGTTTATTAGTCCGTTGTCAAAGACTAATCCGGAAAATCCAGAGACGGTGGAGCGTTTTCAGCCGGTGATCGCTGGTTCGGAATTGGGCAATGGATTTTCTGAGTTGAATGATCCGATTGACCAGTTAAATCGTTTCCTTGAGCAGCAGCAAATGCGTGACGCTGGTGATGAAGAGGCGATGATGCTTGATATTGATTACGTCGAGATGTTGGAATATGGAATGCCGCCGGCTTGTGGTTGGGGATACTCTGAGCGAGTATTCTGGATTTTCGAGGGCGTTACGGCGCGTGAAGGTGTGCCGTTCCCGCAGCTTAAGAGCGAAATTGACGAAACAACTCGGGCGGTTTATCCGCAAGTCAAATTGTAATTTTGCTATAATTAAAGCATGAAACGTTTTCTTTTGGGGCTACTAACTGTTGGGCTATTATTGGTCGGGTCTGGCAAAATGGCGTTTGCGACACGCTCGACGGATAATTTTACTATCACAAAATTTGATGCGGAATATTCGCTGAGTCGCGACTCTGATAATCGATCAAAATTGGAAGCTACTTGGCGAATTACCGCTAATTTTCCGCCGAACCAAAATCGGGGAATCGCGCCAGTTTTTGTTAAGAAGTACGATAATCACTCGACGAATTTTTCATTGCAATCTGTAGCTGATGAAAATGGTACGTCGCTCGAATATTCTTGGAATGATGATGAGCTGAGAATTGGCAATAAAAACACTTACGTGAAAGGCGAGAAAACTTACGTCATTAAGTTTACTCAGCGTGATGTAACTAAGAATTACAGTAATACGGGACGTGATGAATTCTATTGGGATGTGATCGGCGATGAATGGCGCGTCCCGATGGAGAATGTGCAAATTTCTGTGAAGTTTGATGAATCTTTGGCTGCAGCAAGGCAAGGAAAATCTTTTTGTTATGTCGGCAGTCGAGGTTCGACAACGCAATGTGATTTGAGCGAAGATAAGGGTCGGATTACTGCAAAAATAGATAAATTGAGTCGTCAACAAGGCGTAACTGTGGCGGTTGGATTTAAGAACGGGACTTTTTCTGAGTACCAAGAAACGTTGACGGAGAAGCTGATTGGAATTTGGCGTTTGATGCAGATTCTAGCTTGTGAAATCGCGACACCTTTGGTGGTTTTTCTAATAATTCGATATAGACGATTGGTTGGCAGAGAGAAGGAGTTAAAACCGATTCCACCGGAATATTTGCCGCCAGAGGATATTAGTGTTTTGATGTCGACATATATTTTGAAAAAATACGATCTATTCAAGGTTAAAGGTCTGCCGAAAGTTGCGCAATTATTAGACCTGGCGGTTCGGCATTATATTAAAATTTATGAAGTGAAAAGATCTTCACTGTTTAGAGGTGCGCAATACGAGATTGAGATTATTAAAGATTTACAGGAACTTAAAGCCGAGGAGATTGAAGTTATTCAAGATATGTTCGACAGTTCATCTATTCCAAAGCCAGGTCAACGCCTAAATCTGAAAAATCTTCAAAATAATATAAAATACATGACGCGAACGTATGACGATGATAAAAATCTGGAGACGCTAGCCAGAGAGAAGTATGGTTTGTGTGAGCAAAATCCAGAAGTGCAACGAATAATGAGAGGGTGGTTTAAGCGAGTTCTTGTGTTGGCTGTTTTGTTTTTATCGCCGATGTTCCTTGTTATGTCAATTATGCTCGTCTTAGCGTCCAGGGGTTGGTCATTGACAGATAAAGGTTTGAGCTTGAGGCGATATTTAGAGGGATTGAAAATGTATATTGGTGTGGCTGAAGCTGAGCGCTTGAATATTCTACAAAGTCCTGAGGGCGCGGAAAAAGTAGTTGTTGATGTGAATGACGGAAGACAACTCGTTAAATTATATGAAAGAGTTTTGCCTTATGCTGTGTTGTTTGGGCAAGAGAAAAATTGGAGCAAGCAAATGGGCAAATATTACGAGCAAGTTGGCGAGGCGCCAGATTGGTACGTTGGGCAAGGCATGTTCAATGCTGTGGCGTTTTCGTCTGGGCTAAGCGGTTTGTCGACGGCGGCTAGTCATGCTAGTGATTATTCTTCAACTTCTGGCGGTTCGTCTGGTGGCGGATTCGCTGGCGGAGGCGGCGGAGGCGGCGGAGGCGGCGGCTGGTAGAATTTGGTATAATTAAAGATATGGATTTTTTATTGGAGTTATTTTCTGACACGCTAGTTTCATTTGCTGTTAAGGGCGAAAGGTTGTAATTATGTCTGATATTTTATTATGGCTGGCGGCGGCTGTTTTATTGGCGCTTTCTGGGCTATTTTCCGGTCTGAATATTGGTTTAATGATGGCGCGGCCTGATGACTTGAAGCGAAAGGCCAGGCAGGGCGACAAAATTGCGGCGCGAGTGTATCGATACCGAAAGGACGGCTATTATTTGATTTTCTGTATTTTGCTCGGCAATGTCGGCGTGAATACCGCGATGTCAATTTTGCTTGGCAATATGACGAATGGCGTGGTCGGCGGTTTGATTGCGACGCTTCTTATCACGATGTTTGGCGAGATTTTGCCACAGGCGATTTTCTCGCAGCGTGGATATCGATTTGTGCGATATTTCTTTTGGTTGCTTGATGTGATTTACGTGCTATTTTGGCCGCTTGCTCAGCCGATGTCGAAATTGTTGAATCGCTGGCTGGGTAAGGAAACACCGCAATTATATTCTCATCAGGAGCTGGAGGAGATTATTCATGAGCACGCCGTCAGGTCTGACAGTCCGGTTGATTATGACGAAAGCCGCATTGCTGCGGGAGCGCTGCAGTTTAGTAAAAAAACGGCTGGCGATTTGGTTACGCCGATGAGCGAAGTTTTTGTCGTGGATTTGGATGACGAGCTGGACGCGACTTTACTAGCTCAGATTAAGCACGCTGGACATTCGCGAATTCCGGTTCAATCTGACGGGGAATTGGTTGGAGTTTTATACGTGAAGGATATCGTTGGACGAGATTTGCCGTTGCCAATTAGCCAATTGTACCGCGATAAAATTTACGATATTGATAAGAGGTCGCGCCTGGATACGGTCTTAAGCCGATTCATTCAAACGCGGAATCATTTGTTTGTGGTGATGGATGATGAGACGGAACTAGGAATTATTACGCTGGAAGATGTGATTGAAGAGATTTTGGATCAAGAGATTGAAGATGAGTATGATGATGAGTAAGGAATAATTATGATCAACGTAAATAATATATTTAACAGATGAGTGGGCGCGGAGGTAAATATGGATATTGAACAGTATTCTGGCGACGGTATTCCAGATCGCCTGCGAAAACAGACAGTTGAGGATATGCTGCCAGAAAGGCCGTACGTTATTGATGCTGAGGTAGAGGTGTATATAGTAGCTGGTAGATTAGCGGCTGATAAAAGATGCTTTGTGGAGCCACTCGAAGAGGTTACTCTGTTTATGTCCAACCCAGTGATATTAATGAGATTTTGCATACGAGACGCTGAAGGTAATCTTTGTGATGGTGTTGTCGCAGACTGTCGATTCTACCGGGGTGGTTTTGGGGTTGATGATGAAGAGATTGATAATCAGATAATTTCCGCTGTGATTGATTATGGAGAGAACGGCGAAACTAAAGTCTGGGGCGATCCAAATTTCTTTGACGCTGCTATGCATATGGTTAAAATAGTGGATAATGGGTTGCATTGGAAATGGATGACGAGGATTCTGAAAAAGTATCGTCTTATCGCGAGGGTTGCGCTAGAGAGACTCAACCAAAAGGAGGGGCAATAAGGGCTGCGACCTCTGCCACTATTGCGGCGGCGTGTGTCTGAAAAAGTGGTTTTATAAGCGTACTATTTTTGAATATTATTTTCAAAAATACCTTGACTATTTAAGGTACCTTGTATAACATAGTACTATGTATAGTAAATCAACGAGGAGCTTAATGTGAGAAGAATTGACATTATTAAACGCGCCGGTCGAAATTTGGGGCGATCAAAAGGTCGTACGATCTTAACCGCGCTGGCGATTTCAGTAGGAGCATTTACGATTGGCTTGGCGCTGATGGCTGGAGAAGGTGGCCGTCTGTATACAAGCAGTCTGGTCGACGCGGCTGGTGATAAAAAATCCGTTTCGGTCTATAAAAAAGTGACCTCGTCAGGATCTGATAGCAATCTTCCGGAATATAGCGACTCGGAAGATACGGAAAATAGTCAATCTAAGGCGATAGAAAAATATTCGATGACTGATAACGACGTGAAAAAAATACAGAAAATCCCGCACGTGGAAAAAGTGACGCCAGCTTATTCCATGTCAGGAGTTTTATATGTCAAAAGTTCGGCAAGCGACAAAAAATTCGTGCCTAGCGTAGCTGTGAAGTTTGATAAAACCCGAATGGAACTTGCGGCTGGTAGTTTGGATAATTTTATGCCGAAAAAGGGTGAAGTTGTTATTTCAGAATCTTACGTGAAAAAAATGGGATTCAGTGATGCAAAATCAGCAATTGGGCAAACGATTACACTAGGATTGCAAAAAGGAACTTCATCAAGCAAGGGTGCTGATAAAGAAATATCTCTGAAAGTCGCAGCAGTCGATAAACCTTCGGACACGATCCTGTTTTACCAGCCGACTGTGCGCGTTTCTGTGGACGACGCTAAGGATATTTACGACTTTAGTCACCCTAAAGATTTGCCTAATGAATATTCTTACGTAATTGCGTCGGTTGATGATGAGAAAAATGTTGAGGCAGTGAAGAATGAGCTTGGCAAGGATTATGAGTCGTATTCGATTCAGGACACGCAAAAAGTTATTTTAACTTTTGTGAATATGGCCCAAATGGCGCTGATTGGGTTTGGTGGCTTGGCGCTTTTGGCGAGTGTTTTTGGAATTGTTAATACGATGTACATTTCGGTTCTGGAGCGAACTAGTCAGATTGGATTGATGAAAGCTTTGGGAATGCGAGGTCGTGATATCGGTAAAATGTTTAGATATGAAGCGGCGTGGGTTGGACTTCTCGGCGGTTTGATTGGCGTTGGTTTGGCGAGTTTGATGTCGCTACTTAACCCTATGATTGCTAATTTTCTGAAGTTGGAGCAAGGTACGAATCTATTAGTCATCAATCCTCTGCAAATGGCGCTGCTGATAATCGGGCTGATGATTATGGCGGTATTTTCTGGCTGGCTGCCGAGCCGTAAGGCAACAAAATTAGATCCAATTGAGGCGTTAAGGACGGAATAGGAGAGTTGTTATGATTGAGCTTAAAAATGTGACGAAAATTTACGGCAAAAAGAAGAACCAATTTGTGGCGCTAAATGATGTGAGTTTGCAAATTCCTACGGGCGTGAGCGTGGCGATTTTGGGAAAATCTGGTTCAGGAAAATCGACGCTAATGCACGCAATTTCTGGCTTGGATCGACCGCAGCAAGGTGAGGTGATTATTGACGGTCAGGATATTTTGAAATTGAAACAAAAGCAAGTTGACGAGTTCCGCGCGAGAAAAATAGGTTTTATTTTCCAGAGTTTCTTTGTTCAGGGCAATGAAAGCGTGGCGGATAATGTGAGTTTGCCACTGGAAATTGTGAAAATGCCAAGGGGCTTGAGGGAAAGTAAGATCAATGAGGCGCTGAAGGCGGTGGACTTGTATGAGAAACGCAAGAATCGTGCGAAGGATTTGTCGGGCGGTCAGAAGCAGCGTTTGGCGATTGCGCGGGCAATTGTCGGTAGTCCTCAGATCATTTTTGCGGACGAACCTACGGGAAATTTGGATAGCGAAACTGGCGCGAAGGTGGAAGAATTGCTGTTCAATTACAACAAGCAAGAAGGCGCAACGCTGATTATCGTGACGCACGACGTTGACTTGGCCAAGAAATGCGATTATCAAATTCTGATCAAAGACGGCAAAATTAAGGGCTCTAATATCCCGAAAGAAGGTAAAAGTGGACGTTGATAGCTATGCGGAAAGCTTGGCGGTCCAATTACGAAAAGGATTTTTGGTTTACTGCGCTTTACTAGTTTGTTCTAATAAAGCGCAGTACGCCGGCGACATCGTTAAGCAATTGAATGATTCGGATTTAACGGTGGTCGAAGGTACGATTTATCCGCTGCTGAATAGGCTGCAGAAAGACGGATATTTGCAACACGAATGGCAGGAAAGCGAGCAAGGTCCGCCGCGAAAATATTATTCATTGACAGATCACGGCGATCAATTGATTCACGAGCTTAAAGACCGCATAAATATGTTAAATAATTCGCTTGATAACTTAGAGAAAGGAATAAAATAATGAAGGAAATAACCAGGATTCATCTGGCAAAAACGGCGTTTAGTGTGGAAATTGACGCTAAGAAATCGCTAGAAAAATATCTTAATTCGATTCAGAAAAATATGCACGCCGACGCGGAAGCGATGAAGGAAATTGAAGCGCGAATGGTTGAAATTTTAGCCGAGCGTGGCGTGATGAAAGAGGGCGTTATTAGCGACGATGACGTTTTGGCGATTAAAAATCAAATGGGCGAGCCGCGCGATTTTTCGGATGATAGTGAGGACTCAACGGATGAATTGACAGATGATAATGAAAAACCAGAAAAGCAATTGATGCGCGACACGGACGGGGCTGTCATTGGCGGCGTGTGTGCGGGAATAGCGGCATACTTTAATATCAATCCGTTGTGGGTGCGACTGATTGCAATTGTCTCGCCGTTCGCAACATTCGGCACGATGGTGCTAGTCTACCTCGCGATGTGGGTGTCAATGCCGCCAGCAAAAACCGCGTCGGACAAATTACGAATGCGCGGGAAGCCGGTAACTTTGACTGCACTTAAGGAGGCTTCCGCTGATGGAAATTCAACTGTGTCTGCCAGAAAAACTCCAATTGCGAAATTTTTCCAATATTTTGTTGGCATTGTGGTGCTGCTCACGACGCTAGCGATACTGTTTGTGCTGATTGTTGGCGGGGCGCTTGGTGTTTCCGTGGTTAATATGCTCGGCGGTTTGGGAATGCAAATATGGGCGTGGGGAGTATGGATTTCCTTGGCAATTGGCGGAATCGCGACGGTTATATTTGGCGCAATCGTAACGCGTGGCATATTCGCTTGGAAGGTCAATCGATTGTCTGTAATCACAATGATCGTGGCGGCGTCCGTTGTTTTTATGAGTTTGGCAAGCGCCGCAATATTTAGCGCTCACGCTGGCTTGGAATATGCACGTGAATCACAGCAGCTCACGAAGAAAGTGAATA
>ERZ773001.125-NODE-125-length-33566-cov-28.9762_pt1 | contig 33566 bp, 27 predicted proteins | sample MGYA00511673_ERZ773001 | MGnify/ENA primary metagenome ERZ773001 (study PRJEB29015, sample SAMEA2738091) | human oral metagenome | biome: human oral; feature: human-associated habitat; material: saliva | place: China | collected 2162 ... | reverse complement strand
TGTTCCGTACTCGTGCGGCGGTTTTAGGTAAAAAGAAGCATAATTTTATCACAAGACTAATTCAGTGGACGTTCGACGGACTTTATAATACAGTTTGCCAAGTCATTCCGGACCGAAAATGGGCACGTAAAGTTGCTCCGCTTTGTATTACGTTGTTTTTCTTTATCGTTGCGCAGTATTGGCTGGGACTTTTGCCGATCGTTGGTCCAATTACAATTGGTGAACATCACACTCCTCTGTTCCGCGGTGGCGTGGCAGATCTTAATATGACTTTTGGCTTGGCAATTGTAACGATTGTTGCAGCGCAGGTTTACGCGTTTAAGTATTTGGGTTTCAAGGGCAATTTGGGGCGATATTTCATTAACCCGCTACGCGATCCAATTATGTCATTTGTTGGCATTCTGGAATTGGTGGCTGAGTTCTCGCGAATGCTGGGACTGAGTTTCCGTCTGTTTGGTAACGTTTTGGCTGGCGAAATTCTCTTGGCAATTATCGCTTACATGACGAAGTTTTTGTCGCCCGTGGTTCTGCAGCCGTTCTATTTCTTTGAGCTGTTTATCGGCGGTATTCAGGCGTATATTTTCTTTATGCTATCAACTGTGTTTATTTCCCTGGGGCTGGCTCACCATGATTCACACGAGCCAATTGATGAAGTTCACTCCTCTGTTGAAACTAATAAATTAGTAACATCAGAGAGTGATTAAATTAGGTAATAATTAATTAAAAGGAGAATATTAACCATGGAAGCATTAGCATTCACACTTACCTACGCAATCCCAGCAGCATTTGCAGCAACTGGCGCCGCAGTCATTGGCGCATCAGCCATGAACGCCGCTGGTCGTAACCCAGAAAAAATCAACGACCTACGCACAATGATGATCTTGGGTATTTCATTCATCGACGCTATTGCTATTATCGGTTTCGTCGCAGCAATCGTCGGCAAAGTTATGTAGTTTTCGGGAGTAAATTGTGGAGAAAATATTAACACAATTTGCCAATTCTGGCGCATCGGAAAAAGCTGGTTTGTTTGATTCGCTGGGCATTGATTGGGCGCTGTTGGCGTTTCAGACGGTAGCATTTTTAATCTTGCTATTTGTTCTTCGCAAGTTTGTCTATCCGCCAATGATGGAAATGCTCGTCAAGCGAGAAAAAGACCTGAAAGCGGCTGACGCGGCAGCAAAATCTGCCAAGGAAAATGCCGATCGAGCTGAAGAAATGACCGCCGAAATTATGCGAAAAGCGCGAGCGCAAGCTAGCGACATCGTGGCGTCTGCTCGAGAAGAAGCGACTGAAGTTGTTGAAGAAGCGGCTAAAAAAGCGACTGCCAAATCTGAAGCTTTGATTAAAGAAGCGCATAATACGATTGCTCAAGAAATTGAAAACGCTAAGAAAGACCTGCACAATTCGACATTAGAGTTGGTGGCTGAAGCGACTGGCAAGGTTTTGGGCGAGAAAATTGATGCGAAGAAAGATACAAAGCTTATTTCGGAAGCGCTTGAGGAGGCTGAATAGATGAGATTAGTGTCCAGGAAAAAGTTGGCAAAGTACGCAGCTGAACAAATTTTAGCTGGCAATGACGCTGTGTTGGAAGAAATTGCCGGTCTTTTGATTTATGAAAAGCACGAACGTGAAGTTGATTTGTTGGTGCGAGATATTGAGGCTGAATTGGCCGAGCGTGGTGAAATTGTAGCGTCGGTCGAGAGTGCGAGAGCGCTTGACGACAGTACAAGGCGTAAAATAGAGCAATTTCTGGCGTCTGCGGCGAGCGATAAAAATAGCAAGCCAAAAGTGTCGCTAAGAGAATCAATTGACCCGACGTTGATTGGTGGATTTAAGCTACAAACGCCGACCGCAACACTGGACGCAACGGTTTCGAAGAAGTTAAACGACTTGCGGGCGAAGAAAATCTAGGAGGAAAAATGAGCAAGATTGATGTGACAGAATTAGCCAAAAGCCTGCGGGAAAAAATCGCGCAGCTGGAGGCGACAGAAGGTTTGGAAGATGCTGGCGTGGTTATTCGCGTTGGTGACGGCGTGGCTTGGGTGCACGGCTTAAGTAGCGCTGGCTATAGCGAAGTGCTGGAAATTGAAACTGACGGCGGTACGGTTGAGGCGTTTGCTTTGAACTTGATGGAAGATGAAATTGGTGCGGTGATTCTTGGCGGTGAAGATAAAGTTAAGGCTGGTGCCAGCGTTCGCCGCAAAGGTTCGGTGCTAGACGTTCCTGTTGGCGAAGAATTATTAGGTCGAGTGGTTGACCCGCTAGGTCGGCCTCTTGACGACGGTCCAGCGATTAAAACGAAGAAACGTGGTTTAATTGAGCGTCCTGCTATTGGTGTGATGGGTCGTAAGTCGGTTCACGAACCTCTGATGACTGGTATCATGTCGATTGACGCGATGTTCCCAATCGGTCGTGGTCAGCGTGAGCTTATTATCGGCGACCGTCAAACTGGTAAGACGGCAATTGCTATTGATACGATGATTAACCAGGCTCGTCAAAAGACTGGCGTGGTGAACGTTTATGTGGCGATTGGTCAGAAATTGTCGAAGATCGCTCGATTGGTTGACCGATTGAAAGAAGAAGGCGTGATGGATCAGACGATTATCGTCGCAACCAGCCCGTCCGACGCGGCCTCCCTGCTTTACTTGGCGCCTTACGCTGGTACAGCCATGGGTGAATATTTCCGCGATAACGGTGGTCACGCATTGATGATTTATGACGATTTGACAAAGCACGCGGTGGCTTATCGACAGATGTCGCTATTGTTGCGCCGTCCACCAGGACGCGAAGCTTACCCAGGTGACGTCTTCTATTTGCACTCACGCTTGTTGGAGCGCTCGGCTAAATTGTCAGATGAACTTGGCGCGGGAAGCTTGACGGCTCTGCCAATCATTGAAACGCAGGCTGGCGACATTTCCGCTTACATTCCAACCAACGTGATTTCTATTACCGACGGTCAGATTTTCCTGGAAACCGACTTGTTCTATCAAGGCATTCGTCCAGCCATCTCAGCCGGTCTATCAGTTTCTCGTGTTGGTGGCGCGGCTCAGACGAAAGCCGTTAAATCTGTCGGCGGAAACTTGAAGCTTGGTCTTTCTCAGTTCCGCGAATTGGCGTCATTTGCTCAATTCGGCTCAGATCTTGACGACGCAACAAAGGCTCAAATTGACCGAGGTCAGCGACTCACTGAACTTTTGAAACAGCCACAATATCAGCCAATGAGCGTCTGGGAGCAATTTGTCAGCATTCACGCTGTGACTGGCGGTATGTTTGACGAAGTTCCAGTTTCTAAGATTAAGGACGCACAGTCTGCTCTATTGACTTATCTCTGGAAAAATTCTAAAGATGCTATGCGTGAGTTGAACAAGGGCGATAAGCCAACGGATGAGCAATTGAAATTGATCGACGAAGCTACGAAAGAAATAGCGAAAGGATTTGAGGAGTAATTCATGCCGAGCACTCGCGCGCTGAAAAATCGCATTCGTTCGGTGGACTCGACTAAGCAGATCACCAAGGCTATGCAATTGGTGGCGGCTAGTAAAATGCGTCGGGCTCAAGAGGCGGACAAAGCTTCTGCGCCGTACACAACGGCGGCGGAAGAGCTACTGTCTTATTTAGCGAGCCAAGGCGCAACCGACAATCACCCGCTGTTCGTCAGGCGAAAGATAAATAAGCGATTGATTATCGTGGTTGCCAGCGACAAGGGTCTGGCTGGCGCATACAACACTAACGTTTTGAAGAAGTATTTGGAGCTGTTAAAGCGTGATGACGAGCGCGGAATTGAGAACTTGACTTTGACGATTGGTCGGCGAGCTTCGCAATTCGCAACGCGTCTTAAAGATACGAAAATCATCGGTACTTACGAAGATTTGCCAGATCAGCCGTCTGGATTGACGTTCCATACGATTTTGAATACGGCAGTAAATATGTTCGAAAATGGCGAAGTTGACGCCGTTACGCTTGTTTATACGCGTTTTGTCAATAGCATGGTTCAGACTGCTGAATTGGACAGATTATTGCCAGCAGGAACGAAAATCTTGGTTGATCCAAGCGAAGTCTCTAATACGGTTTCTGACGCCAAGTATGAACCAAGCATTCCGGAGGTTTTGGACGCGGTAGCGTATCGCTTGGTTGGTGCGCGACTGTTGCAGGCGTTGCTTGACGCTCGCGCTAGTGAGCATTCTATGCGCATGATGGCGATGAAGAATGCTACAGATAATGCCAGCGACTTGGTTGACGATTTGACGCTAGCTATGAATAAGGCTCGTCAAGGGGCAATTACTCAGGAACTTGCTGAAATTTCTGGTGGCGTGGAGGCGATGGAACAATGATAAAGGAGAAAAAGATGGCAAAAGATTTAGGTAAAATTATTCAGATCGTTGGCGTGGTCGTTGATGTGGAGTTTCCACAAGACGTTGAACTTCCAGCGATTTATGATGCGTTGCACGTTAAGAACGGCAAAGAGACGCTGGTTTTGGAAGTAGCGCAGCACTTGGACGAGCATACTGTTCGAGCAATTGCCCTGTCTTCGACGGATGGATTGAGCCGTGGTGCAGAAGTTGTTGCGACTGGAGCACCAATTTCCGTTCCAGTCGGCGCGGAAACTCAAGGACGAATGTTCAATGTTGTTGGTGAAGCGATTGACGAAAAGCCGCAACCAAAGGGAAAAACTGCACCAATTCACCGCCCTGCTCCAGCACTTTCTGAGCAGTCAAATAAGACTGAGATTTTGGAAACCGGCATTAAGGTCGTCGACTTGATTGCGCCACTTGCTAAGGGCGGAAAGGCCGGCTTGTTTGCCGGTGCTGGTGTCGGTAAAACTGTTCTTATCACTGAGTTGATCAATAATATCGCTAAGTTCCATTCTGGAAACTCTGTTTTCGCCGGTGTTGGTGAACGAACTCGTGAAGGTAACGACCTTTACTATGAAATGGAAGAAGCTGGCGTTTTGGACAAGACTTCGCTGGTCTTTGGTCAGATGAACGAGCCGCCTGGAGCACGTTTGCGCGTGGCATTGTCGGGTCTGGCGATGGCTGAAGCTTTCCGTGACGAAGGTAAAGATGTCTTGCTATTTATCGACAATATTTATCGTTACACTCAGGCTGGTGCTGAAGTATCGGCTTTGCTCGGTCGTTTGCCAAGCGCGGTTGGTTATCAGCCAAACCTCCAGCAGGAAATGGGCGCATTGCAAGAGCGAATTACTTCAACAAAGAAAGGTTCGATTACCTCTGTTCAGGCTGTCTATGTGCCAGCTGACGACTTGACCGACCCAGCTCCTGCCACGACCTTTGCTCACCTTGATGCTACGATCGTGATGAACCGTGCTTTGACGGAAATTGGTATTTATCCAGCGGTTGATGTTTTGGACTCCAGTTCAAACTCGCTTGATCCAGAAATTGTCGGCGAAGAACATTACCGTGTGGCTCGTGAGGTTCAGCGAATTTTGCAGCAATACAAAGAGCTTCAGGACATCATCGCTATTCTTGGTATGGAAGAATTGTCAGATGATCAGAAGCAGATTGTTGCCCGCGCTCGTCGTATTCAGCGATTCTTGGCACAGCCGTTCCACGTGGCTGAGAAGTTTACCGGAAACCCAGGTGTTTACGTTAAATTGGAAGATACCATTCGCGACGCTTCCGACATTTTGGCTGGTAAATATGACGATAAGCCAGAAAACTGGTTCTATATGGTCCAGGGTACGCTGGCTGATCAAGTTGCTCGCGACGCTGAAGCTGAATCTGCCGAGGCTAAAAAACATTCTGAAAAGAAAGCTAAATAGTCATGAAATTGTCATTAGTCACACTTGTCGGTACGAAGGTTGACGAAGAAGTTTATTCGGTGTCAATTCCGACTACTGACGGCGAAATTTCCGTTTTCCCAAGCCATGAGCCGCTAGTGACGATTGCACGGGACGGCGTGATTACCGTGCGTCGACATAAAGAAGATTCTGATAATCAGTTGGAGTATTTCGCAATCTCTGGTGGCGTGGTAAAAATTGATTATTCGTCGGTGCAAATTCTGGTTGATGAAGCTGATCACGGTGACGACATCATCGAGGCGGAAACTCAGAAGGCTCTGGAGCGTGCCATTAAGGCGCGTGATGAGGCTGGCGATCAAGTTGAGCGCGAGAAAGCTAAGCAGCTTATCGATCGTCATATGGTGCGATTGAAGGTTGCCGATCTTCATAGGCGTAAGCGACGACGCTAATTATATATCGGCAATGCTACGAAGGAGCCTGGTATCAGGCTCCTCGTGCTATGTCTTGCTTGAGATCCTCGATTGACACTTGCGCAATATCGACAGTGTCATAGGAATATAGATTAGGAATATCCTCTTCGTATGGCTTAATAAAATGCTCGATAATAAGTTCTGGGTCTAACATCCGCTGACCGTCGTAATTGTATTGACCGCTCATTGAATAGGCGCAACTCCCAACGTCTCGCACGAACCTAGAGATTTTTGCTGAGTCTTTGTTGGTCTGCTGAAATGTTTCAGTATCAATACACCACGGTTCAGTGTTGACAGTAAATGCAAAGTTTTTTATTTGCGCATCGTTCATTGTATACGGTTCTTCTAGGCTGTGAAAATAATGCATAGTGACGAATGCAGTACGGGCGATAAGCCGTGCTTTTTCTTCAGGTAGCATAGTCTCGCGGTATTCGTCGATTAGGCTATCACAGCTCCGCACGCCTTGTATAAAATCGGTAATCACTGCCACTTCTCCATTCTCGAGGCGGATAACGCCTTTCGGCTCGAAGGTGCGAATTGCTTGAGGGTGCTCTAGGCTATTGATATCTCGCATCGTATCAATATCTTTCAATGCTGCGCGCGGTGTAAGATATGGCTTGATTGCCCAGGGTTGGGTTGCGAGAGGTACGCCCGAGCAGTATGATGTTGCATCATAAAATCCAACTTCATTGATGCTATTGCGGCGACCTTCTGAGTAATCGTCGCGAGGATCTAACCCTATATAAAGATAATCTAATGGCACACCTAACCGGTCGGTGCCAAATAATGCAATATCTCCTGGATACAGTTGATCTACTTGTTTTCGTAAATCGATCGTATCATCAATAGCGATTGGTGTTATAGATAAATATCTTTCGAGCTGACGCATAAACTATTTTATATCATAAATCATGTATATTTGCAATAGCTAGGCGGACTTCGTCAGTCGTCGTGGTGTGCATCAATTTCTCACGAAGTTCCTTTGCGCCGTCAAAATCGCGAATATAAATCTTGAAAAAACGTTTTAGAGTTTCAAAAGGTCGCCCTAAAATCGGCTGGTAAGAATCAAATAAATCCAAGTGATAATTAAGAAGCGCCAACAGTTCTTCTTTATGATTATCTGTATCGGTATCTGATTCGCGGAAACAAAACGGATTACCGAAAACTCCCCGCCCGATCATAACGCCATTCACGCCGGGATGTTTTCTGGCAATTTCCAGCCCGTGTTCTCGGTCGCGGATGTCGCCGTTGATAGTCAGGAGCGTTTGTGGGGCAATTTCATCGCGCAGTTTAACAATCTCGTCAATCAATTCATAATGCGCCGCAACTTTACTCATCTCTTTTTTTGTGCGCAGATGAATTGTCAAGTTCACGATGTCTTGCTTGAGAATGGTCGTAAGCCACTCGCGCCATTCATCAACGTAAGTATAGCCCAGCCGAGTTTTTACGCTAACTGGCAATCCAGATTTTTTGGCGGCGTCAATTGCAGCTATCGCTATGTCAGGTCGGCGGATCAGAGCCGCGCCACCGCTTTTAATGGCAGACTTGGCGGGACAACCCATATTGATATCAATTCCGTTAAAACCAAGTTCCGCGCAGTGCTTCGCAAAAGCTTCCATATCCCCTGGCTCGCCACCCCAAATTTGCGCAATCAGTGGCTGCTCATCGTCGGTTTTCATTAGTCGCCCAGCTATGGCTTTGTCGCCAGCGTGAACCCAGCCGGTAGCATTTGCGAACTCGGTGAAAAATATATCTGGCGCGCCAGCCTGTTTCACGACATGACGAAACACGACGTCGGTGACGGCTTCCATTGGTGCCAATATGAAAAATGGCTGCGGTAAATCATTCCAAAACGATGTCATCTCTGTTATTTTATCACAAAAAGGAGAAAACCCTATCTCATCATCGAGATAGGGTGTGGGCGGGCTCAAGCGGTTCTGTTCGAAGTAGTTTCTAATCTCATCTTTGAGAGAAGAATCTGCGACGAATGAATCTCGCGAGCCCAGTGGGGAGAGATGGCACGCCGTTGTGCCATCTCAGTGGACACAGCGGGACTCGAACCCGCAGCCTCCCACTGCGCCGACATCGTTGTCGACGCGGCGGGTGCTCTACCATTTAAGAGCTATGCGTCCTGTGATTCTTTTCTGGCTGGGGAATCTGACCCAGTGTGGGCGGACGGACGCCCTTTACTAACACTAAGTTAGTTTTTCATAGATTAAGATCTATGACCGTCTTGTCAAGCGTTTCTGCCTCCGCACTGGAGGCACACTTGACCCGTACCGCCGCAGTTGTCGCAGCGGTAGCCGAGTGACTTCTTGCCAGTTCCCCGGCAAGATGGACACGTTTTCGTACCTGAGTAGCCCATGTTGCTACACGGTCTACATGACATGAGATTTTCACCTCTTTCCTAAAAGAAAAGAGCTGACCCTCTAGTTATGCTCCTGGAGAGCACGATATAGAATCAGCTCTACCAACAAAAGCGTTTATTATAATAACACTAATTATAAAAAAATGCAACAATATACTAGAATATTTTTATATTTCGCCCGCCAGCAGGTCTTTTTCGAATTGCAACATTCCCTTATAATCCGCCGAATAGCCAGAAATATCCGGCAGATCTAACGTGGTGATTTTTTGCCAAATAATCTCAATCAGTTGCGTAAATTCAGTCAATTCTTCTCTGGAGAATGTATCTTCCAAGCTAAGAATATCGCCGGTCTTCATGTCTGGCTCGATAAATTGCAATCGCCCGCCGGTAAACGTGAAATTGCCATAATCGCGTGAATGCTCAACCAGCAGCTGATAAAACATCAATTGCTGACGATATTTATGAAGTTTGATTTTTTCGTAATCGGCCGAACCTTTCCAAGAATGCGCCGGCTTGCCAGTTTTATAATCCGTTACGAAGATGGTTTTATTTTGCTTGTCGATGTCGACAACGTCAAGTTTACCAGTCAATCTGGCGTTATCTATAATTACGCCTTGGTTTGAAAAGTCTAATTCCGCCAAGTCCGTGTCGTGAAAATCTGAAGATTTGGCGTTTAAGAACGCAGTCAAAGCCGACTTCCCTTTGTCTAAATACAATTGAAAATCGTCCGCTGGCAAATGTTGGCTCTCAAGGGATTTTTGGAAAAATTGGAGGATTTGTTCGGTGCTTGGCAATTGATGATCGGCGCTGAATGAGCAATGCGCTTGCTGAAGGCTGCTGTGAATTGTGGTTCCGTAAGCTGCGGCGGAATTTTTGGCGGATGGAAAATGAAGTAAATTGTTCAACAGGAAATTCTGCGGTCCGCCACGTGAAACGTCGAGGAAATTATTCAAATGCGTCGCAGAAAGTTTGTATGTTTCCAGCGCTGGCGCCAATAAATCCTTTAATTCTGGAGCAATCGGCGAAGTTAGTCGCGTCGTCCAATCGGTTTCAGCGAGTTCAATTTGTTCAGCTGGATCGTCGCTGGTCGGAATGATGGTCGGCGTGCAATTCGTCAAGAAACTGGCGATTATCGTGTCGCTGCCAGAATCGTTGGTTTGGGAATAAGTCATGGTCAATGTGGTTTTGGCGCGAGTCATCGCCACAAAGAATAATCGAAGTCGTTCGTCGTAAGTGGCGCCCGCTGGTTGAAGTTGGAGATTTGCGGGATATCGGATAGCTCGACTGCGTGAACGAACTTTTTCGCCCCAAGCGCTGTCAATTGCCCCAATCACAAAAACGTGCGGAAATTCCAAGCCTTTGGATTTGTGTGCGGTCATTAAGTTTATGGCGCCGCTGAGTGAACTTGCGTGCGTGCGAATTTGCGTTAAGCGAGTTTTTGTCGAAATGTGCAGGTCAATAAACTCCAAAAAGTCTTCCAGAGTCGGATTTTTATCGGTGATTCGATCGCGAAGTTTTTGGCGTAAAGTACGCAAACTTTCCAGAATCGTCAGATATGCTTCTGGGTTTTTATCTAGCTTTTCTGGCGAGAAATAGAAATTGGCGAGAGAATTGACCGGAAGGTTGCCGCTTTCGTCGTTAGTTAAGCCCAATAAATTGTCCAATTGCTCTTCCAGCGGCAGATTCGGCACGTCCTTAGCACGCTCCAAAAGCCACTCCGCAAATTCCTTAAATACGCTATTCGCCAGCATACTTTCCAGCCACAATTGCCGATTTTTGTAAGCTTGAAGGCTCAATTTCCAGATGTCCAGTGCAGAAAATCCAAACGCTGGATGAGCTGTAATTTCCGGTAGTAGACTATTGGCAACGTCCAAATTATTCTGGCTAATCGCCACGACAGTTCGCGCTAATTTGTCCAGAATCTGGATTATGTCTTGCTCCAGAATGTCGTCGTGACGCTCGTAATTGACAAAAAGATTTTCCTTATAAAGATGCGGAAGAATTTCAATGAGTTCTTTGTGATGACGCGCAATAATCGTGATGTTTTCTGGTTTCTCGCCATTTTTTATCAGCTTAGCAATTTGTTTGGCAATTCCCGCTCGCTCTTCGCTAACAGATGAGAATTCTTGGATCTCGACTTTTGAGACTTCGCTATTTGCGTGCGCTGTCAATTGCTTTGATAGTCCGTCAATTGTGTTTTCCAATCGATCTGAGCCTTGGGTGATGACGTCCCGCGCCGATGATAAAATGTTCTCGGCGGAACGATAATTGTCGGTCAAAACGATAATTTTTGGGTCGTGATAATGTTGGCGGAAACGCTGAATGTTGCCCACGTCTGCGCCTTGGAAGCTGAAGATTGCTTGGTCGTCGTCACCAACCGCCATGATGTTTGGATTATCGTCATTCTCGCTGGTCAAATTGAACAGCAATCGTAATTGCGCCAAGTTTGTGTCCTGGAATTCGTCGACCATGATGAATTGGAATTGCTCTTGGAGATTTGCGCGCAGTTCTGGGTGGGATTCGCAGGCTTGAATAACGGATAAAATCATATCGTCATAGTCAAATAACGAGCGCTCGGACAGAATATTTACGTATTTTTCGTAAACGTCAATTGCGGCAGATAATTTTTCTGCGGCGGTAAAATCTTTCAGGACAAATTCGCCATTGGCATTTTTTTCGCACCATTTATTTTTCCAAGCGGTTAGCGGCTTGGTTGAGTTTTCGTCAATTGCTTCTTGGGTGGCGTGCACGATGCTCAGCGCCAAAACGTTGGCGTATGGCGTGATTGAGGCTGGCAATTTTGAGTTTTTCTCGTCAGGATTTTTGGCGGCTAAATTGGCAATTTTCTCAGCTATCGGCGCAAACATTTCAATTGTCTTTTTCGATATTTTGGCGGAAAATACTTGCTGAATGTCTGGCGCGATTTCGGCGATTGTGGCTTGATTGTCCTCGATAATTGCCCGTAATTCTGACGGCGTTAAGCCGCTTTGCTTGAACTCGGAAATAATGCGAATGAGGTCTTTAATGTAAACAAATTCCCCATTGTTTTTCGCGCTTAATGGATTTCGCCAATCAAGTCCTTCGAGTATTCCAGAGATAATTTGATATTGCGTTAATTCGTCAACCGGCTGAGCGTCGGCGCCACGGAAAAAATACTCGCGATGTTGATTGATGATTTCCGTACCGAAGCTGTGGAACGTGTGAATCGCAATTTTATACGCGTCCTCACCGATAATCTGGCGAAGTCGTTGGCGCATATTCGTGGCGCCGCTTTCAGTAAACGTCAAACATAAAATACTGTTCGGTAAAGTGTCAGTTTGTTTCAGGATTTGGGCGGTGCGCATACTTAGAAGCTCGGTTTTCCCCGTTCCTGGCCCAGCAATTACCAAAAGCGATCCGTGGATGTAGTCGACTGCTTGTCGTTGATTATCGTTTAATTTAGCGTAACGAGTATTGAAATCCATAATTTTATTTTATCATGTTGACTAGTTTTAATAGAGCGTGTAATATTAGGATATCGTGCTAGTTCCTTGCGCGTTTCAGTTAGCTAAGGGACGCACAGTACCTTAGCGATTTCTATCTTGGAAGGAGAATCATGAGCAAGAGGATTATTTCCGTACTTGCCATCGTCATGCTCACCGCTGGGTCGCTATTCGTGACTCAGAGTAGCGCCGAGGCATATCCTGGCAACTGCTATTCGGAAGTGACGCCTGATCTCAGAGGGCACGCTAGCTGTCATTCCGGCACGGGGTATTACCGTGTTGGTATCAGTTGCGCAGCAGTCTGGACGTTTGGATATGCCTTTGGGGTGTATAGCCCCTGGGTTGACGTAGAGTCGCCCAAGGTCAAAGAAGTCTCGGTGTCGTGTCCTCCTGGAGCGTGGCTGTGGAAGCCTGCTGGACAGGCTCGCTATTACGCGTTCCTCGAGAGGAGAAATCCCTGAGATGAGCCTCAGAGTCGCTCTTTGGAGCGACTCTGAGGCTAAGATTTATAGTATTTTTTTAAGGAGGGCGTAAATGAAAAACTTAAAGAAGATAAGATTTAGTCATATATATATGTTTGTGCTGACGATTGCGTTGATCTTTCTGAGTTATCAAGTCTACTGGCTGAACGAAAAAGGATATCAAAGATCAGTCCAGTCCTCCATCGATTACCTTGAAAACGACCAAAGCATTAAGCGACTTGAGTTTTGTGTTAATCACGCCATTAAAGATTGTACTGAAGAAAATGTCGACGCTTGGAATGAAAAACATCCAGAAGACGCGTTTAAGGGTAAAAGCCACTTGGACATTTCCCGTCAAGCAGTCAAATCGACCATGCAGGCTGGCTATTAGATTTCACATCTTTGTCATCTCGCGCACCTCATAAAAAAATGGTAAAATATTATCTATGAATAAGGCGACGTACGACGAGCTGGCGCTGGAGCGAATTGCTAAGGAAAAATTTGGTTTTCCAATTGATGTTCAATCGATAATTTTGTGGCACGCCGATGTTAGTCGCACGGCTAAGGCGTCGGTGTTTTTGACGAATAAAAAGCAGCTGATGATGTATTTAGAGGCGACGTCGCCGTTGATTTTATCTGACGTTAAAAAGATAATTTCTCGAATGGGCATGCGGGCGGAATTATTTCTTCCGCCAAAAGGTCAGCCGCGATATTTTGAAGATATCGGCAAGCGCAAATTCCGCGAAGTTTTTCCTGGAAGAAAGCACGTTACGGATGAAGATTTGCATTTTTATAAAACTTTGGCGCCGTACAATCCTGCCTTGGTTTTGATTTCTGAAGTGAAAAATGGCGAGATATATCAATTCGATTCTGACGCGTACGGAAATTGGCGAGTTGGCGCGAGGTTCAGTTACAGAAGGATTCGGACAAGCTAATGCGCGACTATTTGGACATTATTAAGCGGAATCTGCTTTCACCTATTGTCGTGGTGATTTTTCTGCTGGCTGGCGCGCTGGTTTATGTTCGCGAATATCGTGATGCGTGGTTTATTTCGGTGGTGATTGTCGTGAATTCGACGATTGGCATTATTCAGGAGCTAAGGGCTAAGCGAGTTTTACGGCAATTGGAGTTGATGAGCGCGCCGAAAGCTCGATTGTTAAAAGACGGAAATGTTGTCGAGGTCGGTTATGACGAGCTTAAAATTGGCGATGAAATTCTTATTCAGGCTGGCGATGAACTGCCCGCGGACGCGAAAGTTATTGAGTCAAAAGGCTTGGAGCTAAATGAAAGTATGTTGACTGGCGAGTCTGCGTCGATTGAGAAAAAGGACGGTGATGTTGTGTTGGCAGCAACGACGGTTTTGGCTGGTGAAGGTGCGGCGCGAGTAATTGCGATTGGTGACGACACGAAAGCTGGCGCGATTAGCCAAGTCCTGAAGCGTTACAAACCAGAACTCACGCCCCTGCAATTGGCGATTTGGCGCGCAATTTACTTCTTGACTTACGGCGCAATTGTCCTGTCGCTACTTATCGCTATCGTCTATTATTTCTCTGGCGATAATGTCGTGGTCATCTTAAAAACCATCACTTCGGCGGCGGTTACGGTCGTGCCGGAAGGTTTATTGTTGGCGAGTTCTCTGCTTTTGGCGTTCGGCTCACTGCGATTAGCTCAGGCGAAAGTCTTGCCACAAAAATTGTCAGCAATTGAAGCCATGGCGCTTTTGAATTTGCTGGCCGTAGATAAAACAGGCACCTTGACTAGCGATGAAGTGGCGCTTGAAAAAGTCGCGGCGTTCAGTGATAAGATTGGCTATTCAGAAACTGACATCGCCAGCTTTGCGGCGTTAATTGCTCATGAAACCAGCGGTGGAAATATCACTGGTCGTGCAATCTTGGCGGAAGCTACGTCGCCAAAAAATACGAAAGTTCTGGAAGTGATGGCGTTTTCGTCGGCGCGTAAAATGGCGGGCGTGAGGGCGAATATTGACGGTGAAATTCAGACTTTAATGATGGGCGCGCCAGAGTTTGTGTCTAAGTTGGCGCCGGTAAATGAGGAGATTCAGAAGAAGCTGAATGATTGGGCTGACAATGGCTTGCGCGTGTTGATGTTGGCTGAATTTTCGGATGATAAAACCAAACTGAAAGACTTGAAAAACGGCTCTGGAACGGCAATTGGTGCGGTTGTTCTGCGCAATTCCCTACGTCATGGCGTTGTTGAAACGGTGGATTTTTTGCAGAGCCAAGGCGTAACTATTCGTGTAATCTCTGGCGATAATCCGCGCACAGTTCAATATATCGCCAAAGAAGCTGGAATTAAACATCCAGAAAAGGCGATTTTAGGCGAAGATTTGGCGGCGCTTAGCGAAGATGAATTTAATAAGACTGCCGATACTTACACGATTTTTGCCAGAGTTTTGCCAGACCAAAAAGAGCGCTTGATCAATCGATTCCAGCAATCTGGCAAGTTCACTGGCATGGTCGGCGACGGCGTGAATGACGCTCTGGCTCTGAAAAAGGCTGACCTCGGTGTGGCGATGTACGCTGGTGCGCCGGCTTCTCGTCGAGTTTCCGACATTATATTGCTGAACAATTCGTTCACTTCCCTCCCGATGGGAATGAAATTGGGCAATCAAATTATGCAAGCAATCGAAGTCATCGCTGTTCTATTTTTCCATAAAATTATTTACGGCGTGACGCTTCTTCTTGCGACGATTCTTATTGATATGAATTATCCGTATTCGCCGCGCCACATTACGTTTATGAATATTTTTCTGGTGACTATGCCGACTCTCATGTGGACGCTATTTCCTCCCACGCCGAAGCATCGAATAAATCCGAAGCGATTTTGGCATGATACTTTGCTGGCTGTTACACCGATTGCTTTAATTACTGGCGTGACTGTCGCGTTCACCTATTGGATTACCTCTGTTATGTTCCCTGGTCACGCTGCAGAAGTCGCAACGATGACCGTACTTACCGCGACTTTGTTTGGCGTATATTTGGTGTTCTTGGTGGGAATTATGCTGGACGTAACCATCGATAAATCCGCCAAGCGCGCTCGCTTGCTTTATCTTCTGTCGGTGATTATTGTAGCGGCTGGTAGTTTTAGCTTTGGTTTTCTGCGCGACTTTTTCGATTTCACCGTGCCAAATTTGTTCATAATGTGGCCGGCTGCTGGCGCAATTGTCATAGCGATGTTAGTCCAGCTATTCATTGCTCGCTGGGCTGGTCGGCGAATTGTTCGGTAAATATTTTTAACTTTCTTTGACTATCTTCTTTGTGGACTGTATTTTCTCGTCCGCATAAAGAACCACGTCTTTTATAACTAGTTTTTGTACGGCAGAAATAAGAAGTTCCATAAATTCAAAATCTATTTTCCCGTCTTTTGTTGGAAGTTGGATAAACATCTCTTTTGCTATGTTTCTATTAAATTTATTGCCATAATCGAATCTTCCAGAAGCGGATTTTCTAAAGCAAGTAACAATATACATTAAACTTTTGTGTTCCCATTTTTCTTTATGCACTAACGGATACAATCCTTGTATGTGAGAATAACCTACGTAATCAGTTGGCTGATAGAAAATCCCATCTGATGTAGTCGTATCACTATAAGTAATCATATTCCCTTTTTCTGTGGGTGACAAGTTTGTGTATCCAGTTATTCCATTATTTACGCTACTATTGGTTACGACAGGATATAATCCGTTTTTTTCAAACAAATCTTCATTCGTTAATTTATATGCCTTAGTTGGTTTTATTTCAAACAAATCTCCGATTCTGATTTTATTAAAAATATCCTTGAATTTATGTTCACCAAACACCATGCTTTCATAAGCATCTAATACTTCTTTCTCTTCACTAGACAATTCGTAATTGTCTAGTCCGCTTACCGTCAGGTAAGCGGAAAGTTCGCGTATACAAGCGTCCATAAATTCAAAATCTATTTTCCCGTCTTTTGTTGGAAGTTGAATTTTATGCTCCTTAAGTGTTTGTAGAGTAGGATAAGAAGAATATCCGCCGTAATTTACCAAAATTTTATCTATTGCCGCTACAACCAGCAAATTTATAAGTTCTTTATAGTTAGGATTCAGAACAAAAATATTTTGACTTGAATACCATTTATTTTTTCTTATTTGAGCATGAACAGCTCCAACCTGGCTGACGGAGATAGTTCCAGCGTCATTGGGCTGGACGTTTAATTTTTCTACAAACCCCTGCACGCCATAGTTATCTTTTGTTCTTCCCACAAATTCAAATCTGTTTGTTGATTTTCTTACAAATTTCATTTTGCCAGCGTCATAGCCTTTTGACGTAGATACCTCAAACAAATCTCCGATTCTATATTCGCCCCACTGAACGTCTTTAAGCTTTTTGTTCAGTGAGGAATCTATTTTCCCAGGCGGTTGTCCTCGCTTTCATTTTTAAGCAAGTTTGACACTTCCCATGCCAGATAATCAGCTACGGTCTTTTTAAAATCCTCTAATGTTGGTCTTGTATCTATTGGCGCCGTCTGATTCCAGTCTGAGCCGTTTTCTGGGTCAATATGTCCTTCGTAATATTCTTTTTCCGTAAAGATGTTTAGCTTACTCTTTCCGAATCGCACAAGGTCTACTACTTCCTGGTATCTTTCTTTTGCCTTGTCAGTGTCTCTTAGATTTACGCTAGCCTTTTTCCTGTTAGTCCTTGTGTAGCCGTCGTTTGAAAAGTCTATGAATTTAACGACTTCATCCTTTTGGTGTGCTTCTCCCGCCCTAAACACGTATATATTTGTCTGTACGCTTGATTTACCAACGAATAAATCTATAGGCATTTTAATACTTGCAAGTAATGTGTTCTTTGCGAGAATCTTCTTATTGAGATCTTTTGCTTTTCCGCTACCTGCTGAATTTTGAATGATGATGGCTGCGTATCCTCTGTCCATCATGGAAAGCGCTTTTTCTACGAAAATCATTCCATTGCCCTCTGCTGAATAAGGTGGATTAAGCACAAAGGCGGTTGCTGGGAATTTTTCATCAGTTTTGCCAAATCCGTATTTACCATCAAAATCAAGAAGCGAGTCTTTATTTAAGATGTTTGAGCTTCCATCTCCCATGAGTATCATGTTTAGGATTGCAAGCATATAGATATTTGACAACACCTCTAATCCCAGAAGCTGCTCTGCTTTTATTTTGAGTTGTTTTTGTTCTAACTCTAATGGAGATGTTATTTTTGCTTTTGCGTCTATAATCATCTCATTCATTGCGGCAACAAGTAGTCCTGCGCTTCCTGTCGCAAAGTCCCAAACATAGCTGTCTTTGTCTACTCGAGCAAGTTTTACTAAAAGATTAGCAACATAAGATGGTGTTAACACTACGTCATTTAGCTTATCTTGCGTAAAGCCAAGCCACGAGTACATTTCATTAAATAGTTTACCCGTAAAGTCTGTAGTTAGTCCTATCTTATAATAAATACCCAAATCATCAACTATCTTTGAAAATATTCTCTTAAGCTGACTTTCTCCGTTTATCGGCTTATTAATATTTTCAGATAATAATGTGTTTTTTAGAGTCCTTACGATAAGGTCTTGTTTTGTCTTAGGTAAGTTTTTCTGTTTTAAGAACGCCTCTATCTTTCTAACAATGATGTCTCCATCTGTATTCCCCTCTTCTGTAGATGATTTTAACTCGGACTTTTCAAGCGGTCTTACTTTGTCTGGTATTCCGAGTGTTGCCATAATTGAAGCTGAAACAAGATACACTCTGTCGTTTTCGCTAAGCCCTTTTTCATTTGCATAGATGTCATTGTTAAGCTTTACGAGGCTTGCATTTATCTCTTTCTCTCTTTTATCTTTGAGTGCTTCCAATTCTTCACTTGATAAAGAGAGTTCATTTACTTTTTTAATAAAATCATTAAAATTTTCTTTTCTCAAAAACGAAAGGTCGCTGTATTTTCCTACTTCTTGTCCAATACCCAAGTTATCTTTGGACACATAATAAACACCTATGGAGTGTTCTATCTCGCCGTTGGCTTTTTTATATCCCGTAACGCCAATAGCGATTACGTCAGTGTAGCTTGTGTAGTGAAGTACGGCATTTGCGTAGTGTACTGCGCCATTTACAGCATAGCTATTGATATTTTTGTAGTTGGGCTCATTTTTGCTTGTTCTGTTATCTACTCTGCCATCTTCGTCAAGTCTAACTAGTTTATCTTTATAGCCTTTGTACTCTATAAGTATTGGGTAGTGATTCAAAGCCCCATCTTGCAATAAAAGTTTAGCGTCTGGTCTGTTGCCGCCTGCGCCACCGCTCTTTGACTTATATTCGTCTAAGGCCTTATCTATTTCTTCATTGAGGCTTTCTTGCTCTAGCTTGTAATCTAATTTGTAACTTTTAAGCCAGCTGTTCACGAGGTCGGCAATTTTTGGTTCTATAGATTGTTGCTTAATCATTTTTACTCTCCTTTTCAATATTCTCTAGTTTTCTTGTCCAAAACCACAAGATGTTCAATGTGCGGCGTCCTAGGGAAGAAATTGTAGCCTTGATGGTGCACAATTTCATATTTTTCCTGAAGTAGGCTGACGTCTCGCGCTTGCGTGACTGGATTACAACTAAGATAAATAATCCGAGGCGGCTCAGTTTCCAGTAGTCGATTAGTAACGTCCGCGTGAAGTCCAGCGCGCGGCGGGTCGACAATTACAATTTGCTCGCCCGTTATACATTCCAGAGATTTTTCGCTCGGCGCCAAAATCGCCTTGGCATTCGGTCGATTCAGCTTGGCAATATTCCTCTGCATTTCCGCGACAGCATGTTCGTTAATTTCCACGAGCGTTACGTCATCTCCGCCAATTGTCAAACCAATTGTCCCAACTCCAGAGTAAAGGTCGAGCGTCGGTAATTTTTCATTGCAATCGATCCACGCTTTCATGTCGCTTAAGGCCTTTTCGTAAACGGGAATGTTGACTTGGAAAAACCCTTCGCAGGCGTAGTTGAACGCGACGCCTAAAATCGTGTCGCTCAGTGTTGTGCTACCGAATTTGTTCAAGCGTTCGGTGATTCTGCTGGCTGGGCTTTTGGGGTCGGAATAGATTATTTCGCCACCTTTGGCTGATAATAATTTGGCTTCATCGTCGGAAATCAGATTTTCTATCTTATCTTTTACGTACAATTGCCAGACAGCGCTTCCTTTTTGGTCTGTGCGAATCAAGAGTGTTTTTAATTGACGGGCAGTGACTGACTTTGTTCTTAAGAGATCGCGGATTTCAATTGCCAATTTATTTATGCTCGGGTGTGCCAAGCTGGTTCCGTCAACGATGACTTTCCCTTTGCCGCCACGCTTGAAAAATGCCAAGTCCAGAGTTTCCTTTTTGTCGTCGTCCGTTTTGTCGCCGAACCAGCTGAACTCGACTTTGTTGCGATAATTAAATTCTACGCCGTCAGAAAATACCTCGATTTTTTCAGGCAATGTGATGTTGTGAAGTAAAAAAGCCTCTTCGATTAGCGACGCTTTGTACGATTGCTCGCTGAACATCGGCATTATTTGCCAAGGACTGGTGCTTAAATAGCTATTTTCATCTTTCGGCGTAATTCGCTCTGGACTTTCCTCGATAATTTCCGTCACTATTCCTTCGACGAAGTGCGATTTTTTCTTTGTCACGCGAATCGTTACAAGTTCTTTCGGCAGCCCTCCCCAGACGAACGCTTTGCGGCCGTCGTCAAGTGTCCCGATGGCTTGCCCGCCGCCAACGATTTTTTCCAATCTTAAAGTCTCAAAAATTTGTTTTCTCATTAGGTTATATTATATCAGGATGTGTGGATTTTTTCTGGCTGGCGTGCTATAATCGTCATTGTCCTGGCAATAGTGGGACGTCGCCAAGTGGTAAGGCACTGGGTTTTGGTCCCAGCATTCGCAGGTTCGAATCCTGCCGTCCCAGCCAAGCTGTATAACAGAGTGAGCGACAAGGTTCCGTGACCTTTAGCTACCATGAATAACTACCTCTGTTGTAAAGCTTGGTCAAATAGTAATTACCGTCCAGTCCGGAATGGCTGGACGGTTTGTTTTGTGATTAGGTTCTGTGGCCTCCTAGTAAGATATACTTAAATCAACTAGGATTAGGTGCTTAAGAGAAGAAGGCTTATTGGTTAATGAAGGCTAGTGTAATTCAGCTATTGTAAATAAAACTTTTATAAAGTATTAAATAACTTTATAAAGTTAGTTATAATAGGAATATGGATTATAAAAAGAAATTACAAGAAATCGTGGACGCCAGTGGTCTTTCACAGCAGTCGCTTGCTAATGATATAGGGGTATCTTTGGTGACCATTAATAGCTGGATAAATGGCAAGTCAACCCCAACTCGCAAGGCTCTACTATCAAAGATTGACGCCCTCTACAATAAATACGTAGAGGTCGAGGATGAAGAATTAATGGACGAAAAAGTTAAGTATTATGGCCCTAGAGACCTAGCAACTGCCTTCTATATCAGTTCAGTCATAGAATTGTTAGAAAATTTTGATGAAAATAAAACAGGTTACACTATAAACGATATTTTAGAGCTATACAACGTTTATCTGTATGTTGATAACCTGGTTCTTCCAAAAGATATCTGTGACAAAAAGCTGAATGAATACATTGCACTAAAGCCTAAACTGCTTAAGACTATTGGCTTATTTTTCAGTAGAATAAACGAAAATAATGTCTTTGAGATAGTCAAAGACGTAAAATTCGACTATCACGAAGACCTTTTGAAGATGCTCTCAGAGCACAAGTGCTACGATAAAATTACGTCAAATATAATGCTTCAAGCGCTCAGTTCTTCAAAGGTTGCCATGTCGAGTATACTGGCCAATAAGCAAATCGTAAAGCAATATAATCAAGACATACGAACGCTTATTCTATCAGACATAAAGAATGCTGAGTGCATTATCCAAAAATATTTCGAAAAAAATGAACGTCAAGATATTCACTTGCCTCAAAGCCTCACAAAAGAGGATGTAGGCGATCTATTGGAGCGCTATATAAATAGTGCAGACGCAAATCCAAACTACCTGCAGCTAATTGCTCGGTCGAGACCAATCCCAGGGGCAGGTATTGATGACAAAATAAAATTACTTGCAAAGCAACGATATGCCGAATGGAATGATAACTTCTTTAAAGAAAACAAAGGCAGCTTGCTATTTGCGACTGAAATAACACTGTCTGATACTCAAAAAGAAGCTGTTGATATATCGCGCGATGGTCAGACCGTTAGGTTTACCTATAGTAAAAAATGGCTCAAAGAAAATTCTGATAATCTGTCGGTATTAAGTAATTTTATACATATCTTCCCGATCGCAAACAAATACATGCTCCTTACGTTACCGTCTTACTCGTCACAACTAGGGATATTTGAGCGCTTTATGAAAGTCACTGGGCGCGAAGAGTATCCTGAGGGTGTACATTTCCAATTTATTGATCAAAGTACGTTTGGGCAGGTAATGATGTATGAACAATTTCTGCGATCGGAAGGTAAAGAGCTTGAAAATATCATTGCCTGGTACTTTAACGATTACCTAAAAGATACCTTTAGTGCTGATGGCTTTAGCTATGTAGCGTCAAGCACGGGCGCTACATACTTCGAAAGATGCAAGCATGTTTTCAGCGAAATGGATAGTGTTATCAAACAATTTAAGCTATATGCCGAGAACGGCAATATAAATCAAGAACTTTTGGCGATTGCATCTAAGTCTCCCGACTATAAGGAAATTCCCAGTCAATTATCTGACAAGTACGTGTATGTAACGGAAAGTCCTGAGATTTTTGAAGTAATACACTATCTTTTTTCTGATCAGTCGAGGTTGACATATATAAATGACACTCTCCAAGATAAGGACCTCACAAGCCTACTTACTAATTATGAGGTTAAATACCATGACTTTCACAATTACCAAAAACAATCTCTAGACAAGCTCATCGCATGGGGGATTATCAAGAAAGAGCCGAAACGCCTAGTGTTCAAGAACAAGCGACAAATACTGATACTAAAAAACCTATTCCAGATGGAAGCGCTAAGCTATCATCGCCACTCGACTGAAAGTAAAGCTGAGATAGATGCAATGGTCAGTAGGGGTTGGCTTGTAAAAGAGGGGTCGCTTTTAACTAAGCCAGAGGCAGACTATTTTAGCTACTACTTAAATCAAAAAGAATTCAGCAGTGGACACGACCTTCGAAATATTTACATGCATGGAGCTATGTCCAAAGAGGACAAGGCAGATGAAGAAAAGCATTATAAAACATATATTATAGCCTTGAGGCTGCTCATCGCTTTGATTATAAAGATTGACGATGATTTCTCTACTAAGCTTCGCGGCGTAAAGTAGTTGGCTATTTGGTGCTTAGACGCCCGACTCGGCCCCGATTTGGCTTGTTTCGGTCAGGTAGCGGGAGGGCTCAGGATTCTTTTCAATATAATCTTCTAAAAATCATCCCCGCTAAAACATCAAAAAGATACAGACGACTATTACTGGGGAGTGGCATTACTTGGCAATATTTCAGTATCGAAGGATAGCTTCAGTGATGCACTGCATGATTCAAAATCCCAGGAACCCAATCTAGTCTAAAGTGATAATCGTCGATTCCTCAACTTAAACGCCCCATCAATACCCTTCACAAGCTCAGCCTGCTGCCTATAGTTACCTGTCGTCAGCACATAGCGACCATATTCCTCGAGGGGCTTTGTTGTCGTAATTAACGCCATGTGCTCTCAGTGTATACTCAACGATGTTCATATGATGGGAGATGGTCCGCGCTAGCTCATCGCTCACTTTGATGTGGTTGCAGTTCTCTTCCAGAAAATCGCCAGGCTGAACGATAAGGTCGCGTTCAGTTATTGCTCTTTCTGGGTAGTCAGGCCCTCCCGTAGAGCGAGGTCTTTCATTTCTTTTATCTGGGAGTCTATGCTCATCGCCTGTCACTCATCGGATTCGCTCGATTTGCGCGCGTATAGGCAATATTTTCAATATAACTATTCTCATTCATGACAACAACACATTACCCAATTTCCCCTGCAAAGTCTAGTGAATAATGACTGATAAAATAACCATTTTTATGGTATGATTACAGAGTCTACACATTACGAACAGTAAGCCGCAATGGCTGTCCTTTTTTGTTAGCACCGATGAAGGTGTCATTACTGAGCGGGCTCGCTTAAAGCTTATGTAACGGAAAGGAATACCTAGTAAAGCGTATGTCATCAATTATCATATCTCAAAATCAGCAGCATTCCCGGCGGATTGACGAGTCGTCGTTTGGCAAAGAGGATTCACTGCAATCCTATCTCTATGACAATCCCGACATCATACCGATTTACGATATTGATGAAGATGCGCGTCTGTATATCGCAGCTCGTGAATTTAGCACGGAACACGGACCGATTGATGCTCTTGGATTCGACCATGTGGGCAATGTCTATATTATTGAGACGAAGCTGTTCCGCAATGCTGATAAGCGCCGCGTTGTAGCGCAAATGCTCGACTACGGTGCGGCGCTGTGGCGTCATGCGACAAGTTTTGATGCTTTTTTGCAACAGGTTGATACGCACACGAAAGATCATTTCGGTCATCCATTCCGCGAGCATTATGAGCAGTTTTTTGGCTTTGATGATGCGAGCGAACAAATGCGTGCCATTCGGGATAATTTGGCTGAGGGCAATTTGAAATTTGTGGTGCTGATTGATCAAATAGATGAGCGTCTGCGTGATGTGATTATGTATGTCAATCAAAACAGTAAGTTTGATATTTATGCCGTTGATTTTAAGTACTATACGCACGATCAGCTTGAAATTGTCATTCCTCGGCTCTACGGAGCTGAAGTGAAAAAGACGGTTGCTGCGAGTGGTTCATCTGGTCGCCGCCAGTGGAATGAGGCGGATTTCTTTGCGGCCGTTAATGGTAACCGCGAGCTTGTTTCTCCCGAGCAGCGGTCGGTTGTGTATGCACTCTGGCAATGGGCGAAGCGACATGATGTACAGATTAACTGGGGTACTGGTGCGATATGGGGTAAGTTTAGTCCAGTGTTTAAGAAAATTGGCTATACTCGCTCATTTTGCTCAATATCAATTGATGGCGCGACTGATATCAACTACTGCTATCTTGACGAGCAGGCTGATCGCGTACTGCTGCGTGATATTCTCAAGCAGCATATTGGCGGCGTTTGCCCTAATGTGACTGATATTGATGCGAGCGAATTGTCGCGCAAAGGCCCAGTGTTGCCCGCCAAGATTATGGTGCAAATTGTTGATAAGGTAATTGCTGCACTTGATGAATTTATCGAAAGAAAGGAAAAAGATGAAAATCAATAAACTTGCTTTACGGGCATTTTATGAATCACACAGAGACGAGTACTTGCGGCGACGATTTTCTGGTGACAAAGCCTTATGGGATGAATCATACAAATGGGATATATTGCCGCGCCTTAATAAAGAGCTGGCGGCGTACGACTCGGTTAATGGTGACTCGATTGCAGAGATCGCGCATATTGTAACGCACCATACAAATACTAGCAATTTTCTTAACTGGCGTGATATTGAAGACCTAAAAGCTCTTCTATTGCGCAAAAATGCCCATTCGGTCCTGAGTGAATTATGGATTGCAAAACCTGAAACGGCTGCGAAATGCATTCAGACGGCTAGTCAACTTGCACAATTGTTTATGTCAGACAAAAGCTTTGCTCCGTCTACCTGGGCATACCTGCTGGCAGCATTCGATTGTAACTCGTTTGCACTGTATCGTGAAGCGATTATGAAACAAGTTGCTGAGATATGTGATGTTGATAGCCCTACTACTGCATCTCAGGGAGAAAAATACACATTACTCAACGACGCCGCATTGTATCTGGGTGAGCTAATGCGAGATGATATCAACGACGTGCCATATATGCAGGCACTGAATGGGCAGGATTTTTTGTGGGTTACGCTAGAATATTCTGATTCTTAAAAGTCTGTTCCTTCATTTTCTGGAATGCCACGCGCAATGTTGTACTCTCTAATTTCTTGGCGGCGCTTCTCCTTATACTCCTCAAAAGAATACTTCTTAATGACTGAGCCCGAATCGTCATATTCGACGTATTGCACGCCACAAGCTGTCATTTTATCCATAGCTCTTAATCTCCAATAGGGACTCATCTTTGCTACTCCCTGTATGTGTTTTATTTCGTCGCCATAGGTTTTAATGAGCGATCACAAAAAAGCGTAGTTTAAAACTACGTCTCGTCCCCGTTGTTACGCATATCGCGACGGGGACTCTTCAATTTATAGGATAAAATCCTTGTAACTTGCCAAAGTCGCCTGTGCGATAGTCTGACTAGTTTGATGTAGGTATTGCTTCACAAAGTAATACCCAAGTTTATACCCCGCCCAGCGCGGCAAAATATCATCGCCGGTGAAAAATATTTTGGTATAATCGTAAATCTTGTCTTCAAAATTGCCTTGTAGCGCGGCAATTATCTTGTCAATTTCAGCTTGAGAAGTTTTCTGCATTTCTCTCAAGAAAAATTGTTGGTTCCGCCGTCCGAGTTTAATTATCGCTTCCTCTTCTAGCGCGACCGCCAATCCCTCCAAAATCATCCCATCAAACATAGTTTCGGCATATTCAGGTAGTTTTTCCCAACGCAGCGAATGCGACATTTCGTGGCAAATCGTTTCGAAAATAAAATCCTCGCTAACCCCGTGCTGGCTTTTATCAACAGAAATCATAATCAAGCGCGAATGAAGCGTTTTGCCAGCGATTCCGTCCTCGGCGATAGTTGGCAGCATAAACGAAGGCGTAGTGATAATTACATCAACTTCGTAATCAAACTGCGCGAACTCGCTCGAAACAAAAGTCTCGGTTTGTTGCGCTGTATTTTTGAATATGGCAATTTCGGCATCGGTGAAAGTTTGGTTGGCGTTAGCGATGTGTAGGTGGAGTTTGCTCATGGTTTTACTATACTGCAATAACATAAGTATTACTATAGGGGTAACGCTATTTATTAAGTGCAATATTTAAATGGAAATCACTAAAATCTCAGCAGTGACCTTCGGCGGGTCGGGGTGCGAGCAACCCGCTTGCTCAAGATGCTTGGTAGCTAGCAACTTCACCTAAGCTGCAGCCGCTTTAAGGTTCCAGACCTTCACGCTCAGCCAAATTTGACAGTTATAAACTATCGCTCTTTTGGGCGATTTTTTGTTTTTATATTAAATTTCAGAAACGGAATAAGATGCTATTAAATTTCCCGCGCTAAGTGCTATAATTTTATTTAAAGAAAAGGAGGCGTATGCCAGATAATAAAAAAATGGTTGAGATTCGTCATTTTAAGATGAGTTTCGGCGATAAAACTGTTATTAAAGATCTGAGTTTTGATGTTTTTCGCGGCGAAGTTTTTGGTTTTTTGGGGAGCAATGGTTCGGGAAAAACTACGACGTTGCGCGCACTGCTTGGGCTATATCAGCCGACTGCGGGCGATTTATTGATAAACGGCAAGCCATATTCGGTGAATAGCCAGATTCGCCTCGGATATCTTCCTGAGGAACGCGGTTTGTATAAAAAAGAAAAAGTCTTAGACGTGATGCTTTACTTTGGTCAATTGAAAGGCTTGAGTCGCAAAGAAGCTAAGGATTTCTCTCTGAAGTTTTTGGAGCGCGTCAATTTGAGCGACAAGGCTAATACGCAACTTGATAAATTATCTGGCGGACAGCAGCAGAAAATCCAGCTTGGCGTAACAATTATGGGCGATCCAGAACTGCTTATTATGGACGAGCCGGCCAAAGGTTTTGATCCGGTGAATCGCCGTTTGCTGATGAATATAATTGAGGAGCAGCGAAAAGCTGGCGCGACAATTATTTACGTTACGCACCAGATGGAGGAAGTTGAAAGATTGTGCGATCGTTTGATTTTATTGAAGGACGGTCAAGCGGCAGCATACGGAACATTGGAAGAAGTAAAAAGTCAATTTGGCGGCGCCTCAATGGATGATATTTTCGTACAAGTTTACGGCGGCGAAGCGAAGGAGTTGAGCGATGAGTAAAATGCATAATTTGGGGACGGTTTTCAAATTTGAAACGCTTAGAACGCTGAAAAAACCGACATTTTGGCTGACGGCTTTAGGGTTTCCTTTGTTGATTGGCGTGCTGTATGGCATTATGTTTTGGTCGCAAAGCACGACTATTGAGGCGTCAAAAAATCTGGAAAAGCAAGAATTTTCACTAGAAGTCACGGACGATTCGAAGTTGGTGAAGCCAGAATTGCTGGCGGCAATTAAAGCCAAAACTGTCAAATCGAAAGAATCTGGAATTGACGACGTAAAAAATAATAAGGTTGATGCGTATGTTTATTTTCCAAAGGATTTGAGCAAGCAAAAGGTCGAAGTTTACGGTAAAGATGTTGGGTTATTCCAAAACGGAAAATACAGCGCGGTGGCACAGAGCTTATTGAGTCAATCAGTAGCAAGCGGCGTCAGCCCAGCACAAGTTGCAATTTTACGCGACAAAGTCCAATTGTCGTCAACCACATATCTGGACGGAAAAGAGCACGGCGGCATTAATGAGATGATTGTGCCGGGAATGTTTTTGGCTATTTTGTTCATTCTCATCAGTATTTTTGGCAATCAAATGCTCATTAGCACCACCGAGGAAAAAGAAAATCGCACGGTGGAAATGCTGCTTACGACCGTTAAAACCGACACTTTGATTACGGGTAAAATTCTGTCTTTGATGGTGTTGGCTTTGATTCAGATTTTGGTGATTGTTTTGCCAGTTTTGGCGGGCTATTTGGCATTTGGCTCGAAGCTGCAATTGCCTAATCTGGACTTGAGTACGCTCGTGTTTGATCCTGTGAGAATTGGTCTGGCGATCATAATTTTCTCCGCCAGCTTCACTTTATTTACGGGAATGTTGGTGACTTTGGGCGCGATGATGCCGACCGCCAAAGAAGCCAGTCAGTGGTTCGGAATTGTGATTATGCTATTCATTGGTCCATTTTACGGAATCACGGCGTTCGTTTCCTTCCCTGACTATTTCTTTGTTAAGTTCTTGTCGCTATTTCCATTCACCGCGCCGATTCCATTGTTGTTACGAAACGCAATAGGCAACTTGCCAATTTGGGAAGCTTTGCTCGGTACGGCAATTTTGGTCGCTACGGCAGTGTTTGTTATGTGGTTATCCGTGCGCGTTTTCCGTTACGGCGCGATGTCTTATGATAGTAAATTATCTCTGTCGGCGTTGCGGACACGCCGAAAAGCTGGTAAAGTTTAGGTATGAAAGTACGTATAGAGATAGACACGAAAACATTTGTGCGATTTTGGCTGGTCGTGATGGGCTTTGGTCTGGCTGGTTTGGCAATTTATTCCGCAAAGGACGCGCTGGTTTTATTGGGAATTTCCCTGTTTTTGGCGTTGGCGTTGAATCGTCCAGTTGTGGCAATTGCTAAAAAATTGCCTGGAAAAAGCCGATTGGGCGGCACGGCACTGGCGTACATGACGTTGGTTCTGCTTTTGGGTTGCGTGGTTTGGTTTATTATTCCGCCAATTGTCCAACAATCCGCCAAATTCGTTGAGAGCATTCCGAGTATAATCGACCAAGCGAGCTCACAGTGGCGTGGTGTTAATGATTTTATTGATAAGAATAATTTGCGCCCGCAAGTCGATTCGATGATGGAAAACATTAAGCAGCAATCTTCGTCTTGGGCGACGAGCGTCGGCACGAATTTATTATCCAGTGTTGGTTCTTTGGCGTCGTTCTTGGGCTCGCTATTCTTGGTGTTGGTGCTGTCATTCCTGATGCTCCTCGAGGGTCCAACTTGGGTGAAGCGTTTGTGGGGATTATATAACGACGAAGAAAAAATGGAGCGTCATAAGAAGCTGGTTGGCCGAATGTATAACGTGGTCACAGGTTATGTTTCTGGACAATTGACGGTTTCTGGAATCGATGCGATATTATCAGGTTTCGTGGTGTTTGTTTTGAGCTTGACGTTCCCTGTCATAAATTCCAATTTGGCAATGCTCACCGTTATGGCGACGTTTGTGTTGACGCTAATTCCGATGTTTGGTGCAACGATCGCTGGCGCATTGATATCACTACTGCTATTCTTCAACAATATGACAGCTGGTGTTATTTACGCGATTTATTTCGTGATTTACCAGCAGATTGAGAATAACTTTGTTTCTCCTTCTATCCAATCAAAGAAGGTTGAGTTGTCGGCTCTGACTGTCTTGGTCGCAGTGACAATTGGTTTGTATGTTGGTGGTCTATTGGGCGGTTTGGTTGCCATTCCAGCCGCTGGCGTCGTGAAGGTTTTGCTGGATAATTATTTGGAGCAAGCCAAGTCCAAGCGTGTTGAAAGCGAAAAACCTCTTAATAAATTAGTTAAGAAATTGAAAAACGAAGATTAATTAGTACGAAATAAAAATATAGCCCGTTGAATCCAGCGGGCTATTTCCATGTCCAAATGCTGCCGCTTGGCGTATCACGAACGGCAACGCCAGCCTGAAGAAGTTCATCGCGAATTCTGTCGGATTCTTCCCAATTTTTCTCTGCGCGTGCTTGACGTCGCTGGATAATCAACCTCTTCAAATCGTCAGTAATATCAGGCGTAGACTCAGCCAAATCCAGTCCTAAAATCTCGTCAATCTCATCAATAAACTGCACTAAACTCTGTCGATGAATTTTATCAAGCGGCGTATGATCCAACTGTGAAAATACTTCATCAATCAACGCCAGTGCGCCTGGAGTATCCAAATCGTCATTCAATTTCTCGACCAGCGCCTGACGCCCCGCTAGCAACGAAACCGAATCGTCCTGCTCGTCCTTATCGTCGTCATCTTCCAGCGTGTCGTGAGTCTGATGTCTCAGAACCGCGTAATCCCGCCAATGATTCAATCGCGCCTGTGCTGCTTCCAGGATTTCCCAGGTAAAATTGCCTTCCGTTTGATAATGCTTACTGAGAATCGCCAACTTAAACGCCATCGGACTAAACCCTCGCGAAATAATATCTTCCAGCGTAATAATATTACCCAGAGATTTACTCATTTTTCGACCGTCGACTTTTATGTGATTATTGTGTAGCCAAATTTGAGAAAATTGTTTTCCAGTCAGACTTTCGCTCTGGGCAATTTCATTCGTGTGATGAACTGGAATATGATCAATCCCGCCCGCGTGAATATCAATAGAATCTCCAAGTGTTTCACGGGCAATTGTCGAACATTCCAGGTGCCAGCCAGGAAAACCGACTCCCCACGGACTATCCCACTCCATGTCGCGCTTGGCGTCTTTTGGCGAAAACTTCCATACGGCAAAATCGGTAATATTGCGCTTTCCTTCAACGCTCACTCTGGCGCCAGCTTCCAGCCCAGCTATGTCCAACCGCGCTAATTTCCCGTAGTCCTTCAAAAGCGACGTATCAAAATACATGCCGTCGCCGTCGATTTTATATAAAAATCCTTTTTCGTCCAGCCCTTTGGCAAAGTCGATTTGTTGCTGAATATAATCCGTCGCCCGCACCAAGTAATCTGGTTTTATCAATTTCAGCACGTCGTAGGCTTCATGATTTGCAACGGAAATATATCTTTCCGCCACGTCCCAAGCAGCCTTCCCCTCACGGCGCGCACCTTTTTCCATTTTGTCCTCGCCGTTGTCGTCATCGCTGGTCAAATGGCCGACGTCGGTGATGTTTTGCGTTCGAATAACGGGAATATCTTGCCAGCGTAGCAGCCGCACCAACACGTCCCAGTAAATATAGCCGACCCAGTTGCCGATGTGCGGTTGCGAATAAACTGTTAGACCACAGGTGTAAAACTTGACCGTTTCTCTGTCAAGCGGCGTCAGTTCATCTTTTCGTCTAGTGAGCGTGTTATAGAGCTTTATCATTAGTTCTATTGTACGTTACTCTGGTCAGTTTTTCAAAATTGGTATAAAAAACAGCCCCAGTTGGGACTTAATAATTTCAAGGAAGAAATGACAGACAGTATTATTACAAAACGCCGCCTGCCATTTCTCCTAATGAGCTAGTGTGGACTAGCTCTGGGGACGAGGACGTTTCCACTCTAGAAGGGCCTTAACCCTTCCGAGCAGATTGTGTAGCTGGGAGATTTGGTGCTCCCCCAACTGAAGAGTGTCAGAATCGTCGATCAAGATATGGACATTCTCCTCCACCTGCAGTGCAGGTACAGCGATCTCTACGAGATAGTCTCCGAGATTTGGCACGCTCTTTCTCTGCTCTTCCAAGGTCTGCACCGCCTTTCTCAAGGCAGAGATGGTTGCGCCGTTTAGGCGCTTTTGTAGCCTGGTGTGACACAATACAAGACAATTGTACTGCGTCATGATTTCCCAAGCCAGCCATGGCTGAGTCTTAGCTACAGCTCCCGCTGCAACAAATACATCAACGATCTTTTCCTCCGTCGAACGCGAAGTACTCACTACTCTGCGAACAGAGTGGTGCTTGACATCTAGGGTAGAACTCAAGATGTCATGCAAGACAATCATGACTGAGAGATATCCCTCAGTCATGCTGGCAGTGAAGTCTTTCCTCTTCGAGTCTGGAATTTTACCAGATTCCCGAAGTACTCGCTCGACTTCATTGATGGAACTCTTCAGGTTCAAAAAGAGCTTAATGTCGCTCTCTTTGAAAGAAAACTCCCAAGCCAGCGCGACATCATCTTTCTGTCGGGACATAATCCCTTTCCTGTCTTCTCACCCCTGGGCGGTTAAGTGACGTTTTGCCACAAGGCGAGATCTCATTCCTCTTCTCTGCTTTTTTGTAAGAGGAATAAAAACTCACCTTGTATATAACTGTCTGTCAAAGTACGCTTTCGGACAAGGATTTACTCGACTTGTCAACAAAAGCTGGTGTCATTTATATCACACTTATATTAAAAAGTCAACTCTAACCTAGTCTTATTAGAGCCTAAAACATTGTAGCTATGTCGCCAGATAAGCCCTTATGTTTGACAGAATAGACTATTTAACACATAATAAAGAACTTATGGGAGAAGTGTATTTTATGCATCCGCCTGTGTCTGGATATGACAGACCCCTTTCACTGGACTCTTTGAAGCGCATGAAAGAGGGGCTAATCACTGCTTTGGAAAAACCTTGCGTAATTAACGACTTAGGACAGTTGGCGCTAAATTTATATGACACGGCCCAAATGCTGGAGCCTATGGAATATGTTGAAGGCGAAGAGTTGGGTGATAGCTATCTCAATTCAGACTGGCCAGATAAGAATATAATACCGCTTATTGGGAGTAATAAGTTTGTTGTTTCTGGAAGGCAGATATCTCCTATGCCAGTGCAAAAAGATAGAATAAGCGATACTTTTGCCAGTGAAAGTTCTGCCAGAATGTGTATTGATGATATGTATCGCGCCTTAGATAGCTATCCGCCCACAAAAATAGAAAGAACAGATGTTGGCGGTTTTTGTAGTAATAGCATCTACAATATGGGCAATTCAAGAGTATATCTTCGCCCCATTGTTAGTGTGGCTCGTAATGCATTGATGTGTATTAATATTGCTACATTAGCACACGAGACATCTCATGCTCATGATTGTGTCACGAATCCAGTTTTGGAAGTATGTTCTAATGATAGTAAAGAGATTCTTTGTTTTGAGTTGCGAGCCTATGCTGTAAGTAAGGTACTTCAGGACTATCTGAAGCGTGATCAAGGAGTAAGGTTTATCTATCCTAGCATATCGGACAGAGTAGAAAAGGTACGAAGAAAAGTTAACGGTCATCTACAGTCTGAAAATGCATTTGATGTAAATGATGATCTGATAAATCAACTAGATAGAGCAGGCCTGAGAAATATATATTGATAGCGTAGTGAATCAATATTCTGTTTGTAGAGCCTGATCCGTCGCCGTAACTAATTCTCGTACGATTTCATCATAGCTTTCATATACGCGGAATCCTGCCGCGTACGGATGGCCGCCGCCGCCAAAATATCCAGCTACGGTGTCGGCGATTGGCAAATTACCTCGTAGGCGCGCAGTCAATTTGCCGTCAGGGTAAGTTTTAATAACGCAACTAAGCGCCACGCCTTCAACCA
>ERZ773001.120-NODE-120-length-34423-cov-71.8061_pt1 | contig 34423 bp, 51 predicted proteins | sample MGYA00511673_ERZ773001 | MGnify/ENA primary metagenome ERZ773001 (study PRJEB29015, sample SAMEA2738091) | human oral metagenome | biome: human oral; feature: human-associated habitat; material: saliva | place: China | collected 2162 ... | reverse complement strand
GATGTATAGTTAATGCATCGGGAGGGACAAGCCCCCCGAAACTCAACGAAGGAGAACACCATGGACCTCTACGCCGCCACCCAAGCGTTCAACGCAGCCGCCAACAAGGCATGGACTACCTGCGACGTTGTCGATATCCCCGGCTGCCCCGGGTGGACGTTCAACGGCCCCTCGCAGCCCACCGCAGGCTTCTTCGTCGCTATCAGCTACGACGGCCGCGAAATCGCCCGCGCCGACGGCGACGAAGCCGACCCGATGTCGATCCACTTCTACCCGACACCGCGAGAGATCGTCACGCTTGACGACTTCAAGTGGATCATCAAGATGATTCGCCAAGGCTTCCTCCTCAGCCTCGACCCCGAGTTCAACCACTGGCTCGCAGACTGCGAGCACTTGAGCTATCACTGGGATTTCGATCCCGGAGTCGGAGTGACAGCCCCCGCCAAGGCGTGACAACAAGGGAAGGCCCCCACCACCCAGTGCTCGGGTGGTGGGGGCCTTCCTCGTCGCCGCGGACACGCCTACGGGTGGACGCGGGACGGGTAGGACGCCATGAGGCCCGACGCACCCTTCGCGAGGGCCTGCTGCGCCTGAGCCTCGTTGACGATGATGTGCGCGATCGTCGGACGCCCCGCTGCGTTGAGACGGTTCCACACGTCTGCGCCTGCGTTCCATTCCATCCCGATCACGTCCCACTTGGTGAGGTCCGAGGCCGCGACCTCGTTCGGGTAGAGCATGGCCATGGTCTTGTACCCGCGCGCTTTCGCGCGCGCCGCGCTCGTGCCCCGGGCGAATACTTTCCACAGGACGCGGCGCTCGGGATGCCCCCCGAAAGCCGTGTCCAGATACTCCAGCAGGGCCTCCTCAGAGGCTAGGTCCCCGGGATTGCGTTGATCCTCGGAGGACGTCGTCTTGTGGTCGATCGCGAGAACAATGTCATCCGGTACCTGATCAACGATGTCCGTAAGCCGCATGAACCCACCCGAGGCCTGGCGAAGCGTTCGCAGCGTCGACCAGGGTGTGTTCCAGATCTGGTAGTCCGTGCCCGGCACGGTGCGCGTGGTTTTCCAGTCGTGGATCGCGACGAATTCACCGGACGCGCAGCGGCGCACGGAGATCTCCAGCGCCTTGAAGCCCGCGCGCAGCGAGGCATCGAGGCCGGCCTGGGTGAACTCCGGGTACTCCGTCCCACCCATCCGATGACTGACGTAGAACGGGCGCGCCGCCAGGAAGTGCGTGACGGCGTCTTCACCTGCGGGAGTCACCGGCGTCGTCGAGCGCCGCACCGCCAGCGCGATGTCTCCACCGGCGCGGCGCCGGATGTGCACCGTCCCGGGGACGTCGCCGCCGTCGCGGCGGCGCTTGTAGATGACAGGGATGTCAGGCACGGGCGATCACCTGAACACCCGCGCCGTTGGAGCCCTGCGCATTCGGGTAGCTAACTACCATGTCCTGTGGCGAGGACCCCATCCGCTTCGCGATGACCACTGTCTGATAGTTCACGCCTTCCTGGGCCGCGTAGGCGATCTTCTCCCATCCCTGGGAGACCGTGACCTGCTCGGACGTTTCGTTTGCGCTCGTACGCTCGCATGCGACGCCCAGGACCAGGCCGTCGCCCGCGAGCGCGGGTGCTGTGCACGTCGTGGTTTCCGCGGGCTCTGCCTGGCGCTTTTTGACCTGCCCGGCTTCGATGGTGGCGGCCCCCCGGATGAGCGCGGCGGCCCAGCCGATCTCCGCGTTTTGTGTGAGATTCACGTTGGCGGTTGGCGCCCATGGTCCGGCGATGATCGTGAATCTCATGGTGCCCACCCAGTAGGGCGCGATGATCTGCTCCCAGCCCTGTGGGAGCGTCACGTCGGCCTGGGCTTGGCCTGCGGCCTTGGTGTTGACGACGACCAGGAGCTTGTCCCCGGTCCTTCCGTCGGTCGTGATGGGGATGGTCTGGCCGACGACCTGGCCGGCCGCTGCAGTCACGACGCGCGGGCCAGCCTCGGGGACAGGGCCGGGATTCGGGGACGGCACAGGGGCTTTGCCAGAGACAAGGAAGTAAAGCGTGCCGTCCGGCAGCGCCTGCGCTTCCGCCTCTGTCGAGCAGACGGTGATGCCCGCGCCCTTGAGCGCCTCGGCAAGCTCGGCCTTGGTGGCCAGGCCCGCTAGGTCGGAGGCGTGGGCGACTCCAGCGATCTCGGCCTTGGTGGCGTACCCGCCGATCTCGGCCTTGGTGGCGTACCCGCCGAGCTCAGCCTTGGTGGCCAGGCCCGCCAGGTCGGCGCGGGTTGGCAGGTCCGCGACCTGGCTCGCCGTCGCGTACCCCGCGAGCTCGGCCTTGGTGGCCAGCCCCGCGAGGTCGGTGCGCTTGGCATACTCGGTGAGGTCGATCTTGCCGCCCGACGCGGCCTTCGCGACTTCTTCCTTCGTCGCGAGCGGCGCGAGGTCGGCCTTGGTGGCGAGCGGCGCGATTGCGCGCGCGATCGCTTTGTCAGTGCCCTGCTTGGTGTAGAGGACAGGTTTTTGCGACATGGTCATCCTCCGATCGTGATTGTGTCTCCATCGCCGGAGACGACGCCGCTGATTGTCGCGGTGTCTCCGTCTCCGGAGATCTCCACTCCCGGCGACGGGGACGGCGATGGCGCCGGGGTTTCTGCGCCCGAGAACACGCTCTCTAGCGAATACACGACGCCTGGCTTGAGGGTGACTGTCGCCTCGCGCAGTGTTCGCCCTGGCACCGCCAGACGCAGGCGCACTCGCGTCTCCGCCTTGATGTCGAGGGGCAGGGCGATCCTGCCAGTCATGTCCGCGCCACGGGTTACAGGCCCCCCTGCCAGGATCGCGGTCGTCTCGCCGTCCGGGAGTACGAGCGTCGCCGTCAGATACGCCGAAGACTCCGGCACTCCATCCAGGCGCGTCACACGCCCCGTTACATCTGTTCCCATTTCTCCACCTTCTCCACCTTCTCCTGCAGTCTGTCGAGGCGGTCATGCAGTCGAGCGTGCGCGTCGTGCGCATGCTCGTCGATTGTCCGCTGCGCCGCCTCACGCGATGTCCGCTCATCGTGGAGCTCGTCGGCGATCTTTGACCCGCGCTCGTCAATGCGCCCGACCCGGGCCTGCACGTCCGCGAGTCTTTCCTCCTGCGTTTCGAGCTTTTCGACCATGTTCGCGCCCTGATCCCGAAGCTCCTTCACCTGCGCCGTGAGCGCTCCGATCTGGTCGGAGACGACCCACACTGTATCAATCGCTTTGTCGAGGTCGTCGCGAACATTTGTGTCGTGGTTGTTTCTGATCTCTTTATCCGCGCTCTGCGCCGCATCTCGTGCCTCCGACGCTGTCGCCGAGATGTGCGCGAGGCGCGCGTCAAACCGTCTGCCGACGTACCGCAGGCCCGCGACGACTGCCGCGGCGGCAGCACCAATGACGGCAACTACCGCCGCGACAAGCGCGGCCACGACCTGCGGGTCGGCGACGATATCAATCACCGTCAGGCACCGTAGCGCCGGTCAGCTCCTCCAGAGACTGACCGCCGGGGGTCACGGCCCCAACCCAGTCCAGGAGACTAGCTCCGTTGACTCGGATCGCCGCCAGGACCTGGTACACGGACCAGGCCACCCCCAGGAAAACCGTCAGCTGCGAGGTCAGCAGCTGCCAGCTGGCCGGGTAGGACCCGGCCACCCACACGCCCACCGTGACGACGAGGGCGACGATCGCGAGGAGAGCGACGCGGCGGCCGCGCGTCCACCACGGTCGGTCCAGCGCCGCCTGAATGATCGGCCAGATCAGGCCGATCACCACGGTGGTGATGAACGGATCGGACTGCAGTCCGAGGAGAAGGGCGTTCACGGTCAGCCCTCCTTCGCGGCGTCGGCGAACACAGCGCGCACCGCTTCCTCAGCGGCGGCGCGCACCTGGTCGGGGCTCAGGCCAGCGGCACCTGCCTTGGTGAGAGCATCCAGCAGCGGCGGGACGATTGCCGGAGCCAGGGACTCTGCGAGCTTCGCCGGGTCGATCGCCCCGACGGTCGCGGCGACCTCAGCGACCAGGCGCGCGCGACGTGCGGCGGCGTCGGCGGCGATCCCGGCGATGTCGCCGTCATCAAGCGACACCTCGTAATCGTTGGTCAGGCCGTGCGCCTTAACAAGGTCGCCCCACACCTTTGCCGATGTCATCGCGACGACATCGGTGGGGGTAATGGCGTAAATGGTTCCCGTCTGACGGGACCTAATAAAGTGCATGGTGTCCTCCTCGGGGACATTGATGTGTTCTTCGGTGGTGGCCTCGCCATTGTTGACGAGGCCCATGTACTGGGACCACGGGAACTGCGGGCCCGGATCCCAGTGATCCGACCGCCTGTAGACTCGCGAGACCTGGTCGTGGCCGACGAAGCCGGCGTATCCGGCGGCGAGCTCATCGTCGGACAGGTGTCGAAGCGGGATCCCCGCCGCGAGCGCGATCGCGCGTGCGTGCGCAGCCGAGAGACGCAGCATCGACTGGGATGCCTCGTCAGCCCAGCCTGCGGCATCCTGCCCGGCGTAGCCTGCGTGTTCGATTTGGTACCCGTCGGAGTTGGCGCCGGGTGCTGCGAACGCTGTGTCGTGCGGCGGCAAGCACACGACGACGCTGTCCTGGTCGACGCAAGCGTGTGCCGACGCGACGACAGCGCCAGAAGCGAAGTAGGCGGCGATGTTCTCCGCCGTCTTCGGGGACTCCGGTGCCTCCATCGTGTGAATCACGATGAGGCGAAGAACTTTCTCTCGGCCCTCGTAATAGTGGGCTGGGGTGTATGCCCCCATTTCTCTCCTCTCATTTGCTGGTACGGGAAAGCCCCCGAGGCTGGTCCTCGAGGGCTTGACTGCGGGTCCCCTGGCGGATCACCAGGGAACGTAGGACGCGGAGATCGGGATGATCCACCCGTGTCCACTGCGGATCGTCGAGTAATTCTTGATCGCGAGCTGGCCATACGACGTGATCCGCATCTCTGCGTATGTTGAGTCGAAATCCGCGCCGTTGGCCGTGACCGTCGCGCCGATGAATTGTTCGCGCGAGGGCCGGAATTTTTGCGGGATCGTGAGGACGTTCTCGTGATCCCCTCCCGCCGTGATTACGGCACCTGAGAGGTAGACGACCCCGCCTCGCATGCAGATGCGGGGTGTGTGACCGCCACCAATTCCCCAGTTCGGGGACATAGGTAGCGTCTCCCACGGGTAGTTTTTACCCGTAATATCTGTCCATTCCCGCCCGTTCCAGGCGCGAATGTTCCCCGTATCCACCTGGTACACGAACGCGGGGTTCGTCTCAGTGATCCGCACACCCGCTCCCTGCAGAGATGCGACGTACTGCGCCGCAGCGGTTTCTGATACCACCGTCCGAATCGACGGGATCGAGAGCGACAGGGCCGTCAGGTCCGCGCGCTGCGCCGGGTCAGTAGGCGAGGGCACACGGTGGCCTCGCTGATCGATATAACTCATCGTGAATCCTCTCGCGGCATGTATGTGATCCTGATGCTGAGGCTGTCCCCGCCCGCCCGGATGCCACCGTACGCCTGCCCCACCAGGGCGAGACCCATCCCAGGAGACGTCAGGAGATCCGCGATCCGCGCGATGTCGACGTCCACCCTGCCCGCAGCAAGCGGGACCGGGGCACTCACCGTCGCCCCCGCGAGCGCGGGGCCTGCATCGGTGTAGGTGGCTGGCGCGATCTGTGCAGACCACGGGGCTGCAGTGGGGTGTGGGCGGAGGGTGAGTGTCGCGGCTGTGATGGTGATGGGGCCGAGCGCTTCGGCTTGACGCCCGAAGACGGCCAGGCCACGCAGGGTTTGCCCGGCAGGGTTTTTGCCTTGCCAGGCCCCGCCGCCCCCGTACCTGGCCCAGGTGGTCCCGTCCCAGGTGCCCACCCACTCGGGGGTGAGCACCGCCTCCCGCACACTGGGCTTTTCCGGCGCGGGCGCAGTCCACTCGGGGAGCTGCCTCTCAGGTTTTGGGGCAGGCCCGAGGGCGTGGACTGGTCGCCCTGTGTCGGGGTCGAGGAGGACGTGCGCTGTCTCGGCGCCTGTCCAGTCGACGGCCGTCGCTGAGACCTGCAGTGGCGGGCCGCCGTAGAGGCTGACGACGAGTGAGCGTCCTCCCTCGACGATCCGCGCGATGCGCGCGACCGCGATGACTGCCCGGTCTGACCCGTACCGTGGGGGCAGGTCGTCAGGCGTAGTGGATATCAAATCCATTACGCGGGCGTTCACTGGACCACCTCAATCTCTGTTTTTTGGGTGCCCCTGTACGTTAGTGGCACCTCGTATGCGGCGACGACACCCCATACGGTGCGGCCCATCGCGCCCTCGACCGGGCGCGTCTCAACCTCTACGTGCGCGTCGAGACGGATCCTCGGGTCCGGGGCGTGCTCGACCGGCACCTTTACTTTCTTACGGACGGCGTCGGCAAGCATGGCCTCCGCCGTGCTTTTCGCCTGCGCGACACTCGTAATGAGCGGCGATGAGAAAAAGCGGGGGACGACCCCGTAGGGGCCGTCGACCCTCATGGGGCCAGTCATCTGATCGGCAATCGCCTGGAAGGACGGCGCGCCCTCGTCCGAGCTCTCCTGCCCGCGAGCTACCACGCGGTTGTAAATCTTGTCGCGGCTCACCGACGCCGCGACACCGACCACGGTGCCCTCAGCCCCGTCCGATAGCCGCAGTTCCGGCCGCGAGGTCGGGTCGGGCGTAGGCGGTGAGACGTACAGGATTCCGTCCCCGCCCTCGCGCACGACGGCAGGCCAGGACCGAGCGATCTCGTAGACCGCGTCGATCCTGGACTCGCCCCATGTCATCGACGGGCACGGATAATCCCTCAGCGCCGGATCGATTATGAGGCCCATCCGGGAGCCGATGAGGCGGCGCAGCTCCGACGCCATTGACCCTGCCGGGTCTGGCGCCATTGGTTCGGTGAGCCTGTCCTCCTCCAAACGTTGGAGGAGGCTCTTACCCGTGACCCGCACGGTCGACGGGCCCGGCTCCACCGACGTGATGAGGAAGCGCCCGAGTGGCACTGTCCACCAGCCCCCACCGATCAGGGACCCTATCGTCAGGCTCACGTGCAGCACCTGTCCGAAGCAGGCGAGAGGGTGGGTCGGATCGGTGGGATCCCAGTCCCGCCAATCCTCATCGCCCGCCGCGCCCACCCTGGGCACCGACAGAGACAGCGAACCCTGGACCTGCTGGCTGGCATCCCAGGACACTGATCCATCCTCGACAGGCACCGCCCCCAGGTACTCCGAGCCAAGCCACGACTCCACGGTGGCCGCTACCGTGTAGGCAGAGGAGAGGAGATCTGCCGGGATCTGGTCGGCCTGGCTGACAGGCATCGTCATGAGTCCTCCTGCCAGATCGTCCGGTCAAATTTCTCCCAGGGCCAGCGGCGTCCATCGAGCGCAGACCAGGTCAGCGCTCTGGCGTCGAAGTCATTCCACGTAGACAGCGCGAGCGGAGTGCGCGGCTGCGGAAGACCAACTACTGACCCCTTGATGGTCCAGGTGCGCTCGGCCACGTCGAGCCGAGGCGCACGCTCCATCGACGCCGACGTCACGGCCATGACCGTGACCAGCTCCATGTCGCACGTCCCCAGCCTGCACTGCACGCAATGCGCCGGGTTATGAAACAACGCGACTGGCGTCGGCGTCCCCAAGAGGAGCCTCATCGCGGGAGTATCACGCATGTTCGTGCGCGCCGTGAGCGCGACCGTTCCCGCGCCCATCGCTGGCGCGTACACCACCAGCGGGGTTGATCTGCCGGGCACCTCGTGCTCCGTGATTCGTGGCTTGAGGTCGCGCTGGTCCGTGCCCTGCCACAGCAGGTCGACTGGGTGCGCGCCCGCCGCTGAGGTCATCAGCGAGAGGCCGCGATACTCACGCACCACGGGAGTGGTCTCGACATCGACGCCCGCCGAGGTCGTCAACCTGTACCGGATCTTCGTATTGATCGGGGCGATCTGGTCGCCGATCACCCGCTGGGTCCCGTCGCCGTCCCAGACCCCTCCACGCGGAACCCACGAGAATCCAGAGTCAGTGCGTCCCTCGACGTGGCACGACGTGCCCGCCGGGACAAGCGCTGCGGGGATCACCACCTGGACCCGCGCTGCCTGGCCACCCTCAACGACAGCGACTGGCGCAGAGGAAAAGTCCAGCTCTCCCTCCACCTCGCGAGATGCTGACACCCCGCGAGCGCCGACCCACTCGTGGGTGAGTGCTCGGCGGCTGTACCCGATGCGGCGCTGTGGGGTATCGCCGTCGAAGAACTCGGCGGCGGCGGTGATCGCCTCGGCCACGGTCGTTGCGGTGACGATCATGACGTCGTCGAGGTGAACCCATCCCGGGAGCGAACCCGCCTCGGCGTCGGAGACTGTTCGGACTCCGAACCTGATACGGCATGCCGTAGCACCCGCTGGTGCTGTAAATGACCATGTTGGGCGCGTCCCCTCTGCACTGGAGGCCAGCAGTGAGGGGACTGTATCTACGCTTGTTTTCCCGTTGATCGTCCACTCTGGCTCTACAGTCACTGCGATGCCCGAACTTGTGCGAAGGAGGGCAGACACCGCGAGCGCCTGCCCTCCTTCCACCTCCACGAATCCTGGAGTCACCACCTGGCCCTGGAGCCTGTTAGGGATGTCTATCGCTAGATACCCCGGAGACTGCCTGGTGTGGTCGCCCCAATGACCTTGGTCTGTCCCGGCTCTGATCGTTGATGGGAGGTAATTCGCCCATCCCCGCGTGCCGTAGGCAAAGCTGGGGTTTGGACATAGGTTTGTCCTAACCACTTATCGACTCCTCCCGATCAGCTGTTTACGGTGTGCGAGTACCCCGACGGCGACCGTCTCGACATGGGCGCGGAAAGCGCTCCCGTCATCGAGGACGAGGTTCACCTGCGCGCCCTCGAGCGAGACAGCGGAGGCCGCGCCACTTGCCGCGAGCGCGGAGACGTCTGCCCACTGGCGGGCGGTGAGGATCGCCTCCCGCGCGCCCGTCTGATTGACGGCCGCCGTGACCCCCGTGGGGAGCCAGCCGCCCCGGTCGTACTTCCTGGCTCCGCCGTAACGACCAACGGTCGGTGATCCCCAGATCCCGATCTTGCGGGCGCTGAGGCCCGGCTTGGGTTCCTCGACCATCTGGCCGCCGCCCGCGTAGATCGCGACGTGATGAGCTGGCGACCCCCAGAAGAGGAGGTCACCGGGGGCGGCCTGCGTCCAGGGGATTGGCGTGGAGCCCGACTGGTAGCCTGCGGCGGTGAGGCGCGGCCACCCCAGACCGAGCTGCTGCGCAGCCCAGTACACGAGGCCGGAGCAGTCGAGGCCGGGAGGGATGGCTGAGCCGCCCCACACGTAGGGGACGCCAATCTGGACTGCTCGCATTGCGGCGCCCACGAGACCGGCTGAGGAGGATTCCTCAGACTTCTTCTTGAAGAAGTCGCCGACGCCGCTCAGGAGCTTTTCAACGCCGCCGACGCCAAGCTCGCCGATGACTCCGGGTGCGATGCCCTTCATGAGTGCACGCACTGGCTCGGTGATGAGCTGAGCGACGGAGCCGAGGGGGTCTGCGAAAAAGTCCGCGACGCCCTTCGCGGCGTCGGCGAACCAGCCCGCGATGCCTCCGCCCGCGAAATGAGCGATACCGCCCCCGGAGAAGCCCGCAGGGGCCTTGCCGGGCGTGCCGCCGGGGCGGCGCTTCGAGGCGGCGTAGTTCGCCGCAATGATGCGGCTTGGCCCGATCTGGCGGACGAGCTCGGGGACGAGGATTGCCTCGCCGGGGGAGAGCATCGCCGGGATCGTGTCGTGTCCCGGGCTGTATCCGGGGACGATGCCGCCTCCGGCGTACTCGGCGATCCGAGGGACCGTCGGGAGCGTGAGTGACAGGCCGATCTTCGAGGCGACCGTCTCCACCATCGACTTCAACCCGTTGGTGTAAACGGTGTCAATGATGAAGTTCACGGGCTTGGCCGCCACGCCCTTCACCTTGTTCCAGACCGTCTCTATCGCAGTCTTCATACCGTCGAACGTCGAGGACACGCTCGACGACATCGACGTGAACACTCCGGTGACACTGTTGTACACCCAGTCGACTGACGCCTTTGCGGCCGTCTTGATGGCCTCCCACACTCCCGAGATCGTCGAGGCGATCCCGTTCCAGACGGTGGAGACGACACCCGCGACAGTCGTGAACACCGATGAGACGACGCTCCATACGGTGTTGATGTACCAAGTCACGGCGGTGACGATCCCGCTCCATGCCGCTGACACGGCGCCGGAGATCGCGTCCCACACTCCCTGCAGGAACGACACGATCCCCGTGAATACCTCGGTGGCGATCCCCGCGATCCACTGCCACGTGGCGGCGATCTGCTCGAACACGGGCTTGATGACGGCGTCATACGCCCACGTGAACGCCGCGCAAATAGCGTCCCACGCGGGCTTGATGGCGTATTCGTACGCCCAGGTGAAGATCGCAGCCCACGCCTCGATGTAGAGCTTGATTGGGAGGAGGACGATTCCGACAATGATTGCAAAAGCTGTCTTGAAGACGGTAACGATTCCGTCCCAGATCGACGCGATCGCATCCCATGCCGTCTGTAGAGGCTGCACGACGTAGGTCGAGAAAAATCCTGAGACTCCGTCCCACGTGCCCGTCCACCACGAGGAGATCGACTCCATCGTGGACGTCCACACCGAGCTAATCCAGTCAACGAAGGAGTAGAACGCGTCGGTGATCGCCGCCCATGCCTTGCGGCCTGTCTCGGTCTGGGTGAAGAAGTAGACGAGGCCCGCGACGAGCGCGGCGATCGCAGTGACGATCAGCCCAATGGGGTTCAAATTCATCACGACGTTGAAAGCCGCCTGCGCAGTCTTCGCCAAGTTCGTGGCCTTGACAAACTGCAGGAGGCCGCCTGCCGCCTTCACGGCGTTGATCGCGCCCATGGCTGCGCTCATGCCCTTGAACGCTGCCGTTCCGGCGGTCACCGCCACAATCAGCGGCGCGACTACGTCTGTGTTCGCCGAGACCCAGTCGAACACGCTCTTGAGCGCGTCCGCAGTCTGCTGGATCACCGACGGGCCGTCACCGCCGAACGAGGACACGAGGTCCCACACGCTCTTGGCGAGCGGTGCAAACGCAGACGCGAGGTTCGTCGCGGCGTCCCACCCCGACTTTAGTGCCTCCCACGCTGCTATACCGGCGTCGCGCAGGTTGAACAGGAAGTTGACGAGACCAGAATCCTCTTCGAGGCCGAAGATCGGCCCCGAGTAATCGCCGTTGGCGAGGATATCCCAGATGCCCTGGATCGACGGTACCGCCGTCGTTTTGATCCAATCGAAGCCCGCGCCGAGTGTATCGGAGAGCCACGTCATGAACGCTGTTAGCTGTGGCTTCGCGAGGTCGATCATGTCTTTGAAGCCGCCGACAATCGTCGCCTGGAGGTTCCCGGCGGCGTTCTCGATGCGAGACACATCCGAGGCCGCCGCGACCGCGACGTCATCAAAACCAAGCTGCAGGATCGCCTGGTTGAACTCCTCGGCGCTGATCTTGCCCTCTGCCAATGCCTCACGGAAGTTCCCCGTGTAGGCACCCATGTCCGCGAGCGCCTGCTGGATCTTGCCGGACGCGCCGGGCACGGCGTTGGCGATTTGGTTCCAGTCTTGGGTCTGGAGCTTGCCTGCGCCGTTGACCTGGACAATTGCTAGACCGAGGCTCTTGTAGGTGTCTTTCGTTCCGCCGGAGACCGCGTTGAGGTTGCCAAGCGCCTCGGCGAGGCGGTCAAAGTCTGCGACGGAGTTTGCCGCGAGCTGGCTCGTGATTCCCTGTATATCCGCCAGGTCATAGACCGTGCGGTCGGCGTACGCCTGGGCAGAGGCTCCCAGCTCCTTGATCTTGGAATCGTCGATGCCCGCGAACCGCAGGGTGTCCGCGAATTTGTTTGTCGCGTCGGAGGCTTCGATTGCTTCGGACGCGAAACCGCCGATGCCGACGGCCGCGCCCAGGAGTGCGAGCGGGCCGAGCGCCGACGTGACGAATCCAGCGAGTGACGAGACGCCCGAGCCTACACGCCCAAGAGAGGAATCCACCTCGCGGGCTTCACGCTCGACGTTGTCAGCCTCACGCGCCCAGCTTTTCAGCGAGGTCGTGAAGCGCTCCCACCCCGTGGGGGCCTTCGCAACCCGCTGTTCCAGGGCCTCGCTTGCGGCCTTCGCACTGTCAGACGCGACCTTCTCCTTGCGGAGTGAGTCCGCGTGATTAGCGGACGCCTGGTCCGCCTTCTTGTTCGCCGCCGCCGACGCTTCTCGCGCCGAGGCCAGGGCGGCCTCCGCGCGAGCTACAGCCGCCGAGTCAGCAGACGAGCTGGAGCGCGCGGCTGCGAGCGCGCGCTCGGCCCGCTCCACTGCAGTCGCAGCTGTCTCCTCCTCAGCGCGGGCTTTCGCGAGCGCTGAGGAGGACTTTTCGACCTTGGCGTGCGCTTCTTGCAGGGCCTCCCCGGCCCGGGCGGCCTCCTGGCGCAGCCGCGCCGTGGACTTGCCCAGCGGGTCAGCGATCGCGTTAACGATACCTTTCCCTGACGCAGAGACCTGCTCCCTGAATTTCTCCGAGTATCGCTTGCCAGCGTCGGCGGCCACCTGGGGGATCTGCGCGGCCGTTGCGTTCTCGATGCTCTTGAAAAAGCCTCGCATCGACGGCACAACGTCCACATACACTGTGCCCGCTTGGTACACGCCAGCCACGCAGACCTCCTACAGGTAGTAGTTATTCAGGTTTCTTGAGGTTTCCACCCCGGCATGAGAGCCGCGAGCGCCCGGCGCGCGTTGGCGTCTCGGACTTCTGTTCGTGCTTCGTCGAGTGCGATCTCGGTGAGGCTCTCAGGCCTGGGGTAGGTTTCCTTGCCCCCGAAGGCGGCGACGAGCAGGTCGAAAATGTCCTGCATGACTCTCACCTCGGGGGTTTGGGCGCGCAGCTGTGCCTCCGTCGAGTCGTCGTCCTCGGCTTCGGCGAGCGCGCGAGCGGTTTCTAGCGCGACCTCTGGGTCGTTTAGCAGCGCTGCTACCGTCCTGCTCGTCGACGGGAGTGCGTCGATTAGCGTGAGCAGGAACCGGTAGCGGCGGGCGCGGAACAGGGCGTATGTGTCCCAGCCCTGCTCCGCGAGATCTGCGACGATCTGCCTCTCGTACCGCGCTAGTCGGTCGTAGAGGCGTTCTCTTCCCCCTTAGAGCCGAGCGACGCCTCGTAGTGGTCAGAGGCGGCCTTGATGAGGAGGACCATCTGGCGGAGAGTTAGACGTTTGATGATGATTGCTGCGTCCTCTTCGCTCAGCCAGTTCTTGATGATCTCCGTGGCCCGCTTACCGCCGGTGAGGTCCACCAGGAGGGCCTCACCCTCTTCGGGGCTGAGGCCCAGCGGGTCCGGGAACTTGATGATCTTGTCGGCGAGGCCGAACGTGAACGGCGTTGCCTCCGCTGCGCCGTCCAGCTTGTTCAGGGCCGCGAGGGTCAGGGTAGGGGTGATCTTGTCGGACATTTTGTGTTCTCCTTTGTGACGGTTTTCAGTTGTTGGGGCGGGGCTTGGTGCTGGCGGGGGGTTCGGGCAGCGTCGCCTGCGTCTTTTCTGCCCATCCCTGGGCAAGCAGGGTCACCGCGTCTGCCGCGTCGTCGGTGGTGCGCTCGAGCACGACCTTGTCCCCGTCTGCCGTGGTGATTTCCTTCTGGAATGTCTTCGTCTTCATGCCTATTGCCTTCTCGTGTCTGCGTTCTCCACTGGAGGTTGGCGGGCACGGCTGGGGGGAGAACAGCCCCAGCCGTGCCCGCAGCTCATGCGGCCTCGAATCCCGTGATGTCCCGGTGCTTGAGCATCGCGGACCCGCCGTAGTAGTTACGGCAAGCGGTACCTGCGGTCTCGTCGGCAAACGCCTTGAACTCCAAGTCCCCGGTGATGGGGTCCGTGGCCTTCAGGGGGATCGTCGGCATGGAGACGAGCTTGGCCCTGGTGAAGCACCAGCCCATCAACCACTCGTCATCTGCCGGGCCGTCGGCCGCGATGATCAGGAGGCGCTTCTCGGGGATCGCTGGGAGGAGCGGGTCATCGAAGACCACTTCTCCCGTGGTCGTGTTCGCCTTGACCTGCGAGAGGTCAATGCCGTGCGTCAAGGAGAGCATCTCCTTGCGGAACAGCTCAAAAATGTTGAGCTTAATTGTCTTAGATGCCTTGGTCAGGTCAGAGCGGACCGGCTCGGCATACCCCAGGCCATCGACGTCGTCCACGGTCACATCGGGGGCGATTTCACCACCATCGGTGGTGAAAATGCCGAGCGGCGTCCACTCAGCCGGGATCTCCTTCAAAGCGCCCCCAGCATCCGTCAGGGCATCCGGGACAGCCGCCGTAAGCGGCGCGACGAACGCGAGAACGTTAAGTGCCTTGCGCACGTTCTTCGACTTGTTGTGCTTCTTCTTCAGAGCCTCAATGGTCGTGTTAGCCATATCAGCGCTCCTTCCAAATCAGTGGTTAGTCGGTGGGCCTGTGAGTGGCATCAACGCTGAGGCCCACCACCTCAACGACGCCATAAGCAGCGCGAACGCCCAGCCGCGATGACACGTCGACCGTGTCAACCCAGCCGGACGCGCCTACTACTGGACGCGCCGCAAGAGCGGCCGCTACCTGATCCGCGAGCGCCTCCGCGCCGACGCTGCCGGGACCCGTGGGGGTCTTGGCGTACACGTCGACTGCGATCGAGGAGAGCCTCTCGTAATCGAGGTCCTGGCTCTGGATTGCATAGACGTGGACGAGTGGTATCGGCCAGGTGTCCGGGAGGCTTCCCTCCTGGAGTACTCGCACCGTCTTGACCCCCGTCGCCCGGGTGATCGCGTCGCGCATTACTTGGACTGGATCCGTGTACGTCATGCGCGGCCCTTTCTCGCTCGTTTGGAGTCTGCGAGTTTCCCGAGCGTGTGCTGGGCCGGAACGCGGCGCCCGTCTTTGGTGAAGTGGCCGAACTCGACGGGCACAGCGTGCGGGGCGTCATTGGTGACGCGGCCTGCAGCTCTGCGTGACGAGCCGTTTCGGCGCGTCTTCACAGTGGCTGTCACAGCCTCGACCTTGTACGCCTCGGTGAGTACGCGGTCCCGTTTCGGGGCCGCCGCCGCTGCCGCAGCGCGCACCGCTTCGGCTTCACTGACCATCGCGCGGCTGATCGCCTCGGACTGCAGGAGCGCCTCAATCGACAGGTTATTTCTCACGAGTTTGACTGCCACTTGTCACCTCCGTGAGATCACGACCGCCGTGCCGCGCGGCCACTGCGAGGACCGCTCCTCCACCGCCCATGTCCCGCCGAGAGGATGCTCAGCCGGGACGCGGACGACGTCTCCGACGCTGAGCTTCACTCCCCGAGGCAGGTAGAGCGTCGCGGTCTCGTCGGCGCGCTCGGAGGCTGCCTGATCGAGCAGCCCCGGCACCGTGAACTGGCCGGGTGCGATCAGGCACCCGCCGATGAGGCGCGCCGCGGTTTCCTCGACGAGGTAACCGTCCTCGTCACGGCGAACGCGCCCCTCGACCTGGACGGGAGTCTTCCACTCCTCCATCACGTCAGCCGCCCCCCATCACCCACACGTGCCCGGCGCGGCGCGGACGATAGGAGTCCGCGAGCGCCTGGTCGTCGGGGGAGAGGAGAGCCTGACCGCCCACCGCCCAGGTGGCGTACTGCCTGGTCTGGGTGAATGGGCCAGTCGTGTCCGTTGCCTGCGTTGCCCCTTGGGCTGCTGCGTCAGGGATGAGGAGGACCCGGCGTACGCTGTCCGCGAGTTGGAGTCTCACCGCTACGGGGACCTCGGTGAGACCCGCCGTGTAGGTGACGACCACGAAGTCACTGCACCACGCTCGCACGAAGATGTGCCCATGCCGTTTCTCGTACGCGACGGGCGCCCCCTCGTCAGTGAAGACGGCGAGCACCTCCACCAGAGGCGCCCGGGTGGGGAATACCCGGCCATCGGCGTCCACCTTCAAGCGGTGTACATACGTCTCGACAGCGAACGTTTGGCGCGCACGCTGCCTGAACGCTGCGGAGAGTTTGTCCGCGACGAAGAGAGCGCGGGGCTTCTCCTCGTCGCTGAGCGTACGCCCGAGGGCCGCCTCGATGTCCTCGATGTCGATGAGAGGTACACTCATGCCCATCTTCCTACTTCTTGGTCTTGGCCGGAGCGGACTCCGGATCCTCAACTTCCTCGACAGGCTCGATGCCGGTGACAGCCTCGACGATGCCGGCGGCGATCATCGCGGTTGCTACCTGATCCTCGACCTCGATCTCAAGGCCGTTGGTTCCACGGACGAGCATCAGACCCCCTTAAAGACCTGGACGGCGGTCGGGCGCACAACCTTGCCTCCGTACACATGGAGTCCTCGCACACGGTCCGCGAACGAGTTCTGGGAGCGCATGCTCTCAGTCTTTGTAATCTGAGAGACGTAGGCCACAGACGGCTTGTGGAATGCAATGGCCATCGGCTTGGAATCGTCCAACCAAGATGACACCACCACGTCAAAACCCAGTAGGCGACCAATGATCGCCTCACGCAGGCCCTCAGTCGTATTCGACTTATCGAAGGCAGTGACCTTCGAGCCGTCGGCGAGCAGGCAGCTTTCGAACTCAGCGTTCACGAGCAGCGCACGATCGGCGTACGGCGTCTTTTGTGCTGTCAGCTTCTTTCGCAGTGCGCGGACGATGTCGTAGGCAGTCACCCAGTTAGTCGGACTGGCCAGTCCCGTCACCGCCGTGCCCTGCGTGGACAGCAGAGTCGTGAGGAACGTTTCCGCGTCCTCGACGAGGCCAAGAGCGGCAGACTTGGTGTACTCGTCGAAGGACCGGCCCGACTGGGCGCGGTCGATGTCATCGACGAGGAAGTCGAAAGACTTTTCCTGATCGATGACCAGGTCGAGGCCGGTGTCAGCGATGCTGTCGGGTGCGGTCGTGCGCGGCTGCTTGCCGCTGCCGGAAGTAGCGGGGAGGACACCGGTCTTATAGTCCTTGACCTTGACCTCCACAATTCCGGGGATGTGGATCTTGGACCCCGAGGACAGTTCGCCCTCGTACTCGCGGTTCGTCAGGCCGGTCAGGACAGCCTGGTTGTGGAAGTTCTCCAGGATGGAGGCTGACCAGATTTCGGGGATAAAGTTCGTGTTAGCCATTGTTGTGGCTCCTTTCTCGGGCTCGCTGTCAGGCGAGACCCATCACGTCGTTGAGCTGGCCCGCTCGGCGGGCCTGGTTGATCTGCTCGGCACTCATGGTTTTGAGGTCCTCGCGTGTGAGCTGCTTGCTCGGCCTGATTTCGTCACCTCGGTGTCCCGCGTCGGACGCCGGGGCGCCCTTCGGGATCTGCGCTCCTCGCCACGCCAGCAGACGGTCCGCAGACGCTTCCAGCTCCTCCAACGTCGAGCCGGACAGCAGGTCCACGTCCACGCCCTTCGCCGCGGCTACCTGAGCGCGCACTGCCTGGACTTCGAGGGCCTTCACGCGGGCTTCAGCCTGCGCAGCCTTATCGAGAGCCTTCTGCAGCTCCGTCTTGCCCTGCTCCTCATGCTCGTCGAACAGCCGAGCCTTCTCGGCGTTCTCCTTGGCGCGCGCCTCGTTTCGGCGCGATAATTCCTTCCACTTCTTCGCTTCGGCTTCCCAGTCCTTGGCCTGCTCCGTTTCGGCAGCAGCCCCCGAGACCTGAGCCTCATCCGCTTCCCCGCCCGCAGGCGCGTCAGCGGCATCCACGAATCGCAGATGCGGGCGGTCGTTCAGGTGAATCTTCATGGTCGATCAGTCCTCCCGTTTCGGGTAGCCTCCCCCGCGAGCGCCGTTGCGGCGTCGGCGGGGCTTGTTTGTGCGGCCGCGCGTTTAGGCGTTACGCCTTATCCGCTGTGCCGCTTTGCTTCGGGTTTTTCGGCTCAGCCCACGTCAAAGTGGCGCCGTACTCCCCGTGTGCCTCGACTCGGATTAGCTTCCTGTAGTCGGGCGTCCTGCCTCCTCGGTCGGCTTCGCCGAGCCGTTCGGCAGCGATCTTGTGGACCTGCTCCAGGCGGTCCTCGTCGATGACCTGCTGGCCTGCCGCTTCTGGCGGTAGCGGCTGCACGTCGCAGTCGCATCCCGGATGGATCGGCAGCAGATCTTCCTTGTAGTAGCGCTGCGTCGATGCGACGACGCAGAGGCCGCAGTTCTCGCGGCCCGTAAGCACACGCCGGTAATACGAGCCAGCGTCCGGGTAGACGCGCATCACTTGGCGAGATGCGCGGACCTTCGCGAGCTGAGCATCGCCGCCGATCAGCTGAGTCAAACGCAGTCGCCCCTCAGAGACCGCCTGCTCGACCGGCTTCCCATCCGACAGTGCCTTGTACACGTCGACCGCCGGGCGGCGGTACACCGTTCGAGGATCGACGCCGCGAGCGCCGAGAATGTCCGCTTTATCGAGCGGTGGGACGACAAGTTTCCAGCCGAGCTCGTGGGCGCAGCGTGCCAGGTAGGCGCGGGTCAGGTCCGCGATGCGGAGCTGACCGGCGGTGACCCTGGGGACGAGCGCCGCAATCATCTCCTCGACGGCGCTTGCACGGTAGTTCGGCATCGAGTCCCAGTAGGCCTCGCCGAACTTCGTGATCTGTGTGCGCACAGCGTGGACCTGGGCACTGTAGACGCTCGTGAGGTCGTCCAGGTCCGTCATGCTCACTTCTCCTCAAGGTCTTTCAAGTCAGACGGATCCCACCCGTGACCGGAGGCTGCGCCTCATCGGTCGGCTGGGGGTTGTCCTGCAGCGCGAACGCGAGAGCCAACTGCTCTTCTGCGCGGCGCTGCTTGTCCTGCGCTATCTGTTCCGGCGAGTACCCGAGGATATTTCGCTGGATTGTCTCCAAGGCCTCGCCAGCGTTGCGTGCCTGAACTGCTGCGGCGTACTTCTCCGTGAGAGACACTGCGTGAGGCGGTACGAACAACACCTCGACGGTTTCGGTCTCGTCAAGGTCGATGCCCTCGACCGCGAGCGCACGCACCATGAGGTAGGCCAGTGCCGGCTTGAATCGCTCGATCCGATCCTCAGCCTTGGACAGGAGCGCCTTCTGAGGCTGCTCGGCGCCCGACGCGGACTGGTTAGCCGAGTCCGGAAGCATGATCGACAGCGGGGTCGATGTCTCGACCGCTAGCTCGCGCCAATCATCCTTGGTCGCGGCGAGAATCTCGCTTATCTGGGTTTGCGAGGACTCCCAGATCTCCACACCCGGGGGCAGCTCCCAGAGGGCGGCGGGCGACGGCTCGAACACCTTCTGGTAGTCGATCTCGTTGCCCGCCTCGTCCTCAGCAGGCAACCCTGCCGACCCTTCGGCGCTCTTGAGGGCGCGCTGGCGGAACGCCTGCATGCTGATGATGACGAGCCGCTGGAGCGTCTGCCAGTTAATTCGGTCGATCAGGTCGAGAACGTTCTCGAACTCTCCCTCGCCGAAGCGGTTCTCCAGAACGACGACGGGCGGTGCGCCCTCGAACGACTGCTCGCCGCCCTCGTCCTGCCGCCAACCGGACGAGACAGTCGATATCAGGGCCTTCGAGTCACTGTAGGCAGAGCGGGAGAACGCTGTGCGCTTCCCTGGTGTCCACATCACCAGATGATCGATGCCCGCTGCGGAGTCTCGCCAGACCTTCACAGCCGCGAGCGCACGCCAGGGCCGGACCGGATCCGGTTCCACATACATGTGCTCGGGGCGTTCGTATGTCACGCAAGCGTGCCCGTCCTCGTCTTGGGTGACGAGGAGGTAGCCACTCCCGAGGGTCGCGGCGTCCCAGATCGCGTCGGAGAACGCGACCTTGAGTCTGTTGTCTCGCCAGATCCTGGCTGCTGCCAGCGCCGCCGGCGTCTTGTCGCTCGCGCCGACGGTCACGCCGTTCGGGATGAGGCGGTCAACGAGCGCGGCGACGACGAGCTTTCCGGGGCTCGTGCGCGCGCGACGCTGGAACTTGATCCAGGCCTTCGCCAGGTTCGGCCCCATCTCCGGTAGGGGACTGGTGCCGTTGGTGTAGGAGCGCAGCAGGTCTGTCCTGGTGCGCGCTTTGTCCATGCGTGCGGTGAGGTAGGAGAGCCACTCCTCGGGGGTCTTGGTCATGAGGTGGGGCCTCCTTCCCCAGTGCGTTTGTTAGTAGAGTCGTCGCGGAGCGCGGTGCGCCGTCGGCCTGGCCGCGCCCTTACCGACCGCGTCGAGTCCAGCCTTATACGCGAACATCGCGCCCCATGCCGCGTCGATCTTGGAGTAGTCCTGATCGTCTGCCGGTTTAACGAGCACGTACCCCGCCTGTCGCGGGGACTTGCGGGCGTTGAGCAGATGCGCGGTCATCGTCGGGTCACCGTCATAGGTGATGAGGTTCTGGTGGATCGCTGAGAGGAGCTGCGCGAAGTTCTCGCACGTCTGAGAGACGTTGCGCTGGGGGTAGCGGATCGGCTCGGACGCGCTGATCTTTGCCCGCAGTCGGCGCGAGTACTTGGCCTCCCAGGCCTTGACGTCCTGCGCCCACCCCGCCGACGGGTCCGCGTAGAATCCGACGACGTTGTAGCGCTCGAAAACGTCGCGCACGGTCTGCTCGATCTCCAGGCGCGGGGGTTGCCAGCCCTCACCTGCCGGTCCGTCTGGCTGTGTCCAGATCCCGACCTTGAATAGGTGCTTTTGGGTGATGGAGTAGCCGATCAAGACCGTGGCATCCGCGATACCGATCCTCCTACCTTCGGAGCCGTCGAATCCTAGTGTGATCGGCTCGGTTGACGAGATCGTCTTACCGTGGTCCTCGATGGCCCTTAGCTCCGGCATTGTGAGCCAGGCGTCAGATGCGCTGTTGATCTGGTTGAGGAAGTCGGCGCACATGTCCGACGGGTCGTTGTCCGGGTGCCAGAAGCTATCTGCGATGCGTTCGAGGTCCACCCAGCCGGGTTCACACTCGGGGTCATGGATCGCGCAGCCACGCGGGTCCTTGGCCGAGTCGCCGTAGGCGATCCGCAGGCCCTCGATGAGGGACTCACGGTCCGTGATGTCGGTGTCGAGTGGTGCCTGCCGGTGGTCGTAGTAGAGTCCTCGCGCGGCTTCCTTCTTGACTTTCCCGGCTTTCATCAGCTCGTAGAATCGAGCTGTTGTTTCCGCGACGGAGCGCTCCCCGATCGTGTAAGCGTTTGGGGTCTCGATCGTCAAGCCTCCGAGCTTGTCGGCGTTGGACCGCAGGGTCTTGGCGAGCTTCGGTCCTCCGTTGCCCGGCAGCCAGGTTTCCGTCTGGTCCATGACGGCCATTACGGCCTTCGCGCCCTTCACGGACGTCGCGGACGACGTGCGCTTCTCGATGCGGCCCCGCCGCAGAGCGACGAAGCTATCCATAGGGTCGATGCCGTACTCATCCTCAGCGGGGGACCCCCGCAGCATCTCGAGCAAGGGGTCCCAGGTGTTTGCGGTCTGGTCATCGGTCGTGGCCGTGACCTGGACGATCGGTGTTCGGCGCGTCGCCCAGGGCACACCGACCGGCTGCCCCTCAGCGTCCCACCCGTCGCACAGGACCGGGCCGAGCGCTTCGGCGCAGCAGATTGCTGCCAGAAACGGGCTTTTGCCCCAGCCGCGAGGCCTCGACAGGACGGCACGCTGCTTGACGCGGCGGCCGGTGTTCGGGTCCAGCTCGTAGACCGCGACCAGGAAGTCGAGCTGCTCTTGCGTGGGCACGAACGGGATCTGTTCGTCCCCGTCCTTATCGGGAGTAAGCAGATAGGCGGTCATCCAGTCCGCGACGTCGTACCCGAGCGTCGGGAACTCATCGTCCTCGTCGATCGCCGTCCACGGCACTGTTACACCGCCCTCAGTTTCTTCTGCCGCCTGCGCGCTCGCGCAGAAACGGGCGCCGCATCATCAACGGCGGTGTCGGCGTCGTCTTCGAGGTTATCGGCCACCGCGAACTGAATCCGCAGCCTGGCACGGTCCTCGGGTGTCGCGCCGAACTTCGCGACACGCAACCTGAGTTCAGCGGCCATGCGGAAATCGCCCTTCCAGTACAGGGCGTGCAGGTACGCGGTATCGAGCAAGAAAGACCAGTCAGTCTCGGTGTACTCCGCGCTGAGTGGGGATTCGCCCCACATCTTCCACCACCGGCGCGTCATTGTCGGCCACGTGAACCGCTTCTTTCGGGGCTTGCCATTCTCGTCGAGCACCACGTGCTCGATGACTGGCAGTGACGGCTGCTTGACTGGCTGCGCCGTGATGATACGCAGGATTTGGGGGTCTTTGTTCCGGCGAGCTCGCGAGCCCTTCGGCTTCGGCGCGGGGCCACGTCCAGCCATAACCACCCCTCCAATCCGCAGAATACCAACGAATTATCCGTTACAATATGAGACGTGAGGACATGCGAACACTGCTCGGCTCCGCTCAAACAATGGGCGCGCGCCGACGCGCGCTTTTGCAGCACTCGATGCCGAGTCGCTCACCACCGCGCCGCACAGACGCACACCCCGCGGGCGCTGCCCGCCGAGCTCATTAACCTCCCCCGATGGGTCAACCACATCGACAAGCGCCCGCTGTGCTCACGCACGGGGCGCTGGGCTTCAGTTACTGACCCGAGCACGTGGAGCACTCACGCGGCCGCGAGCGCGACTGGTGCTCCCCTGGGGTTCGTCCTCGGGGATGGCATCGGCTGTATCGACCTTGACGGGTGCCTCGATGAGCATGGCATCCCCAACGAGGCCGCTCGCGCGCTTCTCGCGTACTACGAGGGTTCCTACGTTGAGGTCTCACCGTCTGGGCGCGGGCTGCATATCTGGGGGACGGCCGTCCCGCAGCGAGGCTTCAAGCGCATGTGGCGCGGTCAGCAGATCGAATTCTATTCGCAGGGGCGATACATCACCGTCACGGAGAACGTGTACCAGGACGGCACCCTAGCGCCCCTCTAAAATCCCCCGCACCCTCACCCCACGACCCGGTGTTTGCGTTGCAAGTTCAACGGTTATGACCGTTAGTATTTTCCCCAGACCCGTACAAACAAAAAACGACAGCTCTTGACGGTATTTGCGTTGGTGGGGGAGGGGGTCCCCGGTGGGGGTCTAGTCGATGAGGCCGGGATGCTTGCGCTTGCGCGGAGCGTTTCGCGCCCGCTCAGCGGCCAGCGCTGCCGCAGCTTCCTGCTGAGTCTTGCGTTTGTGGTGCCAACGGCAAAGCCACTGGAGGTTCACCGCTCGGTGATCGTCACCAGGTTCGACGTGGTCGCACTCAGCACCAGCTGCAGGGCAGCGCGTCCCATCATGCAGGAGCGCTTCGCACCTGCCGCCTGCACGGGCGCGGACGAAGGCGCGGCGCTCGTCCCAGTCAGGCGGGAGCCGCGACGCACGATCACTCGATGACCACGCCATGACGCTTCACCCTCTCGGAGCTCGCCGTGTCCGGCGGGTACGCGAAAGCCCCGGACGGTATCCGCCTCGGGGCTTGTTCGACACTTCTGCCGTTGGCACGAATGTTACAACTGCCACGCGTCGCTGTCAATCAAGCTCCGCCTTGGTTGCGTGTCGTGTCGTGCAGCGGCGGCGTGACGAGGCCGCAGCAGCCAACACGTCCTCGACTGCTACCCATACGGAGCCGCCGACCTTGACCGACCGCACCCGGCCCGCAGCCGCCCACACCCGGACCGTTGACGCGGGGAGGCCGGGGACATGTTTCGGCACATCGCACTGTCGTTCCCATTCCTCCCCTGCCACGATCATGCCGACGGCTCCTCGGTCTTTGCTGACATGCGAGCGACCAGGACCGACCAGGCGCGCAGCCGTTCCCAGTCCTGGGAGGACAGGACACACCCGCAGGAGATTCGCGAGCAGGTCACCTGCTCTTGCCCGCCGACGACTCGCACGGGAGTGACCACGAGCGAGTAGGCGTTGCACGACGGGCAAGCAATATCCTGCACGCGCCGCTCCGGTTCCTCGACTGCCCACCTCGCGCGCGCGCCAGCGTCGAGCCTAGCCAGGTCGGCCAGCATCTCGGGCGCCCACGGCGCGGCCGCGACACGGTCGAGCAGAGGATCAATCCACCGCACGAGCTCAGCCAGCGCCGCAGGTACACGGATGCCGACCGGTTCTGCCTCCACGAGGTACGCCTCGCCTGTCTCCGCGTCGATCTTGCGACCAGGACTCGACCACCACAGGCCGGACGGCCGAGGAGCCTCCACGCCGATATGCTCGCCTGCCTGGATGCACCACGAGGCCAGCGCCGCCGCGAGCTCGTCGGCAGCCGCCCTCTGCTGCGGATACAGCGAGGACGAGCCAGGCGGGCGACCACCGCCAGAGGATGAGACCACCGAGGGCGCGTCGTCCCCACCCATCAGCTCGTCGACGAGTGCCGGCATCGTGCGCACGACGGCCTGCAATCTCCCCCAGCAGCGGGCACACAAGACACCGACGTAAGCCGGACTCGGGGCGCAGCCCCGGCACGAGTCATCCTGACAGCCAGGAAGATGCTCACCAGGCGAGGTACACCCGGACAAGCACACGCGGTTCAGCACGGCTCCTCCTCAAGGCAGCAACGTCCGACCATCATCGCCTTCTCCTTCTACGGTTGCGCTTAGTGATCTGCTGCTGAGTTGCGCCTGCCTGCCCGTCCTGGCCTGGCCTGGCCCGTCCCGGCCTGGCCTGGCCCATCCCGGCCCGACCCGACCCGTCCCGACCCGACCCGTCCCGACCCGACCCGTCCCGACCCGACCCGAGAGTATTCGACCTGATACCCTTCGACGTCGAACCGGAGTGCGGACTTGAGTCCGAACTAGGTCGAATACGCGGACCCTCGGACGCGCGTCTCTCGGACGCGCCGGGGTCACGCACAGCGGCCTCTGCGGGGCCACTGGAGCCGCACCCGGGTTCGACAGGCTCGCTGGTCCCTCGGCCCGGGAGAACGCCCCTCGTGGGCGTCTCTGAGGCGGGGTCAACAGGCGTGCCCGGATCCACGGACGGCGCAGCGTCGTATCCGTACCTGGTTAAGAACTCGGCCGACCACACGCCGTAATAGGGTGTGGAGGGGACAGGACGCAGCGGCGAAGCTGCGTCGAACACCTCCCGCGCGTGCCCGCGCGAAGAGTTGCATTCATGGCAGGCGACCACGAGACCCTCGACCGGGGCGTCCCCCAGCGAATCCGGGTCAACGTGATCGAGCGTGCCCAAGTTGAGACCGATTGGTCCGGTCCAGCGCACGATCTTCCCGCAGTAACGGCACTGATCGCCGTCCCTGTAGATGACCGCAGCTTTCTTATCCTTGTCGCGGTTTTCCCGCGACCTCGCACGGCGGCGCATGACCTCCTCACGCGGCTGGATATGAATGAATTCCTCATCCGTGAACAGACGCAGCTTCCGCTGCCCCTGAATATCCACCCACGTCAACAAACCCGCCGCCACCGCGACATCCAATAAGTGCATGATCCGCGAGCGCTCGCCACCCTCGCGGAAGCACGCGCCGCGCTCAATAATTCCGTCTGTCAGGTGCTTGGCCGAGTACGTCGCAAGCGCCATGAGGAAGCCGAACATCTCCATGACTGAGATGTCCTCCGCCCCCTCAACGTCATATATCCCCATAAGCTTGGGGTGACTGAGCGCCTCGTCACCGACCCGCACCCACGCCATTAGCCCACCTCCTTCACGCTTGTGCTCTTGATTTCCGCTGGTTCCCAGTAATCCTCTGGGAACAGATCCTGGGGCCGGTGCTCCGGGAAGTTCCTGCGCATCCAGTCGCGCTCGGTTTTTCGCTGATACTCAGCTTCAAACCGCAGGAAGCACGGCCTGCAGCGCGCATGCCCCGCAGCGAGCACGACGCCACAGTCCGGGCAGTACCGTTCCATCAGAACGGGGGTTCCCACGCCGCGTAGTTCGCAGCTGGCTGTGAGGCCTGGCGTGCCCAGGGATCTTCCTGCGTAGGAGGCTGGCGGGGCGCGGGCTGCTGCGGTGCCTGCGGCGCCTGCGTGGCCTGCTGCGTTGTCTGGGCGGGCTGGGGGGACGCAGGTGGAGGCGGAGGCGGGTATCCTGCCCCGCCGTCGGCTGCGGGGTGCCTGATGACCTGCGCGCGCGCTCGGCGCAGGGAGGGGCCGACCTCGTCGACCTGCATCTCAACGACCGTGCGGCGCTCGCCCTGCTGCGTTTCGTAGGAGCGCTGGGTGAGGCGGCCGACGACGATGACGCGCATGCCCTTACGGAGGGACTCGGCGACGTTCTCGGCGACATCGCGCCACACGGAGCAGCGCATGAACAGGGTGTCTCCGTCGCGCCATTCGCCGGCGTTGCGGTCGTAGGTTCGCGGGGTGGAGGCCACCGTGAAGTCAGCGACGGCGGAGCCGGACTGTGTCCAGCGGAGTGTGGGGTCGGCGGTCAGGTTACCGACGAGGGTGACGAGTGTTTCGCCGCTCATTCGGGGTCCTCCTCGTTTTCTTCGAATGGCATGACGGTGAATCGGATGGAGCACATGGGGATGCCCATGCGCTTGCGGGTGTGGCGGGGATCGAGGCGTGTGTCCGGTCCCTGCAGGTGCCGCGCGTCATCGTCCGGGAGCAGGCCCGCGTCCACAAGCCCGTCCACGAGTGCCTTCAAGGTTGGCATGTAGTTATGGAGGTCACGGCGGCGTCCATCCGGGAAGCGGACCCATGCGACAAGACGCGCGCGCATGAAGGTTGGGCAGTGGGCCGCGCGGGCCATGACCCGGGCTTGCATGCGCAGGGTCCGAATCCGCGGGGAGAGAGTACGGCGGTCAGCGCGGCCGTTGAGCGAGAGCATGTCCGCCTGGGGCAGGTCGAAGGGGCCGATCTCCCACAACGGGGCAATGGCAGCGTTATTCATTGCGTTCTTCTCCTGCCTGCGGGTAGAGGCCGTCGATGAGCTCGTCAACGACAGCACCGATGGCCCTGCGGATGCTCATGCGCTGCTCGGGCGTCTTCGCGTACTTCTCGGCGATGTCAGCGCCGACATCGATCAGGGCAGACGCCGTTTTGATCGCATGCGCCTGAACCCTGTACAGCTCACGCTCAAGGGCACGGACGTGATTCGCGCGCTCAATTTCGGCGAGGAGCTCTTCACTCACAGTCCTTCCCCTCCCTCGTAGACGCGAAGCCCCGCTGGCTCGCTAACGCTCCCCACAGGCACAGGGGGAAGCAACGCAGCCTCCAGGTATGGGATCGACGGCCCGTCGTACAGGAGCTCGCCCGTCACAGGGGCCTGAAGCAGTACTGATCCAGCGGACCAGCCGAGGCACGCATCACTGCCCCAGATGAACGAGGACCTCCCAAACCCGTCCCCGACACGAACACGCAGAGGAATCTGCCAGGCCGCAGCCGACGCAGCGAACGTGCGGACAACAGCAGGGTCCATCTCCACGGCCGCGTCCTGATAGAGAACACCATGCGCTCCATCCAGCAGAAGGCGCGCCGCGTCAACGCGGTCCTCATCCATTGGCTCAGCCGCCGGAGCGACACGCGCCATCTGAGGCCCATACAGGACGCCCGTCTCCTGGACAGTGACGCCCTCCCTCTCATCGAGGAGGAGGCTCACCCGCTCGACGGGAGACCCCGCAAGGAACGTCGCCAACGCCTCAACAGCAGAGCGGCGCAGCCACATCGACTTCACGCCATCCTCGTAGCTATCCCCATCCAAAACGGTGAACCGCACCGCGATCGCGCGCTTACGATCAATCGCCGAGGCAAGCACCATCACGCAATCCTGGACGACGGACAGGCGCAGCAATCCCGCGCCATTGTCCGGGGCATCCTCGGGAATTTTGCGCGCCACATGCGGCAAGGCTGCACGCAGCGCCCCCTCCAAGGCAGCCCGAGCCACGACCACCATCGTCGATGCTTCGTCAGTCATCGGAGAGCCTCCTCACCGATCGTGAGTACATGTCGCGCGCACACTCGACGAGTCCGCGACGCGCCAGCGGCGACCCCGACCCCTCGCACAGCCACGCGCTCCTGTCCTGGCCGTCCTCCGGGGCGATGCTCTCCGCGACGACGATGAAAGCCCCCAGCACACAGCCAGGCCCGTGCTTTTCCGCGACCAACGCAGACACAGCGTCTTCGAGAGCGCTGAACACGGTGTCATCGGCGCTCATCAGTACACCTCCCCAGCTCGCGGCCCCCAGGTGACGACCGCGGGGGCAGCCTCGACCTTCTCGCAGAACGCTTCCTCGCCCTCACCGAGGGTGTAGCCCCAGTGTTCCAAGGTCCGCAGGTACAGCTGAACGAGGCTGTCAAAGCGTTCGCTCCTGGGGCTGCGCCAGTAATCACGGCCCATGCCACCCTCGAGGACGCCGATGCACCACGCGAGGCGCGCCTTAGCCGCCTGCGCGGCTGACATCGTGAGCCCGAAGCCCATGTCATCGAAGTTGATCAGCGCGCGGCCCTTCGCCTGCGATGCGTCGGACACCTGGGCTTGGTTGTAGATGACGGGCATTTCCAGGAGCGCCGTGTCCTTCGGCAGCGGGCGCTTGAAGAGAACATCCTTAATCCAGGCGCGGCGCACTTCGCCTTCCTGAGCCGCCTGACGGTTCGCCTCGACGGTCGCTGCACGATCGGCTTCCTGCGTGGTCCTCGCCCTATCCTCACGGGTGAAGTGCCCGTGCGAGGCGTAGTCCATGCACACGAAGCGCGTCTGCGCACTCGTGTACTCACCCGAGCCGATCACCGAGACATACGCCGCGTTACCGGGGCAGTTGTCGTGCGGCTCAACCCTGTTGCCGTACTCGTCGACCAGGTTCCACAGGTACTGGTTGGTCTTCGGGAAACCGTCATAGAATTCGTCATCTGTAATGACGTGGATACCCTGCTGACGCAGGTCGAGGACCTCGTCCTCATACACCTGGCGGCGGCGCGCCTCGTCACGGGCGCGCTCGAGGAAATGATCGATCTTGCCAGGTGCCTCGCGAATCTCCTCGACGACCATGCCCGCGATGTCCTCAGGGAGGTCAGCCTCAGCCTCAGCGATCTTCGCGAGATCATCAAGACCGAGATTCGCCGCCTCCCCAAGGTCCGCGACCTCCTGCGAAGCGTTAGCGACCCTGCGCGCCAACGTGGCCTCGCTGGCCCGCACACCCCGCTTGCGCAGCTCGGCTGCCGGAAGACCCATCAACACGAGCTGGTTAATGGCCCGCGCACGGTCAACGGTCGACGTGTGCGCATGCTCGTCATTCTCCGTGAGCTGCAGGCCGATCCGATCCAGGTCATTCGCCACGTCGACGATACGCACCGGCACCGTCTCCAAGCCCGCCTCAATGGCCGCGCGGTGGCGACGGTGCCCGTCAAGGACCACCAAGCCCGTCAGCGTCGGATACACGTCGATGTCCTTGAGGACACCGAGGCCGGCGATCGTCTCCACGAACTCAGGGCCGACACGCAGGTCCGCGCGGATGTTCGAGCCTCCCTGCAGGAGCGTCGGGTCGACCAGCCACCGCTGGCCCGCCTGGACGGCCCCAATCGGGTCCGCCGCAACCTCAGCAGGGAGTACACCGGTGCCCGTCGAAGGCACGGCCGAAGGTTCTTCGCGGCGCGGCTCCAAGCCGACCGACTGCGCCACATCCTGCAGATCCGTGAGGTCGTAACGCGCCGGCGCGTTCGGAGTCGCCTCACGCACGACACTAATCCAGCGCGCCTCACGCAGCCGATCAAGCACGCGGCGCAGCGTCCGCGCAGACAGGCCAGTCAGCCGAGCCAGCTCAGCCTGCGCGACCTCAACGTGGCCGTCGTCGTCTACAAGGCCGAGCATCGTCTCCGCGACAGTGCGAGCCTGCACGTCATCAGCGGCAATCGCGATAGTGATCATTTCTTCTCGCCTCCTCGACGGTCTTCCTGCGCCTGCATCATCATTCGCCGCATCTCACGGAACTCGCGTGTGTTCGTGCGCCAGTCCTGCCACAGGTACGCCGTCACCAGCGCCAGCAGTGCCAGGACGAGGACGCCCATCATCGTTTCGGTCACTTCTCTGCCTCTTCCTGCTCGGTGTTTCCGGCGGCAAAAATCGTGGTGCCGCAGTTCGGGCACTCGAACATCGGCGTGGCCGGCGTCGGCGGCGCCCAATCCGGCTTCTCCACGACGGCCGCGCGCACCTCGACAATCCGGCGCGCATGCATCACGGACGGGCTCGGCGGCGACATCAGCAACAGCCCCTGACGCTCAACCTCCTCGACAAACGCAGCGTTAGCCAGCCCCAGCAGATGCGGCATCGGCAAGTTCGCGTCCTCGATAGGGAACTCAACGATCATCTCGACGGACCTCATGCCCGGCGCTCCTTCCACGCGACGTAGACCAGGCGCTCAGCGAGCGCCGTCGGCACCGTGATCGCGGCGGCCGCCGGACCCCATGCATCAATCGCTGCGCTGAGGACCCACGCCAACGCCAACAACGCCAACGCCAGCAAGATCCTGGCGACGTTCATCCCGCTCACTGCTCTTCCTCCTTCGCCTGCAAAGCCGCCCGCGCGCGAGACCGCGCCACCGCAATCCGCTTCTGCGCAGCCGTCTGCTTCCGCCGCATCTTCATCACCGCATCCAATCGACGCAGCCCCTCCAAGACCGGCGCGCTCAACGCCACCGTCTCGGACGTGGTAACCTGATCCATGACTGATAGTCCTTTCTGGACTGCCCCGGCCGACCACCATCGGCCGGGGCGCTTTCTTTTCAACTGGTGACCGTGGGGCCGGGCTGAGACTCGCAACCCACCAACACTCAGACCCGGCCCCACGGAGCTTTAATCGCGCGCCGAACCATCCTCGCGGCGACGCAGAAACTTGTACTTCGACACCTGAACGGTGTGGCCTGCCGGGGTATGAGCACTGCCCCCCGGCAGGCCACGGCCTCCCTCAGCGCCGCTGGAGTGAGCGGAGGAAGACGCTGAGGAAGACGAACCATCCGCACCACGGACGGTCCCTTTCTCGGTAAGGTGAGGGTGCCCAACCAACACTCCGCGTCGAATCACGCAGAGTTCACACCTCACCGAGGAGGAATTAATGGAATTGTCAGCAGTCGTCAGCGCTGTGTGCGCCGTCTTGACCATCGTCGGAGCCGTGTTCTCCTGGTGGTATTCGAATGCCTCGAAGAAGGCGCGCGACGCCGCCGAGAAAGCCGACGCGAACGCGACACGGCAACGCGAAGCCATCGAGAAGATCGCAGAAGCGCTCAACCCAGCGCCCGCAGAGCACGCCTTCTCCGTCGAATGGCAAAGCAAAGACACCTTCGCATTACGCAACACCGGGACCGCCCCCGTTACAGTCAACGCAATCACCAACGACACCGAGGGACTTTTTGCGGTCGCATACCCGTTCACGCTCAACCCCGGCTGCAGCAAGCGCATCTTTGAGGCCCCCGCGATGACCGACGGGCACGTCGACGAGCTCGTTCTCGATATCGCCGGTAGCCCCATGCCCTTCACCGTGCCCCTGCCGCGCATGTAGGTCTTCAAGCGTGCGCGTATTCATGCGCCGCAGCTTCGCCAGCATCTGCACCTGAATCTGCAGCATGTCGCCCTGCGCGCGCGCAAGAAGCCCCTCATCGAACCAATGCCTAATATGAGGCGACCCGAGGATGAGCGCCGTCTTCTGCAGCGCTGACGCTGCCTCGAGGAGCTTGCTCTCCGCGTATGCCTCATGGGCGCTGTCGATGCGCAGGACCTTGCAGGGCAGCCTCTGCTCGCGAAGGTTCGACGCATGGGTGTTCGCGATGCCACCGGCCGAGGCCACGCGGGCAGCTTCGCCACCCACCGCCGACCGTTCGTCAGCCATGACAGCGCTGAGGAACATCTCAGATTCCCTCAGCTCCCCACACGCGCGGATGACAGCCAGACGGGCCTCCTCGACGGCCTGACGTGCCTCTGCTTCTCTGCGCTTCACGCTGCGTCACCCCCGACCATGTCCTCCTCCACAGCAGGGTGGACGCAAATGCCCACGCTGGTCCGTACCATGCGAGCAACGCCCATTTGAGGGCGTTTGAGTTCGCATGAAAGGAGGTGACAGGCATGGCGAAGGGCGGAAAGAGCGGAGGCGGCAAGTCCTCCAAGGGCACTTACCGAAGCGCCGTGACCGGACGGTACGTCACGGCCACTTACGGCAAGGGCCACCCGAACACGACCATCAAGGAATCCGGCAAGTGATCCGCTAATCGTGTTCTCCCGGTGGGCGGGTGCCCCGGCACACGGGCGCCCGCCCACCAAGCTTTCATTCATCCTCATTAGAGTTCTCCATGTTCTGACGCATCCATGCGTCCAAATCTGCGATCGAGTACCGGACCAACTGCCCGCGCTTCGCATAACGGGGGCCGTCCCCGGCCCGGCGCAGCGCGTACAACGTGGACTCAGACACCTGCAAGTAGTCCGCTGCGCCCTTCGGGGTTACCCACCCCGGAGTCACGAGGACTCACCCCCCAGCTCCGCTGCTTCTCCGCGCATCATGCTGCATCACCCCTGACTGAGGCAGAGATAGAATGAACCGCTCCAGGCCCGAGGACTCGGCACTGAGCGTTGAGATCATCTCCGCAGTAGCGGACAGACGACCCGATCTTGATTGCCCGCACAGCACCCGAGGTGCCGAGGCGCTCGACCGTCGAGCGGGAGAGACTGAGCGTCTCCTGAATCTGCTGGGCGGAGTACCAGCGGCCGGCATCGAAAGGCATGCTCGTAGTCATGCTGCGTCACCGCCGTCCCAGTCGACGTGGCGCGCCTCCAGCAGGATCACGCCCGAAGCCTCGTCGCCCCTATCGCGGGCGGTCGCGTCTATGGACGAGGCCGTAGCCTCCCTACCGAGAGCGCTGCGTTTTCCCTTCCCTTCTGTGCGCTTCACCAGTTCAGATGCTGGAATGTCTAGAGCATCCGCAAAAGCTTGTAGCTCGTCCACCGAGATAGAGCGATTCTGCCGACGGACCTTGCGGAGAACGCTGTCGTAGGACAGCTGTGTTCTGGCAGCGAGTTCTGCCATAGAAAGCCCGCGCTCCTCAGCTGCTGCCTGGATCACAGCAGCTATTCCAATTGGCATAGTTGTCATGGGCATAAAGCTATGCCAATTGGCAAGGTTTGTCAACTGATCTTGCTTGTGACGCTTGCCATTTGGCATACTTACCGCATGGATGCAATGACCCGTTTTGTTGAACTCGTTGCTCTTGTCCTGCGCGAACATGCAGATCGGGTGGGACTTAGTGGCGCTGAGCTTGCTCGGCGATCAGGGGTATCTCAGGGGCAAATCTCGCGCATATTTACTGGAAAACGAACCGTGAGTGTGGACCATGTTGTCGCGCTTGCAAATGCGCTTGGTGTGCGCGGATCCGCCGTGTTCGCAGAGGCTGAGCGTCGCTTGGGTGAGGAGGCAGCAGGGGAGGCATCTCCTCCGAGGTCGGAATGACGTCCCAAGCGTGGACATGATGCGCAATCCTGTGTCTCACGAGCGCAACCTTATCGGCGGCTTCCTGCTCATGGCGGGCGGTGTCGCCCTGCTCGCATACGCGCACAAGCTCAAACAGCGCCTCGTCGGCCCGGATCCGGCCCTGATCGCCGACGAGCTCGACCTCCCTGCCTGGGTCATCGAGGCGTGGCAGCGGTGGATTAGACGCGGGTGTCTCGCTCAGCGAAACTTCTGCCGCGCCACACGTTTACAGAGTAGTGTGTGACACATGATCCGCGTCGCAATCTCAATGAAAGAGAAGTGAAATCATGGGCATGTTCATCACCAAATTCTCAGGACCAGATGGTGAATCCCTGACGTTCACCCCGACTGAAATCATTTTCCGTCCGGGAAGTATCCTCTCAGCTCCCCCTGAGATCCATCCGCTCGCGAGCGTGCGAGGAGTCCAACTAGAAGCTGGCGAAGATCTTCAGGAGCGAGTCACCGCAACGCGGATCGTCGCGTTGGGAATCTTCGCGTTAGCAGTCAAGAAGAAAAGTGGCGGGGACAAGTGGCTCGCTATTGAGGGAGACGAGTACGCGTGGATGATCCGCGTTGACCGCAAGCACGTCAACGACGCAATGAGATTCGTGGCGAAACTACGTCCTGCCGCCGCAAAAGCAAAGGTGGAGGAAGCAGCGGAAGCCCGCATCACAGATGAAGAAAGAGCCTCTAAGCTTGACGAGCTCGCCGAAACACCCTGGTGGAAGCAAAAGAGCTTCGGGGACATGCTCAAAGCGCGGAAGCGCCGCAAAGAACGAGGGAACTAAAAACTGTCGTCCGCCCGTCGAGGAAATAGGGAATATGTTCCGTCAGATGTGAATATCGTTCCATAGTTTGCGTATGAGCATGTGTAACCACGAGCGAAGCAGGTGTCACGGACTTCGGCGCTGGTCTCCGCGCATGTTTGTGGCGCTGTAGTGGTGCAAAACGTGGCGTGCCACCGTTTTTCGTTGCACTTCCGCCACTTCGGTTCGATTCCCCCCATCTCCACCATCCCACCCCGGGCTTCCCAACGGAAGCCCG